>Ga0224508_10001027_pt1 | contig 25520 bp, 32 predicted proteins | sample SF_Jan12_sed_USG_4_FD_170157 | JGI IMG/M metagenome (GOLD analysis project Ga0224508, IMG submission 170157) | Sediment microbial communities from San Francisco Bay, California, United States - SF_Jan12_sed_USGS_21 | ecosystem: Environmental > Aquatic > Marine > Sediment | place: USA... | reverse complement strand
AATTAACGGCATCAGCTTCACCACATTCAAACCGCAGGATGTAGTGCGGCACCCGTTGGTGCAGCGTATTGTCGAAGCATACGAGCGACATACCGAAGACAAACCGGAAACCGAATGAGTGCTGATGTGGTAGTACAAAATGTTTCCGCGTCGTCCGACGTGCCGTCAAATAAAATTATTTCCCGTTGGGCGAAAACTGCGTTGAAGGATATAGAACAAGAGAAATCGGAATTGACTGTGCGGGTCGTAGACGAAGCAGAGATTGCTGATTTAAACCGGACTTATCGAGGTAAAGACAAGACCACAAATGTGTTGTCGTTCCCCTTTGCCGATCCACCAGAAACCGCGACAAACATTTTGGGCGATGTTGTCGTGTGTGCTGCGGTGATAAAGCGCGAAGCTCAAGAACAGAGTAAAGCACAAGATGCGCACTGGGCGCATATGATTGTGCACGGCGTATTGCATTTGTGTGGTTATGATCACGAACAACAAACTCAAGCGGAACAAATGGAGAGAATGGAAACTAATGTGTTGGCGCAACTCGGATTCCCCGCGCCCTATTAGTCACACTAACGACACTAATAAAAAATGAATCAAGCAACAAAACCTCTTTCAACAACTTCACGGTGGGTAGAAAAACTATTTTCCTTGATCCAACGTGAACCGGCCACACGCGAGCAATTGTTTGAAGTACTGACTGAGGCTAAAAATCGTGATTTATTGGATCAAGATGCCCTGGATACGATACAGCGGGTTATACAGGTGTCGGAATTGCGGGTGCGTGATGTCATGGTGCCGGGTTCACAGGCGGTCATGATTGACCGCAGTCAATCACCGGATGAGCTTTTGCCAGTGGTGATTGAATCCGGTCACTCGCGTTTTCCGGTAACGGATGGCGAACGTGACAAAGTAATCGGTATTCTTTTAGCCAAGGATTTGCTGCGACATTTTGATGAAAGCAGTGACGGGCGTTTTAGTTGGCGCGATATGTTGCGTCCCGCGGTGTTTATTCCCGAAAGTAAACGACTAAATGTTTTATTGACGGAATTTCGTGCTAACCGTAATCATATGGCCATAGTGGTGGATGAATACGGTGGAGTCGGTGGTTTGATTACCATTGAAGACGTGTTGGAACAAATTGTCGGTGAGATTGAGGACGAATATGACATCGATGAAGAAGCCAGCATGATTATGCAGCGTAATGAAAATGATTTTGTCGTTAAGGCGGTGTATCCCATCGAAGATTTCAACGAATATTTTGCCACCAACATCAACGATGATGAGATCGATACTATCGGCGGGCTTGTTATTAATGCTTTGGGTTATGTTCCGCGGCGAGGAGACAGCGCTGATGTAGAGGGATTCCGCTTCGAGGTGTTAAACGCCGATAGCCGCCGTGTGCATTTATTGCGCGCCAGTCGCGTAAGCGATGCCGTCAATTCCGACACATAGGTTTGCTTTGCGGGGCGTTCTTGTCGCGTTATCTTTGAAAATTATTTTTGAATACATTGCAAAATACACTAACCGGTAAAACCGGTGATGTGATTGCACTCCTCGGCGGATTGCTTTTTCCTCTCGCGTTCGCGCCATTTTTTCTTTTCCCTCTCTCGATTCTTTGTTTGGCCGCGCTTTTTATAACATGGTCATGTGCATCGCCTGGTCGTGTTGCTTGGCGTGCGTTCTTATTTGGTTTCGGCATGTTCAGCGTGGGTGTGTCGTGGATTTATGTCAGCCTGCACACGTTTGGCAATATGCCAATGATGTTGGCTGCGGTCAGCGTGGCCGGTTTGATCGCTTTATTATCGTTGTTTCCTGCCGTTGGTGCTTATGTGCAGGCACGTATTGCGCGTGGTCATTCCATTACCGCAATGACATTGCTTATGCCTGCGGGGTGGATGCTCGCTGAATGGTTACGTGATTGGGTGTTGACCGGATTTCCCTGGTTGTCCGCGGGTTACAGTCAAGTAAATTCGTGGTTGGGACACTTCGCACCATGGGTCGGTGTTTACGGCGTCAGTCTTGTTGTAGCGCTATGCGCCGGATTATTGACAGCCATCGTGCTTAACCCGCGCAAGTTTGCAGCGAAAGGTGTATTGATGATCATCTTTATTTTTACACTCGCTTGGGCGGCCGACCGGGTGCAGTGGTCAACAGCCGAAGGCGAACCGCTACGGGTGGCTTTGGTGCAAGGCAATATTCCTTTGATCGCAAAATGGCAACCGGATGAGTCGCTGCGTATACGCGATTTGTATTTGCAAACCAGTCTAACACTGCCTGATCGCGACTTGATTGTTTGGCCGGAATCAGCCTTGCCATTTTTCGTTGATGAAGTTGGCGATGAGTTTTGGCAAGAATTGCGTAAACATCCAGCGGATTTTATTTTTGGCTTGCTGGAACGCGAACCAGGTGGTACGCCTTACTACAACAGTGTCGTTGCGGTCAGCGATGAGCTTGAGTTTTATCGTAAAAAACACCTGGTGCCATTTGGTGAGTTTTTACCGTTTAAACCGTTGTTCTCCTGGGTGATTGGTCGTCTTGAAATTCCAATGGCGGATTTCACCAGTTGGCAAGCACCACAACCTGCATTAACAGCCGCTGGTCAACAGGCCTCTATTTCAGTGTGTTACGAGGATGCATTCCCACTCGGTGTGCGCACCGCTTTGCCACAGGCGACCTTGCTGGTGAATGTGAGTGAAGACGCCTGGTTTGGGGATTCCCTGGCGCCGCATCAACGATTGCAAATCGCACAAATGCGTGCCATGGAAACCGCGCGGCCATTCGTTCGCGCAGCCAACACCGGGGTCAGTGCCGTGATTGATCCGCGTGGAAAAATTGTGACCCAGACACCACAATTTCAATTTGCCGTCCTGCAGAGCCACGTACAACCCATGAGTGGTGCGACGCCATTTGTGCGTTTTGGAAACTATCCGATGTTAATTTTGATGGTCGTACTGGCAGTTGCTGGCACACTATCAACTAGAAGATTTGAGAAAAAATCTGAAGTGGGTGCAATACGAGGCGGCAGTTGATGAGGAAGCGGAACGTACACTGGAGTACATGAGCATTTCGAATCAACTTTCAACGATGTAGTGTGCCACGACAGGCTTTTTCAATGACTAAACCAGAAAAAGAGCAGCCAGACCAAGCACCGAAAGAAAACCAATCACATCAGTAACCGTGGTGAGGGCAACACCACTGGCCAGCGCGGGATCAATGCCGAAGCGTTTACAAGCCAGCGGTAAAAGAACACCGGCGGCTGCGGAGGCAATAAGATTAATAAACATTGCCAGCGCAATAATCACACCAAGAAACAAATCGTGATACCAAAGGGTTGCCACCAGGGCGACCGCCAGCGCCCAGATCAAACCATTTAAACCACCGACCAGAAATTCTTTGCGCAAGACTCGAAAAGCATTGCTTTTCGTAATCGTGCCTATGGCAAGGCCGCGAATGACAATTGTGAGGGTTTGCGTGCCCGCATTGCCCCCCATACTGGCTACGATAGGCATGAGCACGGCAACGGCGACCAGCTTTTCAATGGTGTGTTCAAATTGTCCGATCACCCAGGACGCTATCACGGCGGTGATTAAATTAACCCCCAGCCAAAGTGCACGTGCACGCGCGGTTTGATAGACCGGTGCAAAAATATCTTCTTCTTCGCTCACACCAGCACGCACCATGACGGCATGATCCGCGGATTCACGAATAACATCGATGACGTCATCAACAGTGATGCGGCCAATCAAACGATCGTCGTCATCGACTACCGGCGCCGAAATCAGATTATAACGTTCGAATGCGGTGGCGACCTCGGTGCTGGGTGTATCAATCGTAAATTTGATCGGGTCGTTATCCATAAACCGCGCCACACGCAGACTTTGGTCATTGGTTAACAAAGTGGAAACAAATAAAATACCGCGCAACCGGTTATCACGGTCTACCACGAATAGTTTATCCGTGTACTCGGGTAGTCCCCCTTTTAAACGCAGGTAACGTGATACTGTAGCGAGAGTGATGGTGGCGCGTATCTCCGTGGTGTCGATGTTCATCAATCCACCGGCACTGTCCTCCGGGTAAGACAACACAGCGTCGTAAGCCGGCCGCTCTTCCTTGTCGACGGTAAACAAGATGTCAGCGATAACATCGTCAGGCAAGTCGGGTGCAAGGTCAGCAATATCGTCCACATCCAGTGAACGCACGGCGCTCGCCAGCATCTGCGTGTCCATAATCTCAAGCAGGCCTTCACGCACGCCGTCGGAGACTTCCGTCAGCACTTCACCCATTTTTTCGACCGGCACTTCCGACCAAACCGAGATACGTTGGTCGGGTGGAATACTTTCGAGTAACTGAGCAGTATCGGCCGGATGCAACTCCTGTAACAATGCACGAATCTGCGCGAACGCCCCGCTTGCGAGAGCGCCACTCAATTGTTCAAGCACTTCCTGATTTTCAGTCTGTGGCATGGGTTTGGTTGCTGGGAATTGAATCGGTGCGGCGTTACTACCGCGACCATGCGCCAGGTGACATTAACGTCGCCAATCACGCAAATCGCGGCGCTAAATTAACATACAACGGTGGATGCGGCTAATTGATGGTGCCGGGCTGAAGATTGAGTTGCTCTACCCGTTGTCGCAACTCCCCGCTGGTTGCGGTCGCCAGAATTTCATCAGTGGCTTGTGACAAGGCCGCAATATTGGATTCCAGCACACTCTTTTTTACATCGAGCAAGGTTGTCGGATCCATACTGAAGGTGCGCAAACCCATGCCCAATAACAATCGCGTAAATTGCGTATCGCCGGCCATTTCGCCGCACATGGCCACCGGGATACCTGCTTCGTGGCCGAAACGAATAGTGTTATGGATCAAACGTAACACCGAAGGATGCAATGGATCGTAGAGGTAATTGACTTCGTCATCGACACGGTCGATTGCGAGGGTGTATTGAATCAGGTCGTTAGTGCCGATAGACAGAAAATCGAGTTTACTGGCGAACAAGTCCGCCGCGATGGCTGCCGCCGGCACTTCTATCATACCGCCCACGGGAATATCCGGTTTGAATTCGATACCTTCACGCGTGAGTTCGCGTTTTGCGTCACGCAGCAATTCCAGTACTTGTTCGAGTTCATTCAAGGTCGATAACATGGGGATCATGATTTGTGCTGTTCCATGTACCGAGGCACGCAAAATGGCGCGCAGCTGCGGTCGAAATAATCCAGGGTCATGTAAACATAATCGTACCGCGCGCAAACCCAGCGCGGGGTTAGTCGTCGTGTTCGACCCGGCGCGGCCACCATCGACTTGCTTGTCCGCACCCAGATCCAGTGTTCGAATAACCACTGGCCCGGGTAAAGCATCCAGCACCACGGAATAGGCGTCGTATTGTTCTTCTTCGCTTGGTGGCTGCTCACGATTCATGAACAGAAATTCCGTTCGGTACAGACCAACACCTGTCGCACCCGCGTGGGTTACTGCATTTATATCATCCGGTAATTCAATATTTGCCATTAGCGAGACGGTCACTCCGTCCTGACTGCGCGTGTCGACATCTTTGAGCGATAACAACTCATGTTGAGCAATGGCTTCTTGTTGTTGCCTTTCTTGATAAGCTTCAAGAATCGATTGGTCAGGGTCGATTAATATCGCGCCATTGTGGGCATCGACTACCAGGGTATCGCCGTTACGAATGTATCGCGTCGCGCCGTGCAAACCAACAATAGCAGGTATGCGTAAACTGCGTGCCAAAATGGCTGTGTGTGAAATAGGGCCGCCGAGGTTGGTAGCAAACGCAGCCATACGACGGTTTTTTAAAGTAATCGCATCCGCCGGAGTGAGATCGTTGGTGATGACGATTTGTCCATCGAGACCGCCGGGTAAATGTTCGGTAAATTCGTCCGTGACATCGAGCAATTCGTTATACACACGCCCGACGACCTGGTCGACGTCGGATTTTTTGCTGCGCAAATAAGAGTCTTCAATTTTTTCAAATGCACTAATCAAAATTTCTGCTTGTAACTGCAGGGCTTTTTCCGCATTGCAGTGTGACTCGCGTATAGTGTCGATAGGTTTTTGGCAAATAAGCGGATCGTCCAGCATCAACAAATGGGTATCAATAAATGACACGATTTCCGATGGCGCATCATCGGGCACCTTTTGTTGTATCGTCTGAAGTTTTTCCCGAGCGGATACAATGGCGGATTCAAATCGCGCGACTTCCTGCTCGATTTTTTCCGATGTAATCAGATAGTCCGGAATCTCGGGGCGATCCCGATTGAAAACAAATGCCGTGCCGATGGCCACCCCGGCGCCAACACCCGCGCCGTGCAGGGAAAACATTATTCGTCTTCGCCGAACTTGTCGGCGAACAATTCCGTCACCGCGCTGAGCGCGGTATCCGCATCGTCACCCTCGGTGGCGACGGTAACATAAGTGCCTTTGGCGGCAGCCAGCATCATCACACTCATTATGCTCTTGGCATCCGCTTCGCGTTCTTCGCAATGCAATCGCACCTGGGATGCAAACGCATTGGCCGTGCTTACCAACTTGGTAGCCGCACGGGCATGCAATCCGAGTTTATTGACGACTTCAATCTCGCGTTCCCGTTTCATTTGATCGCGGCCACGGCTGGTATCCCATCGTCGTGATTGTTTTGTTCTTGGGCGTCCCGCGGTTTTAACTCGCGATGCCGGGTTTGTACGTGAATCTGCTTATGCGCGAAATAGTCGCCTAGCTTTTGTGAAATATAAACCGAACGGTGTTGGCCACCGGTGCAACCAATTGCGATAGTGATGTAGCTGCGGTTTTCCGCTTCAAAACTCGGTAACCAGTATTCGATAAACGACTGGATTTGTTCCACCATTTTTATCACTGGCGCGTGGCTTTCCAGAAACTCTATGACAGGTGACTCCAGCCCGGTCATGGGGCGAAGTTCCGGTTGCCAGTGTGGATTGGGTAAACAACGAACATCAAATACGAAATCCGCATCCAGCGGCGTGCCGTGTTTATAACCGAATGATTCAAACATTATAACTGCGCCGCTGGGTTGTTCCCCACCAGCAATATCGCGCACCATGCGGCGCAACTCGTGTGGTGTTGTCGCGGTGGTATTGATACGGCGGCTGGCGTGATCGGATAACGGTGCCAGCAATTCACGCTCCTGACGAATGCTTTCCAGCAACGAGGTATCGTCGTTGGATAAGGGATGTTTGCGTCGTGTTTCGCTGAAACGTTTTACCAGTGCTCTGTCGTCTGCTTCGAGAAAAATAATGTGGTAGTCAATACCCAGCGCATGCAGTTTGTGTAAATGTTCCGGTAAGGATTCCAGAAAAAGTTGATTGCGTGAATCGATACTCACCGCCGCACGGTCAATCTTTGTCGTATTGCGATTCAGCAGTTGTCCAGCGAATTCGGCAAGCAACACCGCGGGCAAATTGTCGATGCAGTAGTAACCCAAATCCTCAAGGGCTTGCAGAGCGATACTCTTACCCGATCCGGACAATCCGCTGACAATAAAAATATTCACAATGATTTTTTCGAATCAGTAATTCCTAACTTGTGGATGCCGTACTTTTTCCAAGCCAGTTGATTACTTCGTCGGCATGGGCCGCATCGTTCAAACCTGTGCGAATTTCTTCCTGATTGAGTAACGTGGCTAAAGCCGCTAGTAGTTGTAAGTGAGTTTGGGTCGCGTCAGCGGGAACCAACAACGCGATAATTATTTCCACCGGTTGTTGATCTGGCGCATCAAAATCCAACGGACGGCGTAACTTGGCCACCGCGAGAATGGGTTCGTCGATGCCATTTACACGTCCGTGAGGCAGGGCGACACCATAACCGATGCCCGTGCTGCCTAAACGCTCGCGTTCAAACAACACTTGAAACACGGTTTCTTTGTCGAGACCGCTTTGATCTTTTAACAACAAGGCCGCGACTTCTTCCAACAACCTTTTTTTGCTGGCGACGTGTAAATCAATCGCAATACGCCCTGGTGTCAGGTATTGAATAATTCCCTGGTCGCCCCCGGAATTTATTTCGTTTCCCTGTACTGAATCCGGCGCCGCATTACTCATTCGGGAACTTGTTCCTTGAGTGCGCCGTCATTTTGATGGTGGTCTGAGCGTTTTTCCTTGTGTTTTTTGACCTGCCGGTCAAGTTTATTAATAAGTGCATCGATAGCCGCATACATATCTGCCGCCTCACCACCTGCATGCAACGTGGCGCCACTTGCATTCATGGTGGCTTCAGCCAGATGACGTTGTTTCTCAACATGTAAAACAACACGCGCCGTGGTGACGTGGTCAAAATGTCGCGATATGCGTGACATCTTTTCGGAAACATATTCACGCAAAGCCGGAGTTATATCGAGATGTTGACCTGTGATTGTTATTTGCATGGCAGTACCTCCGTAGTAAGGGTTACATCAATACCTTCCGTTGACTGGAAGGCGGTATATTCATTTGTTCGCGGTATTTGGCCACGGTACGACGCGCCACCTTGATTCCTTCTTCTTGCAGTGTGTCGGAAATCTTGTTATCGCTAATGGGTTTTGAAGTCGGTTCATCTTCAATGAGTTTGCGAATTCTTGACTGGATCGCGGTCGACGAGAACGCTTCGCCATCGTCGGATTCAACGTGGCTGGAAAAGAAATAACGCAATTCGAACACGCCACGTGGCGTCAGCATATATTTTTGCGTGGTGGCACGCGAGACGGTGGATTCATGAATCTCAAGTTGTTCGGCTATCTCGCGCATGACTAATGGTTTCATCGCGTCCGGGCCGTTGTCGAGAAAATCGATTTGTTTTTTCACAATCTCCTGCGCGACACGAAGAACCGTGTCGTGACGATTCTGCAGGCTGCGCATTATCCATTTCGCCTCAGTCATTTGATTCTTTAGATAGGAATGGGTTTCCTTGTCTTTATTATTACCCATCATGGATTGATAGCTGTCGTTGAGGCGCAGGCCGGGTGAGGCTGTTGGATTTAACGCCACTTGCCATTTGTCGTTGTGTTTGGCGACGATAACGTCAGGGATAACATACTCCGCTTCCGTGGTTTCTACCGTATTTCCCGGTTTTGGATTGAGTTCGCGCACCAGGTCGATGGTCATTTGCAACTGCTCGGTATCCAGACGCAGTTTCTTCTTGAGTGTTTTGAAATCGTGTTTTGCCAGCAGGGTTAAATGATGCTGCACTAACTCCTGGGCATGCAAAATCAGCGGTGTCGATTGGTCTTTTTGCTGAAGTTGTAATAACAGGCATTCATTCAAGTCGCGTGCACCGACACCAATTGGGTCGAATGTTTGAATCCGATGCAGTACTGCGGTTACTTCTTCGACATCGATTTCTTCATGGTTCACCATGCTGGTGATCTCTTCGACTGATGATTCGAGATAGCCGTCTTCGTTTATGCAACCGATAATAATCTCAGCGACCTTGCGATCTATATCGCTAAAAGGCGTCATGTTCATTTGCCAGATAAGATGTTCATGCAGTGTCGTCGCGCTTTGCATGCGCTCGGTAAAATCCGGTAATCCCGAGTCGGCGTGATTGTTATTGACCGTAGTACGGTAATCGATGGGATCAAAGTCCGTCGCGGCCTCTTCGACTATGCCGGTATCATCATTGCTGTGGCTATCGCCGTGGCCATCGGTGTCATTAATATCGACGTCGTTTAACGCGTCCTGGGGATCGGTATGTTCCATAACGGCATCCGGACTCTCATAGTCAAATTCATCGTCCAGATTGGAATCGGTATCGTTATCTGAAGTCACCTCAGGCGCGGATTCCGTTTGTAGTATTTCCGCTATATCCTCTTCTACTTCTTCGAGTAGTGGATTGCCTTCGATAACTTCGCGTAATTCGGTTCGTAACTCGATAGTCGACAACTGTAGTAGGCGAATTGCTTGCCGCAGTTGTGGTGTCAACGTGAGTCGTTGACCGAGTTTGAGTTCCAGCGATTGCTTCACAACATTTGTTGTATCAAACGTCGTGTTTGATACGCATACCCTCTTTATACGAGACGTTTTAGACTATTTTACAGGAATTCGACGGTCGAAACCGCCGGACTTACAAGCGAAAATTTGTACCGAGGTAGACTTCTCTTACGCCTTCGTGGGATAAAACTTCTTCCGGGCTGCCCGCGGTCAATACTTTACCCTGGTGCAAAATATACGCGCGGTCACAAATACCCAATGTTGCACCGACCTGGTGATCGGTTATTAACACACCGATGCCGCGATCACGCAACATGGAAATAACAAATTGAATATCGCCGATGGAAATAGGATCGATACCGGCGAAGGGTTCGTCGAGTAAAATAAAATACGGTTGTACCGCCAGTGCTCGTGCAATTTCCACACGCCGTCGCTCACCACCGGATAGACTGATGCCCATGGACTTGCGTTTATGTGCGATGCCGAATTCTTCCAGCAAAGTGTCGACGCGGTCGCGTCTTTCTTCATCGGATAAATCGGGCTGCGCTTCCAGCACCGCCATGATGTTGTCTTCCACATTGAGCTTGCGAAAAATTGAAGCTTCCTGGGGCAGGTAACCGATGCCCAGACGCGCACGTTCGTGCATGGGCAGGTTGCCGATTTCTTGTTCATTCAGCATGATGGTACCGCTATCACGCCGAATTAATCCGACAATCATGTAAAAGCAAGTGGTTTTACCGGCTCCGTTTGCACCCAGCAGCCCGACGACTTCGCCGCTTTCTACCGCCAGGTCGACATGATCGACAACCATCGCGCCTTTATATTGCTTGGTTAAACCAGCGGTCGATAATGTAATGGTATCGACAACGGTTTCGGCGTTACCTTCAACAATCCGCGGTGCAATTTCCGGTGAAGGATTGGCGCTCAATTGCTTGATTCTTTTTTATTGCGTGGTGGAATAGTCATACGCGCGCGGCCCGAATCGCTGGTTGTTGTGTCAGTGGTTCCCGCGGCAGCATCGTCAGATTCAGTTGATGACTCCGCTTGGGTGGCGTCACTTTGCTCTGCTGTTTGATCATCTTGCTGGGTAGGCGTGGGCGATTGCGAGCCGCCGCCGCGGATTTTTACTTTCGATGTCGACATGTTGTAGACAATGGTTTTACCGGTTACCACATTGCCTTCCTGTTCGACCACAGCCGGGTTACCGAATAGCGTGACGATATCCGCAACTTCGTCGATTTCCATTTTACTTCCTTTGGCGATGACATCGGTTTCCTTTCCTTCCGGTCGTTGACGAAAAATTGCCGGACGACCAACAGCAACCGCATTTTGCAACTTGCCGTTTTTTATCATGGTCACTACTTCGTCTGCTTTAACGCGAATCGTGCCTTGTTGCATATAAACATTTTTACGGTAGATACGCTCGCCGGTTTCCAGATCAATATCCACCTCATCCGCATCAATCACCGCGGGCTGATTGCGGTCAGAATCCAGCGCCAATACCGTGTTCGTTATACCCATCATGACCGCGAGAAAGAGGGCATATATCAATTTGAAATTCATTTTTAGTGTGTTCGCCTGGAATACCTTGTGATGTTGTCGGTCTAATGTTTTTTGTTCAATCTTTCAAACGCAGCTTCAGTTTTCGTGTTGTGGTTATACCACCAGCGCTCTCATCCCCCTTGCCCTGGATAACCCGCACTTCACCGGTTAACAGAATATCCTTACCGTCGCCGGATAGCCAGCCCGACTTGGAGTAAATATGCCGTGGGGGTTGCTCCGCTTCGTATTGAATGACATGGGGATTATCCAGTAATGACGACCCGTCGTCCGGATAATGCACCAGGCGTTCGGCTTCCAACACATATTTTATACCGCCCGGGTCTATGCCCGTAGCGGTAAAGTTTTCCACATAGTAATCCGGATCATGCGTCAGCGCCACTTCCTCGGTTTTTTGTGCTGGTTTGAGCAAAACGAATTGTAACCATAGACTGACCAGGGTCAATGCAGCAAACACAGACACCAGAACGAATCTTTCGTTGTGCAGTAGCGTGGTCATTAATATTTATAGAACATCATTTATAAAACACCGGCACGTAATAAATCATGAGTATTCAACGCACCGAGTACCCGGTTATTTTCATCCACCACAAACACACCGTTAATGGCGTGGGGACCGTGACGTGCATGTTCACGCATCATGTGCACGATTTCCGCGGCCAATACATCGGGGCCGATGGTAAACGGTTCAGGTGTCATTACATCGTTGGCGTGTACTGAATACACGTCGGTTTCGTTGTTCAAGGTGCGGCGTAAATCACCATCGGTAAACATGCCAATTAGTTTTTTATCATTGTCGATGACGCCCGTCATGCCGAGGGATTTGCTGGTCATTTCCATTAACACATCAGACAACGAAACGTGTTCATCGACCAAAGGCACCGCTTCGCCGGAGTGCATGATATCGCGTGCATATAACAATAATCGCCGGCCCAACAATCCGCCTGGGTGAGTACGGGCAAAATCCTGTTCAGAAAAACCCCGTGCGCGAAATACGGCGACAGCCAATGCGTCACCCATTAACAAGGTCGCGGTTGTGCTTGAGGTTGGCGCGAGGTTCATCGGACAGGCTTCCAGTTCAACACTAACATCTAATATTACATCCGCTTGTTCGCTCAGGGTTGAATCTTGTTTGCCTAGCATGGCAATAAGTTTTACACCCATGCGTTTTACGATGGGAACAATAGTTAAAATTTCCGTGGTCTCGCCTGAGTTCGAAATGGCGATCACTAAATCGTGCGTGGTGATCATGCCCATGTCGCCATGACTGGCTTCACCCGGGTGCACGAAAAAAGCTGGTGTTCCGGTGCTTGCCAGCGTCGATGCGATTTTACCGCCAATATGACCTGACTTGCCCATACCGACAACAACGACCCGGCCTTCACAAGCCAAAATCATCTCACAAGCATGTGTGAATTCCGTGTCAATCCGGTGTTTAATTTTCTCCAACGCGGCCAGTTCTAATTCAACTACCGAGCGGCCATAACCGATCAAGCTCTTGTCGTCCATGCGCGCGTCGTTCATGTTGGGTTAACGTCGGATTTGTAAAGTGTCAGTGTCAATAAAACTTCTTTTGTCGCCATTCGCGTTGTAAGTATAACGCAGTTGCACGAGTGTTCGTGTTACCAGACAAGGCTTTACCGGCAAGCAAGTCTGGTAGAATGCGGCGGCCCCAATCCACTCCATGTATAACAAAGGTTAACAATTGGTTGAATCGGTTTCCATGCGTCACCACAACGCCCCCATAATCTCGGTGCGTGATGTTCATTTCGCATTTAACACGCGTTCCATTTATAGCGGTGTGGACATGGCCATTCAACGTGGCAAAGTGACGGCCATCATGGGTCCCAGTGGTTGTGGTAAATCGACATTGTTGGCCTTGATCGGTGGCCGCCTGCGTCCATCCCAGGGTGATTTGACATTCGATGGCGTTTCCGTGCCCGCTCTGCGCGGCGATGCCTATATGAAATGCGTAAACGCATGGGTATGTTGTTTCAACACAGCGCCTTGTTAACCGACATGAGTGTGTTCGACAACGTGGCCTTTCCGGTGCGCGAACATACTGATCTGCCGGAAGAACTGGTGCGTAATCTGGTTTTAGTAAAACTGCAAATGGTCGGTCTGCGTGGTGCGCGCGATTTAATGCCGGATGAGTTATCCGGCGGTATGGCGCGGCGTGTCGCCTTGGCGCGTGCGATCGCATTTGACCCCGACGTGGTGATGTACGACGAACCCTTCGCCGGACTCGACCCGATATCCATGGGAATGGTGGCGAAACTCATACGCGAGATAAATGATGCGTTAGGGTTAACCTCCATCGTTGTTACCCACGATGTAGCGGAAGGTTTTAGTATCGCTGACCATGTATATTTACTGGGAGGTGGCAAGGTGATCAGCAGTGGTTCGCCGGATGAGATGACACAAAGTAATTCACCCGAGGTCAAACAATTCGTCGGTGGATTGCCCGATGGCCCGGTACCGTTTCATTATTCCAATGACAATTATCTCGACGACTTGTTGTCCGCAGGCCGATGAATAACAACTTATGAATGCTATTCGTACCATAGGCGCCAATACTTTAGTCGCAGTCGAGCGTTTGGGCAGTGCCAGTTTATTTTTATTAAACGCCGTGCGTGGTATGCCAGTGGCGGTCAGTCGTTTCAGCTTGCTGGTACAGCAGTTATACGCCATCGGTGTGTTAACTTTGTTGATTATCGTGGTGGCCGGGTTGTTTGTCGGCATGGTGCTGGGCCTGCAGGGTTACAATACCCTGGTCGATTTTGGTGCCGAATCCTCTTTGGGTTTGGTAGTCGCCTTGTCGTTAACACGCGAACTTGGTCCGGTACTGGCGGCGTTATTGTTTGCCGGTCGTGCCGGTTCGGCCTTAACTGCCGAGATTGGATTGATGAAGGCGACCGAACAACTGAACGCGCTGGAGATGATGGCGGTCAATCCCATGGTGCGGGTGATTGCACCACGCTTGCTGGCTGGAATTATCGCCGTGCCATTGTTGTCCGCTATTTTTACCGCGGTGGGCGTACTCGGTGGTTACCTGGTCGGTGTCGGACAGCTTGGCGTCGACAGCGGTGTTTACTGGTCAGCCATGCAGGACGGCGTTGATGTTTACGAAGATATTTTGAACGGTGTTATAAAAAGTGTGGTATTCGGTTTCGTTGTGACCTGGATTGCCGTATTCGAAGGTTATGACGCGGAACCGACATCCGAAGGTGTTAGCCGCGCTACCACGCGCACCGTGGTAACCGCCTCGTTGGCAGTTCTAGGTTTGGATTATGTGTTGACCGCTATCATGTTTGGAGAAGTGTAAGATGCAGCGTAAATCGATAGAAATCTGGGTAGGGTTGTTTGTACTCGCCGGTATTGCCGCCTTATTGATGCTGGCGTTAAAAGTCGGCAATTTGAATTCGGCAGGCGGTAGCGGCGGATTTACCATTACCGCGCGGTTCGACAATATCGGCGGCCTGACGGTCAAGGCGCCCGTGTCTCTGGCTGGCGTGCGTATCGGACGTGTCACCGATATCCGCGTGGCCAGGGACGACTACCGCGCGGAAGTGGAAATGCAAATCAGCAGCGAATACGACAACTTGCCCGAAGACACCAGCGCATCCATTCTCACCGCTGGATTACTCGGTGCGCAATATATTGGCCTGGAACCCGGTGGTGAGGAAATTTTTTTGCAAAATGGGGATCAAATCTATTTAACCCAATCGGCCGTAGTGCTGGAGCAATTAATTGGTCAGATGCTGTTTAGCAAGGCCGCAGGAGAAGAGTAATGAAAAAATCAGGATTGATACTTTCGTTTTTAGCGTTATTTGGTTTAATCCAGTTTGCATACGCGGGTTCGCCACCGGATCAGGTTATTCGAGATACGACGGATAAGTTAATCAGCGAACTGGATGCTGATCGTCAGGCTTTGTCCGAGGACAACGCGAAACTCTACAAACTGGTCGACGATATCGTTGTGCCGCATTTTGACTTCAAACGCATGTCGCGTCTGGTGTTGGGGCGTTCATGGAAAACCGCGAATAAGCAGCAGCAAACGCGATTTGTCGAGGAGTTCCGCACGCTACTAATTCGGACTTACGCGACCGCTTTGTTCGAGTACAACACTGAAAACGGTTTGGCTGTAAAACCGTTAAAACTAAAAGACGAAGATAAGCGTGTCATCGTGCGAACGGAATTTGATTTAGGCAACGGTCCGCCGGTAACCATGAATTACTCTTTCCATAAAAACAAAGCCGGTGGTTGGAAGGTATACGATGTGTCGGTGGATGGCGTGAGTCTGGTGACTAACTATCGCAGCTCGTATAACCGGATTATTCAAAGCAAGGGTATGGATGCCTTGATTGAGTCATTGACCAACAAGAATGTGCAGTTGAGCAGTAGTTAGAGCAGTTGCTAAGAACTAATGTCCGCGGAGATTAAAGCAAGTGGTGATGGGCACTACACGATTACCGGGGAACTGGGATTTGATACGGTGTCCGCTTTGTACCCGGGGCCGTTCGCCGGTGAATCTGCTGTTCAACTCGATCTCGCAGGCGTCACCCGTGCAGACAGTGCGGGTTTGGCTTTATTAGTTCAGTGGGCACAGGACGCACGTCAACGCGATGCTAAGATCGGTTTCAGCAATATTCCCGGGCAACTGGCGGCTATGATTAAAGTGGCCGAATTGGAGACCGTTTTCGGTTTGTGAACCGTTGCTAGTCGTTACACCGATAAAAATATTTTTCACAAACTTGCTCGTAGAATCCCGTAAAATAAGACCATAGAGTAAACATCAGTAGTAAATATGGTACAACCTGAAGACATTAAAGGCTGGATTGAACAGAATCTTGAAAATTCAACGGTTGAAATAGACGGCGATGGCCACCATTTTAATGCGGTGATCGTTTGTCCCGGTTTCGCCGGTAAAAACCGTATTCAGCAGCATCAAATGGTGTACGCAGCCCTGGGTGATCGTATGAAATCCGAGATTCACGCCTTGTCCATGCAGACCATGACACCGGAAGAACATCAAACCCGCGCCGGAATCTGACTTTTGCGCAACTAAATTTATTTTGAGGTAATACAGAAATGAGTGCACAGGAACGAATCAAAGAAACTGTTGAAAACAACAACGTTGTATTATTTATGAAAGGTTCGCCGGACTTTCCACAATGTGGTTTTTCCGGTCGCGCCGTTCAGATACTACAGGCTTGCGACACCGAGTTCGCGTCAGTAGACGTATTACAGGACATGGAAATACGCGAGGGCATTAAACAATTTTCCAATTGGCCCACGATTCCACAGTTGTATGTCGATGGCGAATTCATCGGTGGCAGCGATATCGTCATGGAGATGTATCAAAACGGCGAGTTGCAGAAAAAACTGAGCAAGCAGACTCAGTAAGAAAATCTCATACAGGCTGCCACGAATGAATCGGGGCAGCTTTTTTATTTCCGCTTTGCGTCAAGTCAGACCGGCTATAATCAACGTCTAATCCTCCCAATGAAATCGGCTCCAGTAGTCAGACTCAATCTACAATGGATAAGTTAATAGTCAGTGGTGGTCAGCCGCTGCGTGGCGAAGCGCGTATCTCCGGTGCGAAGAACTCGGCGTTGCCATTGCTAATGGCCGCGTTGCTCACGGATAAACCGCTGCGTATCAGCAATGTTCCCCATTTGCACGACATTACTACGACCATGGAATTACTAGGGCGTCTGGGTGTGTCGTTACAGGTTGACGAGGACATGGCCATCGAGGCCGATGCGGCAAAGGTCGAGAATTATCAGGCGCCGTACGAATTAGTTAAAACCATGCGCGCATCTATCTTGGTGCTGGGGCCGTTATTGGCGCGATTCGGTAAAGCCCGGGTGTCATTGCCGGGTGGATGCACCATCGGTTCGCGGCCGGTGAATTTACATATTCGTGGTTTTGAAGCCATGGGTGCGGACATCAATATCGACGGTGGTTATATCGAGGCCAGTGCTGCGCGACTCAAAGGAGCGCGTATTTTTATGGATTTGATATCCGTTACCGGCACCGAGAACCTGATGATGGCGGCGACTCTGGCCGAAGGCACGACAGTCATTGAAAACGCTGCACGCGAACCGGAAGTGGTGGACTTGGCGGATTGTCTGAACAAAATGGGTGCACAAATCAACGGGGCAGGCAGCGACGAGATCGTAATCGAAGGTGTCGAAGCACTGGGCGGCGCCGATCATGCAGTGATTCCTGATCGTATCGAGGCGGGGACTTATCTGGTAGCCGCCGCGGCCACTGGAGGCAAAATAAAACTGCGCGATGTTGATCCGCATCACCTCGAAGCCGTGTTGGAGAAACTGCGCGAAGCGGGCGCGAAAATCGAACTGGGTGAAAACTGGGTTAGTCTGGGCATGGACGGCCAACGACCACAAGCAGTCAACATTCGTACCTCACCATATCCCGCGTTTCCCACCGATATGCAGGCACAATTCGTCTTACTCAACAGCATCGCCGAAGGCACGGGTACGGTGACCGAAACGGTTTTTGAAAATCGTTTTATGCATGTGCAGGAGTTGCAGCGCATGGGCGCGGATATCGATTTACAGGGCAACACTGCTGTGGTGCGTGGCGTCGAACAATTGACCGGTGCACCAGTCATGGCAACGGATTTGCGTGCGTCCGCCTGTCTGGTGATCGCCGGGCTAGTCGCGCTGGGCGACACCTTGATTGATCGTATTTATCACATCGATCGCGGTTATCAATGTATCGAAGAAAAACTGGCGCAGCTGGGTTCGCGTATTCGCCGCGTACCTGGGAACTTTATGGATAATAAATCTGCGGTTGCGTAGTTCAAACCAGCGCAACCGGCCGTTGCACAAATAACAATCTAGTTATGAATCAATCCATCACCATTGCAGTATGTAAGGGTCGTATTCTGACCGAAGCATTACCGCTACTGGCGAGTGCTGGCGTCGTTCCGCAAGAAGACCCAAACAGTAGTCGCAAGTTGTTATTCGATACCAAAGCTATAGACGTGCGTTTAATGATTGTGCGTGGTGCCGATGCAGCGACTTATGTTCGATTTGGTGCGGCGGACTTGGGGATCATGGGCAAAGATCAGTTAATGGAAGAAGGTGGGGACGGTATGTATGAGTTAGCGGATTTGCATATCGCTCGTTGCCGATTGGTTGTGGCAGAACCGCAACGATTGGCGGACCATGATGATCCTGGTGAATGGCAGCGTCTGCGCATCGCTACGAAATATCCAAACATTACCCGGCGTTATCTGGCGGCCAAGGGTATTCAAACCGAAGCGATAAAACTTTATGGCTCCATGGAGTTGGCGCCGTTGGCGGGTTTGGCGGACAGAATCGTGGATCTGGTCGATACCGGTAATACATTAAAAGCGAATGGGCTGGTGGAGATGGAACGGGTGGCGCAGATCACTTCGCGGTTGGTGGCTAATCCCGCGGCAATGAAACTCAAGCAACCACGCATCAGTGAGTTGGCGGATGCCATTGCCGCCTCGGCAAACGCTAAAACCTGAAAAATCCGCTGTGGTTAATATCCGACAACTCGATAGCGCCGATGAAAAATTCAATGCCGAATTGACGGCATTGCTGGATAGAAGCGCCGATTTCGATCCAGCCATCGAAAAAGCCGTGCGCAATATTATTCAACGCATACGCGAAGACGGCGACACGGCATTACTGGACTACACCCGCGAATTCGACCAACTCGATGTTCCTTCAGCGACTAAGCTGGAAATGCCGATGGCGCGTTTACAGCAAGCGTTGGATTCGGTTGAAACAACAACACTCGACGCATTGCAAACCGCCGCCGTGCGTATTCGACATTTCCATGAAAAACAACTCGATCAATCCTGGGAATACAACGAAGCTGATGGCAACCGTTTTGGTCAGCGTTTAATGCCGCTGGATAAGGTCGGTTTGTATGTGCCCGGTGGCAAAGCGGCTTATCCATCGTCGGTGTTAATGACGGCTATACCGGCCAAAGTCGCAAGCGTGGGTGAACTCGTCATGGTCGTGCCAACGCCGCGCGGCGTGGTGAATAAAGCGGTATTAGCCGCTGCTGCCATTGCGGGCGTGGATCGTGTGTTTACGATTGGTGGCGCCCAGGCCATTGCTGCCCTGGCCTATGGAACCAGCACGATACCGCGTGTAGACAAAATTGTCGGGCCGGGCAATGCCTATGTTGCTACGGCCAAGCGTCTGGTATTCGGTCAGGTCGGCATCGATATGATCGCCGGGCCATCCGAGGTGGTTGTGTTATGCGACAACAGCGCTGACCCGCATTGGGTGGCGATGGATTTATTTGCCCAGGCAGAGCATGACGAAAGCGCTCAGTCAATTCTGATATGTCCGGATGCGGAATTTATTGCACAGGTGCAAAAGGCGATGAATGAGTTGTTACCACAAATGGAACGGCAATCGGTAATCGAGGCGTCGTTGATACAGCACGGTGCGCTGATAAAGGTCGCGGACGTGGATGAAGCGGTCGATATTGCTAATCGCATTGCACCGGAACATTTAGAGTTAGTCGTCGAAAACGGCGAACGCGTTGCGAAAAAAATTCGCCATGCGGGTGCTTTGTTTATCGGTCAATACAGCGCTGAGTCTTTGGGCGACTATTGTGCAGGCCCGAATCATGTTTTGCCGACTTCAGGTACAGCCCGATTCAGCTCACCACTGGGTGTGTATGATCTCCAAAAACGCATGAGTGTTATCCAATGCTCGCGGCAAGGGGCTGCAAACATTGCAGGAGTGGCATCGACTCTGGCGTATGAAGAGGGTTTGACTGCTCATGCGCGGTCTGCTGAATACCGCCTTAAAAACTAGTTTCAAAATGTCTGCACTTTGCCGATACGTCGTTAAAAACAGTCTCAAAATGCTTACGTATTCTCATATACGCTCCGCTTTTTCGACTGTTTTCGCCTCGCCTCGCCTGTGCTCGACTATTTTCAAATTGGTTTTATAGTCTGTGGTGGCTGGAAGGTTTACTTAGAGAGGGAAGTGAAAATTAAAGGTGAAAGTTTGGGTGCAACAGAACGCGTCAAACGCTGGGTGCGTAACGACATTCGTTCCATGCAGGCATATCACGTTCCATCGTCGGAGGGATTGTTAAAGTTGGATGCAATGGAGAATCCCTATGAGTGGGATGAGAACATTCGTGACGCCTGGTTGCAAATCTTAAAAACGATTTCACTGAATCGCTATCCTGATGCGGCCGCTCATGCGTTGGTGCAAAGGCTGCGTAAGGTCATGGGTATTGCCGACGATCTCGACGTCATGTTGGGCAACGGCTCGGATGAATTGATTCAAATCATTCAAATGGCGATGGCGGATGAAGGACGCAGTGTGTTGACACCGGTGCCGTCGTTTGTGATGTACGAGCACATCGCACACACATTGCGACTAAAGTTTATTGGTATATCGTTGAACAAAGACTTTTCGCTTGCCGTGGATAAGATGATTGAAACGATTAAGCGCGAGGACCCCGCCTGCGTGTTTATTGCTTATCCGAATAATCCCACCGGTAATTGTTTTAATAAAGATGCAATCGATAAGGTTATCAATACGACAAATGGATTGGTGATTATCGATGAGGCTTATCATGCATTTTGCGGTGATAGTTATCTTGATCGTATTGCCGAATTTGAAAACGTTGCCGTGATGCGGACCTTGTCAAAGATTGGCTTGGCAGGTCTGCGTTTAGGTTTTCTGGTGGGCGCACCGACGTGGTTAAAAGAATTTGAGAAAATCCGATTACCCTACAATATCAACTGCCTGACCCAGGCCAGTGTTGCATTTGCATTGGATAACTACTCGATATTCGAAACTCAGGCGCAAAAGATACGGTCGGAGCGCACACGTCTGTATGATGCGTTAAAAGATATCAATGACCTCGAAGTTTTCCCGAGTCAGGCAAACTTTATTTTATTGCGGACACACCCAGGCAAAGCGGTTGAAATTCATCAGGCACTGATTAAAGAAAAAATCTTAATCAAAGATTTGCACAAGCCTGAAAAATCCGCGCAAGAGAATTTATTGGTGGATTGTTTGCGCGTTACGGTAGGGAGTCCTGAACAAAATGATTTGTTTCTAGCCGCGTTGCAAAAAGTTTTACAATAATCGACAACCCAAATCCGGGTGTTTCTCGTCATATTCAACAATAAAATCTGTTACTATAAGGCTGTAAGATAACGAGCAGCACACAACACATCTAACGCCTTCAGCAGTTTCACCTGCACCTCTATTGTTGATCGATAGCTTTATCCAATATTTATTACCATGACTGAACGTAGTGCGAAAGTGTCGCGGCATACCAGCGAGACACAAATTGATGTCAGTTTGAACCTGGATGGCAGTGGTAAGGGCAATTTTCAAACGGGTCTGCCGTTTTTGGAACACATGCTGGATCAGGTTGCGCGACATGGTGTTATGGATATCGACATTAAGGCTAACGGCGATCTTGAAATCGATGCCCATCATACGGTGGAAGATATCGGTATTACACTGGGTCAGGCGGTCGCACAAGCAATCGGTGATAAGAAAGGCGTGCGGCGTTACGGCCACGCTTATGTGCCATTGGACGAGGCCTTGAGCCGGGTTGTGTTAGATTATTCGGGTCGACCCTCATTGGACTACCATGCCACCTATCCGCGCAGTCATGTTGGCGAATTCGATGTTGATTTATTCCATGAATTTTTTCAGGGCTTTTGCAATCATGCATTGGTGACACTGCATATCGACAATCTGCGTGGTGTCAACGCACATCACATTGCGGAAACGATATTTAAAGCATTTGGCCGCGCCTTACGTATGGCATCGGAACCCGATCCGCGTTTAGCCGGGCATATTCCGTCCACCAAAGGTGTTTTATAACGCGAAAAACCAGGCATGAGTATTGTGGTGGTGGATTTCGGTACCGGGAATTTGCGCTCTGTGGTCAAAGCTTTGCAACAGGTTGCACCAAAGCGCAAAATCAAAACCAGTTTTGACAGCGAAATAATTTCACTGGCGGATCAGATTGTCATGCCGGGTCAAGGTGCGATGGGAAGTTGGATGGCGGCCATGTATGAACATGATTTGCATGATGTGATTCAGGAAGCGCTCAATACAAAACCGGTGTTGGGTATTTGTCTTGGTTTGCAGGCCTTGTATGAATCCAGCGAAGAAGACAATGGTGTAGAGGGTTTGAGTTTTTTCGCCGGCAAAGTGAAACGGTTTCCAAGTTCCGATAAAAATATTAAAGTGCCTCACATGGGATGGAACAATGTCGCGCAATGTCAGGCCCATCCGTTGTGGCGTGATGTGCCGGACAATTCGCGGTTTTATTTTGTGCACAGCTATTATCCTGAATCCGTTGATTCATCTGACGTAGCCGGTGAGACAAATTATGGAATCGACTTTACCGCCGCCGCCGCGCGGCAAAATGTATTTGCCGTTCAATTTCATCCCGAGAAAAGCCAACACGCTGGCCTACAGTTGTTGCGCAACTTCGTCGAATGGGACGGCGTCATACATTGACCATGCATTGAAAAGTTTTCCACCAAAGAGAAATTAATCATGTTATTGATTCCAGCCATTGATTTAAAAGACGGTCAATGTGTGCGTTTGCAGCAAGGCGATATGCAAACACCGACGGTTTATTCGGATGATCCCATAGCCACCGCCCAGCGGTGGGCGGATGCCGGTGCACGCCGCTTGCACATTGTGGATCTGGATGGTGCGAAGGCAGGGAAGTCCACCATTATTGATATCGTTAGTGCTATCACACAACAACATCCTGAATTGCCTGTGCAGGTAGGTGGCGGTATACGCGATGAAGATGCGGTTGAAGCCTATATCAACGCGGGTGTGCAATATGTCATCCTCGGTACGCGGGCGGTCAATGCACCGCATTTTGTCAGCGATGTGTGCGCGGAATTTCCCGGTCATATTATCGTTGGTCTGGACGCTAAAGACGGCAAGGTAGCGACCGACGGTTGGTCCAAGTTGTCCGGGCATGATGTGATCGACATGGCGCAACACTTTGAAAATGATGGCGTCGAAGCAATTATCTTTACCGACATCGGGCGTGACGGCATGTTGAGTGGCGTGAATGTTGCAGCCACCGCCGCACTCGCCGAGTCCATTCGCATACCCGTCATTGCATCGGGTGGACTAAAAGATATCGAGGGTATTCGTGAACTGTGCAAAGTGGCGGATTCGGGTATTCAAGGGGTGATTACCGGTCGCGCGATTTACGAAGGCACGATTGATTTTACGCAAGGCCAGCAATTGGCGGACGAGTTGACCCAAGTTGATACGTAGAGTCTGGTGGGTTTAGCCAAGCGTATTATTCCGTGCCTCGATGTTGACAATGGCCGCGTTGTTAAAGGGGTTAACTTTGTCGGTATACGCGATGCCGGTGATCCGGTCGAAGTCGCGCGTCGTTATGATGAACAAGGCGCTGATGAAATAACTTTTCTGGACATTACCGCCAGCTCGGACAATCGCGACACCATGTTACACGTGGTAGAGCAAGTGGCTGAGCAGGTATTCATACCGTTAACCGTCGGTGGTGGAATTCGTGAAGTAGAAGATATACGTCGTATGTTGAATGCCGGCGCGGACAAGGTTTCGATAAACACGGCGGCAGTAAAGCGTCCAGAGTTTGTGCAACAGGCAAGCAAGAAATTTGGCTCACAATGTATCGTGGTAGCAGTCGATGCCAAACAGGTCAGTAACGGTGAAAACCCATGCTGGGAGGTTTTCACACATGGCGGACGCAATGCGACCGGTCTTGACGCCGTTGAATGGTGTAAAAAAATGGTGGGCTACGGTGCTGGCGAAATTTTGTTAACTAGTATGGATCGTGATGGCACACGCGAAGGTTTCGATATTCCACTGACCCGTGCGGTTACAGACGCCGTGACCGTTCCTGTGATCGCATCGGGTGGAGTAGGCGAACTTGAGCATCTGATCCAAGGTGTTAGTGAAGGTGGTGCCGACGCCGTGCTGGCGGCGAGTATTTTCCATTTTGGTGAACACACCATCGACGAAGCGAAAAAATGTATGACCTCGGCGAACATTGAAGTTCGTTTGAATAATTAGGTGAATCTGTAGCAATGAAAGATAGCTGGCTCGAAGACGTAAAATGGAACAGCGATGGCCTGGTGCCGGTGATTGCGCAGGAGTCCGGTACCGGCAAGGTGCTGATGATGGCGTGGATGAATCGAGCGGCATTGCAGGAAACCGTACTACACGCTCGCGCGACATATTGGTCGCGTTCAAAACAACGTCTGTGGCGCAAAGGCGAACAATCCGGTCATGTGCAAAGCGTGAAACAAATACGTCTGGATTGCGACGGTGATACGGTTTTGCTAGAAGTCGAGCAAACCGGGTTGGCTTGTCACACTGGCCGTAAGACTTGTTTTTTTCGTCAACTGGGGAGTGAGAATTGGGCTGAAATCGAGCCTGTGGAGAAAGATCCCCAAGCCATTTACGGTAAAAAGTCGTGACAGACCGCGCTGGCGATATAACCATCGACGCGTCGGACGTGTTGTCTCGATTAGCCGATGTCATTGAATCGCGTAAGGAATTAAATACCGAAAAAGCCGGTGAATCCTATGTCGCCCGCCTTTTGCACGGCGAACGTGATACGATTCTAAAGAAAGTAGGCGAAGAAGCGACGGAAACTGTTTTAGCAGCCAAGGCAGGCGATAGAGAGAACATTATTTATGAAACCGCTGATTTATGGTTTCATTGTTTGGTCATGTTAGCGGACCAGGAATTACGCCCGGAGCAGGTTTTAGCTGAACTACAGCGCCGTTTCGGCGTGTCCGGAGTGGCGGAGAAAGCAGCGCGCGACGCCGCAAAGTAAATAAACACGTTAAAATACGGGTAGAGCATGTTAGTCCCGAACCAAAACCGGGCTGGCAACGATTAAATTAGTTAGGAGAAAGTAAGATGGGCTTAGGTGGTATTAGTATTTGGCAGTTAGTGATAATTCTGGTTATCGTGTTGTTGTTGTTTGGCACGAAAA
>Ga0224508_10001026_pt1 | contig 25542 bp, 22 predicted proteins | sample SF_Jan12_sed_USG_4_FD_170157 | JGI IMG/M metagenome (GOLD analysis project Ga0224508, IMG submission 170157) | Sediment microbial communities from San Francisco Bay, California, United States - SF_Jan12_sed_USGS_21 | ecosystem: Environmental > Aquatic > Marine > Sediment | place: USA... | reverse complement strand
TCCGGAGTTGCTTGAAGGAAGCCTTCTTGTCTTCGGTGGCGCTGTAAAGGCCGACGGGGATGGTCACGAGGCCAAAGGAAATGGCCCCTTTCCAGATGGACTGCACGATGCTGCTCCTTAGATTCCGTGCGATCCCGGTTGGTTCGCGAAATCAGGGACAGCTTACTTGGTCCCCCCCGTTGGGTCGAGGGACTCCCCTAGCCAAAGCCGACTGTGCGTTCGGATTCACCCTCGAGGCGGACATAGGTGATCCGGCTCACGGCGATCCCGTACTTGTTGCCCTCCGAGTCGTCCAGCCAAATCATCGACTTGTCGGCCTCGAGCGCTGCCTCAATGTCCTTGATGAAGGAATCGCCGTCGCCGACCTCAACTTCAACGTCGTGGCTGGCATCGGCCAACCCAATCCGTACGCGCACTGCCTGTCTCCTAACTAATGATCAATTCCGGATGGGACCGGATTCGTGGTTTCAAATCGTCAACCCGCTCGGCCAGGTCGCGGAAAGCGGCCGCTGCATCTGATTCGGGGGCGGCGATCGCCACCGGGATTCCGCTATCGGCCCCTTCTCGCATGGCCGGCAGGAGCGGTACCTGACCGAGCAACGGAACGTTGAGCTCCTCAGAAAGCTGCTGGCCGCCACCCGCTCCGAAGATCTGATATCGCTTCCCGTCGTCGCCGGTGAACCACGACATGTTCTCGACGACGCCGAGCACTTCCTGGTTGACCTTGGCGGCCATCAAGGCAGCACGTTTGGCCACTCGCTGGGCCGTGGGTTGGGGGGTGGTGACGAGCAGGGCCTGGGCTCGCGGCAGGAATTGGCTCATCGAGATAGCGATGTCGCCGGTGCCGGGTGGCATGTCGATCAGCAGGTAATCGATGTCTCCCCAATAGGCGTCGACCAGAAACTGTTCGAGCGCCTTGTGGAGCATGGGGCCCCGCCAGATCACGGCCTGGTCGGGTTGGACGAAGTAGTCCATGGAGATAGCCCGTACTCCGTGAGCCTCGGGCGGCATGATCATCTGGTCGACAACACTGGGCGGCCGGTCGATCCCGAGCATCTTGGGGATCGAGAAGCCCCACACGTCGGCGTCGATGATGCCGACGGTCTTGCCGTTCTCGGCGAGGGCAACGCCGAGGTTGGTAGTGACCGACGACTTGCCTACCCCGCCCTTGCCGCTGGCAATGGTGAGCACCCGGGTCCGGTTGGAGATCGTGACCTCGCGGGCGTCGGAGCCGCCCTTGAGCGTGGCGGTGAGCTGAGCCCGCTCCTCGTCGGTCATCGCCGTGAACTCGACCGAAGCGGCAGCAACCCCGTCAATGGCCATGGCGGCGGTGGTCAAGTCTGACTCGAGCTGGGGGGTGAGCGAACCGCCGGGGACCGGCAACGCCACCACCATCCGGACGGTGTCGCCCGCAACCGCCAGCTCTTTGACCATGCCCAGATCGCCCAATGATCTATGGATTTCGGGTTCTGTGACCTGCTCGATGGCGGCCCGAAGCGCAGCTTCGTCGATCATGAAGTCCTCGTCTGGCGGAGCGGGAAGTGTATCGAGCCACCGACGTCTAGGTCGGGTCGGAGGTGGCGGCATTCGCACGGGCACGGCGATACATGATCAGAGCGACGACTATGAGGAGCAGGCCGATCGCCAGAATGGGCCGGCCATCGAATCCGCCGCAGGAGTAGGAATCCTCCCCGGGCGGCACGGTTACCCAACCCTCGTCACATGGTTGGTAGTTGAGGTTGAGGACCCCGATGAAGACACCTATGGCGCCAACTCCCGCCAGCACCCCCCACCGATCCCGGGTGTCAGGCGCATAGGCAATCGACAACCCGAAGAGAATCATCCCGAACGGGAGTACGAACAGCCCCACCGAGGCGGCTCCCAGGATCCCGAAGACGATCAATCCCCCGGCCAGGACGAAGGAAAGAAAGGCCCGCCAACCGACCGTTTCCTCGAGGCGCCATGCAGCCATGGGCCAATGGTGCGCCGTGGGCTTAGGATCCATCCATGACCAACGCCGCCATCGACACCATCATCGTGCAGGCCGCCGATCCCTCAGCTCTCGCCGACTTCTATGTCCGTGCCCTGAGTATTGACGCCGACGAAGTAGTGGAAGAAGACGGCCATTACGGGTTCGATCTCGGAGAGATCTACCTCGGCTTCGACCGGTCGGATGGATCTCATCAACACCCGGGGCCCATCAGCTTCTGGCTGACCGTCGACGACCTGGATGCCACTTTCCATCGCTGCATCGAAGAAGGTGCCACCGCGGTGCTCGAACCGGTTGACCGGCCCTGGGGAGATCGCCTGGCGTCGGTGAAAGATCCCGAGGGCAACGTCGTGGGGTTCTCACTGCGGCGGGAGTAGCGAGTCCGCCGGGCCCCATTTTTCCTCCTGACGGACCGTCGATTCGGTGTTGGGAGCGGGGCTACCCCTCCCGCTTGCGGGAGGGGCGAGGGGTGGGGTGAGAGCGCGTTCCTGTGTTCTCCGGTCCTCGAGTTGGGAACCACGCCCACTACCCGCCGGGACCGGTCCTCGAGTTGGGAACGACGCCCCGTACCCGCCGGGACCGGTCTTCGTGTTGGGAACCACGCCCCCCTACCCCTGACCCTGCGGGTCAGCGGTACTTTCCCCCCGAAGGGGGGACTGACAAACCACGGCTCACTCGGCGGTACGTTCCCCCCAAAGGGGGGACTGACAAACCACGGCTCACTCGGCGGTACGTTCCCCCCAAAGGCCGGACTGACAAACCACGGCTCACTCGGCGGTACTTTCCCCCCCGAAGGGGGGACTGACAAACCATGGCACTCGGCGGTACGTTCCCCCCAAAGGCCGGACTGACAAACCACGGCTCACTCGGCGGTACTTTCCCCCCCGAAGGGGGGACTGAGAGACCATGGCTCGCTCGGCGGTACTTTCCCCCGAAGGGGGGACTGACAAACCACGGCTCGACGTAGGCTGGAGGCCGATCACTGAAGGAGAACCGCCATGACCCAAGACCCGTTTGGGGCGCACGCCACCCTCTCAACCGCTCTTGGTGATCGGTCCATCTATCGGCTCGACGCGCTGTCTGGCATCGCCGATGTTGACTCACTTCCGTACACCATCAAGGTGCTACTGGAAGCCGTGCTTCGGCAACATGATGGCCGAATCGTCACCGACGCCGACGTGAAAGCCCTTGCCGGATTCGACGCCACCGCGGTCGGCGAAACCGAGATCGCCTTCACCCCCGGGCGGGTCGTCTTGCAGGACTTCACCGGCGTGCCGGCGGTCGTCGATCTGGCGGCGATGCGGGCCGCGGTGGTCCGGATGACCGGCGACGAGGGCTCGGCCCAGAAGGTCAATCCGCTGGTGCCGGTCGACCTTGTCATCGACCACTCGGTCCAGGTGGACGCCTTCAACTCAGGCATGGCACTGCTGATCAACTCCGAGAAGGAGTTCGAGCGCAATCAGGAGCGCTACGAGTTCCTCAAATGGGGACAATCGGCTTTCGACAACTTCCGGGTGGTCCCTCCGGCCACCGGCATCGTTCACCAGGTGAACCTCGAATACCTGGCCAAGGTGGCCTGGGACGACGGCACCAACCTCTACCCCGACAGCCTGGTGGGCACCGACAGCCACACCACCATGATCAACGGCATGGGGGTTCTCGGGTGGGGCGTGGGTGGCATCGAGGCTGAGGCCGTCATGGTCGGCCAGCCGATCTACATGCTCATCCCGCAGGTGGTCGGATTCCGACTGGAAGGGAAGCTGCCGGAAGGCGCGACCGCCACCGACCTGGTGCTGCGAGTCACGGAGATGTTGAGAGAACACGGGGTAGTGAGCAAGTTCGTCGAGTTCTATGGGCCGGGTCTGGCCGACATGCCGCTGGCCAACCGGGCCACTATCGCCAACATGGCGCCCGAGTATGGGGCCACCGTCGGCTTCTTCCCAGTCGACGAGATGACCACCCGCTACATGCATCTCACGGGCCGCGACGAAGCCCTCATCGAAACGGTTGAGCAGTACTACCGGGAACAGGGCCTGTGGCGGGAGGACAGCCGCTCCATTACCTACAGCTCCAACCTGGAGCTCGACCTGGCGACAGTGCAACCGGCGCTGGCCGGGCCCAAGCGCCCTCAGGACCGCATCGATTTGTCGGCCATGAAGGACCAATGGCACCAGGACATCGTCGACACCTTCGGCAAACCGGGACCGGGCGGCCCGGGATCGGTCACCGAGTGGGAGGACGAAGGCGGACCCGCCGTCGACTCCAGGAACGAGCCACCGGCGGCGACGGTCACCTACGACGGCCAAACGTTCGACATGAAACACGGCGACGTTGTGATCGCCGCCATCACCAGCTGCACCAACACGTCCAACCCCGACGTGATGGTCGGTGCGGGGCTGGTAGCCCGCAAAGCCCGAGCCCTAGGCCTCAACCGCAAGCCGTGGGTGAAGACGTCCTTCGCTCCCGGCTCCAAGGTCGTCACCGAATACCTGCAGGATTCGGACCTCATGAACGATCTCGAGGCCACCGGTTTCTACCTCGTTGGGTACGGATGCACTACCTGCATCGGCAATAGCGGGCCGCTTCCATCGGAGATCAGCGCCGGCATTCACGAACACGACCTAGTGGCCGCCTCGGTTCTGTCCGGCAATCGAAACTTAGAGGGCCGCATCTCCCCCGATGTCCGAGCCAACTACCTGGCCTCTCCCCCGCTGGTCGTGGCCTACGCCCTGGCCGGCACGGTCGATATCGATCTGACCACCGAACCACTCGGAACCGATCAAGACGGCAACCCCGTATTCCTGCGGGACATCTGGCCGACCCAGGCCGAGATAGACGAGATTGTCGGAAGCAAAGTCACGCGCGAGCAGTTCATCGAACAATACGCACACGTCTTCCAGGGTTCGGACGAGTGGCGGGCGATCGACACCAGCGGTGGGGCCCTTTACGACTGGAACGACGCCAGCACGTATGTGCAGGAGCCGCCCTTCTTCGATGGGCTGACGCTTGAGGTGTCGCCAATCGAGCCGATTGCCAACGCCCGGGTGCTCGTCAAGGTGGGAAGCTCGGTGACCACCGATCACATTTCCCCCGCCGGCTCGATCGCCTCGAAATCACCGGCCGGTCGGTACCTCGTCGAACATGGGGTCGAGCCCGCCTTGTTCAACAGCTACGGCTCCCGGCGCGGAAACGACCGGGTAATGACCCGGGGCACTTTCGCCAACATCCGAGTACGGAACCAACTCGCGCCAGACACCGAAGGCGGGTTCACCACCGACTTCACCGACGGCCAGGTCAAGACCATCTACGACGCCAGTCTCAGCTATCGGGAAGCGGGCGTTCCGCTAGTGGTGTTGGCCGGCCAGGACTACGGCATGGGCAGCTCTCGAGACTGGGCGGCCAAGGGCACCTTCGAACTGGGCGTGCGGGCCGTCATCGCCCAGAGCTTCGAGCGGATCCATCGCTCAAACCTCATCGGCTTCGGCGTGCTGCCCCTTACCTTCCAACCGGGCGACAACGCCGACACCCACGGAATCGACGGCACCGAGACGTTCGAGATCGATATCGACGACGACCTCCAGCCTCGTCAAACCGTGCTGGTGCGGGCCACCAAACCCGACGGCATGGTGATCGAAATCAAAACCACCTGCCGCATCGACACCCCGGTAGAGGTCGACTACTACCGCAACGGCGGCATCTTGCACACGGTGCTCCGCCGTATGGCGGGAGAATGAGCAAACTGCCCACCGCCGACCGCTGACGCGAGCCAAGGTCTGTAAGTCCCCCATCGCCGGGAAAGCACCGCTCACCCGAGCCACGGTTCGTCAGTCCCCCCTCCGGGGGAAAGTACCGCCGACCCGAGCCAAGGTTCGTCAATCCCCCCTTCGGGGGGAAAGTACCGCCGACCCGAGCCAAGGTTCGTCAGTCCCCCCTTCGGGGGGAAAGTACCGCCGAGCGAGCCAAGGTTCGTCAATCCCCCCTTCGGGGGGAAAGTACCGCCGAGCGAGCCAAGGTTTGTCAGTCCGCCCTTCGGGGGGAAAGTACCGCCGAGCGAGCCAAGGTTTGTCAATCCCCCCTTCGGGGGGAAAGTACCGCCGAGCGAGCCAAGGTTTGTCAGTCCCTCCTACGGGGGGAAAGCACCGCCGAGCGAGCCAAGGTTTGTCAGTCCCCCCTTCGGGGGGAAAGTACCGCCGAGCGAGCCAAGGTTTGTCAGTCCCCCCTTCGGGGGGAAAGTACCGCCGAGCGCAGCTCGGGGGTAGGGGGCGCCGCTCCCAACACGAACACCGTGCCCACCAGGTAGGGGGGCGCCGCTCCCAACACGAACACCGTGCCCACCAGGTAGGGGGGCGCCGCTCCCAACACGAACACCGTGCCCACCAGGTAGGGGGGCACCGCTCCCAACACGTGAGCAGGAGAACACAGGAACGCGCCCTCACCCCTCCCGCAAGCGGGAGGGGTGGCACTGCTACCTTGACCGCATGGCCAACGAGTACATCGGATTTCCGCCGGGGAAGCATTATCTGACGTTGCCGGCGGGGAACCGGACGGTGGCGTTGGGCGGACTTGCCCTCTACGACGCCACCTTCTTCCATCAGCGCTTCGCTCTCTCCGCCGGACGGATCATGCTGCGGCTTGGCTTCGAGCGTCCCTTCCGCCTCAAGTACCCCCCGCCGATACCGGAATGGTGGGACCGCTGGCTGACCGAGGTCGCCGAGCCGAGGGTCGGGCCTGTGGCTCACACCGCCTTCCGCCTCCCGGGACTCCCCGAGTACGCCCAGCGAGTCACAACCTTGCTCTTCGACCCAAACGGGAAAGTCCTGGCCTTCGCCAAGCACCTCGTTCGCGACGAACCAAGCGAGGCCTCGATCGCCGCCCAGGAGCTGCTTACTGCTTCGCCGCCCCCCTCGTTTCGGATTCCCTCACTGTTGGCTCATGGCCGCTTCGAAGACATGGCCTTCCACATGCACCAACCGATGCCATCCGGCCCCCACCGCCAGCCCAAACCCGACCCCAGAATGATCGAAACAGTCATCGATGAGCTTCAGACGAGCCTGGCCTCGCTCCCCCGACCCCCGGGCACTCCAGACCACTACGTCCCCGTCCATCGCGATTTCCTCGCCATCAACCTCCGCCGGGCCGCCGACGGCAACCTCTACCTCATCGATTGGGACAACGTCGGCTGGGGGCCGCCCCTCACCGACGAGCTGGCGTATTGGATGGGCGGAGTGGCCCGCACCCTGGGGCCGAGCGGACCACGGAAGACATCGCGGGCCTACGATTTGCTGCGCCGCCGCGGCACTGATGCCCAAATCCGTGAAGCCATCGAGTGGCGGCTCGGCCACAAACCAGTCGAGGCGCTGGCAGGAGAACAGCGAATCCGGGACGGCATCCTCCAACTCCTCAGGTAGAGCAAGATTTCGCGTGTTAGCGTGGCCCCGTGAGCTCCCCCGCCCCCCTGCCTATGGATGATGCTTCTCAGGAGGCCGCCTCCCTGACCGAGGCCGAGCTGCGAGCCCGACTCAAGGTGGTCACTAAGGAACGAAACCAGCTTCGCTCCCAGCTCGCCCAGGACGAACCGCTCCGTCCCTTCCAGATCGAACTGCTGAAGCTGCAACACCACCTGGAGACCACCAGGACACCCATGATCGTGCTGTTCGATGGGCGCGATGCATCGGGCAAAGGCGGGACCATCCGCCGCATCACCCGTTTCATGAACGAAAAGCGCTACCGGGTGGTGGCTCTCGGCAAACCGTCGAAGGAGCAAACCACCCAGTGGTACTTCCAGCGGTTTGTTTCGGAGTTCCCGACCGGCGGCGAGATCGTGCTGTTTGACCGCTCCTGGTACAACCGGGCATTGGTCGAGCCGGTCCTCGGCTTCTGCACGAAGACTCAGTATCGCGACTTCCTCAAAGGCGTTGTCGGGTTCGAGAAGGACCTGGTCCGGCAGGGAACCGTGCTCGTCAAGTTGTACTTCAGCGTCGAGAAGGACGTCCAGGCCCAGCGCTTCGATCGTCGCGAGACCGACCCGCTTCGCCAGTGGAAGCTGAGCGAGGTCGACCGCCAGGCCCAGGAGTACTGGGATCAGTTCACCGAGAAGAAGCACCGCATGCTCGAGGTAACCTCGAGCGGACCGGCGCCCTGGACCATCATCCGCTCAAACAGCAAACCGAAGGCCCGCCTCAACGCGATGAAGGTGATCCTCAACGCGGTCGACTATCCCGACCGGGAGAAATCACTCGACTTCAAGCCCGACCCGAAGATCGTCATCTCCGGAGCCGACGAGTTGGCCCGGATGGACCAGGAGCGCGACGAACTGGGCAAGTCGATCTACTAGTCCTCGAGTTCCCCGAACCCGATCTTCTTGGCGATCTTGGGGAAGGCCTTGTTGAAGTCTCGGATGAGCCCGTAATCAAACCGTCGGTCGAAGGCCAAGAGAATCATGAGGCCGAGGACCAGTGAGGACAGCGAGCCGAGCGCCAGTCCAAACACGCCCCCGAGCGACTCCGCCAGCAGCCAACCAAGACCGGCCCCCACCGAGGCTGAGGCAACGATCACGAACAAGACTCGCGCCATGCCCTCGAACGGCCGCTTGAGCACATTCAAAGCGATGGCCACCGCCAGCACGGCGATCACGGCCTCGGCTATGAACCAGGCCCAGGCGGCTCCGGCCAGGCCGTACTGATCGGTGAGGAAGATGGCCAGACCCACCAGCAGTACGGTACGGACCGCGGTGAAGGCGAAATCGGTGCGAGGACGGCCCTGGCCGCGCAGCATCGGTTTGAGTGCATCGGTGAGCAGGTCGATGATGCCGTCGATGGCCAGGATCTGAATGACGATCGCCAGTCCAGCGTAAGAGGACGGGAGGACGTGACGGACTAGCGCCTCGGCGAACACGAACAGTGTCACGTAGATGGGAACCAGGAGCGTGAGCATGGCCGTGAGGGTGGCTTTGAACACCCGCGAGGTTCGACTCCGGCTGTGCTGTACCCGCGACAGCACCGGGAACGCCACGCCGCGCACCACTTCGGATACCAGGTCGTTGGGGAGCACCGTGATCTTCTGCGCCAGGTAGAAGCGGCCGAGGTCTTCTGACCCGAGGAACCGCGAGACCACCGCTCGCAGTCCGAACTGCCCACCATTGCGGACCGCCCGGGTGGCGAACACCCACTTGCCGAACGAGAACAGCTCGCGAAAACCGACAAGAGAGAACCTGGGGCGGTACGGGGCCAGCCGGTAGCTGAGAACGACGCCGGATATCGAGCCGGCGAACGCGCCGATGACCAGGGCCCACACGCCGAGGGTGCGGGCCAGGCCGATGGCGAAGAGTGAGTCGACCAGGAAGGCGGGGAGGACCAACACAACGAAGATCCCGGCTGTCTCTGCCAGTGCGGCCGGCAGCTTTATGAATGTCAGCGGCCGGAATTTGAGGGTCCTGGTCAGCTCGATGACCTTGGCGCTGGCCAGGGCGTCGACCAGGGGCCGGAAGGCCAACACCCGGATGACCGCGGTGGCGTCTGGCTCGTCGAACAGCGCGGCAATCCAGGGAGCCAGTAAGGCAACCACCGCGGCAATGAGGATTCCCCGGATGATGCCGACGGTGAAGGCGGTGTCGTAGTGCCGGTCTTCAACGTCTTTCTTCTGAATGATCGCGTCATTGATACCGACATCGGTCAACGCCACCAGCAGCTCGGTGGTGACGGCTCCAATGGCAACGAGACCCCAGTCCTCTGGGGCCAGGATGACGGCCAGAACCAGCAGCCGTCCCATCGAGAGCCCCTTGACTCCGACGAGCTGGATCGCCTTCCAGATAATCGCCGAGCCAGCCTGCTCAGCGAGATTGTCGGTCATCGGTGCCTCGAGGGGAGAATGGGGACGAGATTACCCGGCCTGGACCGCCCGCTTGATGCTCCCCGCTGGGTCGACCGCCTAGCCTGAATCCCGGAGGACTTATGACCACGCTCACTATCGACGGCGGGCCCGTCAGCTTCGCCGATGTAGTCGCGGTAGCTCACGGCGGCGTTGAGGTGCGGCTCGACCCGTCGGTGGCCGACCGAATGGCCCCTGCTCGGGCGCTTGTCGAGCAGGCCGTGGCCGGGGATAAGACCGTCTACGGCATCACCACCGGGTTTGGTGCACTGGCCAACACCCGCATTGACCCTTCTCAAGCAGCCACGCTGCAGGTCAACCTGCTCCGCAGTCATGCTGCCGGCGTCGGACCGCCGGTGCCGGAACCGATCGTTCGCGCCATGATGCTCCTGCGGGCCCGCACCCTTTCCCAGGGGCATTCCGGAGTGCGGCCGGCAGTGGTCGAGCAAATCCTCGAGCTCCTGAACCGTGACCTGTTGCCCCTGGTGCCCGGCCAGGGCTCGGTCGGGGCCTCTGGCGATCTGGCAGCCTTCGCTCATTTGGCCCTTCCGTTGATTGGAGAGGGCGAGTTTCTCATCGACGGCAAGGCCCGCCCGGCTGCCGAGGTGCTGGCCGAGCACGGCATCGAACCGATCACACTCATGGCCAAGGAAGGCCTCAGCCTCCTCAACGGAACCGAGGGCATGCTGGCCTACGCCGTCATCAGCCTCCATCGGGCTCTCCGGCTGGTGGCCGTCGCCGATCTGGCGTGTGCCCTGTCCATCGGAGCCCTTATGGGGAGCGCCCGTCCCTTCCGGGCCGACGTGCACGCACTGCGGCCCCATCCCGGCCAGGTGAAGTCGGCGGCAACCATTGCGGGACTGATCGAGGGATCGGCTATCGAAGCCAGCCATCACGACGACTTCACTCACGCAGTGCAGGACGCCTACAGCCTGCGGTGTGCGCCGCAGGTCCACGGCGCCACTCGCGACGCCCTGGCCTACTCGGCCGCCACCTTCGAAGTCGAGTTGGGCGCCGTTGTCGACAACCCGATCGTGTTCCCCGACACCGGCGAGGTGATCTCGGCCGGCAACTTCCACGGCCAGCCGCTGGCTCTGGCCCTCGACATGATGGCCATCGCCGTCACCGAGCTTGGCAGCATCTCCGAACGGCGGACCGACCGGCTGCTCGACCCCAACCACTCTTCTGGCCTCCCCGCCTTCCTCGCCCCTAACCCCGGCATCAACAGCGGCTACATGCTCTCCCAGTACACGGCCGCGGCCCTCGTAGCCGAGAACCGAGTGCTGAGCCACCCGGCCTCGGTGGAGAGCATCCCGACCTCAGGGAGCCAGGAGGACCACGTGTCGATGGGCTGGGGAGCGGCTCGCAAGCTGTGGGACGTACTCATGAACACCCGACGCGTGCTGGCTATCGAGATTCTGTGCGCCGCCCAAGGACTTGAGTACCGCAAACCGCTCCTCCCCTCCCCCCGGGTCCAGGCCGTCGTCGACCACATTCGCCAGGCGGTCCCGCCGCTGGATGAAGACCGACAGATCTCGAGCGAGATCGAACAGGTGGCAAATATGGTGGCCACCGGTGAGCTGCTGGAGGCGGCCGGGATCACGTAGCCTGGCGTCGAACGAAGGAGGATGGCCGTGGACCCGATTCATGCCCCGCGAGGGACCGAGCTGACCACCAAAGGCTGGCTGCAGGAAGCCGCCCTCCGGTGTCTTATGAACAACCTCGACCCGGCTGTCGCCGAAAACCCCGACGAGCTCGTCGTATACGGCGGCCGCGGCAAGGCCGCCCGCGACTGGCCTAGCTATCACGCCATTGTTCGGTCGCTCACAGCCCTCGAAAACGACGAGACGCTGCTCGTGCAGTCGGGTAAACCGGTCGGCGTGTTCCGCACCCACGAGATGGCACCGCGGGTCCTTATCGCCAACAGTCTCCTGGTACCGGACTGGGCCAATTGGGAGACGTTCTGGGAGCTGGAAGCCGAGGGCCTCATGATGTACGGCCAGATGACGGCCGGGTCGTGGATCTACATCGGCACCCAGGGCATCCTGCAAGGGACTTATCAGACCTTCCTGGCCCTCGCCGGACGCTCATACGGCGGCACGCTGCGGGGCACGCTCACGCTCACTGCCGGACTGGGCGGCATGGGAGGGGCCCAGCCATTGGCAGTCACCATGAACGACGGGGTGGCGCTGTGTGTGGAAGTCGATCCGTCGCGAATCGAACGGCGTCTCGAAACCCGGTACCTCGACGAGATGGCCGACGATCTCGATGCTGCGATCGAACGGGTGCTGGCGGCCAAGGAAGCCGGAGAGGCGGTGTCGGTGGGCGTCGTCGGCAACGCCGCCGAAGTCTTCGCCGAGCTGCTCGATCGGGGTATCGATATCGACATTGTCACCGACCAGACCTCGGCCCACGATCCCCTCAACGGCTACATCCCCATCGGCTACGACCCGGCCGGCGCCGCCGACCTGCGCGATGCGGACCCGGCCGGGTACATCAAGGCCTCCCGCGAATCCATGGCCCGCCACTGCGAGGCGATGGTTGGTTTCCAGGACGCCGGCGCTGAGGTGTTCGACTACGGCAACAACCTGCGGGGAGAAGCCCAAGCCGGCGGCTACACGAGGGCGTTCGAATACCCCGGCTTCGTCCCCGCCTACATCCGAGACCTCTTCTGCGAAGGGCTCGGGCCCTTCCGCTGGGTCGCTCTGTCGGGGGACCCGGCCGACATCCACGCCACCGATCAGGCGCTGCTCGAGCTGTTCCCGGAAAACGAAGGCTTGGCTCGCTGGCTGAAGATGGCCCAGGAGCGCGTCGAGTTTCAGGGGCTCCCGGCCCGTATCTGTTGGCTCGGCTACGGCGAGCGCCACCGGGCCGGCCTGGCCTTCAACGACCTCGTGGCGTCGGGGGCGGTGAGCGCTCCGATCGTCATCGGCCGCGACCACCTCGACTCCGGCTCCGTCGCCTCCCCGTACCGAGAGACCGAGGCGATGCTCGACGGTTCGGACGCGGTGGCCGACTGGCCGATCCTCAACGCTCTACTCAACACCGCCTCGGGAGCCGCCTGGGTGGCCGTCCACCACGGAGGCGGGGTGGGCATTGGCAAGTCGATCCATGCTGGCGCCCAGGTGGTGGCCGACGGAACGCCCGAGGCGGCCCTGCGAATCGAACGAGTGCTCACCAACGATCCGGGCATGGGCGTCATCCGCCATGCCGACGCCGGCTACGACCGGGCCATCGACGTGGCCAACCAACGCGGGGTCCGGATCCCGATGCGGGAATGATGGACCATCCCATGCCCAACCGTGCTCTCTCCCCCCGAAGGGGGGAGTACCCCTATCCCTCCCCCCGAATGCATCGAGCTGGAGCCACGAAATGGCTCCCATGGAACGCCCAGCGTTCCCCCCCCCTCCGACCCTTCGGGCCACCTCCCCCTCCGGGGGAGGAAAAACGCTGATGACTGACCTGCTTCTCACTGGTATCGGCCAACTCGTCACCAACGATTCAGACCGAGACGGACTGCTGGGCCTCGTAACCGACGCGGCCGTTGCCGTGAAAGGTGGGCGAGTTGCTTGGGCAGGACCTGAGTCCGAGCTCCTGAAAGAGTTCCGGGAGTTGCCGGAGCTCGACTGCAGCGGGAGAGCAGTAATCCCCGGCTTTGTCGACTCCCACACCCACCTGGTGTTCGCGGGTGATCGCTCCGACGAGTTCGCACAGCGCCTGCGGGGGGACTCCTACGAGGAGATCCTGGCGGCCGGCGGGGGCATCCACAGCACCGTGGCGGCCACCCGAGCCGAGAAGACCAACCTGCTCTTGAACGGAGCCGTTCACCGGGCCAAGCGCATGCTGGGCATGGGCACGACCACCGTCGAGGTGAAGTCCGGGTATGGGCTCGACCTTCAAACTGAGATCCGCATGCTGGAAGTGGCGAGAGCGATCTCTGACCACCTGGCCATCGACGTCGTCCGCACGTTTCTCGGTGCTCACGTTGTCCCTGCTGAGTACAGCGATGACCGCGCCGGGTACGTCCGCCTTGTCATCGAGCAGATGCTGCCCGCCGCCGCCGGCCATGCCGACTTCTGCGATGTGTTCTGCGACGACGGGGCCTTCACCGTCGACGAGGCGAGGGAGATCTTGACGGTGGCCGCCAGGCATGGAATGAAAGCCCGGCTCCATGCCAACCAACTTGGTCATTCGGGCGGAGCCGCCCTCGCTGCGGAGATTGGCGCTGCTTCGGCCGATCACCTCGACCACGTGACCCAAGATGACCTGGCCAGATTGGCCGCGACCGGTACCGCCGCCGTCGTGTTCCCCAGCGTTTCGCTATCGATGCGCATCGACCCTCCTCCCGCCCGACAGCTCTGGGACGCCGGAGTGTCGGTAGCGATCGCCACCGACTGCAACCCGGGCACCAGCTATGTCGAGAACATGCAACTGGTGGTTGGCCTGGCCACCCTTACTGCCGGCCTCACCCCCGAGGAGGCGCTGTGGGCCGCCACCCGGGGCGGGGCCACCGCCCTCCAGCTGGCCGACAAGGGCCACGTGACACCGGGAGCGGTGGCCGACCTGTTGATGCTGGAAGCCGACACCTACCTGGAGATCCCCTACCGGCCGGGCACCGATCTGGTCCGCATGGTCATCAAAGACGGCGAGCCGGTCGTCAGCTGAGCCACCCTCGGTCGCAGTTGCGGCAAAGCCCTAGCCTCAGAGCATGAAGTCACTGCGTGGAATCGCCCTCCCAGTGGTCGTGCTGTTGGCGGTCGTTGGGCTGATCGCCCTGGCCGCCCAAGTGGCGGATGTGTTCACCAATGGATGGGCCGCCCTCGGCCTAGCTAGCGGCCTAGGGGCGGCCTGGATTCTCTACCGGTCAACCCGGAGCTGGGTGCCGGGCCGAACTGTGCTGGAAATCGATTTCGCCAATGGCATCGTCGAGCAGATGCCCTCTTCCCCACTGGCGCGGGCCCAGGCCGCCAAGGCCTATCCCCTCCTGGACCTCCTCGACGCTCTCGAGCGAGCGGCAGACGATCGGCGGGTGGTGGGTCTGGTGGCCCGAGTCGGCACCGATGCACCCGGCATCGCCCGGGCACAGGAAATCGCCGACGCCATCACCACGTTCACCGCTTCCGGCAAGCCGACCGTGGCCCACGCCGAGACATTCGGAGAGCTCCGGTCCGGGTCTCTGGCAAGCCTGCTCATCGGATCGGCGTTCCAGGAGCTGTACATGCAGCCGGGCGGCGAAATGGGAATCACCGGTCTCGTCAGCCGCAGGTTCTACCTGCGGCGGTTGCTCGACAAGCTGGGTGTGACCCCCGAGTTCGACCATCGCCGCGAATACAAGTCGGCCATGTACACGTTGACCGAGGACCACATGGTCGAACCCGACCGCCAGGCGGCATCTGCGGTCCTCGGGGCTCAATTCGACCAGCTCGTGGCCGGGATTGCAGTCGGTCGGGGGCTCGACGAGGGCACGGTACGCGACCTCATCGATCGGGCTCCCCTACTGGCAAGTGAAGCCAAAGAGGCCGGACTGGTCGACGACTTGCTGTATCGGGACCAGGTCTACGAGAAGTTGCGCTCGGATTGGGGGGCAAAGGCCCGCACCCTCGACATCGCCTCCTACCTCAAACGCGCCAACCGTCCCCACCGTCGCGGACCCACTATCGCGGTGATCTACGCGACCGGGTTCGTCACCCAGGGCTCCTCCCAATTCAACCCGCTCAATCGCCAACCCTTTATGGGATCGGACGACGTCGGCAAGGCGTTCCGCTCTGCTCTCGACAGCAAGAAGGTCAAAGCCATTGTGTTCCGCATCGATAGCCCCGGCGGGTCGGCGGTGGCATCGGAGACAATGTGGCGATCAACCCGGTTGGCGATCGAAGCCGGCAAGCCGGTTATCGCCTCCATGGGAAACGTGGCCGGCTCAGGGGGCTACTTTGTGGCGGCCGGCTGCACCCGCATCGTCGCCCAACCAGGGACGCTCACCGGCTCAATCGGCGTGGTGGCCGGCAAGCTGGTCACCCGCCGGGCTTGGGAGCGGGCGGGGATCACCTTCGACGATGTCTACCGGGGAGAGAACGCCCGGTTCATGGGCAGTGACTACCCGCACACCGAGACTGAGTCCGAGCGCTTTCAGGCGTTACTCGATGCCATTTACGACGACTTCGTCGGCAAAGTGGCCGAGGGTCGGAACATGACGTTCGAAGAGGCTGAGGGGCTGGCGAAGGGACGGGTCTGGGCCGGCTCAGATGCCCTCGTCAACGGATTAGTTGACTCCCTCGGGGGGATCCGGGCTTCTGTGGACCTGGCCCGGGAGGCTGCCGGGCTCGACCTCGAGAAGCCGTACCGACTCAGCGTGTTCCCCCGGCCCAAGGGCCCGCTGGCGGCGCTCTTCGCACGGGATTCCCGGGACGACGAGAAGGTCCTGCTTCGAGAGCTCCTGGGGGCGACGGCGCCGATAGCCGAATTAGCAGGCGAGGTGGCTTCGATCACCGAACCCGCTGCGCTCATCGTGCCCGGTCTCACTACCGACCTGTAACGCAGACCGGCGATTCGGTCCTTTTGCCCCTACCCGGTGACAACTCACCCGCCCACAATCATGGGGAATGCCTGTTCCTCGGAGGGGGATGGAGGGGCACGTATGGTGAAGCACGGCATCTCGGCTGAGGGCCCTTTCGGCCCGTTGACCGGGAGCCGCCCGCTCAGGCCGTCAACTTCGAGCCACTCGAATAGCCGGGTTCGGGACGTCTCGAGTCGCGCCGCATCGAGAAAGGGGGGACGCCATGGTTACCACCAGTGAGCGACCCGACACAACCGAAACAACAAAACGAACGTGGACCCGATGGGGATTCCCGCTGATCGGCCTGGCCGTGGTTGCCGCGGCAGTCGTAGTGGCCGTCATCGCCATAGGCGGCAGCAGCGACGCCCCGGAGACTCCGACCGAGGTGATGACCCTGTTGGGCACGGCAGTCGAAGAGGCCGATTCCGCCCAGTACGCCGACCTGACCGTCACGGCCCCGACCGGTCAGGGGAAGGACTTCCTGGAGTGGAATGTGGCACTGGGATTGGATCCGGACTTCAGTGACTGCACCAAGAACGCGGCCTCGGCGACCGGCAACCCGGTGACGTGCGACGTCACGATGGGCAAGGATTACTTCTTCTCGACGGTACTGGATGAAAACCTGAGTACGACGGTATCGGTGAGGGTGGACACCGACGGGGCTTTCGACGTCCAGGGCTGGCCGCCCCCGTTCGGACTGACAACGGTCGAAGCCGACATGCGGGCCTGGATCCAGGAGACCCACCCCCAGCTCGAAGACCGCATGTTCGGATCTGACTATGCGGACATCCGGTTCTCCCAGGAGGCCGGTGAGCTGCACATGCAGTATCTCCACGAGTACCTCGCCTACCGGGAGGCCAACAACTAGGCGACACGCGACAAACGGGTTCCGCCTTGTCGTCAAGGACGGAACCCGTTGTCAGCTGAGCCGGAGGCTCGGCGGCCTAGACCGCCGAACTCCCAACAACTACTTCGCTGTAGTCAATGCAGGCACATTTCGGTACCGAGCACCGGAGGTGGTCACGATGTTCGGCGCGGGGATGACCGCACTCCACGCATCGTCGCCGTCCGCCGTCAATCGGTCCTGTGCGAGCCTGCTTCAACGTGAGCGTTCTTTGGCCTCGTTCACAGTGAGATCACGCCCATCAAGGTTGTGCCCGTTGAGAGCAGTGATCGCAGCCTCGGCTTCTTCGGACGAAGCCATTTCGACGAAGCCGAAGCCTCGCGACCGGCCGCTGTCCCGGTCCTCGATGACCTGAGCCTTGTTTACTGAACCGTGGGTAGCGAATAACTTTTCGAGATCGGCCGACGTGGTGCTGAACGCGAGATTCCCCACGTAGAGATTACTGGACATTGGGTGCTCCTTCCGAAGCATTGGGGCGAGACGCCCGCTGAAACTGTGATCGGAAGTCGCCGCCAAGGCGTCGACAGGAGAAACAAGTCCTGCGGTGACTCCGCTGCTCGAAAGAGCGGCGGGGCCGGCGCCGTACGCATCGTGCGTACGATTGCTCACATAGGATACCGCGTCTCGCCGCTCTTGGGGCGGAATTGTTTCTTCATGCGGCGGGACTAGCCGGAGTAGCGCTGCTCCAGAAACGGATCGCCGTACATGTGGTAGCCGTTATTCTCCCAGAATCCGGGCTCGTCGTGGTCGAGCAGCGTGAAGCCGCGGGTCCACTTCACCGACTTCCAGAAGTACAGGTGGGGAACCACCAAGCGCAGCGGCCACCCGTGATCGAGCTCTAGCTCCTCACCACCGAACTCGTAGGCAAAGAGATTGTCCTCGCGCAGGAAGTCCTCCAAGGGCAGGTTCGCAGTGAAACCGTGCTCGGCCCGGACCACCACGTGCGTGGCTTCGGGAAGCGGTTCGACCAGTTTGGCTATCTCGGTGGTTGCCACTCCCCGCCATTGGGTATCGAACTTGCTCCACTTGGTGACACAGTGGATGTCGGCGGTGATCTCGATGGTTGGGAAGGCCTTGAAGTCGTCCAAGCTCCACGCCTGCGCGTTCCCGGCGAGACCGTCGACCGTGAAGTCCCAGGTGGCTGCCTCGATCTCGGGCACCACCCCGGCATGCAGCACCGGGAACCGCTCGGTGAAATACTGGCCGGGTGGGAGCCGAGCCGGGTCGAGACCGCGGCTGATCAGTTCGCCCGGCTGCTTACTGAAGAAACTCATGGCGGCAATCTACCCCTGTCCAGATTGATCGCTGGGGTCTGGTACGGTTGCGGTCATGGCGTGGCTGGCAATTGTTCTCCTGATTTCCGTTGTTATGGCCCTCGTCCGCGGGGGTCGATTTCTCAATCTGTCCGAGATCAAACTGCGCGCCTGGCCGCTGTTGGTGCTCGGTTTTGGCATGCAGGTGGCGGCCGACCGCCTCGACCTGACCCACGACGGCGCCGTCACGCTGGTAATCCTTTCGTTCATCCCGCTCCTGATCATCGCCTGGCTCAACCGACACGAGGCAGGCATGTGGCTGGTAGGGCTTGGGGTGTTCATGAACTTCACGGTGATCGCCCTCAACAGCGGAATGCCCGTGCTGCCTGAGGCGGCCAGCATCGGTCTCGACCGCGACATCACTGCCATCGACTTCGACGCCCTCTCCAAGCACGTGTTGATGGATAGCTCAACCCGGCTGGCTTTCCTCGGTGACGTTATCCCAATACGAATCATCCGTAATGTCGTTTCGCTCGGAGACGTGTTCCTGGCGGTGGGGCTCGGTGTCTACGTCGAGGACCAGATGCGACGGCCCGTCCGCTGGTTCAAACACGGCTTGAACGAATCGGGAGCCGGCTCAGCTCGCCGCCCCACCAGCGTCGGCTCTTAGGCGCTCAGCCTTCCGCTGCGACGCAGCACCGACCGCAGTTGGGCCACAACCGCCGGATCGAAGTCATAGGCGGTGCGGCGATGGAGCACCTCAAGCGCCTCAACGGCGTCCATCCCGTGAATGCGGTTGGCCCTATCGAAGGTCGAAGCAACCTTGATGATGCGGGGCTCTAGACCGATGCTCGGGTCGTCTTCTTCACCCGGGCGTCGATAGGGGTCGTCGTGTTTGTCGACATGGTCAGCGACTACCGACAGATAGGGCGCCTGGCGGATGATCTCGGCCCCCCACCTCGCCAAATCCGAATGCTCCGGCTCTTCGCTCGGATCCTCCACCGTGATTCGGCCAATGTCGTGGAGAAGGGCAGCGTACTCGAGTCGGGTGACGTCGTCGGGATGCATGCCCATGCTGCGGGCCATCGTGGAGGCCAGCAATGCAGTGCCGGCGGCATGGCCATCAGGTGAAAGCCCGGCCACCTCGGGCAGCCGGGACAAGGCGCGAATCATCTGTCCATAGGTTCGGCGGGTGCCAGCCAGCAGGGTGAACGAAACATGGCTGATGGCGTACGGCACCCCCGCCACCGGAAGTGCCCACCAGCCGATCACCGGTTCGGCAAGCGCGAACAGCCCGGCCGAGGCGAACAGCGCCACCATCACCGGCCAATCCTCGAGAGCCGTCAGCCACACATAACGGATGGATGTCTTGCCGACCGGGACCGCTCCCAGGATTCGGACGAAGGCATCAGCGATGAACCAGGCGAAACCGGCAAACAGCACGAGGCCGAGAGTCCCCCACTGCGGCTCACCATCAAAGCTGCCGGTTATCCATTCGTCGGCTACCTCAACCAGAATCAGCACGCCAAGCCCGGCGACGGTGCCAAGCAAGTCACTGTCGGTTGACGGCTGGCTTTGCCACAGCGCCGAAACGAGACGGGCCAGTGCGAGTCCGAGCAGGAATACCCCGGCCAGCATGAGAACACTGTCAAGAAGCACCACCCCCACCAATCCGGCTCCGCCGATGAGGGAAATCCGACCGCCGCTGGGGCTGGGGACCCGGATGAGATTGGCCAACGCCATTGTCCCTACCCAGGCCGAGATGCCAACGATGGTCCGGCCCGAGTTGACTAGCAGGCCGGTGCCAACCGCGACTGCGGCCACCCACAGGAGCACCGAGAAGAAGCGGCCCATTCGCTTAGGCAATGTGGGCCTCCTGTTCGGCGCCGCGACGAGCTTCGTCATCGTTGTCGAGAGAGGGCGAGCCATATCGTTCCCCGGTGGCGGCGAGGGCCCGGACGAACGCCTCGACGCAATCGGGGTCGAACTGACTTCCAGCGCTGCGCCGGAGCTCGGCAATGGCGTATTCCTGGGTGAGAGCCAACCGATAGGACCGGGTGCTGGTCATGGCGTCGAACGCGTCGGCCACAGCCAGGATGCGACTTTCGAGCACCGGCGGCTCGCCGCTGCGATGACCGGTGCCTCCGTACCCTCCGCCGTCGAAGCGGCTGTGATGGCCGGAAGCGATCTCCACCATTGGTGCAAGGAACTCGACCTCGTTGAGGATGTCTTCAACCAGGTGGGCATGCTCCTGCATGTGCTGGTACTCCTCTTCGCTCAGTGGGCCCTTCTTGCGGATGAGCGTGCGAGGGACCGCCAGCTTTCCGATGTCGTGAATGAGGGCGGCAATCCGGACGCGATCGAGGGCGTCGCCCCGGAAGCCCATCTCCTCGGCGGTGATCTGACTGAAGTAGGCGACGCGTTCGGTGTGCCCGCGGGTGTATAGGTCCTTGGCTTCAAGCGCCTTGATGAACCCACCAAGCGTCGATTCGTGGGCTTCGCGCAATTGCGACACAGCCCGCATCGACAGATGGCCCACCAGGAACACGGTGAAGATGAGAGGAAGAGTCACCGGGCCAACCATCAAATAGGTAGCTCCCAACAGACCGCCGAGCGAGCCCATGAGAGCCTGGGAGGGGACCAGCGAACGCATGCGGGCCCACGGCTTGAGGTTGCTCTTGCGGAACACGGTCCGCACCGCCAGGGTGACCAGGCTGAGGTTGGCCGCTCCGTATAGCAGAGCTCCAATGGCCGAGCCCAGCGCTACCCGCCCAATGTCCGAGGTCTCAAAGGCACCGGTCGGCAGCGCAACAGAAATGACGGCACCGGCCAGTGCGGCCGAGAGCACGAACTGCCCGGCGTTCACCAGCGGTTGGAACCATCGGCGTTCCTTGAGATCAATCGGAGTGATGGCTCCGAAGATGACGATCGTGGCAGCTCCGATTGCGGCGCTGTCGCGGCCGAAGATGACGGCGGCCGTCATAACGATCATGACCGTGGGGCTGGCCCGCAGCCGGTCGTTAACTTCCACCGCCAGGCTTTGGAAGGCTCCAAAGGCGACCCCGAAGAACAGCCATTCCCACTGGAAGGGAAACGTCGTTTTGACGGCCAGCACTGCCAGCAGCGCAGCGGCCGCGATGCCATACATCCCTGCGATGAGCAGGCGGGAGCGGAGACTTGGACTCATGGCAGGGTGAGGAAAGCCCGGGGACGTCGCGTCGTATTAACTCGCGTTAGCCAACTGAGAAACTGGCGGCGCCTGCCAGAATGGCAGTCGCCAGAGCACCAATTGCGATAACAGCCTTCATGGCCTTCGTTTTCAGAGTAGATCTCCCCAATCGTTTCATTCCTTGCGCGCAGCGCTAATTTGCCGCGAGCAGGTTCCGCTTCGCTTGGGTTGATAGGACGTCTCCCGGGCACCTTCACCTCCCCCGACCGAAGTCGAGGAAATCTTGTATGTCACGGAGGCGCCCGTCCTCCGCCATCGAATCCGGCCTCAGCGCGAGACAGACCGACAGGCTCATGGAGCACCATCAATGTAGTTGGGTTTTCGCGGGTTGACAACATTCCACGTGAACCCACCACTACGCTACGTAGTCGTGGACTTCCGAGAGCTCGAAGAAACCCTATGCCGCCTCCCGGCGGTCGACGCCGTCCGGATCGTCCACGATCGCGACCAAATCACCGAGGTCCACGTGCTGGCCTCGCCCACCAAGCCGGCCAAGCAGGTCGTGCGCGACGTCCAATCGCTGGCGATGGCCCGGTTCGGGGTCGGAATCGACCGTCGAGCCGTCTCCGTGGTGCAACTGGGCGACGACAAGAAGGGGGCCGAAGCCGAGCGGCCCATCATTACCTCGATCAAGGAGTACCCCGAGGGCCCCAGCACCACCGTCACGGTGACCCTCACCTGGAACGGCGAGCAGTTCAGCGGATCGGCAGATGGACCGGCCGCCACGTCAGCCCGGCTGCGGATCATCGGCGAGGCAACTCTCCGGGCGTTGGTCGAAGTGCTCGGCGGCGGCCCTCCCTTGGCCCTCGACGCGGTGGCTACCACCTCGGTAGGCGTGCGGCCGGTCGTGGTCGCCCAGGTGGTGAGCATGCGTGGGGTCGACGAAGAGGTCGCCGTTGGAAGTGCTCTCGTCCGAGGCGACGAAGCCGAAGCCGTGGTGCGAGCCGTGCTCGATGCCCTCAATCGGCGAATCCCAGCTCTTATGCGGTGAGCGTTCCCTTCGGGAACACTCACCTCGCAGGACGCAGGACGCAGGACGCAGTACGCAGTAAGCAGTAACGCGGAGGCTCGAGGCGTACACCAACACGGTATTGCCTATTGCCTATTGCGTACTGCTTGCTAGACGAACAACCCCTCCGACCCTTCCAAATGCCCTGTGTCGTTCAGGGTGTGGAGGCGGGGGCCGGGGAGGGAGATGGTGCTGATTGAGGTGTTGTGAAGGGCGCCGAACGGTAGGCCCCACACTGTGCCCTCCGGTGGCGCCCCGATCGCCCACCTGAGGATGCCGAGGGCGGGGCCGGCGTGGGTTCCCACCAGCACGGTGTCGTCCTTGTCGAGGGCGGCCACCAGCTCCTCGATGGCCTGCACCGCTCGCACCTGCACATCGGTCCACGACTCACCGCCGGGCCGTTCGACATCTTCGCCCTGGCGGTAGCGGGACCACAGGTCGGGCCACCGAGCCTCGACGTCGGCGGCCACCAGGTTGGCCCATTCACCATTGGCTATCTCCCGCAGCCGCTCGTCGTAGTGGACTTCGAGGCCGAGCGCCTCTGCCGTGGGGATCACCGTGTCGGCGGCGCGACGCAGGTCGGAGGAAACCACCCGGCTGATCTCCACTCCTGCGAGCCGTTGCGTGAGGCGGGCGACCTGCTGACTCCCCAGCTCAGTGAGGGGAACGTCGGTTTGGCCGATGAAGCGGTGCTCGCGGTTTCCCTCTGCCTCACCATGGCGAACTACCAGGAGTCGCGTCACCCGCGGACGCCGCTCACGAGGACAGCCCACTCCTCATCGGTGGGGTCCACCAGCGGCGGCTGGCCCGGGATGTTGCTGAAGTAGAACCCCACCCGATCCAGCCTGCCGTCGTACTTCTGGCGGACCGCCTGGCCGAGCGAATCGAGCGGAGCGGTGACGGCGATCTCGTCGACCACCTCATCGGGAACCACCTCGCCCATGGCCATCCACTCGCCTCGCTTGCTGAGGGCGGTCAGCTCGGGCCCGAAATCCCACCCGTGGAGATCGAGCACGCCCCGGTAGGCGGGCGTCGAGGCGTAGAAAGCGATCTGTATCTTGGTCGCCAGCCGGCTGGCAGCCAGCTGCTCGTCGGTACGTCCCGAGACGACGAGCACGCCGGTGGCCAGCTCAACGTCATCGGCCGAACGCCCGGTCCGGGCAGCCCCCTTCTCCATGTTGGGGGCCACGACGTCGGTGAGATATCTGACTGTGTGGAACGGATGGACGTGGAACCCATCGGCCACCTCTCCGGCGACCTGGCACATATAGTCGCCGACGCCGGCGATGTAGATCGGGATGTCGGTGTGCTTCATGGGCGTCGGTGCGAAGAAGGGCGTCATGAGGCTGAACTCATAGAAGTCGCCGGCGAATGCCAGCCGTTCACCGGTCTGCCAGGAGTGCCAGATGGCCCTCAAAGCGGCTATGTACTCGCGCATCCGCGGGCCCGGGCTGGACCACGGCATGTTGAACCGGCGCTCGATGTGGGCCTTGATCTGCGTGCCGAGGCCGAGCAGCATACGCCCGTCGGTCGCCTCGGCCAGGTCCCAGGCCGTGTAGGCGGTGGTCATGGGAGATCGGGCGAAGGCGACGGCGATAGCTGTACCCAGCTGGATAGACGATGTCCGGGCGGCGGCGGCGGCGATAGGCAGAAACGGGTCATGGCCGGTTTCAGCCGTGAATATCCCGTCAAATCCGAGCGATTCGGCCTTGACGGCGTAGTCGGCAACATCAAGAAACGACCCGGAAGGCACGTTCTGAAGGGTTTGGTCGACTTTCATCCGCTGACGAGGCTACCAGCGCTCTCAAGTGGCCCACCCAGGGTCGTGACGGCCGGGGGACGGCTCCCACCCTTTGTTCCCTTCCGTCAGAGGAGCGAACAGAGGGTGGCTTTTCGCGAAGTGGTTTGCCGCCCGCAATCGCTCTAGCCTTCAGGCAATTCCACGCATGCTGACGCATCGTGGTTTGTTTGTTTGTTTAGGTATCGGAAACGTACGGGCGTGAGATTTACAAGACTTCTTGCATTCGCCACCTGGGTGGTGGTTGCCCTGCTAGCCATGGCTGCATTCGCCGCGTTCTCGCCGAGCGGGGAGCTTGCCGAACTTGGCGCGTCCGAGGCAACCGTCGAATCCGAATCCGACCCAACCGTTCCGCCGGGAGTCGGTGCAGCGGCTGGCCGTCAGGCAGCATTCGGGTTCTCGCAGGACATGTTGAGCCTGACGGCCCCCACTACGACCACCTCCACCACCACCGTGATTGTCACGACGACCACCGTTCCGCCGACGACCACCACCACAACAACTACCAGCCCCACCACGACCACTACTCAAGCACCGACCACCACCACCGTCCGGCTACGCACCAACGCTCCCATGCCGCCTGAGGCGGTCTACGCCCTGGTGGCCGCCTACTTCCAGCCCCAGGACGTCGAAAAGGCCGTGTTGGTGGCCTGGTGCGAGAGCCGGTACGACGCCAACGCCACCCACCCAAGCAGCCGGGCGGCCGGCCTCTTCCAACACCTGCCACGCTTCTGGGCCGATCGCTCGGCCCAAGCAGGCCTGGCCGGCGCCGACATCTACGACCCGTCCTCCAACGTGGCGGTGGCGTCCTGGCTGGTGTATTCCAATGGGGGTTGGAAGCACTGGGATGCCTCCAAGAGCTGCTGGGGGAATGGGTCGGTGGTTCCTCCGTCGACCACCACCACGACCACGCTCCCGCCGACTACCACCACCGTCTCCC
>Ga0224508_10001025_pt1 | contig 25542 bp, 26 predicted proteins | sample SF_Jan12_sed_USG_4_FD_170157 | JGI IMG/M metagenome (GOLD analysis project Ga0224508, IMG submission 170157) | Sediment microbial communities from San Francisco Bay, California, United States - SF_Jan12_sed_USGS_21 | ecosystem: Environmental > Aquatic > Marine > Sediment | place: USA... | reverse complement strand
GGACACGAAAAACCCGGCACCAAGCCGTTATTCTTTTAGTTGGGTTAGTCTACTGAAACGCGCTTTTCTGTCGAACTTTAGTTGACAGCGCGCCGTGCCAGATTTTTCCAGCACTCGGATTTGCGACCGCAGCATAGATTGTTACGCTACAATAGCATTACGAGTGGCCTGCTCGATCAAACGAAAACAACCGGGCTACAAGGGGGATCAATGCATAAGAAATTCCTCATTTCCTGGGTCGCTATATTCGTCGCGTGGATGGCAGGGAGCTTTCTCCTGCACGGTGTGTGGTTGGGCACTACCTACGAATTAATGACCAATATTTATCGGCCAATGGCGGAACAAGAGAAACTGTTCCCCCTAATGTTGCTTGCCCATGTGATGCTTGCCGGTGGTTTTGTCTGGATCTATCGGCGTGGTCGTGAAAACAAGCCGTGGCTTGCGCAAGGCCTTCGCTTTGGCGTTGTCATCGCATTGTTCGCGCCAATTCCGACCTACCTGATCTATTACACAGTTCAGTCTATGGCATCTAGCCTGCTTGTGATGCAGATTATCGGTGAAACGCTGTTGCTTCTGATCCTCGGCCCGCTGGTCGCGTTCCTGTACCGAGATATGTCAGCGAGTTGAACCTCTAAGCAACTCTTTGAGGTGCGCAAGAAATCCTTCGCCAGTATCCGGGTGTTGCAGCCCGTAGGCAACGGTGGCCTGCAGATAGCCAAGCTTGCTGCCGCAGTCGTAGCGCACGCCGTCAAATGAGTATGCGTAAACCGGGGAGTCATTCAAGAGATCGGCAATGCCATCTGTGAGTTGAATCTCACCGCCGGCGCCTTTGCCAATCGACGCGAGTTTGTCGAATATCTGTGGTGCCAACAGATACCGGCCGACAACGGCGGAGTTTGATGGAGCTTCATCGGGGGGCGGCTTCTCGACAATCTTCGTAATACGATTGTCAGCGTCCACCGCGACGATACCGTAGCTCGAGGTGTTCTCTTTCGGTACCGTCTCGACGGCAATAATGCTACCGCCATGATCGGCATATTCTGCTGCCATTTGCGACAGGCATCCGGGCGACCCTGAGATCAAATCGTCGGCCAAGTGCACAAAAAACGGCTCATCACCAACAGCGGGTCGCGCGCAGAGTACCGCGTGACCAAGACCCAATGGTTCACCTTGGCGAATGTAAATGCAGGTAACGCCGGCCGGCACAATATTTTGAATCGAACGCAGAAGTTCATCCTTACCAGCGTCGGTCAACGCTTGTTCAAGCTCAGGATCCGTATCGAAATGATCTTCAATGGCGCGCTTCGAGCTGCCCGTCACGAACACCAGCTTGGTCACGCCGGCCTCGATGGCCTCCTCGACCGCGTACTGGATAAGCGGCTTGTCGACGATTGGCAGCATCTCCTTCGGACTTGCCTTCGTCGCCGGCAGAAAGCGGGTACCGCGGCCAGCTACCGGGAATACGGCAGCACGAATTTTCTGAGCCAATGTTGCGCTCCATCATCGAATCCAGTGGCGCATCATAGCCAATTTAGAGTTGTTGCGTTTAATCTGCATTTTCCGCGTACGGCGCATATGAGTCGTACCGGTAATGCCGGTACGACTCCGTGTTACCAGCTGCGTGTCAGACTACTTATTGGTCGGGCCGACTTTGATGTCGGCACGATTCAAATCGACTGTCCGCTCGCCAATGCCCTTCACAAGCGACAGCTCATCCGCGTTCTTGAACGGGCCGTGCTTCTGGCGATACTCGACAATGGCCTTGGCTTTTGCCAGACCGACACCTTTCAGCTCCTGCGAAATCGTCTCGGCATCGGCACTGTTGACGTCGACCGGGCCTGCCCAGGCAAGTAGTGGAAAAACGAGCGCCGCCAGCGGCAGCACTTTTTGCAAGACTCTCATCGTTAGCTCCTTCTATGACGAAAACACCGCGAAACCGCGGCAGAAGAAAGACTAGAGGGTGTCAGCAGTACTTGATATTGCCGAAATGCCGTCTTTTGTGCGGAAATAACTCATGGGTGTGTCAGCAGCTGCAGATCCAGCCGTGCGTGTGATGTTGTTCATCGGAAGTAAAGCGCAGCGTAGCGAGCCATGACGATGAGCAATATCACACGCACGGCTGAACTTTACGTATCACGTTATCGAGTGCTGCAACACCGTATCAAACTGCACCCGTGACGCCGGCCGCTGCGTTTCCCAGCTCCGACAACTAGGGCATTGCCATAACAGCCGCTGGCTTGAAAAACCACATTCCTGACATTGATACCGCGGTGTCGTCGACGCCAGATTCGACAAGGCCTTGCGAATCTTGGCGAATGCCGACTCATCACCATCGGTAAGACTTTGCATATCGACAAACTCACCCAACGTCGGCTCATCCAACATGTACTTTTCGACGCAATCATCAATGATCGGGATGCCGCCGATGTCATTTACGATCGCGGTGTACGCGACAAGCGTGTTCATCTCCGGATTTTTCTTCAACATCGTCTTTAGCGCCTTATTCAGCTCGCCAAGCTGATTCTCATTCGTATAAATTGCGACAATTTCGGGCAGCGCTTCCGCGATAAGATAATTGTGCTCATCGATGATGCGATGGTACAGACGCAGCGCGGTTTTTCGGTCGTCCGTCTCTTGCGCAATGTGCGCACGTGTCAGCGCGCCACGCAGTGTTCGCGGCCGGCCTGTCTGAGCATTTTTTACATACTGTCGCGCAGCAGCATAGTCTTTCGCCGCGGCGGAGACTTCCGCCAACTCACAATAATAATGTGCAATTTGCAGTCCCAGTGAGCGACCGCCCAGTACCTCCAACTGCTGGCCGGATTCGATGGCCTTCTGCCATTCCTTTTCCTGCTCGTAAATGCCGCACAGATTGTCCAGTGCCTCGACCTGATACCGAGACCCTTGCGATAAACGCACGAACAGCTTTTCCGCGCGATCAAGCAGCCCGGCCTTCAAATAATCCTTAGCAAGCGAAAACAGCGCCTGGTCGCGTTGCTCCGAGGCAAGATCGGGCCGCGCAATAATATTTTGATGAATTCGTATAGCCCGGTCGACTTCACCGCGGCGTCGAAACAAGCTGCCTAGAGCGAAATGCGTCTCGATGGTCTTGTCGTCCACCCGCACCATTTTTAGAAAATGCTCTAGCGCCTGATCGGTCTGTTCGTTGAGCAAAAAATTCAGACCTTTCAGATAGTCGATATTGAGCGGCGCTGGCGGTTCTTCGTCCTCGCGTTCGCCAAATCGCCCGAGCGCCCATCCTGCTGCGGCCAACAGCAGAAATAGCCCGGCAAGTAAAAATGTCGATTCAGTCGGCATTGGTTAGCGGCAGGCTTCTAAGGCTCGAAACTTCCGACTCGGATGCGCGCAGCGCCCGCCTCAGTACCCGCCGTTCATTGCTGAGCTTTACCGCCCAAACGGACAGGCTTACCAGTCCAAACAGCCACCCAACGGCAAACGCCACCGTAAAAGCGACAGGAACAGATGTTGTGACTTCGGCGAACAGCAGATCCACATCAATCGAGCCAGTATTGACCGATGTAAACGCGAACATCGCAACGCCGATGGCGACCACGACCAGTACCAACACGGCACGTTTCAACATGGGATCACTCCGGACTACCGCTGGGGCTAGATAAGACCGAGTTTATTGCTTTGAGCACGATTTCGGAACTGCACGCTGTTCGGCGCGCAGATCGGTGGGCAAAATCAGGGTCAGCTCTTGATTGGGAAATGCCGGCTTTGGTTGACGCGCTCGCGCAAATCCTTGCCTGGCTTGAAGTGCGGAACGTATTTCCCGGACAGCGCCACCGCCTCGCCGGTCTTCGGGTTACGGCCGATACGGGGCGGGCGAAAATGCAGGGAAAAGCTGCCAAAGCCACGTATCTCAATGCGTTGGCCCTTCGCCAACGAATCGCTCATCAGGTCCAAAAGGTGCTTGACAGCAAGCTCGACATCCTTCGCCGGCAGGTGTTTTTGCTTTCGGGAGATCGCTTCGATGAGTTCTGATTTCGTCATATTCCGTATCGCTTTAGAGGCTGTGACTCGTAACTTACCGATAATATTGACAAATATAGCCCGGACAAGCCGGTCCGGGCTACTCTTTTAACGTATTATTTGCTGCCCCCGGACATTTTTTCCTTTAGCAGCTCGCCCAATGTGGTTCCGGCTGGGGCCGATCCGGCCTCAGACTTGTAACTGCTGATCGCCTCGGCTTCCTCGTGAACCTCTTTGGCCTTGATCGATAGCGCAACGGTACGGTTCTTACGATCAACGTTGGTGAACTTGGCTTCGACCTCCTCCCCAACCTTCAAGACGGTGCGCGCGTCTTCGATTCGGCCGCGCGCCAACTCTGACGCCCGTAGTGAACCAATGACAGTGTCGCCGAGATCGATCAGCGCGCCGCGCGCATCAACTTCTGTGACTTTACCCGTAACGATAGAGTTCTTCGGATGCTCAGCGAGCCATTGCGAGAACGGGTCTTTTTCCAGCTGCTTGATGCCGAGTGAGATTCGTTCACGCTCAGAATCGATTGCCAACACCGCCGCCTCGATTTCCTGGCCCTTTTGATAATTCCGCACCGCCTCTTCGCCCGGCAAATCCCAGGAGATATCCGACAGATGAACGAGTCCGTCGATGCCGCCTTCCAGTCCGATGAAAATTCCGAAATCGGTAATCGACTTGATTTGACCCGACACTTTGTCATTGCGGTTGAATGACGTGGAGAATTCAGCCCACGGGTTCGACTTGCACTGTTTGACGCCAAGCGAAATACGACGACGTTCCTCATCGATCTCGAGCACCATGACTTCAACTTCTTCGCCAACCGAGACAACCCGCGCCGGGTTAACGTTCTTGTTGGTCCAATCCATCTCGGAGACATGCACGAGGCCTTCAACGCCATCTTCGATTTCAACGAAACAACCGTAATCAGCAATGTTGGTAACCTTGCCAAACATACGGGTGTGCTGCGGATAGCGGCGCGCGAGATCCTTCCAAGGATCGTCGCCGAGCTGCTTCATCCCGAGCGACACGCGCTGACGATCGCGATCGAATTTCAGAATCTTGACGTCGATTTCATCACCAACATTCACGACCTCGGAAGGATGCTTGACCCGCTTCCAGGCCATGTCGGTAATATGCAGCAGGCCATCTATTCCGCCCAAATCCACAAAGGCGCCGTAATCCGTCAAGTTCTTTACGATGCCCTTGACGGTGTTGCCTTCTTGCAGTTCCTCCAGAAGCTGCTCGCGTTCGGCAGAAAATTCCTGCTCGACAACGGCGCGGCGCGAAACCACGACGTTGTTACGGCGCTGATCTAGCTTGATGACCTTGAACTCGAGACTCTTGCCTTCGAGGTAAGCCGGATCGCGCACCGGGCGTACATCGACGAGCGAACCGGGCAAGAATGCACGGACATTGTCGATCTCCACTGTAAAGCCGCCCTTGACGCGCCCGTTGATGACGCCCTGAACAACTTCGCCTTTTTCAAAGGCTTCTTCCAGGTCAATCCACGTCCTTGCGCGAATGGCTTTCTCGCGCGACAGCTTGGTCTCACCAAATCCGTCTTCAACGGAATCAAGTGCCACCTCAACGCTGTCGCCAACGGAGATATCACCATCGCGAAGGTCGTTCTTAAACTGTTCGATCGGATAACGGCCTCGGATTTGAGACCGGCACTGACGATAACTACATCGTCATTGATTGCGACAACAATTCCGGAAATGATCGCACCCGGTTTGATTTGTTGACTCGCAAAACTTTCTTCAAATAATTCAGCAAAACTTTCAGACATGTTAATAAACCAAAAGGCACCGCTTGCTTATTTCGGCGGGCCTTCACCCAATCGTCACACCGCGTCCCGCAGCTGACGGTCATTACAAAAAAAGAACCGGACTCCATGTCCGATTCCACCAAATCCTCTTTCAGGAATTATTCCGGGTCGATTGAACCCTTACGATTCCTTTGCCGATTCCCTAGCCCATTGCAAGACGGTATGCGTCACTGCCTCGATCGACTGGCCCGAAGAATCCAGCATCCTGGCATCCTCCGCCGGCCTAAGCGGCGCAACCGATCGCTCGGTATCACGCCGGTCACGGTCCTCTATGTCCCGTGAAAGGGCGGCAAGGCTAACATCAATACCCTTGTCTTTCAACTGCTTATGGCGCCTTCTGGCACGCTCCTCAGCGCTGGCAGTCAGGAACACTTTTAGACCCGCGTCAACGAATACGTTCGTGCCCATATCACGTCCATCCGCGACCAGTCCCGGGGCTTTACGGAAGTCACGTTGCAGTTCCAGCAAGGCCTCACGAACCGGGGTTAACGCCGCAACCGTTGATGCGCCAGTGCCCGCTTCTTCGGTGCGGATATCGAGCGTGACATCGTCACCGTCGAGAAGAATCTGCTCGCTGCCACTGTCGTTACTGCCGAACTTGACGTCCAGGCTTCTCGCGATTTCAGCCAGTGCTTCGGGGTCGTCCAGCGCGACGTTGTGGCGTCGAGCTGCCAGGGCGGTGAGCCGATATAGAGCCCCACTGTCCAGCAGATGGTAATTGAGCGCTTCTGCAACGCGTCGCGCAATCGTGCCCTTGCCAGAGCCGCTTGGGCCGTCAATCGCAATGACTGGAATCGTCATGCATCCTGCTCCGCGCGGATTCTGATGCCCAGAGAGGACATAATCGCGGCGAATCCTGGAAACGACGTTTCGACGTTATCGACATCCCGAACCGTGACCGGGCCCATGGCGACGCTGCCCGCGACGGCAAACGACATTGCAATGCGATGATCGGCAAAACTCTCCACGATACCCCCACTAAATGATCCGCCATGAATAATGGCGCCATCGTCGGATTCTTCAATGCTAATTCCGAGCGCACGCAATCCGGACGCCATCGCGGCGATCCGGTCGCTTTCCTTGACTCGCAGCTCGCCAATACCGGTAAATGTCGTCTTGCCGTGTGCCGCGGCTGCCGCGACGAACAGTACCGGAAATTCATCGATGGCGAGCGATACTAAAGCCGGATCAATAGGGCCACCACGCAGCGTAGAAGAGCGCACATGAATATCCGCAACAGGCTCATGCCCCAGAGACTGACGATTCTCCAGCGAAATATTCGCGCCCAATGCCTTAAGGATATCGATCACGCCTGTTCGGGTTGGGTTGACGCCGACATGTGTGATCAGCACGTCGGCATCTTTCGCAAGAATTGCGGCAAGCATGACGAATGCGGCCGATGACAAATCTGCAGGTACCTGTGTTCGGGTCCCCGTCAATGTCTGACGACCGTTGATACTGATACGCCCCGCCGCCGATTCGACGTCGACGCCCATCGCGGCGAGCATGCGTTCGGTATGGTCGCGGGTCACTGACGGTTCGACAACAACAGTGCGCCCTTTGGCATAAAGAGCCGCCAGCAATATGCAGGACTTCACCTGTGCGCTTGCGACCGGTAAGGAATAATCTATGGCGCTAAGCTCTTGCCCGCCATGAATGACGAGCGGCGGTTTGCCATCGCTACTCGCGATTTTTGCGCCCATCTGTTCGAGCGGTGTAATTATCCGTCGCATCGGGCGTTTGTTAAGAGATCGGTCGCCCGTCAACGTCGAATCAAAAGACTGACCACATAACACGCCGGCCATTAGCCGCATTGCCGTGCCAGAGTTGCCTAAATTTAGTGTCTCTGCCGGCGCCTGCAGCCCGTGCAGCCCGACACCATTGACCGTCAACGTTGTATCGTCATGCTGTTCGATGCGAACGCCCATGTTGCGAAATGCGGCTAACGTTGCCAGGCAATCCTCGCCCGCAAGAAATCCGCTGATTTCTGTCGCGCCGTCGGCAAGGCTGCCGAGCATCAACGCACGATGCGAAATCGATTTGTCGCCGGGTACCCTAACTGTCGCCTGACGGACGATGGAAGGCTCTACGTGGAATTCCAACATCAGCGGCGACTCAGTGTTCAGCCAACCGCTTTGGGATACGCGCCTAATATTTTGAACAACGAACTGCGCGACTTCAGTGTCTCTAGCGCATTGGCAATCTGCGGGTCCTCGGCATGCCCCTCAAGGTCGATGAAGAACACATAATCCCAGTTCTTACGGCGCGAGGGTCGGGACTCGATACGGGTCATGCTGACGTTTTGTTCCGCAAGTGGCTTCAGCAGATTAAACAATACGCCGGAGCCCCCGGCCGTATCGCTGGTCGAGACGAGAACGGTGGTCTTGTCGTCGCCGCTGGACGCCAACAACTCACGTCCGACAACCAAAAACCGTGTTGCATTGTCCTGCCGATCTTCGATGTTGTTGACGAGAATATGTAGATCGTAAACATCCGCCGCGACATCAGGACCGATTGCCGCTGTGCCAGCCTCGTCGCGCGCGCGACGCGCGCCCGCGGCGTTACTCGACATGCCGATGAGCTCGACGTGCGGCAGATTTTCACGGAGCCAGCCGCGGCACTGTGCCAGTGATTGTTCATGCGCACAGATACGTTCGATATTGTCGAGCCCTTTTTCGCTGCCGACTAGGTGCTGCTCGATTCGCAACTCTATCTCGCCACCGATCTTTAGAGGCGACGTCAGGAACATATCAAGCGTGTTGTTGACCGAACCCTCGGTGGAATTTTCGATCGGTACAACGCCGAAATCTGCGGCGCCGCTTTCGACTTCCTGAAAAATCTCATCGATCGAGTGAAACGGCAATGCTCGCACCGAATGTCCAAAATGCTTAAAGACGGCCGTTTGCGTAAACGTTCCTTCGGGCCCGAGAAAGCCAATTTTCAGCGGTTCCTGCTGTGCGAGGCACGCCGACATGATCTCGCGGAACAGCCGTAACATCTCTTCATTTTTCAGCGGACCGTCATTGCGTTCGCGCACGCGGCGCAGCACGTCCGCCTCGCGCTCAGGACGATAATAATCCGCGGTCGCCGCCGCACCTTTCGACTGCCCTACGTCCTGTGCGCAACGCGCGCGCTCGTTAATTAACGCTTGAATGCGCTCATCAATATCATCGATGCGCTTGCGGATCTCACCAAGATCCGGAGTCACCTTTTTTTCTTTGCTGGCCATGGATCCGAAACTCAGGTTACAGGAGGGCCGAGATTTCGCAACGTCAGTACGCCATCAATGGAACGGATGCATTGCTTGGTTTCGTTTGAAACTGGGCCATTAACGTCGACAATTGTGTACGCGAGTTCGCCAATCGATTTGTTTAGTAGATCCTCGATATTGAGACCCGCATCTGCGAGACAGGTTGAGATCTGTCCGACCATGTTCGGCACGTTCGCATTGGCGATCGTGATTCGATGCGCGTCCATTCGCGGCAGCCGGCATTCTGGGAAATTTACGGAGAAACGAATGTTGCCGTTCTCAAGGTACTCCTTGAGATTCTCGGCAACCATGATCGCGCAGTTCTGTTCGGCCTCACCCGTCGATGCACCCAAATGCGGGAGCGCAACGACATTCGGGTTTGCACTGAGTTCCGCGGTCGGAAAGTCGCAGATATAAGTGTGCAGTTGACCGTTGTCGAGCGCTTCGAGCACTGCATCATTATCGACAACGCCCCCCCGAGCAAAATTGATCAGCATCGCACCATCGTTCATCAATGCGAGCCGGTCGTGATTGACCATCTTTTTGGTTGATTCGACCAGTGGAACGTGACAAGTCACCGCGTCGGCGTTCTGGAACAACTCGTCCAGTGTTTCCGCGTGATGCACGCCTGCGGACAGTTGCAACGCATTGCGCACGGTAATTTTCGGGTCGAACCCGATCACCTTCATGCCGAGATTTAGCGCCGCATTGGCGACCTCGACACCGACCGCTCCGAGTCCGATAACACCAAGGGTCTTGCCCGGCAGCTCGAAACCAGAGAACTGCTTTTTGCCGGCTTCGACAGCTTTGTTGAGTGCATCGCCCTTGTCAGCCAGGCCTTTGACGTACTCACGCGCATCGCAAATATTGCGCGCCCCAATTAATAGTCCGGCAATCGCAAGCTCTTTGACCGCATTCGCATTCGCGCCCGGCGCGTTGAAGACAGGCACCCCGCAATGACTCATGGCCTCCACCGGAATATTGTTGGTGCCGGCACCCGCGCGTCCTATGGCGACCACGGTTTCTGGAATATCCATATCGTGCATGTCGTGCGAACGCAAAATGATCGCATCCGGGTGCGAAATCTCGGACGCCACTTCGTAGCGTTCACGTGGAAAGCGTCTCAAGCCTTCGACAGCGATGTGATTTAGCGTCAATATCTTAAACATTTCTTTCAAACTCGCTCATAAATTCGATTAAAGCATCCACCGCATCTTCCGTGACCGCATTGTAGAGCGATGCCCGCATGCCGCCGACCGAACGGTGGCCCTTTAGGTTTTCCAGGCCAGCGGCTTTTGATTCCTGCAGAAACCTCTGATCCAAAGCATCATTGGCCAGGATAAACGGAATATTCATCCACGAGCGGCAATCCTCACGCACAGGGTTTGAGTAAAATTCCGACTGATCGATAGCTGCGTACAGTTTGTCTGCCTTGCGTTTATTGACCTCGCCCATCGCGTCAAGGCCACCCTGCCTCTTCAAAAATTGAAAAATCTGGTCTGCTACATACCATGCGAACGTCGGTGGTGTGTTGGTCATCGAGGCCGACTCTGCGTACGAGCGCCAGGTCATCAAGTGCGGCAAATTTGACGGCGCTCGCTCGAGCAGATCGTTACGCACAATCACCAAAGTGATGCCGGCTGGACCGATATTTTTTTGCGCGCCGGCATAGATCACGCCGTACCGACTAACGTCGAGTGGCCGCGAAAGAATCGTGCTGGACATATCGGCGACTAGCGGTGTATCTCCGCTCGGTACGAAATGGAATTCAACCCCGGCGATCGTCTCGTTCGGCGTGTAATGCAGGTAGACGGCGTTCGCCGAACGCCGCCAGTCGGCTTCGTCCGGGATGTATGTAAAGTTCTTATCTGACGCATCAGCGACGACATGCGAGCCACAAAATTTGCCGGCCTCGCCGGCCGCTTTCTTGCCCCAGCCACCAGTGACGACGTAGTCAGCGACGTCATCGACACCGGCGAGGTTCATTGGCGCCATCGCCATTTGCAGTGTCGCCCCTCCTTGCAGAAACAGCACGCTGTAGTCCTCTGGAATCTCGAGCAACTCGCGCAGATTGGCCTCGCAGCGTTCGGCAAGTTCGGTGAACTCCTTGCTACGGTGGCTGACTTCCATGACCGACATGCCGGTGCCCTGCCAGTCAGGAATATCGTCGCGAATAATATTAAGAACTTCGAGGGGCAGCGCGGCGGGGCCGGGGCTGAAATTATAGACACGAGACATGTTGCACAGGCCCTTGGTGAAGTAGATTTGGGAGTCGTCAGAGAGGCTTCATCGGCGACGTATTGTTACGGTTTGCGGACAGTATTGCACTACCGCATTCGGAAATTATTTATTCCGGTAGGCTATTCGTCGATCACTTCATCATCCATAACTTCATCGCCCATGGATTCGATGCGCGCGAGACCAACGAGGCGCTGCCCAGAACCCACCCGAATCAGTCGGACACCTTGTGTATTGCGGCCCATGATCGAGATATCGTGGACCGGCGTACGCACCAGTGTCCCGTTCGAGCTGATCAGCATTATTTCGTCGTCTTCACGCACCTGCACCGATCCGACCGTTCGGCCATTGCGCTCGGTAGTCTGTATCGCGATAACGCCCTGGCCGCCACGCCCTTGGACCGGGAAGTCCTCGATCTCGGTGCGCTTGCCGTAGCCGTTCTGTGTTGCCGTTAGAACGAGGCCGTGCTGGACTATCGACAGGCCGATCACTTCATGATCATCGTTGACCTTGATGCCGCGCACGCCTGCGGCGCCGCGACCCATTGGGCGTACGTCCGACTCGTGGAAACGAATACCTTTGCCCGAACTCGCAACCAACAATATGTCACGATCGCCGTCGGTGATAACGGCATTCACCAGCTTGTCGTCATTACGCAGATCGATCGCAATGATGCCGCTTGCGCGCGGCCGCGAGAATTGACTTAACGGCGTCTTCTTGACGGTACCACCGGACGTCGCCATGAAAACGAAGCTTTGCGGATCAAACTCTTTGATCGGCAACACGGTGTTGATTCGTTCACCGGGCTCAAGCGGCAGTAGATTGACGATGGGTTTGCCACGAGATCCGCGACTTGCTTGCGGTACCTGATAAACCTTGAGCCAGTACATCTTGCCGCGACTCGAGAAACACAAAATCGTGTCGTGCGTATTCGCCACGAACAATTTGTCGACGAAATCCTCGTCTTTGACTTTGGTAGCCGAACGACCACGGCCGCCGCGGCGCTGCGCCTGATAGTCGCCAATCGGTTGCGCTTTGGCGTAGCCACCGTGCGACAAGGTCACAACGACGTCTTCTTGCGGAATCAGATCTTCAATACTTAGATCGGAATGGTCCTGGACAATCTCAGTGCGTCGTTCATCACCGTATGCATCACGCAGCTCGGACAATTCGTCGCGTATGACCTGCAGCAATTTATCCGGGTCCGCAAGGATATCGGAAAGTAGTTTAATTTTATCCAGGATATCCTTGTATTCATTGATTATTTTTTCCTGTTCCAGGCCGGTCAAACGATGCAGTCGCAGGTCAAGAATCGCTTGCGCCTGCACCGCTGACAAGCGGTATTCGCCATCAACGAGGCCGAAGCCATCCTCCAAACCATCCGGTCGCGTGTCGGTTTCACCGGCGCGCTCGAGCATGCCGGTAACCGTACCGGGCGCCCATGAACGCGCCATCAGGCCTTCTTTGGCATCCGCGGGTGCAGGCGACTTCTTGATCAACGCGATGACTTCGTCAATGTTGGCGAGCGCAACCGCCTGCCCTTCGAGAACGTGCGCCCTATCACGTGCTTTGCGAAGATCAAATATCGTTCGACGAGTGACAACTTCACGCCGATGCGCGAGGAACGCTTCGAGCACCTGTTTGAGATTCATCAACTTCGGCTGACCGTCATGCAGCGCAACCATGTTGATACCGAAGACGCTTTGCATAGGCGTCTGCTTGTACAAATTGTTCAAAATGACGTCGCTAACTTCACCGCGCTTGAGTTCGATAGCAATTCGCATGCCGTCCTTGTCGGACTCGTCACGCAGCTCGCTGATGCCTTCCAGACGCTTTTCGCGCACCAAATCGGCGATTTTCTCAATTAGACGCGCCTTGTTAACTTGATATGGCAGCTCGGTAACAACAATTCGCTCTCTGCCACGCTTGTCCATATCCTCGACGTGAACTCTGGCGCGGATATAAACGCGGCCGCGACCAGTGCGATACGCTGAGTAAATGCCTTGTGCGCCGTTTATGATTCCGGCTGTTGGGAAGTCTGGCCCCGGCAGGTACTCCATCAGACCTGGAACTTCGATGGACGGGTCTTCGATCAATGCCAACGCTGCACCGATGACTTCATCCATGTTATGTGGCGGAATGTTGGTTGCCATGCCGACGGCAATGCCCGATGAGCCATTTACCAGCAGGTTGGGCACCCGGGTCGGCATGACCGACGGCTCCCGCTCCGAGCCGTCATAATTCTCGACGAAATCGACGGTTTCCTTTTCGATGTCCGCCAGCAGCTCGTGCGCGATTTTCGACATGCGTATTTCGGTGTAACGCATTGCGGCCGGCGCGTCTCCGTCGACAGAACCGAAATTACCCTGGCCATCGACCAGCAGGTAGCGCATCGAAAACGGCTGCGCCATGCGCACGATTGTGTCGTACACGGCCGAATCGCCATGCGGATGGTACTTACCAATAACGTCACCGACGACACGTGCCGATTTCTTGTAGGCCTTGTTGTAGTCATTACCGAGCTCGCGCATTGCGTGCAGCACACGGCGATGCACCGGTTTAAGACCGTCACGAACATCCGGCAGTGCCCGACCCACGATCACGCTCATCGCGTAATCGAGATAGGACTGCTGCATCTCCTCTTCGAGACTGACAGACAGCAATTCTCGTGCAACTTCAGCCATTATTTCGTTCTTTCCTTACCCACTTTCACCGCTAAGAAGCCGTTGCTTTGATCAAAATCTCAGCGCGGCTCCGCTCAAAAAACGGTGCCCGACAGCGAGATATTTCCAGATTCAAATCAGATTTGCTTGTTGAATTTTGCGTGCCCAAAAAGCCAAACAACGGCTCAAAATCGGCCTCGATAAGCCCCCAAAACTGAGGTGCAATCATACCATAGGTGCGTATACTGCGCTCTCTCATGAAGCACTGTGACACCCTGATTTCGCCGCGCTGGTGCGTTCCTATTCGGCCTTCAGGCAGTGTGTTAACTGAGCATGCAGTCATCATCACCGATGGCCGAATTGTCGAGCTTTTACCGCTCGCCGAGGCACGCCAAAAATACCAGCCAAGCCAGACACTCGAGCGAGCCGGGCACGTCCTGATTCCGGGGCTCGTCAACGCCCACACCCACGCAGCAATGACCCTGTTTCGAGGACTCGTGGACGACCAACCCCTCGAGCAGTGGCTCAACGATGGCATCTGGCCCGCCGAAAAACGCTGGGTAAGCGCGGAGATGGTTCGCGACGGTACCGAGCTCGCGATCGCCGAAATGCTGCATGGCGGCGTGACCTGTTTCAGTGACCAGTATTTCTTTCCGGAGATCGTCGCCGAGACCGCGATCGAGTTACACATGCGGGCGAACGTTGGCACTCCGGTCTTGGAGTTTTCGACCGCGTGGGCAAGCGATGCAGCCGAATACCTGGGCAAGGCCTCGGACCTCGTTCACGATGTTTATGTCGATCACCCGCTGATCAACACTTGCTTTGCACCGCACTCGACCAATGTCCTGTCCGACGAAGCGTTTACTGACTTGCGGGTACTTGCAGATCAGCTCGATATCCCTATACAAATTCACTTGCACGAAACTACCATCGAAATCGAAAACGCTATCCGAGACACCGGCAAGCGACCGTTTCAGCGGCTCGCCGAACTTGGTCTAGTCAATTCATCGTTGCTGGCGGTGCATGCCGTACACATGATTGACGATGAAATAAATCAAATGGCGGCAGCCGGCGTTTCGATCGCGCACTGTCCGAAGTCGAATCTGAAACTCGCGAGCGGTACTGCACCGATTACTACATTTCGAGAAGCCGGCGTTTGCGTCGGAATTGGCACCGATGGCGCGGCCAGCAACAATACGCTTGACATGTTGTCCGAGCTGCGAACGACAGCCCTGCTCGCGAAAGCAAACGCCAATAATGCAGCGGCGATCAATGCGTACGAGGCGCTGGCGATGGCGACCATTGACTCGGCGCAGGCGCTTGGGCTCGCGGATCAAATCGGCTCGATTGAATCGGGTAAGTGGGCCGATTTTGCCTGCATCGATCTTGGCAACCTCAACAGCCAGCCTGTCTACGACCCGGTGTCACAACTCGTATACACGGCACGCGCCGATCAGGTCAGCGATGTTTGGGTCGGAGGTCGCCACGTACTTGATGCGCGCCAACTAACCCACATAAATACGGATAGCATAGTGTCGCGCTGCAATGAATGGCGGGACCGTATATTCTCGCAATCGGAACACTGATTTATGGCAAACGAACAGACAGTCAACGTCGACGACGCTGAATTGGCGAGATTCAACGCGCTCGCGTCGCGCTGGTGGGATCCCGACGGTGATTTTCGACCGTTGCACGAAATCAACCCATTGCGACTCGACTGGATTCGTCAGCACGTCGACCTGAACGGCAAGACCATTGTCGACATCGGCTGCGGCGGCGGCATTCTGACCGAGTCAATGGCCATGCTTGGCGCGACCGTTACCGGCATCGATATGGCCGACGGGCCGCTCCAAGTTGCGAAACTTCACAAAGCCGAATCCGGTGCCGAGGTGACCTATCAGCAACTGACCGCTGAGCAGCTCGCCGAATCGCAGGCCGGTGAATTCGACATTGTCGCGTGCCTTGAGATGCTGGAGCACGTACCTGAGCCGTCGCAGGTCGTTCTCTCCTGTGCCGAACTGGTCAAGCCCGGTGGCCATGTGTTTTTCTCGACCATCAATCGCAATCCGAAATCCTTCATGTTTGCGATCGTCGGCGCCGAGTACGTATTGAAGTTGCTCCCAGCCGGTACACACGAATACCGCAAGTTTATCCGCCCTTCCGAACTCGAAGAGTGGGCGCGCCACGCCGGACTCGAATTGCAAGACAGCATTGGTATGCTCTACAACCCGTTGACGAAAGACTATTCGCTTGGATCCAATGTTGACGTGAATTACCTGATGTACTTTCGGTGCCCGGAAGACGAGTAGACGTATTGGCGTTTCTTGACGAGCGACATATCAATGCCGTGCTATTCGATCTCGATGGCACGCTGGTTGACACGGCCCCCGACATGGTTGCGGTATTGCAGGCCATGCAACGCGACCACGGTGTCAAACCGATAGCTTACAAACGCGCACGCCTCAATGTCTCGAATGGCGCGCTTGGTTTGTTGCGGGCGGGCTTTCCGGACATCCGCGCTGAATTCAATTCGCCGCTGCACGTTGAATATCTCGAGCGCTACGAACAGCGCGTGTGCCAGGATTCCGTCGTGTTCGATGGCCTGGACGCACTGCTCAGGCGCCTCGAAGATGCCGGTTGTCCATGGGGCATAGTGACGAACAAACCGGAGCGCCTCACGGCACCACTCCTAGACGCGCTCAATCTGGCCCATCGCAGCGCTTGCACCGTTAGCGGGGACACGCTGCCACAACGTAAGCCTGACGCGGCACCGATGCTGCACGCTTGCCAACTCGCAGGAATCTTGCCTGCAGAGACCATTTGCATTGGCGATGCCGAACGTGACATTCAGGCTGGCCAAGGCGCCGGCATGGCAACGATCGCCGCTGCTTACGGCTACATTACGGACGACGACAACCCGCAACGCTGGGGCGCCGACCGGATCGCTGTGGATACCGTGGATCTTGCCCAAATGGTGCTCAAAGCGGTTAACCTTGGGCCCTGATGACCTTTACCAGTCCCTTTGCCAGCATTGCGATAGACCCGGTCTACATCGAGATTGGGCTGCCAGCGCTGGGTATTGGCCTGCTGCTTGGGCTGCTGATCGCATGGCTTGTCACGCGCCGCAAGCGGCTGCGTCTCGAAGAACAGATCAAGAATCAGGAAGCGCTGCAACAGGAGCGCCAACAAGCCTTTGACGCCGCTAATGCCCAACTTGTACAGGCGTTTGGTGATGTGAGCAATAGATCATTGAGAGACAACAGCGAGAGCTTCTTGCGCCTTGCCGAACAGCACCTCAATGTTCATAACGAAAAGGCCAAGCGCGAACTCGGCGATCGTGAAAAGGCCGTTGAGGCCCTAGTGAAACCGATTCGCGAGTCGCTCGAGGCGTCGCAGAAACAAATTGGCGAACTCGAAAAAGCGCGCAGCGAAGCCTACGGCGGCATTCGCGCACAGCTTGAAACCATGCAAGCGAGCCAAAAGTCTCTCAAACAAGAAACCCACAACCTAGTAAACGCGCTGCGGCGCCCCGAAGTACGTGGTCGCTGGGGCGAGATTACGTTGCGCCGATTGGTCGAACTTGCGGGCATGGTGGAGCATTGCGATTTCCAGGAGCAGGTGCACACCGTCGGCGAAGGTCAAATAATACGGCCCGACATGATTGTGCGCATGCCAGATCATCGTCAGCTTGTCGTCGATGTCAAAACCCCGCTGGATGCCTATTTGGAGGCCGTCGAGGCGGGTGATGACGCGCAACGCAAACTCGGCCTCGAGCGTCACGCGAAAAACGTTCGCGCGCACATTCGAATGCTGTCGTCGAAATCCTATTGGGAGCAGTTCGACGAGAGCCCAGAGTTCGTCATTCTGTTCATTCCGGGCGACCAATTTCTTAGCGCGGCGCTTAATGAGGTGCCCGACCTGATCGAATACGCATTGTCGAAGCAGATCATTCTTGCGACGCCGACCAGCCTCGTCGCGCTCTTAAAAGCGGTCGCCTATGGTTGGCGGCAACTCGCGCTGGCCGACAACGCCAAAGAAATCCGCATACTTGCGGAAGACCTATACGGTCGGCTCGCATCGTTCGTTGGCCACATGAACCGTGTCGGTCGACAACTCGCAAGTAGTGTTGAAAATTACAACAAAGCCGTCGGTTCGCTCGAACGCAGTGTTTTGCCGGGCGCACGCAAATTCGTTGAACTTGGTGTGCATGAGAAACGCGAAATTGAAAAACTCGATACGCTAGATCCGGTTCCGCGAACAATGATAGAAAGCGGTGCCGACGATGACGATGCCGCTGAAATCAGCGCTCCAAGCAACGACAAGACACTGCAGTAAATCGCAATGGACCATCAGACATACACGTATCCACGTGATGTGCTCCGCGAGCGCATTGTCCTCATCACCGGCGCTAGCGACGGCATTGGCCGCGCGCTGGCTCTGCATGCGGCAGAGCTCGGTGCACAAGTCATTGTGCACGGGCGCAATGTTAAAAAACTCGAAAAAATATATGACGCCATTGCGGCGATCGACGGCGCTCCCCGCCCATCGATCGCCGTCATGGATTTGGTGGGTGCGAACGCCAACTCGTATCAGACGCTGGCGAGCAGTCTTACCGACGAATTCGGCCGCCTTGACGGGCTGGTGCATAACGCCGGCATTCTTGGCGAGCGCTACTCGATCGAACAGTACGACGCCGTTTTGTGGCAGCAGGTGATGCACGTCAATGTCACTGCCGCGTTTGCGTTAACGCAAGTGTGCCTGCCGATGCTCATGGAATCCGAGGACCCATCGGTGATCTTCACCAGCAGCGGCGTCGGTCGAGTCGGCAAAGCCTATTGGGGCGCGTACGCGGTGTCCAAATTCGCCACCGAAGGCCTGTCACAAGTCCTTGCCAATGAGCATCGGCACGGCAAGTTGCGTTCAAATTGCATTAATCCGGGCGCGACGCGAACCAACATGCGCCTGGCGGCGTATCCGGCCGAGGACCGGGACGCGCTAAAACGCCCCGAAGAGATCCTGTCCACGTATATCTACTTGCTCGGCCCAGACAGCAAAGGCATCACCGGCGAGAGCCTGGACGCCCAATGATATTTGACTTTAGCTATATATCTTAACTATCTCTTATTAAAGTCTTTTTTCTTTCTCTTTCGAACCCCTGCAGGCGGTTTCAGCCGTGCCGCAAGATAGATGCTTTGCACCTGTGCCGGCGTCAATGACGCGTACTTGCCGCGCCGCAACGACCGCGGCAAATCCAGCGGACCGTAGCCGATTCGCATCAGGCGACTGACCTCAAAACCGAGCGCCTCCCACAGACGACGAACCTCGCGATTGCGGCCCTCTCGCAGAGAAACCGTGAACCAGCGATTAGCGGCATCTCCTCCGCTCGCCTCGATCGTGTCGAATCGGGCGGCACCGTCATCCAACTGAACACCGGCTTTAAGCTCGGCCAGATCACTGGCCGTGGGCGCACCGTGCACGCGGACAGCGTAGCGACGTGCCACCTCATTCGATGGGTGCATCAACGCATGGGCCAACTCACCATCGGTTGTAAATAGCATCAGGCCCGTCGTTGAGATATCTAATCGCCCAACTGCGATCCAACGCGCACCCTTTAACGTCGGCAAAGAATCGAATACCAGCTTTCGCCCTTCCGGATCTTGGCGGGTAGTCACCTCGCCGGCAGGCTTGTGATACATGATGTGGCGATGCGCCTGCTGAATAACCGGCAGCGATAAGCGCCGCGCGTCGAGCATGACGTGCTCGCCGCCTGCTAACGTGTCGCCGAGACTTGCCGCTTGCCCGTTGACCTTGATGCGGCCTTCTCGAATCCAGCGCTCGACTTCACGACGCGAGCCGTGGCCGGCAGCCGCGAGGACTTTCTGGATCCTATCTGCCACTTGGGTCAGCCCTGGCTGGACTCCTGCGGATCCGGCCACTCGGAGACGACGAGTTCGTCGGCCTTTGCGTCGTCAGCTTCGGATGACGCTAGATCCGGAATGTCAACATTGTCCGCCGAGGCATCGTTGGCACTTTGCTGCTCATCATCTTCCTCGCCGTCGGCAAGGATGGCCGGAATTTCCGGGATCTCGGGCGGCGGGTTGAACATGTCGTCGTCAACTTCAGGCAAATTGAGCTGCACCCGCAGACTCTCCCAATCGGATAAGTCGGCCAGTTCCGGCAGATCATCGAGTTTCTTCAGGCCGAAGTAATCCAGAAATGACTTCGTCGTACCGAACATCGCTGGCCGGCCCGGCACATCCCTATGGCCAACGACACGCACCCAATCACGCTCCATCAGCGTGCGCACGATGTTGCTGCTGACCGATACTCCACGTACTTCCTCGATTTCACCGCGCGTGATCGGCTGCCGATAGGCGACCAACGCCAGCGTCTCGAACAATGCGCGCGAATAACGTGGCGGACGCTCTTCCCATAGCTTTTGCAGCCGATCCGACATCGCCGCCGTGACCTGAATTCGAAATCCGGAGGCAACTTCGGAGATGACGATGCCGCGGCCCGCGTATTCCTCGTTCAGCGTGTCAATCGCCTTTCGAATTTCCTGCTTCTTCGGCGCCGAACGCCCATCAAACAGATTTTGCAAGTGGTCGGCATTCATTGGCCGACCGGCGGCGAGTAATGCAGCTTCAATAAAGTGTTGTACTTCTTTCTGGTCCATGAGTGTCTGCTAAAGGGTGACTCTTAAATTCAGGATGCTTCGGGTTCCGCCGCGTCGGTGTCGATGTCGCCAACGAGGCGAACCGAAGAGGCGGCGCGTACATGTAACGGTGCGAATTCGTCGGATTGCACAACTTCGATGACCGATTCTCTGAGGAGTTCGAGCAACGCAATAAACGTTACTGCAACCCCCATGCGTCCTTCCTCCGGATCGAATAGGTCGGCAAAACCAGTAAATGAGCTCGCTTTGATACGGGTCAAGATTTCCGACATACGCTGTCGCACCGATAACGGCTCACGTTGCAAATGCAGATTGGAAAACATTTCGGCACGCCGTAAGATATCGTGAAAGGCGAGCAGCAACTCTTTCATCGTGATGTCCGGCAGCTTGGTCACGATTTTGCGTTCTGGCGCATCGACCTGTGCAACGAAGACATCGCGTTCGAGGCGGGGCAAGTCGGAAATATCCTGCGCGGCCTTTTTGAATCGTTCGTATTCTTGCAGCCGGCGAACGAGCTCCGCACGTGGATCGTCTTCCTCTTCCTCTTCCGTTTCAGGGCGCGGCAGCAACATGCGTGATTTGATCTCGGCCAGCATCGCCGCCATGAGGAGATACTCGCCGGCAAGGTCGAGCTGCATTTCTTTCATCATGTCGATGTATTGCACGTATTGCTTGGTGATCTCGGCAATCGGTATATCGAGGATGTCGATATTCTGACGTCGAATCAGGTACAGCAGCAGGTCGAGCGGCCCTTCGAATGCTTCGAGGAATACCTGCAGTGCGTACGGTGGAATGTATAAGTCTTGTGGTAACGCGGTTACCGGTTCGCCATCGACAACGGCGAAGGGCATCTCCCGCTGGGCCGGTGTCTGATTCTCATCCTGGGGCGGTTTGGGCGCGTCTGCAGCTGTCAGGACTCTGAGGTCGGGCTTCATTGTGGATTCCGGGCGATTTGCGCGCATTCTAGCCTAATTCGACGGCCTAGAGGCGGCTACTGCAAAGCGCTGATATCACCGCGTCCGGCACGCAAAATCTCGATGGTACCGTGCGACAGATCGATGACGGTTGTCGGTTCGATCCCGGTCGGGCCGGCATCGATAATGACGTCGATCTCATGGCCGATGCGCCTCTCGATTTCCAGCGGGTCGGTCGGCGGCATGTCGTCACCGGCCAGGGTCAGCGTCGAGCTCATGATCGGCTCCCCGAGGCTCTCGAGCATTGCTTGCACCAACGAGTGATCGGGGACACGCAGACCGATCGTACGTCGCTTCGGGTTCTGCAGCCGTTTCGGGACCTCGCGGGTTGCCTGCAGGACGAACGTGTAAGGTCCCGGTGTCATTGACTTCAAAAGCCGGTAGGCCCAGTTATCGACGCGAGCATACTCACTGATTTCCGACAGGTCGCTACACACCAGCGTGAAGTTGTGATTTTTGTGCGTACGCCGGATGCGGCGAATGCGGTCCATTGCGCGTTTGTCGCCAATGTGGCACCCGAATGCATAGCTCGAGTCGGTCGGATAGGCGATCAACCCGCCGGCGCGAATCGACTGCACGACAGCCGCCACCAGCCGCGGCTGCGGATTCGTCGGATGAATTTCAATCAATCTTGCCACGCGCGGATTGTAGGGCAGCGAAAAGGGTTAGCAAGGGCTTTTTGACCATAGTCGTGACACTACTGATCGGGCTATCATCGCCCTCCTTGTCCACACCCGCCCAAGGCCATAATGCAAGTACTGTTCGAATTCCTGCCGCTGATCCTGTTCCTCGGCGCCTATTTTTACAAAGGCATTTATTTTGCGCTCGGTGTGCTGATGATCGCGATGCCTGTCGGCCTCAGCATCAAATACCTCAAAACGAAAAAGATCGACAAGATGTACCTGTGGTCAACGATCTTTTTGCTGATCGCCGGAGCGGCGACATTCTATTTCGATAATCCAAAGTTCCTGTACTGGAAACCGACGGCGTTTTACTGGGTGGTGGCGGTGGCGTTCTTCTTGAGCATTTGGATTGGCGATCGGCCGTTAATTCGCCGTGCATTCGACATGGCAGACGATCTCCCAACAGAGCAGCTGAGCAATCAGCAGTGGACCAAGCTGAATCTCGTGTGGGTGCTGTTTTTCATTGCTATGGGCGTATTGAATATCTACGTCGCCTACAATTTCCCCGAGGAGTTCTGGGTGAAGTTCAAGGTCTTCGGCTTGATGGGCATCACGGTCGTATTCATGCTGGCGCAGAGTTTCTGGATAATGTCGAGGATGGAGATGCCGGATGACACCGAGAATGCGGAGCGGGAATAATGTGGTGCGCAATCCTCAGCCAGGATGTCGATGACAGTATTGTTGGCCAAAAAAGTGCAAGACCCGGGCACCTAGCGCGTCTTCAAGAGTTGACGCCGGTGTCTATGAGCAGGTGGTCGTGAAACCGTTCAAACGCGTGTTGCCATGACGGCTGAGCGTGTGCGGCGAATCGAACAGCGCCTGACGGATGCGTTGCAGCCGTCCGAACTCCTCATAAGAGATCAGAGCCACCTGCATGCTGGTCACGCCGGCGCCCAGGAAGGCAAGGGCCACTTTGACATTCAAATCGTGTCCGCGGCATTTTTGGGCCAGTCATTAATGCAGCGACATCGACAGATATACGATGCATTGGGAGACATGATGGAAACCGATATTCACGCCCTGAAAATTCGCGCCAAGGCACCAGACGAGGGCTGACTCGCGGTATCATTGCGCCTCATTCGCTTGAGGACTACAAAATGAGTTTTATCGCCAGGTCCGGCACTGCCGGGCTACTGCTGATTGCGGCACCACTTATGGCCACTGGCATCGCCGTCGCCGAAACAGAAGTCACTGTCAACGGCGTTGACGTGGATAGTGCCGTGGTCGATGTCTATATCGAATCTCGCACACAGAAGCCGGCTACGCAGGCCAGCCCTGCTGATCGCGCGACTTGGATTGAAGAGTTGAAGGACATTTACCTGCTGACGACGCAGGCTCGAGTCGAAGAGCTCGCCGACAGCCCTGAGGTTAAAGCACAGCTAGAGCTACAGCGACGTGGCTTACTGGCACAAGTTGCCGCCGGTGATTTTGTGAGCCGCAATCAGGCAACCGACGAAGAAATCCTGGCGGAGTATGCCACGCAGATAGAGATGGCCCCGTCTCAACAGTTCAAAGCCAGACATATTCTGGTTGAAGCACAAAGCGAAGCGATCGACCTAATTGCACAGCTCGAAGAAGGCGCAAATTTTGAAGAACTAGCGAAGACAAAATCGACTGGCCCGTCAGGGCCCAACGGTGGCGACCTTGGCTGGTTCGCACCCAATCAAATGGTTAAACCATTTGCCGATGCCGTCGCAGCGCTTGAAAATGGCAGCTACACAAAAGCGCCGGTTCAAACCCAATTTGGCTGGCACGTAATTCTTCGCGAGGATTCACGCGACTCGGAGCCACCGACGCTGGATTCCGTTCGCGACGTGATCAAGCAACGTGTCGAACAACGAAAACTTCAGGAGTACTTGGCGCAACTCCGGGAACTGAGCAAGAGCTAGTCACGACTTTACTTAATGCAAAAATCATTACCGATCAGGGCGCTATGAGCGCCGTTTTCTTTTCCCAAAAGTTCATTTGTGATGATCATCACATCATCCGAGAAGCAACACATCTAACATTGATCGCGAGTCGTCCCTAATCGCTCGGGGGCGGCTCCTCCAACCCTCGCATCTCCCTTTATAGGTTGATACGAGATCTAAGTCGGCAGGGACGCCGACTTTTTTTATGGGCGATAGAAAAAGGCCACCGCGAGGGTGGCCTTTTTCTCGCAAATCCCAGCAACTGTCCTAGATTTTGCGAATAGGTTAACTGCCTTATTAAAGCCGTCGCCACAACCATGCGTATCAAACAACCAAGAAAGGTGACGAGGACTTCCCTGTCCTAGCGTCTTGCTATTTGGCGAGCGCCGCCAAACAGCGATTGAGATTGGTTGACTTCCGTCGCAATTCAATATTATTTTTCGACAGCATTCGAAATAACGACACCATCCCGATTCGGCTGTGTACCCCTAAAATATGAAACTTCGAAACCCGGATGACGGCCTGATGATAATGCGGAGCTGTAATCAATCGTAACTCCACCAAGCCTTGCGGTCCCAGTGTCACGACTTACGGATGTCGGAATTCCAGAGACGAATACCTCAGATGATCCAGGAACGTATGAATGACTAAATCGGGCTACGCGATCTGCATATAAATGTCCCGGCCCAGCGACCGTGCCAAAAACAGCGACATAGTCCCCCTCGGATAAACTAGAAAGCGTTGCTTGCGAAGCCCAAACAGTCTGGCCAAGAGCCTCGAATACTCCGGCCGCTCTATCGATCGATGATACAGGCGCCGAGAGCAAATGACGGCCACCGGAATTGACGTCATAAATACCGCCGCTGCTGATATTGAGGGCACCGCCGGAACTTATGTCCTGACCGCCGCCGCTACTGATATCGAGACCACCGCCGGAACTGATGTCCTGACCGCCGCCGCTGCTAATATCAAGACCACCGCCAGAACTAATGTCATAAATACCGCCGCTGCTAATATCGAGGGCACCGCCGGAACTAATGTCATAAATACCGCCGCTGCTAATATCGAGGGCACCGCCGGAACTAATGTCATAAATACCGCCGCTGCTGATATCAAGGGCACCGCCGGAACTAATGTCATAAATACCGCCGCTGCTGATATCAAGGGCACCGCCCGAACTAATGTTATAAATACCGCCGCTGCTGATATCAAGGGCACCGCCGGAACTAATGTCATAAATACCGCCGCTGCTGATATCAAGGGCACCGCCGGAACTAATGTCATAAATACCGCCGCTGCTGATATCGAGACCACC
>Ga0224508_10001024_pt1 | contig 25553 bp, 26 predicted proteins | sample SF_Jan12_sed_USG_4_FD_170157 | JGI IMG/M metagenome (GOLD analysis project Ga0224508, IMG submission 170157) | Sediment microbial communities from San Francisco Bay, California, United States - SF_Jan12_sed_USGS_21 | ecosystem: Environmental > Aquatic > Marine > Sediment | place: USA... | reverse complement strand
TTCACACACGCGGCATTGCTGGATCAGGCTTGCGCCCATTGTCCAATATTCCCCACTGCTGCCTCCCGTAGGAGTCTGGGCCGTGTCTCAGTCCCAGTGTGGCTGATCGTCCTCTCAGACCAGCTACCGATCGTAGCCTTGGTGGGCCGTTACCCCACCAACAAGCTAATCGGACGTAGGCTCATCCAATAGCGCGAGGTCCGAAGATCCCCCGCTTTCCCCCGTAGGGCGTATGCGGTATTAGCTCGGGTTTCCCCGAGTTGTCCCCCACTACTGGGCAGATTCCTACGTATTACTCACCCGTCCGCCACTCGTCAGCCAGAGCAAGCTCTGCTGTTACCGTTCGACTTGCATGTGTTAGGCATGCCGCCAGCGTTCAATCTGAGCCAGGATCAAACTCTTCAGTTTGAGAATATCGCAGGATTGCTCCTGCTAATTCAGGTGACGAAGAGAGACCCCGAACATAAGCTCGGGTTCTTTCGTCGAATCGTCGATTGCGTACACAATCCGACCGACGCAAGCACCCGCACAAGTTACTTGGTTCCGCTTTGTAAAAGAGCAAGCGCGGCCATACTTAGCCGAGCTGTAGAAGCTTAGCCTTTGTGCTTTATCCGGTCAAGAATTCGGCCGCGTGGATTGCGACCGGGAACCGCCATCTGCAACAGGCAAGGCGCGGCATTATACGGGCTGGCCGACGGCACGCAAGCTTTATTCTGCACCGACCCTGCGGGCAGGCCGGTGGTCTTCCCCCAGATTGGCGCCTAGCGCACTGTGATGCGGGCAAAGCGCCTTTTTCCAACCTGACAGACAGTGCTGGTGCCGGCTGCCAGCACCAGTTCACGGTCGTTGACTTTCTGCCCGTCCAGCTTCACCGCACCCTGTTTGAGCAGGCGAAAAGCTTCCGATGTGCTGGCAACCAGCCCGGCATCTTTCAGTGCCGTGCCGATCGGCACGCCGCTGCCGTCGCTGACCAGTTCCACTTCATCGATATCGTCGGGCGTGGCACCCCGCTGAAACTGCTGGATAAACGCCTGGTGCGCGTCACCGGCAGCGGCCTTGTCGTGGAATCGCGCAGTGATTTCTTCAGCCAGTTCGAACTTAACGTCACGCGGATTGCGGCCCCCGGCAACAGTCCTGCGCAGATCCTCGATCTCCGCCATCGGCCGGAAGCTCAGCAGCTCGAAATAGCGCCACATCAGCGCATCGGAAACCGACATCAGCTTGCCGAACATCTCGCCCGGTGATTCGTTGATGCCCACATAGTTGCCCAGCGACTTGGACATTTTATTGACGCCGTCCAGCCCCTCGAGCAGCGGCATGGTTAACACGACCTGCGGCTCCTGGCCCTCGGCCCGCTGCAACTCACGCCCTACCAGCAGGTTGAACTTCTGGTCGGTGCCGCCCATCTCCACATCTGCCTGCAGGGCGACGGAATCGTAGCCCTGCATTAACGGATAGAGAAATTCGTGGATCGCGATCGGCTGACCGCTAATGTAGCGCTTGTGGAAATCATCTCGCTCCAGCATGCGCGCAACCGTATGCTTAGCGGCGAGTTTGATCATGCCCGCCGCACCCAGTTTCTGCGACCATTCGGAGTTGAACATCACCCGCGTGGTGTCGGGATCGAGGATCTTGAACACCTGCTCTTGGTAGGTTCGCGCATTCGCCTCGATCTGCTCGCGGGTGAGCGCGGGACGTGTCGCGCTCTTGCCGCTCGGATCCCCGATCATGCCGGTAAAGTCACCGATCAGGAACACAATCTCGTGGCCCAGTTGCTGAAACTGGCGCATCTTGTTGATGACTACCGTGTGGCCAAGGTGCAGATCGGGTGCGGTCGGGTCAAAGCCGACTTTGACCCGCAATGGCCGACGCAGCTTCAGTTTGGCGACCAGTTCCTGCTCGATCAGTATTTCTTCGGCGCCACGCCTGATCAACGCCAGCGCATCATCCAGCTCAGCCACGATGGCCGGTGCTCCCCGGGGAAAAGCGCGAAACAATAATAGTTTGTCCCGGAAAATGACAGACCCGGGCATTTACAGGCGTTGACCAACACCTTCAACGACAGTACATTAGCGGCACAAAATTTCGTGGAAAATTCGTGAGTTATCCACATAACATAATAAAGGACTACAACTTCGGGCCACTCACCACCCGGACGCCGATCCTGTTTCGGCTGCGCTGGCTGGCGTTGCTGGCGGGCTGCGTGGTAATCGGTGTCGTTGCTGCGAAGAACGATGCTGCCCAGGGCACGTCCCGGGTCGCGACCGCCGCTGGCGACAGGTGGATAGAGATCCCTCTCCCGGCGAGCCAGGCGCCGCATATTCTGGAGCTGGATACTACTACCGCCGACGATCTGCCAAGCGATCCGCCCGCGAGTGAAGCCCCACCCGCAGATGCGGGACGCGGTCGAACCGCCGCTGCGCAGCCATTGTCGGACCAGCCAACCCAATCTCCCGAGCAGGCTGCAGCCGTGCCCGAGTTGCCCAACTACGAGCACACTGTAGGCCGGGGCGATACGTTGTCCGGGATTCTTACCGAAGCCGGCTTCCCGGCTGCGGACCTGGTCGCACTCACACGGCTCGAAAAAGCACCGTGGCGCTCCCTGCGTCCGGGGCAGCGTATGACTTTTTACGCCAATTCCGATGGTGAACTGGCGCGGCTGGTGTTGCACCGCAGTGAAACCCAACGTGTGGTGTTCACGCGCGATGGCCAAGGCTTCAGCTTTGAGCAGCACGACGCACCCACCGAAGCGCGCCGCGCCTATGCGCAAGGCGTGATTCGCGACTCGCTATTCGTTGCCGGTCGTCGCGCGGGCATGCCGGACGGGCTGACCATGGATCTCGCCCATATTTTCGGCTGGGACATCGATTTCGCCCTGGACGTGCGCCGTGGCGATCGATTCACGGTGATTTACGAAAAGATCTATCGCGGCGATCAATTCCTGCGCACCGGCAATATACTGGCTGCGGAATTCGTCAACCGCAAGCGGGTGTATCGCGCAGTCCGCTACACACCTGCACACGGTCGCAGCGATTACTACACCCCGCAGGGCCACAGTATGCGCAAAGCGTTCTTGCGCTCGCCGCTCAATTTCACCCGTATCAGCTCGCGTTTCAGCAGGCGCCGTTTCAACCCGGCACTGCACAAGTTCCGCGCGCATAACGGCGTAGACTACGCCGCACCGCGCGGCACCCCGATATGGTCGACCGGCGACGGGAAAGTGGCATTTCGCGGCAACAAAGGCGGCTACGGCAAAACCGTGATAGTGAATCACGGTACACGCTACAGCACGCTCTACGCTCATCTGCGCGGCTACGCCAAGGGCATTCGCAGCGGCAAACGCATCAGACAGGGCCAGGTAATCGGCTATGTCGGCACAACCGGCCTGTCGACGGGTCCGCATCTGCATTACGAATTTCGCGTGAACGGCACGCACCGGGACCCGTTGCGCGTCAAACTGCCGCAGGCGAAACCGCTGCCGGCAAAGGAAATGGCCGGCTTCGATACTCACAGCACACCTTTTTGGACACAAATGGATTTGCTCGGGCGCACGCAAGTTGCGCTAGCCGATCAGTAGCGCCAGCGATGATAGCGGCTCGGCCATGGCGATAAAGTGCCATTCGGGCACCAGAGCCGGCGCGCAATGGCGCACCTTGCAGACACTCCGTGCCTGATTGGTACATCGGCTTGATGTCCGGCACCAGCGGTGACGGAATCGACGCGGTGCTGTCAGCATTCGAAAACGACACACCATTCATGCACGCCACCCACCATCTCGCCTATGAGGACAGTTTCCGTCAGCGCCTGCTGGATGCCATGCACGGCAACCAGGACGATGCGGACAGCGTCGCAGCACTCGACGCCGAGCTGGGGCAGCTGCTCGCCAGCGCCTGCCATGAAATCGCGCACCAGGCAGACGTCCCGCTTGCCCGAGTGCGCGCGATTGGTAGCCACGGGCACACTTTGCGCCACCGCCCGGACGCGCTGCCCCCGTTTACCCTGCAGATCGGCGACCCTCACATCATCGCGAAAACCACTGGCGTAACGACTGTGGCTGATTTTCGCCGCGCTGACATCGCGCTGGGCGGACAAGGTGCACCGCTTGCGCCGGCGTTTCACGCAGTGTGTCTGGCCGGCGAGGAGCCGCGCGCGATAGTCAATATCGGTGGTATCGCCAACGTTACGCTGCTGGCACCTGCGCGCGAGATCCGGGGTTATGACGCGGGGCCGGGCAATGCGCTGATGGACGAGTGGACGACAGTACATCAGGGTTTACCGTTTGACCGCGACGGGCGCTGGGCCGCAACGGGAAAGGTGGACGAAGCCTTGCTCGAGCGGCTGCTGGGCGATCCGTATTTCGACCGTCCTGCACCCAAGAGCACCGGGCGCGAAACGTTCAACCAACAGTGGCTGGGTGCGTTTCTGGGCAGCGACCCACCGTCCGCCGCAGATGTACAGGCCACGCTGTGTGAGTTCGCTGCGGCCGCCATTGCCGAGAGCATCACGGCTTTCGCGCCCGATACCGCGCGGGTGCTGGTGTGTGGAGGCGGTGCCCGCAACGCGTCGTTGATGCAGCGCCTCGTGCGGCGCTCACCCGCACCGGTGGGCAGCACTGGCGAATTCGGTGTGGAGCCGGATTGGATGGAGGCGCTGGCATTCGCATGGTTCGCCAAACGCACGTTGGAAAACCGCCCTGCAAACCTGCCGAGCGTCACCGGCGCCAGCCGGCCGGCGGTGCTGGGCGCCATTTGCCCACCCTAGTGTCCTGTGTCTTTTCCAACGCGCTGCGTCGAGAATGGCGATTATCGACTTGCTAAATAATTCAACGATTTAAAGTCGTTGAATTATGGCGGCACATCCATGTACCGCCCAGGAGGCTTTCTTTTGTCAACGGCCTCCCAGGAGAGCGCGCGACGTTCCCACCCCGATGCTGTCAGCGCTGATCGACGGGAACGTAGGCACGCTGCGCCGCACCAACGTAAACCTGAGTCGGCCGGAAAATGCGGTTCGCCTGGATCTGTTCCTGCCAGTGCGCCATCCAGCCTGCGGCGCGTGAGACCGCGAATATCGGGGTAAACTGATCCAGCGGAATACCCATCTGGCTGTAGAGGATGCCCGAATAGAAGTCCACGTTTGGGTACACGCCCTTGGGACCCAGGCGGTCGGCACAGGCAGATTCGAGGGCACGAGCCGTAGCAAACAGTTCGCCGATTTCACCGCTTTTCTGGTCGGCGACCTGATCCATGAATTTTTCCAGGATGATCGCACGCGGGTCTTTCACCTTGTATTCACGGTGCCCCATGCCCCAGATCACCTGTTTAGCCACGAGGCGTTTATCCAGCCAGTCCTCCACCTTGTCCGGACTGCCTATATCCTTGAGCATTTCCACCACCCGCTGGTTGGCGGCACCGTGCAATGGACCAGCCAACGTGCCGATAGCAGCGGATATCACCTGGTTGGGGTTAGCGAGCGTGGACGCGGTCACCATGGCGGAAAAAGTCGAGGCGTTGATTTCGTGCTCGGCGTGCAGCACCAGACAAGCGTCCATGATTCGCGTAAACAACGGATCCGGGTCTCGCCCGTTCATCATGTAGAGGAAATTTCCTGCATAGCTCAGATCGTCCCTTGGCAGGAAAGGATCATTTCCGCGGCGCATCTGCTCCCACATGCTGACCAGTGTCGCCATGCGCGCAATGATGCGCAACGACATCGCATCCATATAAGCCTGATCCTCCTCGCTGCCGCCCGATAAATACGGCTCGGGGTAGAACATGCCCAGCATCGCCACGGTGACGATCAACATTTCCATAGGGTGACCGGTCAGGGGCATGAACTTCATGATTTCACGCACGTTGTACTTGACGCGTCGCGTCTGACGCAATTCCTGATCGAAGCGTTCTAACTGCGCGGCGCTGGGAAGCTCGCCGCGCAGCAGCAGATACGCAGTCTCCTCGAAGGTGCTCTGCTCGGCCAGCTCTTCGATGCGGTATCCCCGGTACGCGAGAATTCCTTTTTTCCCGTCCAGAAACGATATCGACGAACGCGTCGCCGGGATTCCCTCCAATCCGGGTTTGTATTCAGTCATCGATCACCCTGCCGTCTTAATCCGCCGTTGTTCTCCACCAGACCATACTGGAGATCGACATTTCTAGCAATTTTATAAATGCTTCAATGAATTAGTATTGTAATTATTAATACTAGACGGCATGTAGAACCACACCCGCGAGCGCTGCGAGCGCTTTGCGATGTCGTCAACGGAGTGCCCCCGGGAGGGGGCGTTCAGACGGAAAAAGACGACCCGCAGCCGCAGGTGGTGGCCGCGTTGGGATTGCGAATAACGAACTGCGACCCCTGCAGGTCTTCCTTATAGTCGACTTCGGCACCCACCAGGTACTGATAACTCATTGGGTCGACCACCAGGGTAACGCCTTCATTCTCGACTTCGGTGTCGCCGTCCTGTACGGCTGCGTCGAAAGTGAAGCCATATTGAAACCCCGAACAACCGCCGCCCGCCACGTAAACACGCAATTTCAGTGCGGGATCGGCCTCCTCGGCTAGGAGTTCCTTGACCTTCAGCGCGGCGCGCTCGGTAAACACCAGTTCGGCGTCGTTTTGCTGTGTTGCAGTACTCATGCACTGCCTCCGGAAAAGCCTGTCATATTAGCACCAAACTAGCATCCGCCGAATACGGGGGTCAACACCTAGAGGGGTTCCGGCGTCACGTTGGGACGGGTCGGACCCTCGTCGTTTTTATGCTCCAGCAGGCGCTTTTCCTGCGGCTTGCGATGCACCATGTTGCCGTTGATTTCGGCGCCCATGGCCATTTCCAGAAGGTTGTAGTAGACGTTGCCGTTTACCTTTGCATGGCGCGCCAGTTCCACACGCTCGCAAGCATGCACGTCGCCATTCACCTCGCCGTTCAACAGCACGTTGGGCACGCGTATCTCACCCTCGATGACGCCGCGTTCGCTGAGGATCAGCATCGAATCGGACTCGTCATCGGCCATCACGTTGCCCTTCACCTTGCCATCGACGTGCAATCCGCCCTTGTAAACGACATCGCCCTGCACTTCAGCGCTGTTGCCGATCAAGGTGTCGACTTTTGCCGACTTGAACTTATTTCCGCTTCCGCCCCACATGGCGTCAGTTACCTCCGGTTAACAGGGATTTCCAAGCGAAGCGCTTGCTGACGGGCTGCAAGCGTTTACCGCTGGGCTTCACTTCGACGAGCACGGATTCCGGCACAAAACCGTCCGGCAGTTCGATAGTACCTTCGAAGTTTTGAAAGTACTTGAATTTGAATTTCGCAACACCTTGCGCGTCAGAGAGGTCGGCCAGTGCGTAGCTGGACTCCTGATCGTCGCGCGCTCCTGTGACCTGCAAGTCTACCTCACCGGTAGCGAACCTGTCATTTTTGCGTACCTGCGTCAGGGTTACCATGTACTGAAAACGGCGCTCGCGAGCTGTCGGCTGCAGGCGTAAACGTTCCACGTGCAGTCCGTCGATTCTATCGGACGGCGTAACCAGCCCCCGGTAGAAGGACAGTTCCTCGCGCAGCGCGAGCATCACCGTCTGGGCTTCGGTGAGCGCTTTCTGCACCTCGATATAGGCGTTGCGGTCAATGTCGGCAGAACGCTGCAGGACCGCATTTCCCCTTACCAGGTCGGCGTTGCGGCCTTCCAATGCGAGAATCTGGTGACGCAGCTGCGATTCCAGGTCGATCCATGCCTGGGTGTCGTAGCCCGCCTGAACCTTGCCCCGTTCGAACAACAGCCAACCGCTGGTAACCAGCGCTGCCAATGCCACCACCGCGAGCAACGCGTGCCGCCAGGGGCGGTGCGGGGTAACGGTAAACTGGCGTTTCATGGCTGGCTCAAGGCGTTGACAGACGCACTTGGCTTGCGCTAGGGAACCACTGCCGGGAGGTCCAGACCAGCGGTTTCCTCCAGGCCGCACATAATATTCATGTTCTGCACGGCTTGACCCGCCGCACCTTTGACCAGGTTATCGATAACCGACAAGACTATGACCCGCCCATCAGGCTTTACGTGAACGGCCAGACGACAGACGTTCGAACCCCTTACGCCGCGGGTCTGCGGGTGCGAACCGCTCGGCATGACGTCCACAAACGGCTCATCACGGTAACGCGTTTCATACAACGCCTGCACGTCGGTGTCGCCGCTCAGCTCAGCGTACAGCGTTGCATGAATCCCCCGAATCATCGGCGTCAGATGCGGAACGAAAGTCAAACGCAGCTGCCCGTTGGTATAACCCCGCAGCCCCTGCTCTATCTCCGGTTGATGGCGATGGCCGTTGGCGCCGTAGGCATTGAGATTGTCGGCGGCTTCGCTGAAAAGTGTCGCCACACTGGCGCCACGTCCTGCTCCGCTGACACCCGATTTTGCATCGGCAATCAGGCGCGTCGGGTCGATCACGCCCTGCTCGAGCAGCGGAATGAAACCGAGTTGCACCGAAGTCGGATAGCAACCGGGATTGCCCACCACGCGTGCGGACGCAATACTGTCTCGCTGCACTTCCGGCAGCCCGTAGACGGCCTCGGACAGGACGTCGGGACACGCATGTGGTTCACCGTACCACTGCTGCCAATCATCGGCGTTGCGAAAACGGAAATCTGCAGCCAAGTCGATCACGCGCACTCCGGCATCCAGCAACGCCGGGACCAGATGCATCGCTGTGCCGTTGGGGGTGGCAAAAAAGACGATTTCGCAGTCGTGCAACTGCACAGCGTCCGGCGCAACGAATTGCAGATCGCAGTATCCCCTCAGGCTGGGATACAGGTCGTCAACCCGGCGACCAGCCTCGCTGCGTGACGTTATCGCGCGCAATTCGACCTGCGGATGCACGATCAGCAGACGCAGCAATTCCACGCCTGTGTAGCCCGTCGCACCGACTATCCCAACGTTAACCATACCGACTCCTGCCAGTGTCCTGTCCGCAAATAAGTGTCGTCTCAGAGGGTCGCCACGGCGTCAATGCAAGGCGCACTTCGCAGGCAATGGCATGCCCTTGGCAAGAAGCGCAACACCGCAGTGGCGTCGTGGCGGCACTCCCAGCGGGCGAGGCGTGAACCATTCGTTCCTCTTCCACCGCATTCAAGCGCACAGGCACTGCGTTGAAATGATAGTTACTTGCGGGACAGGACACTAGTGCCCTATCCCATAAATAGCCTGACATTCTGCACGCTGCCAAGGGGACAGCTACACGGCAGCGCCGGCGCCTTGTCGTGGCACACGACACGCGCTCACAATGGTAGGTTATCTTTGGGACGGAACTCCAGATGCGGTGAAAAATTTTACGTGAACCCGATCACTTGCGTGGCACGCGGATAATCGGCAACATCCCCCGCATCAACGGAATGGGTAGACACTCGCCCGACAACATAGCCATGCTTTGGATCAAAGCGTTCCATCTCATATTCATGGTCACCTGGTTCGCCGGACTGTTCTATCTGCCGCGCCTGTTCGTCTACCACGCCATGACCGACGATGAACTGAGCATCAAGCGTTTCGAAACCATGGAGCGAAAGCTGTTTTTCGGCATTATGACGCCGGGCGGCATTCTCACACTGGTGTTCGGCATCGCGCTGCTGCGGGTCTACGATTGGGAAACGCTGGCAATCATGCACTGGCTGCACGTCAAGCTGGCACTGATAGCGCTGCTGGCAACCTACCACGTGTGGTGTGGAGTGCTGCTGGTGCGGTTTCGCCGCCGCGCCAACAACCATACTCACACCTGGTATCGATGGTTCAATGAAGCGCCAGTGGTGGCGCTGATCGCGATCATCTGTCTGGCGGTGCTCAAACCCGCCCTGGGCCTGAGCAGCTAACCGGGTGAGTGTCCTGTCCGACCATTCGTGCCATTTCAGCGTGACCACGCAGATATTTGCTTATGCAATATCCGCACACCTACGTCCGTGTACATAAGCGTTCAGCCGCTAGGCCTCCCGAGGAGGAATAGCCGTCGCTATTGCGACCAGGTGCGGCAACGCCGATGGGCGCTTGTGGCCGCGCCCGCAGGCTCTGAAACGGTACGAATCAGTCGGACAGGACACTAAGATCTACGAACCGGCCCGCCAATCGTGAGACGCCGGGATGATGGTCCGCAGCAGTGGCGCAAACTCGCGCAGGGCCTGCAGATACACCTCGCGCTTGAAGAAAATCACCTTACTGAGCGGATGCCAGTAATCGACCCAGCACCATTCGTCAAACTCAGGCTTCGCGTTGGCCATCAGGTCCACGCAACTGTCATCACCGATCAACCGCAGCATATACCACAGCTGCTTTTGCCCTATACAGAGCGGTTTGCTGTCGCGTCGCATATAGCGCGGCGGCAAGTCGTAGCACAGCCACTCCCGCGTACAACCGATGATTTGCACGTGCTCGGGCTGCAGCCCGGTTTCTTCGAACAGCTCGCGGTACATTGCCTCTTCGGGCGTTTCATCCTGTCGAATCCCGCCCTGCGGGAATTGCCAGGCGTTCTGGCCAACCCGACGCGCCCAGAAAACGCGTCCGTCGCCATTGCTGAGGACAATGCCTACATTGAGCCTGTAGCCATCAGAATCGATCACTTTCCAACACTGGACAATTCGTCAATGCTGTTAATGTTTTCACAGTTTCGATACATCGAGCAAGCCACGTTGGTACTTCAAGCAGCCGATGCCCCACCATACGGCCCCGCGCAAGGTCGTCCGGCTAGCGCCCAGCCGCTTTTATACCGTTGCGCAGCAAGGGCTGAGCCCCAGTATTGGGCGCTGCGCCTGGTGGCCATTGACGACGGCGAATGCTGAGCTACTATGCGCACGCCACCCATCGCGAGGACCAAACTGCGAAATGCGATCGAGAGCGCATTCATATAACCTTTAGCGATTCAGGACAGGGAATACCGTAAGAACGTTTGCCCAAGGTGAGTGATCCAATGTTTACGACCAAAGCGTTCGCTGTCTGGCTTGGCCTGCCGATCGCCAGAAAAGCGTTCGATGACCGCGACGGCGGGCTGGAAGTTCAAGCGACTATAGCAAGGGCGGATCCCAGATTGCTGCTTTCACACATCGACGAACTCATTCGCGCATAGCACAATGATTCCCCAGCCGCTGATGTCAGAGGAGCGTCGTGTCTTGATCGTCGATGACGATCGTGATTTCTGCGAGAGCCTTTGCGACTTACTGGCCCTGCGTGACTATGGAGTAGTGTTCGCACTCAACGCAAGCGACGCCGAACGGATGATCAGACAACTCCCCTGCGACGTGGTGCTGATCGACCAGCGGCTGGGCAGCGAAAGTAACGGCGTCGATCTGATTCCCGTGCTGCAATCGAACCAGCCAGGTATCGTCACCATCATGGTCACCGCTTACGCATCTATAAATACGGCGATCGGTGCACTGAAAGAAGGTGCGTACGACTATCTACGCAAACCCCTGCATCCGGACGATCTGTTTGCAACATTGTCTCGTGCCTTTGAAAAAATCGCTTTGCAGAGAGAAAAAGAAGCAGCCGAAGCCGAGTTGGCGCAGCGTAACCGACAATTGACCGGGACGAATGCCGAACTGAAGGCTGAAATCGCGAAACGCAGACAACTCGAACAAGAGTTGCGTTCACTCAACGCGGAACTCGATCAACGGGTACAACATCGTACGATCGAGCTGCGCAACGCCAACAAGGAGCTGGAAGCGTTTACTTATTCGGTAGCGCACGATCTGCGCGCACCACTGCGCACCATCGACAGCTTCAGCAAAATCCTGCTCACCGACTACGCCGAGCAGCTCGACGACAGCGGCCGACACTTCCTGGATCGCACGCGTATCGCCGCGATACATATGGCCAATATCATCAGCGATCTGCATAAACTCTCGCGAATTTCGCTGCAACATATACATGGCGAGACAGTCGACCTGAGCTCGCTGGCAAAAGACGTCGTGGAAGCACTGGTGGCCACTGGCACGGCGACGCCGGAGGTGACGATACACGAGAATCTGCGTACCCACGGCGATCGGGGGTTGATACGTGTGGCACTGGAGAACCTGTTCAGCAACGCGCGGAAATATACCAGTGGCAACGACACCGCCCGGATTGAATTAGGTTGTCAGAAGCAGGCCGGACAGCGCACGTTTTTCGTGCGCGACAACGGCGTCGGCTTCGACATGCGTTATGCCGCAAAACTGTTCGAACCGTTCGAGCGACTGCACAGCGACGCCGAATTTGAAGGAACCGGCATCGGCCTCGCGATCGTCGATCGCATTGTGCAGAAACACGGCGGCAAAGTATGGGCAGAGGGGGAAATCGATGCCGGTGCAGTTTTTTACTTCACCCTTCCCGAGGCCCCGTGAGTGACACGCCGGGCACAAGCGACAACTGAACGGTTAGCTGGATCAGGTCTTCGGCAAGGTAACGCCACGCTGGCCCTGATACTTTCCACCGCGGTCGCGGTACGATACTTCGCAGATCTCGTCTGACTCGAAAAATATCATCTGCGCCACACCCTCGTTGGCGTAAATCTTCGCCGGCAGTGGCGTGGTATTGGAAAACTCCAGCGTCACGTGGCCTTCCCATTCCGGTTCCAATGGTGTGACGTTGACAATTATCCCGCAGCGCGCATAAGTGGACTTGCCAAGGCATACCGTCAGAACATTACGCGGAATACGGAAATATTCGACGGTGCGCGCCAGCGCGAACGAATTCGGCGGTACAATGCAGACATCGGATTGCACATCCACGAAACTATTTTCGTCGAAATTTTTCGGATCGACAACCGCTGAATTGATATTCGTGAAAATCTTGAATTCATCTGCGCAACGGACATCGTAACCGTAGCTCGACGTACCGAAGGACACGATGCGACCAGCGCCGGCTTCGCGCACCTGCTCGAAGCTGTAAGGCTCGATCATGCCCTGCTCGGCCGCCATGCGGCGAATCCACTTGTCTGACTTTATCGTCACGCATTACTCCAGGGCGAATTCGCCACCACCTACAAACGGTATGCGAAATGGGCCGATCCCGGCGGAGCCGTTCAACTGGTAGACCACTCGCCGTTTCTGCAAGGCTTCACTGATCGAATTAAACACGCGTTGATACTCAAACGTGGCCCGCAGTGGGATTTCGCCCGTGCCGTAAGCAGGCAGATTCAGGTCTTGTTTGGAATCGCCCAATAGCACACGCCGGTTGTTCAACGAAAGGTCGTAGTTGATCGCATGCAAGGTGAGTGCGGTGCTGTTGGTGTTTCGCACGGAAAGATTGAAAACTGCATCCGCGCTGGTGGGACCGACCCGGGTAAGCGTCACACTCTTCACATACACTTCCGGTTTCTCCAATTCCGCCCTCGTTAGAGGCTCGCAACCCGCGGCACAGGAAATTGCCAGTATCAGGCATAGGGTTCGTAAACCGGGAGCTGTCGAGATACCAAGGCGAATGTTCGCGGAGTACCGGCCTCCTGCGACTGATCCGACCGACTGATCCGGCGTCATGAGTTCTGAATGACAATGTTGGGAAATTTCGCCGTATGGTCTTTCGCCTGCAGCGACAACTTCGCCGCCACACGCCGCGCGATCTCACGGTAAACCTGTGCGATACGGCTTTCAGGTTCCGCGGCTACCGTCGGCTGGCCGCCGTCCGCCTGCTCGCGGATGCGAATATCCAGGGGCAGTTCGCCGAGAAAACTCACCCCAAACTGCTCGGCCATTCGTGCGCCACCGCCGGCGCCGAAGATGTGCTCCTCCGCGCCGCAACTGGAGCAGATATGCGTGCTCATGTTCTCGATGATCCCGAGAATCGGGACTTCCACCTTCTCGAACATTTTGAGTCCCTTGCGCGCATCAAGTAGCGCGATGTCCTGGGGCGTAGTTACGATAATCGCGCCGCTCACCGGCACCTTCTGAGCAAGCGTCAGTTGCGTGTCGCCCGTACCGGGCGGCAAGTCGATAATCAGATAATCGAGGTCTTTCCAGCGGGTATCGTTGAGCAGTTGCTCCAACGCCTGAGTGACCATGGGGCCGCGCCATATCATCGGCGTTTCCTCGTCGATCAGAAACCCGATCGACATCGCCTGAACGCCGTGATTCAGCATCGGCTCGAGACTCTTCCCGTCGGTCGATTCAGGCTGCCCGGAGATTCCCAGCATGCGCGGCTGGCTGGGACCGTAGATATCGGCGTCCAGGATGCCGACCCGCGCGCCCTCGAGGCGCAACGCCAGGGCCAGATTCACCGCGGTCGTCGATTTGCCGACACCGCCTTTACCCGACGCGACGGCGATCATGTTCTTCACGTTCGTCAGGCGTTTCACGCCCTGCTGCACAGTGTGCGCGGTCACCTTGGTGCTGACCTGCACAGTGGCGCTGGCGACGTTCTCGAGCGCGCCGATACGCTCCTCGAGTGCGGCGGCCAATTGCGCGCTATAACCTTTCGCCGGAAAACCCAGCACGATGTCGACGGCAACTGCACCGTCCTCTATGCGAATGTCTTTGACACACTTGGCGACGAGCAGATCGTGCTCAAGGTAAGGATCTGTGTAACCGGCAATTGCGGTTTCGACATTTTCACGCGTCAAACTTGCCACGGGCGGGCTCCCTAGTAACGGTTCACAAAGCAAACTGCCAATATTAATGAAAACTAATATTCAGCGCCAGCGCAGACCGACGCCGCCGCTGGCGAACGCCGTGGATTACTGGTAGCTTAGCGCCTTTTTCCACGCCCACGCGCGAAATCTCATGGCGACCAAGCAACGCCGTATACTCGTCACCAGCGCCCTGCCGTATGCCAACGGCTCGATCCACCTCGGTCATCTCGTCGAGTACGTGCAGACCGACATCTGGGTGCGCTTCCAGAAAACCCGCGGGCATGATTGTACCTACGTGTGCGCCGACGATGCGCACGGCACGCCGATCATGCTCAAGGCAATGCAGGACAATGTGACACCCCAGGAATTGATCGACGCGACGGGTGAAGAGCATCGTCGCGATTTTGCCGATTTCCACGTGCAATTTGACAACTATCACACCACTCACTCAGAGGAAAATCGCTACTTCGCCGAATTGATCTACACGCGATTGCGCGACGCCGGTCATATTGCGGTGAGGACAATTCGCCAGGCGTTCGATGATCAGGCCGGCATGTTTCTGCCGGACCGGTTTATCCGTGGCACCTGCCCGCACTGTGGGCTGGAAGACCAGTACGGCGACTCGTGCGATAACGGGCATACCTACTCGCCGCTCGAACTTCGCGATCCTATATCGGTCATTTCCGGGCGGCCACCGGTGGAAAAGGAGTCAGAGCATTATTTTTTCAAGCTGGGGGATTTCGAGGACTGGCTGCATGGCTGGATCGACAGCGGCGAGCACGTGCAACCGGAGATCGCCAACAAACTCAAGGAATGGTTCAAAGCCGGCCTGCAGGATTGGGATATTTCCCGCGATGCGCCTTACTGGGGATTTGAAATTCCCGATGTCAAGGGCAAGTATTTCTACGTGTGGTTGGACGCGCCGATCGGTTATCTCGCCAGTTTCCGCCAGTATTGCGATCGCCAGGGTCTGGATTTCGACGCCTACTGGAAACCGGGCAGTGATGCAGAAGTGTATCACTTCATCGGCAAGGACATCGCGTATTTTCATACATTGTTCTGGCCTGCCATGTTACATGGCGGCGGATTTCGCACGCCCACCGCCGTCTACGTGCACGGATTCCTTACCGTAAACGGCACCAAGATGTCCAAGTCGCGAGGCACGTTCATCAATGCTCGTACTTACCTGCAGTACCTGCATCCCGACTATCTGCGCTACTACTACGCAGCGAAACTCGGGCCGGGCGTGGACGACATCGATTTGAACCTGGACGATTTTGTTGCCCGGGTCAATTCGGACTTGGTCGGCAAACTGGTGAATATCGCCAGCCGCTGCGCGGGCTTTATCGGCAAGAATTTCTCCGGTGAGCTGGCCACCGCCATCGACGACCCGACAATCTATCAGCCATTTGCAGATGCCGGCGAAAGCATTGCGCAAGCCTACGAGACCCGGGACTTCGGACGTGCGGCACGCGAGATCATGGCGCTTGCCGATCGCGCCAACCAGTACATCAACGAAAGGCAGCCGTGGGTACTGATAAAGCAACCGGAGCAGACAGCGCAGGTGCAGCAGGTGTGTTCGCTGGGGATCAACATGTTCCGCGCTCTGATCACCTACCTGAAACCGGTGATCCCCGCCACTGCTGAACTCGCCGAAGCCTTTTTGAACGAGAACGCGCCGCTGCGATGGGATTCGCCAGCTCAACCGTTACTGGGACATTGCATCGAGCGTTTCAAACCACTGCTTACACGCATCGAGAGCAGCAACGTCGAACGCATGGTAGAAGCATCCCGAGAATCGTTACAGGCAACACCTGAACCGAACTCACCGCTGGTCGCGGATCCCATTAATGCGCAGATAGGCTACGAAGATTTCGCGAAAATGGATTTGCGTGTGGCCCTGGTAAGCGACGCTGAACTTGTCGATGGTGCGGATAAGCTACTGCGCATTACGTTGGATCTGGGTGGCGAAACACGCAATGTCTTTGCCGGCATCAAGTCAGCGTACGACCCGGCCAAACTCGTCGGCCGCCACGTCGTTGTGGTAGCCAACCTGGCTCCGCGTAAGATGCGCTTTGGGATATCCGAGGGCATGGTGCTGGCAGCAGGGCCGGGCGGCACCGACATATTTCTTCTCGGCGTGGACCAGGGCGCGACACCGGGCATGCGCGTCAAGTGAATGCGGCGTGGCGGAATATGCACTGATACTGCTGGGTACCGCGCTAGTCAACAATCTGGTGCTGACCCAGTTCCTCGGACTCTGCCCGTTCATGGGCGTCTCACGCAAACTGGAAACGGCGCTCGGCATGGGTCTGGCGACAGCCTTCGTGCTCACACTGGCCTCGGTGTGCAGTTATCTGATGCACACGTTCGTACTGGTGCCATTGCAGCTCGAGTACCTGCGCACTATCGTTTTCATTCTGATCATAGCGTCGCTAGTTCAGCTCACCGAAATCTTCGTGCGCAAAACCAGTCCGCTGCTGCACAACGTGCTGGGTATTTTCCTGCCCCTGATCACCACAAATTGTGCGGTGCTGGGTGTCGCGTTGTTGAACGTGCAACGTGATCATGGTTTCGCGCAATCGGCTTTGTACGGATTTGGCGCGGCGCTCGGATTCACGCTCGTTTTGGTTACCTTCGCGGCAATTCGCGAACGACTGGCGCTTGCGGATATACCGAAACCGTTCAGGGGAAATGCGATAGCGTTGCTGACCGCCGGTTTGATGTCGTTGGCCTTCATGGGTTTCTCAGGACTGGTAAGGGGCTGAGGTTTGCTGACCGCCGTCTTTGTTCTGATTGCTATCGCCGCGCTCTGCGGCCTGCTGCTGGGCATGGCGGCGAACAAGCTGCAGATTTCCGGAAACCCGGTCGTCGATAGAATAGACGCGCTGTTACCTCAAACCCAGTGCGCGCAGTGCGGATACCCAGGATGTCGTCCCTACGCACTCGCCTTGGCCGCGGGACAAGCCGATATCAATCAATGCCCGCCTGGCGGTGAGACGGTCATTCGCGAACTGGCTGATCTGCTCAGCAAGGAGCCGGCTGAATTGAACCCGGCCTACGGTGAAAACAAACCTCATCAAGTAGCCGCCATCCGTGAGGAAGATTGCATCGGTTGTACCTTGTGCATGGAAGCCTGCCCGGTCGATGCGATAGTCGGCAGCGCGAAACACATGCACACGGTGATTGCCGACGCCTGCACCGGCTGCGAACTGTGTCTTGCACCGTGTCCGGTGGATTGCATTGATTTACTGCCACTTGCCGCGCAACATACTGAAACGGTTCTCGCGGACAGCACGCTTGCACGTGAGTGCGTTCGTTGCGGCGAATGTGTTCCAGCATGTCCCATACACCTGGAACCGCAATGGTTGTACGCGTTTGCCAAAGCAGGGGCGATTCAGAAAGCACAGGAAAGGGATCTCTTTTCTTGCATCGAATGCGGTCGCTGCGCAAGAGTTTGTCCAAGCGCGATCCCGTTGGTTGACTACTACCGCCACGCAAAGCATCAGCTGCGCATGATGGAGCGGGATCGTGCGCAAGCGCAGCTCTCGCGGCAACGATTCAAAGCGAAAGAAAAGCGACTCGCCGACACAAAACTGCAGCGCGAAACACACTTGCAGCAGAAGCGCCACCGCCTGACGAACACCGCGAGCAGCCAAACTCAGCGCGAAGAAATCACCGCTGCCGTAGCGCGCGCCCGTGAACGCAAGGCGGGTCGGCGCGGTTCTTCCGGACAAAACTGAATGGCGTTCATCGCCGCACTCGACCCGCGTGTAAAACACACCCGCAACGTGTCATCCATCATGTGCGACGTCATCCTCGCTTTGTTGCCGGGCACCGCGCTATATGTCTGGTGGTTCGGCTTCGGCGTGCTGGTGCAGATCTGCCTTGCGATCGTGACAGCGCTGGTATGCGAAGCTATCGTCTGCGGGTTGCGGCGCAAGCCCATGCGTCAGACTCTTGGCGACCTGAGCGCGATAGTGACAGCCTGGCTGCTGGCCCTTTGCATACCATCGTTGGCGCCCTGGTGGTTGATCGTCAGCGGTACCGCGTTCGCAGTGGTCCTGGTGAAACATGCTTACGGTGGACTGGGTACAAACATCTTCAATCCGGCGATGGCCGGCTACGCAGCGCTTTTGATCTCTTTTCCGGTCCCTATGACGCAATGGCCCGGTGGCGATGCGGCGACACTCGATCTGGCGGCATGTCTCGCGGTAATCGGTGCTAATACGACCGCGCTTGACGGTCTGACCGCCGCAACGGCGTTGGACTACGCGAAAACCCAGTTACTCCTGGAACGGGGCTTTGACGCGATGCGCGGTGAGCCCGTTTTCGGGACCCTGGCATCCAACGGCTGGGAATGGATAGCGGTGGGTCACCTGGGCGGCGGGCTGTGGCTGCTGTGGCGCGGCGTCATTCGCTGGCAAATTCCAGCGGCCATGCTCGCTGCATTGCTGCTTTCGGCGCTGTTGTTCCACCTGCTGGACGCACAGCGTTATGCATCCCCGCTGTTCCACCTGTTTGCAGGTGCGACGGTACTGGGGGCATTTTTCATCGCCACCGATCCGGTGACCGCTGCCACAAGTCCGCGCGGGCGCCTGGTATTCGCAACCGGCATCGGAGCTCTGGTATATGTGATTCGAACCTGGGGAGGTTACCCGGACGGGGTGGCTTTTGCAGTGCTGGTAATGAACATGGCGGCGCCGGCGATCGACTATTTTGCTGCTCCGCGGGTACTGGGCACGGGCAGTGGACAATCCTGAACGGTCCGGCAGACTCCTGCATGCCGCAATCGTGCTGGCGGTAACGGCGGCATTGACCACGGGCAGCGTGGTGCTGGTCAAACAATTGACTACGACCCGCATCGCTGCCAACGAAGCGCTGGCACGGCAGCAGCGCATCGCGCAGATTCTGGCGGCGCACCCCTACGACAACGTGCCGGGTGATGATCGTATTGCTGTCACTGATGGGTTGCTGGGGCGCACACGACAACCCGTTCACCGGGCGCGTCGTGGCGGCGAACCGGTCGCAAGCGTGATCCAGGTAACGACCGGCGAGGGCTACAGCGGCAGCATCGTGCTGCTCGTTGGCGTGGATCTTCAGGGAAAAGTTCTGGCGGTGCGTACCCTGCGTCACCGCGAGACACCGGGTCTCGGCGATGCCATCGAAATCGCCAAACACGATTGGATCACTAGGTTCGAGGGTGCCTCGCTTGCCGCGCCCGGCGACGGATGGTCGGTTCGCCGCGACGGCGGTCGGTTCGATCAGTTGACCGGTGCCACAGTGACCTCACGAGCAGTGGTCGGAGCGGTGCACAACGCCTTGCTATACTTCGACCGCCATGGGGAGCGGATTTTCCGGGACAGTTTACGTTTTTCACCAAACACCTCTCCCGCGACAGCGCCAGAGCCGAAATAACTAATCTTCCATGCATTCAGCGAAATCGATATTCGGCGCGGGCCTGTGGCGAAACAATCCAGGCCTGGTGCAGTTGCTCGGCCTGTGTCCGCTGCTGGCGGTAACGTCTACGCTGGTGAACGGGCTCGGTCTGGGGCTTGCTACACTACTGACGTTACTGGTTTCCAACGCGCTGGTGTCGGCCAGCCGCGGCTGGCTGCGTCCGGAAATACGGATCCCCGTGTTCGTGTTGATTATTGCTTCGACAGTGACTGCCATAGAATTGATCATGAACGCGTGGTTCTATGGGTTGTACAAGGTGCTGGGAATTTTCGTTCCACTGATCGTCACCAATTGCACCATCGTCGCGCGCGCCGAAATGTTTGCCTCCAGACAACCGCTGGCCTGGGCGATACTCGACGGGCTCGCCATGGGTATAGGTTTTACCCTGGTGCTGGTGGTGCTGGGAGCAGTTCGCGAGCTGCTGGGGCAGGGCACGTTGTTCGTCGGTGCCGCATTGCTGTTTGGCACAACCGCTCAGCACTGGACGATCAGCTTTAGCAACGATTACCCGGGATTTCTGCTCGCGTTACTGCCGCCCGGAGCGTTCTTCGCGTTTGCTTTGCTGGTAGCCGCCAGGAACTGGCTCGACAACGCGTTCACCGAACGCCGCACTGCACCGGTTGCGGACGCAGGCCCATGAACAACAAGAAACGCGCGCAGATATTCGCGCGGTTGCGCGAACACGACCCGCAACCTACCACCGAGTTGCGCTACGCATCGCCATTCGAGCTGCTGGTTTCAGTTATTCTTTCCGCGCAGGCCACGGATGTGAGCGTAAACAAAGCGACCGCAGATCTGTATGTGAAAGCCAATACGCCACAGGCGATGCTCAAACTCGGTGAAGCGGGCCTGAAACGCCATATAAAAAGCATAGGACTCTTCAACAGCAAAGCCAAAAACATTATCAAGACCTGCCGCATACTGATAGACCAGCACGTGGGCAAGGTGCCGCGCGACAGAGCAGCTTTGGAAGCATTGCCCGGCGTGGGACGCAAAACGGCCAACGTCATTCTGAATACCGCGTTCGGAGAGCCTACGATCGCGGTGGATACTCACATCTTTCGGGTCGCCAACCGAACACGGCTGGCGCAGGGCAAAACACCGCTGGCTGTCGAGAAACAGCTGCTCAAGAACACGCCCGAGGAATACCGGAAAAATGCCCACCATTGGCTGATACTACACGGGCGTTATATATGCGTGGCACGTAAACCGCGCTGCGAGGCGTGCGTCGTCGAGGATCTGTGCGAATTTCGCAACAAGGTCTATGAGTAATGATTTTTACCGGCGACCGCAGGCAAATGCGCGACTTTTTTCGCGCCGCCTGGCACAAGCGTCAACGCGGCGAAGCGCTTCAGCCACTCGAAGAGCTCATCGCATCGGTGATCGCGGACCACCCGGAATATCATCCGTATCTCGAATCCGAGCAGGAACTGGAGCTCGACTTCGCGCCCGAGAGCGGTGCGACGAATCCATTCCTGCACATGGGTATGCACATCGCGATACGCGAGCAGGTGGCAACCGATCGACCAAGCGGCATCGCTGCGGTGCATCAATCCCTGCGCCGCAAATTCGCCAACGCGGGTGACGCCGAGCACCGGATGATGGAATGCCTGGGTGAAAGCCTTTGGAGAGCGCAACGGGATAACCGCCTGCCCGACGAAAACGCGTATCTGGATTGCCTGCAAAGACTGCGGCGGTAGTCCGCATATTTCACGCTGCTTGCGTCCCTACCCTATATTCCGGTAGGGCCACAGCGGCGCAGAGCGCCACTGTCAAATTGCTCCAGGCGCCTTTTTAAGACATGGAACGGGTCAGGAAAAATCTGGCATCGTAGCCCCATTTTCCCTGAGAAACGACACAGTCCAATATTGAGTGGGCGTCGGGCAGTGATTTGCACAGCGATAGCGGCTAGCCCGACGGGCGAAGAGCAGGATGCACGGAGTAATCCCTTCCCACCGGGACGCAAGCAGCGTGAACCATGCGGGCTAGGGCACGCTAACCCGGCAAGTGACCGGTTTTAACCCAGATGAGGGTGTCTGTTTCGACGTAAGGTTGATGTTCGCTCAAATGCGGGCTGCGCAGCCAGGTTCCAGCCGGATAGCGACCGTGTTCATCCAGCAGTTCGCCCGACAGCACAAAAATTTCCTCCCCGTTGACATGGCGATGCCCCTGGAAACGTTCGCGGGCGGGCCATTTCACGAGAGCCACCTGTTCGCCATCGAACTCGTGCAAGGGCAATACCTGCAAACTATCGATTCCAGCATGCCAAGCTGTATTGCGGGTATCGATGCGGACCTGCTGTAAATCGTCGTCGCGAAACTGGTGCAATTTGACCAACAGCTTGCAACCTTGCTTGCTGAACGGCGCGTGCGCGGAACCCGGCGGATTGCGGAAATAAGTCCCGGCGCCGAAATCGCCATGTTCGTCCGAGAAAATCCCCTCGAGCACCAGGATCTCTTCGCCCTGGGGATGTTGGTGGCGCGCAAACGATGCGCCCGGATCGTAGCGCACGATGCTCGTGGCGTGACCGCGCTCAGCTTCTTCGCGAGCCAGCGGCTTGCGCCAGACACCGGGCATCGGGCTTGGTTGCCAGGGCCGGGTGTGGGTGTCGATGACCACTCTTTGATCGAATTGCATGTTGAGCGACAACGCCGTTCTCGCTGAGCCGTTGTTGGTGCGCAATTGTACAATGCTCACGGTGCGGCGAACGTACGGATGAACTTTCCGCGTAACCGCAGTCTAAACGCAGGCATTTTCTGTGCGTCTATTGATCGGCGCACACTGGAAAACCGGGGAGGTTGGACCATGGCGGAAATGGGCTGGCTGTTCGTGGCGTTGGAGATCCTCGCGGCACTGTTTCTTTTTGTTCTTGGACTGGGGGTTCTGGCGATTGTTTGCATGTACATCGCCGACATTACCCAGACCAGACACGCGATACGACGCAACTATCCGGTAGTGGGTCGCTTTCGCTACCTGTTCGAGCACCTTGGCGAATTCTTTCGTCAGTATTTTTTCGCCATGGATCGCGAAGAACTGCCGTTCAACCGCGCCGAGCGCTCGTGGGCCTATCGCGCCTGCAAAAACGTCGACAGCACGGTGGCATTCGGTTCGACGCGCGATTTACGCAGGCCCGGCACGGTGCTTTTCGTGAACTGCCCGTTCCCCACACTGGGTAAGGAAGCAGTCGACCCCGACGAGGTAGTCATCGGTCCCTACGCACAGCAACCCTACAGAACGAATTCACTCATCAACGTGTCAGCAATGAGCTACGGTGCGATTTCCAGACCAGCAGTGCTCGCGCTGTCCAGCGGTGCGCACATGGCGGGCTGCTGGTTGAACACCGGCGAGGGTGGACTGTCGCGCTACCACCTGGAAGGCGGCGCCGACATTGTGATGCAGATCGGCACCGCCAAATACGGGGTACGCGATGCCGACGGCAACCTTTGTGAAAATCGCCTGCGCGAACTCGCCGCGCACGCGCAGGTGAAAATGTTCGAACTCAAGCTGAGCCAGGGCGCGAAACCGGGCAAGGGTGGAATCCTGCCGGGCAAGAAAGTGACCGGCGAGATTGCCGCAATTCGTGGGATCAGCAAAGGTCAGGATTCGATCAGCCCGAACCGGCACACCGATTTCGACGACATCGGCGGATTACTGGATCTGATCGATCGCATCCGCGGCGTCACCGGCAAGCCCGTAGGTTTCAAAACCGTGGTGGGTGCCTACGGCTGGCTGGAAGAACTGTTTGCCGAAATCAACGCACGCGGCAGCGAATGCGCGCCGGACTTCATCGCCATCGACAGTGCCGATGGCGGCACCGGTGCAGCACCCATGAGCCTGATGGACAATGTCGGCCTGCCGATCCGCGAAAGTCTGCCGATGGTCGTCGATCTGTTGCACAAGCACGCGCTGCGCGAGCGCGTCAAACTGGTGGTCTCAGGCAAGCTCATCGTGCCGGCGGAGGTTGCCTGGGCATTGTGTGCCGGTGCGGATTTCGTCGCGTCGGCACGCGGCTTCATGTTCGCGCTGGGCTGCATACAGGCCATGCAATGCAACAAGAACACGTGCCCGACGGGCATCACAACGCACGATCCGAAACTGCAGCGCGGCCTGGTGCCCGAAGACAAAGCGTTGCGCGTGTGCAACTTCGTAAAGAATATGGTGCATGAAGTGGGCGTCATCGCCCACTCCTGCGGGGTCAAGCATCCGCGCGAACTGAAACGATTCCATGCGCGCATCGTGCTGGACAGTACCCGCTCCGTGCCTTTGAACGAACTCTACTCGGACGTTGTCGCAACACGATCCGCCGGGACCGCCGCAAAGGCCCAGAGCTGACTGTCCTCCGACCGAGGCTCGACAGCGGTCAACCGGGCTCGTCGTGCTCGCTGTGCTTGGCTTCGTCCCAGATCCGGTCGAGCTCCGTCAGGGTGCAGTCCTGCATCCGGCGACCCTCGTTGCACAGCCTTGTTTCGATATAGCGGAAACGCCGGTCGAATTTGCCGGTAGCGGCCCTCAACGCAGTCTCCGCATCGACCTCCAGGTGGCGTGCCAGATTCACCGCAGCGAACAGCAGATCACCGAGTTCCTCGCCGACGGCCACGCTGTCGCCAGCGCCGTGCGCAGCTTGTAACTCTTCCACCTCCTCCGCCAGTTTATCGAACACTGCGGCCACCGCATCCCAATCGAAACCTACCCGCGCTGCCCGCTTTTGCAGCTTCTGCGCATGTAACAATGCAGGCAGACCGTGCGTAACCGCATCCAGTGCCGATTCCTCACCAGTGGCGCTGCGCTCGGCGCGTTTCTGTGTTTCCCAGATCTCTGCGACGTCGACGTCCCGCTGATCAGCCAGTTCCCCGAAAACATGCGGGTGCCGGCGCAGAAGCTTGTTCTCGAGACCGCTGGCGACGTCATCGAAATCGAACAATCCCGCCTCTTTCGCCATCTGCGCGTGAAACACAACCTGCAACAGCAAGTCGCCCAATTCATCACGCAATCCAGCGTGATCGCCTCGCGCGATGGCGTCGGCAACTTCATACGCTTCTTCGACGGTGTGTGGCGCGATGCTGTCGAAATCCTGCTGCAGATCCCAGGGGCAACCGTTTTGCGGGTCGCGCAGACGCGCCATCACGGCAAGCACGCGTTCTATAGCAGCCACGTTCTACACCACCGCAATCTAGAACTGCAGACGAATACCGATATGTACGTTGTCGTCTAATTTGACCTCGCTGATCGTGTCGAACTCGAAGTCCAGATACCGGTAACCGATGTAGCCGCGGGTACTTGGGAGCACTTCGATCTCCGTGCGAAAATTGAACTCGCGCGCGCCTTCAGTATCGCCGAAACTCGTGATCCCTGGCGCAGCATAGGCTTCCAGGACCAGTCCGATCGGCGTGCGTGTCTGAAACACATAGCGGGCCTGACCGCCGATAGCGATCGCCAACACCTGCTTGTCGATATCCAGATCGCCACCATAGGCTTTGGCCCCGACGCCGAACTGCAGATCACGACGCTCGCCCAATGTGCCCACCACC
>Ga0224508_10001022_pt1 | contig 25569 bp, 23 predicted proteins | sample SF_Jan12_sed_USG_4_FD_170157 | JGI IMG/M metagenome (GOLD analysis project Ga0224508, IMG submission 170157) | Sediment microbial communities from San Francisco Bay, California, United States - SF_Jan12_sed_USGS_21 | ecosystem: Environmental > Aquatic > Marine > Sediment | place: USA... | reverse complement strand
GCCGATCATCCACCTCGGCAACTTCTAACCGTCTCTTCGACTGAAAAAGAGCCGAATCCCTTCGAGGAGGGCAGCGCTGAAGGTCTGCCCCCGCTAAACGACCTACTCCTCGGCCTTGTGTCGGGCCTGGATGAATTCGCTGTGCGAGATGTAAAGCAGGTCCGCGACCTGGCGTATCAGGTGCTCTTCGTAATGATCTTTCTCGCCGTCGGCATATACCACCTGCCACATCATCTCGATCACCCGCAGCTTCATCGCGTGGTCGTAGTGCTCGTTTAACAACCGCGTAATATGCTGAATCGAAACCAGCCGGTCGGCATCGGCTTCGGCCTCCGCCATCAATGCATCGAGCTCAGCGTTCGACAGGCCGAACTGATTTTCCAGCAATCTTCTCAAACGCAGTCTTTCAGACGATTGCACGAGGAAGTCGGCGCGCGTGACCTCGACCAGCAAGACGGCGGTCGCGACTCGTAAAGCATGTTGTAAATTAATCGGGTCAGACTCAACCGACTCGATGGTTAAAAATTTAAGCAGAATTTTTCTCATAGTAATTATTGATTGCAAACATGATCGTTTTATGCAAAATCTATCAAACGATTAATAAATTTTAACTATTATGACTTTAACCGAGCTACGGTACATAGTCGCGGTTTCGCAAAAGAACCATTTTGGCAAGGCTGCCCAGGCTTGCTTCGTGAGCCAGCCTACCCTAAGTATTGCGATAAAGAAACTGGAAGAAGAGCTCGATGTGCGCCTGTTCGAGCGCAGTTCGAAAAATGAAATTCGCATCACCGAAATCGGCCAGCAAATCATCAACCAGGCCTATATCGTGCTGCAGGAAGCACAGATCCTGACCGAAATCGCGCAACAGGGAAAAGACCCCCTGTCCGGCCAGTTCAAGCTCGGCGTCATCTATACCATCGGCCCTTACCTGCTGCCCAGCCTTATCCCCAAGCTGCGCAAGAACGCGCCCAATCTGAAGCTGATTATCGAAGAAAATTTCACCGCCAATCTGTTTCAGTCGCTCAAGCAGGGCGCGCTCGATGCGATCATCATTTCCTACCCCTTCGACGAACCGGGGATAGAGACCGCACCGCTTTACGATGAGCCTTTTATCGTCGCGCTACCGCGTAACCACGAGTGGAAACAACGCGAACAGATCAAGCCGGAGGACCTGGCCTCGCAAGACCTGATGCTGCTAGGCGCGGGACACTGCTTTCGTGACCAGGTGATCCAGGCATGCCCCGATTGCATGTCGGGCGACAGCGAACTCACGCGCACGCTGGAAGGCGGGTCGCTGGAAACAATCCGTCACATGGTGGCGGCCGGCACCGGCATTACCGTGCTGCCGCGCACCAGTATCACGCAAAGCCAGAAAAACGAAGCGCTGATCGACATCAAGCCGTTCTCGCAACCGTCGCCGAGCCGAACCGTCGCCATTGCCTGGCGCAAACACTATCCGCGCAAGGAAGCCATATTCACGATTCGCGACACCATTCAAACCAGTCCGCTGGACGGCGTCGATATTATCCAGTCCGTCGCGTGATCGAGGAACTGCTGCGCCAGGACCGCGAACTCAAGCGCGCCAAAATCAACAGCGAAACGGCGAAAATCCCGTGGCAGGAGTTACAGCGTTTTTTTGCCGCCGGCAAGGTCATGTCTGTCGGCAGCGGGGTCGACCTGGTCGATGTCGCTTATGCGCTGGAGCAAGACGACATCGAACAGGTAAAACAATGGACCGAGTCGAATCAGCTGCAGCCGGTTTCCGATCAACAGGCGCGCGACTGGGTTAACCGCGACGCCTCGCTTTGGGCGGTGGTGATAAAACCCTGGGTACTGGTGCAGGATTCCGATTGAAGACAGCAGAGTCGGGGCAGCCGTCTATACTTTTAGATACCCGATACAGTCTGAAGTTTGACGTGGCAGCGAGTTTTCCGCAAAAAATCGACCGATTCAAAATACACCAGGTGCTCGGCCAGGGCAGTCAGGGCGTGGTGTATCTTGCCGAAGACCCGCAGCTGAGTCGCAAGGTTGCGATTAAATCGGTTAACTTGAAAACGACCTTACCGATCGACGGCAACATCGAGCAACTGCTGGCCGAGGCGCGCACGGTCAGCAAACTGCAGCACGCCAACATCGTCAGCATATTCGATATCGGCATGCAGGATCACAATCCTTACCTGGTGCTCGAATTCATCGACGGCGAATCCCTGCAAAATAAAATTCGCCACGGCGCAAGCCAGCAGCAAAAGATTCGCATCATGCGCGATATACTGAATGGTGCCGCCGCCGCCCACAGCCAGGGTATCGTGCATTGCGATATCAAGCCTGCCAACATCATGCTCAGCGAGCAGGGCCATGCCAAGATCGCCGATTTCGGGCTCGCCTTTCTTACCGGCGCGGCCGGCGGCGCGGATGGAGCGCTCTATGGCACGCCGCAATATATGGCGCCGGAATACATCGAAACCCGTAAGCATCAAAAAGTATCTGACGTGTTTTCCATCGGGCTGGTTTGTTACGAGTTGCTAACCGGTGAGCCGGCGTTTAGCGGTGAAGACGTCTACCAGGTGCTCAATGCCATCACCAACAGCAAGGTAAAACCGCCTTCAAAGATTAACGCTGAAATCGACGAACGCCTGGATGCGCTGATTTTGAAATCTCTGGAAAAAGATCCGTCGCGTCGATTTCCGGATGCCGCCGCGATGCTGCAGGCACTGAACGATTACCTCGCTCTGGACGATGTAGCTGCGGCACGCGACAACAGCGATGCCACGGTCAAGTTTTTGCTACGGCGCATGCGCCACAAAAAGGATTTCCCGGTTTTTTCCCATACCATCAGCGTATTGAACCAGGCCTCGAGCAGCGATACCGAAAGCCTGACCACGGTTTCCAACACCATCCTCAAGGATTATGCGCTCACCAACAAGGTGCTGCGCCTGGTCAATTCGGCCTACTACAATCGTGGCGGCAGCAAAGTCAGCACCATTTCGCGCGCCGTGGTCATGCTCGGTATCAACCCGGTGCGCAGTCTCGCCACCGGATTGATGCTGTTCGAACACATGCAGGACAAAATGCAGGCATCGCAACTTAAGGAGAACGCGGTACAGGCTCTGTTCAGCGGCTTGCTCGCCAATTCGCTGGCGCGTACGCTCGAGGTTCCCAATCATGAAGAAGCGTTTCTGTGCGCGCTGTTGCAGCAGCTCGGCAAGATGCTGGTCGGATTTTATCTGCACGACGAGGCGCGCGCGATCGACAAACTGATGCTGCAGCGAGATTGCAGCGAATCGGCCGCGGTCACTCAGGTGCTGGGAATAAGCTATCCCAGGCTGGGCATGTCGGTGGCGCGTGAATGGGGATTTCCTCGATTGATTACCGACAGCATGATACCGCTCGACTTCGACGAGCTGGCGAAAGCGGTCAATCCGGAAGAGAAGCTGCAACAGATCTCGCAATTCAGCGATGCGCTGGGCGCCTGCCTGACGCTACCGCTGCAGCAGCAGGCGCCCGCGATACAGGAACTTACGCAACAGTTTTCCTCGGTGCTGGCGATCGATGAAGACAAGGTATCGATGCTGCTGGAAAACAGTCACAAGGAGTTGACCCAGTTCTCGCGCCTGATCCAGTTCGATCTGACGAAAAGTCTTTACTATAAGAAAATATCGTCCAGCGGCGACCAGGAACCCGAGTCGCCGCTGGATTCCACCCAGCGGCTCGAGTTCGGCAACTCCGACAGCGTGCAAATCCTGGTGGAACAGACAGAGCCGCTATCGCAATCGGCGGACAAGGTGCTGACCGACGGTATACAGGACATCACCAATACGCTCACCGGCGAATACAGCATCAACCAGGTAATGCAGATGATTCTCGAAACCATTTACCGTGCGCTTGGCGGCGCGCGCGTGGTTTTGTGCCTCAAGGACAAGCAGGGCACCAGCATCAGGGCGCGATACGGATACGGCGAGGATATCGACAACGTCATCGACAGGTTTGCGATTCCGTTAAAGCCGCAATCCGACGTTTTCCACGTGGCTTTCAAAAACAACGTCGATATTCGTATCGACGACACCCGGGACGAGAAAATCCGTTCCAAGATACCCGACTGGTACCACAGGGATATCGCCGCGCGCAGCTTCACGATCTTCCCGATCATTATTAAAGAGGCGCCGATTGCGCTGATTTACATCGATAGCGCGAGTACCGAATCGATCAATATTACCGATAACCAGCTCGGCCTGCTGAAGACGCTGCGTAACCAGGCTATTCTCGCCATCAGGAGTATGAACTAGAGGACTATGGCGGTTGCAAATTTCTGTAGTAGAATTGCGCTCCCGATTTAAAGAGGTCTGCTTGATGTCCCGAGTCACCGTTTACAGCGCCGCCAACTGCGCCTTTTGCACCCGCGCGAAAACCATGCTGGAGAAATGGGATATCGATTACGACGAAGTCCGTATCGATGGCGACAGCGCGGCGATGAAACAGTTTATCGAAGCCACCAACGGCGCGCGTACCGTACCTCAAATCATCATCGACGGAAAATCCATCGGCGGTTTTACCGAATTGACTGAACTGCACATGGACGGCGAGCTTGACGAGCTGATGCAATCGAATTAGTTTTCCATCATGTCCAAGACGCAAAAACCAACCTTTCGCATCCAGTTTCATAATAACGGCAAGATTTATGAACTCTACGCGCACGAAGTAAGCCAGTCGCAAATGGCGGGATTCATCGAGATCGGCGAAATCATCTTTGGCGAGCAATCCAAGCTGCTGATCGATCCGGCCGAAGAAAAACTCAAGCTCGAGTTTGCCAACGTCAAACATACCTATATCCCGCATTTCGCGGTGATTCGAATCGACGAGGTCGAACGCAGCGGCAAGAATCGTATTCTCGACAGTGACGGCACCAGCGTAACCACTTTTCCGGGGCAGGCGAGCATCCCGCAGAATTCCTGAGCGGCGCCCTGCCGCAGGCAGTCATGCACATCTCCGTCGTCATCCCCAGCTACAATAGAAAGCATACCCTCGAGCGCGCGCTGCAATCGGTGTTCGATCAAGAATCGCCGGTGGAAGAGGTCATCCTGGTCGACGACGGTTCGAGCGATGGCAGCGAGGCGATGGTCGAGCAGGCTTTCCCCGGAGTAAAAATTCTGCGCCAGCAAAATCTTGGCGTTAGCGCGGCGCGAAACCGGGGTATCGAGGCGGCGCGCTTTGACTGGATCGCGTTGCTCGACTCCGACGACAGCTGGTTGCCCGGGAAGATCGGAAAAATTCGCCAGGCGCATCGACAACATCCCGAGTTCGTCCTCTTCCACTCCGACGAAATCTGGATGCGAAACGGGGTGCGCGTCAATCCAATGGTCAAGCATCGTAAAAGCGGCGGCTGGATATTCGAGCAATGCCTGCCACTTTGCGCCATTTCACCCTCCGCCTCGGTGATAAAAAAATCGGTGCTGGAATCACTGGGCATGTTCGATGAAACGCTGCCCGCATGCGAGGACTATGATTTATGGCTTCGCCTTTGCCATCGCTACCCGGTGCACTATCTCGACCAGCCCCTGATCGTCAAGTATGGCGGTCACGCCGACCAGCTATCGCGCCAGCATCCGGCAATGGACCAGTACCGAATTCGCGCGCTGCACCGATTGCTCGTTGGCGCAAACCTTTCGCCCGATCAACAGGCCGCGGCGACCTGCATGCTGCGTACCAAACTCGATATCCTGATCGGGGGCGCGGTCAAACACGGCAATCAGAAATTACTCGATGAATTCATGCCGTTACGCGAGCAATGGCAAAAGTCGGTGCAGGCGGCGTCATGCTGATCTGGGTATGCGCCCTGCATTGCGAAGCCAAACCGGTGATCGATTTCTATCGACTGAAAAAATCGCAGGACAGGCACGCATTCGATGTTTACCGGGGCGATGACATGGTCTGCGTCGTCAGCGGCATCGGCAAAATCGCCAGCGCCGCGGCATGCGCATGGATCGCCGCAAGCTACCCGGGAGAAACTTCGTTTGCCTGGATCAACCTCGGCACCGCCGGCGGTGCCGAGCATCAAATCGGCGACCTGTTGCAGTTGAACCAGGTCGTCGACGCCGATAGCGGGCAGTGTTACTACCCGGCGCCGGTAGCGGTTTCACCGCTGAGCGGCAGCGCCTGCCTGACATTGAGCCGACCCAGCGAGGATTACCGCAGCGATACGCTATTCGACATGGAAGCCAGCGGTTTCATGCACAGCGCGTTACGCTTCAGCAGCGCCGAGCTGGTGCAGGGACTGAAAGTCGTTAGCGACAATCGCAAACAACAGACCGGTAAAGATCGACAACGGATAAGCGAGTTGATTCAGCGGCATATCGATTCGATCCACCGGCAGGCCGAAGCCCTGCAGGAACTCGACCGCGAACTGGCCGCGCTGGAGCCAGCGGCCGATTCCTGGCAGCAGGTTTTGTTGCTAGCGCATTTTTCCCAGACCCAGAAAAGTCGCCTGCGGATTCTGTGGCGCTACCTGTGCAATCGCGATTTCAGCACCGATTCGTTACTGCGGCAGCTGGCGACGCTAAATTCCGCGCGCGCCATTCTCGAAACCCTGGAGCAGATCAGCTTTCGCGATAGCGAGGGCCTGTAATCATGGCCAGTTGCGTCTACGTCGAAACAGCGGTACGCCACCACCCCCGAACCCTGCGGCTGCTCGAGCGCCTGCACAAACTGCCGCTGATCGAAATCGACCACTACGGCGAGGTGTTCAATCCACGCTCGCAAAACTTTCGTTTACAGAAAAAAAATCCGGCAGTCATCATCGCGCACAAGAACAAGGGCCAGGTGCTGGCGGCGCCAGAGGGTTATGGCCTCGGCGGCGACTACAACTATTATTTTTCGCATATGCTCAACTGCATCTACGATTGCCGATACTGTTTTTTACAGGGTATGTACCAGTCGGCCCACCAGGTGCTGTTCGTCAACTACGAAGATTTCGCAGACCGGATCCGGCAAATTGCCGCGGACCATGCGGGCCAGCCGGTATGGTTTTACTCGGGTTATGACTGCGACAGCCTGGCGAATGAACCGTTGACGCGCTTCACCAATTTTTTCATCCCGTTAATCGCCGGCATCGACAATGCCTGGATGGAACTGCGCACCAAGAGCACCCAGATACGCGGTATGCTGAAAATGGAACCGCTGGCGCGCGTGGTGACCGCGTTCAGTTTCAGCGACGCCTTCAGTCACGGTAAACTCGAACACGGCGTACCGACGATTGCGAAGCGCATCGGGGCAATGCGCCGCCTGATCGAGGCCGGCTGGTCGGTCGGCTTGCGTTTCGATCCAGTGGTCTATCACCGGGACTACCAGGCCGCCTTCGTCGATCTGCTCGATCAGCTGTTTACGCAAGTCGACGGGCAGAAATTGCATTCGGTCAGCCTCGGCAGCTTCCGCCTGACGCGCGATCACTTCCGCCGTGTTTCGCGCCTCTATCCGGAAGAGCCGTTGTTTGCGCAAAGCATGCATTTGAACAATGGTATTATCAGCTACCCGCTCGATCGAGAGCGGGAAATGATCCAGTTCTGCGAGGCGCAATTGATGAAGCATATCTCCGAACAGAGTTACCAACCCTGCGAATGGCATGACTGAAGCGCAAACCGTTTTAATCAGCGGCGCCAGCTCAGGCATCGGCCTTGCAACGGCGAGCCTGCTGCTGCAACAGGGCTACCGCGTCATCGGCATCAGTCGTCGCGGCCAGGTGGAGCAGCTCGAGCACGATAATTTCACCCCCCTGGCACTCGACCTCGACGATCTGGCGCAACTCGAGGCACGGCTCGCGAAGTTACTCGACAGGCGTGACGTCGATGCCTTTATACACGCGGCCGGCCAGGGTCGGTTCGGATCGCTGGAGCAGTTTTCGCGGCAGCAGATGGAGTCGGCGCTGCGCGTCAACCTGACCAGCGCGATGGTGATATGCCGCGAATTGTTGCCGCGGATGCGCAGGCGCGGTCAAGGGCGACTGATTTTTATCGGCTCCGAATCCGCGCTCGCGGCAGGTAAAAAGGGCGCCATCTATTGCGCCACGAAATTTGGCCTGCGCGGATTTTGCCTGTCCTTGCGCGAGGACTGCGCCAGCGACGGCATCCAGGTCAGTCTGATCAATCCCGGCATGGTACGCAGTCCCTTTTTTGACGATTTGCCTTTCGCCCCCGGCGCGCTGCCCGAGAATGCGGTTGCGGTAACGGACGTGGCCAGCCTGGTGTTGCAAATCATGCATTCCAGCCCGCATATCGTGATCGATGAAATCAATCTCTCTCCGCGAATAAAATCGATCGACTTCGGCAAGAAACCCTGATCCGAGCATCGACTTCGCCCGCCAGAAACTGGTTGTCAAGCGGGCGTTTCCTTGTACACTCAGGACCCATCTGTAACGGGAATATCGCCTGAACCAGTGAAACTTCAACAGCTCCGCTTTCTCGATGCGGTCGTGCGCAACAATCTGAACGTGTCCGCGGCTGCCGAAGAACTGTACACATCGCAACCGGGCGTCAGTCACCAGATCAAGCTGCTGGAGGACGAACTCGACATCCAGATTTTCGAACGCTCGGGGAAAAAACTGACCGCAATATCGCCGGCGGGACATGCCATACTAGAGCACGTCGGCGACCTGCTCAACAATGCCCGCAATATCAAGCGCGCGGCGCGTGAGTTCAGCAAAAACAATCGCGGCCAGCTTACCATCGCGACTACCCACACCCAGGCCCAGTTTATCCTGCCGCCCATCCTGCAGCGCTTCTCCAACCAGTATCCGCAAATCGAGCTCAGGGTGCATCAGGGCAATCCCAAATCGATGTGCAAGCTCGCCGCAAACAACCAGGTCGATTTCGTCATTGCCTCCGAAGTGATCGATGAGCGAGGCGAGTTGATTACGATTCCAGCCTACCGCTGGAACCGTTACATCGTGGTACCGCCAAAGCATGCATTAACCCGCATCGAAAACATCAGCCTGACCGATCTGGCGGAGTATCCGATCCTGACCTACATGCTGGGTTTGAGCGGACGCTCGCAACTCGACAAAGCCTTTCAACAGGCCAGCCTCGAACCCCGCGTGGCTTTTACCGCCACCGACTCGGATGTCATCAAGACTTATGTTCGTCTGGGCATGGGGGCCGGCATCATCGCCGAAATGGCCTGCCGCGACGATGACGCCGACCTGGTTTATATCGACGCCAGCCACCTGTTTCCAGACAGCGTCATCAAGATAGGCTTTCGCCACTCGCGCCACATATCGGCATACCAGTTCGATTTTCTGCACATGGTTGCGTCCCACATCGAGATGGAAACCATAAAAAAACTGGCTCGGTCGCGTAGCCTGGAGGAACGTGAAGCACTGCTGCAGGCCACGGTGGTACCCGACTTTCGCGAAATGAGAAATACGCTGAAAGCGTTAAGAGTCGTGGGCCAGTCTTAGGTCCGGACGTTTCGACTCGACCAGGGTCTGGATAGAGACTGGTTTGCCGACCTGGTATCCCTGTATATAGTCGACATTGGCCTCGCGCAACTTGTTGAACATCGTATCCGACTCGACGAATTCGGCTATCACTTTCATATCGAGACAGTGCCCGACTTCGGTCATCGAGCGCACGAACACATAACTCTTGTCGTCTTCGATAATATCGCGCACGAATTCGCCATCGATCTTCAGGTAATCCACCGGGAACTGCTTGAGATAGCTGAACGAGGACAAGCCGGTACCGAAGTCATCGAGTGAAAACTTCGCGCCGAGCTCCTTGATCGAATTGATAAACTCTACCGATTTTTCGACATTGTCGACGACCGCCGTCTCGGTAATCTCGAAGCAAAGCTGTTTGATGTCGATATTGCTTTCGGACAGACTGTCGCGTAAAAATTTGTGAAAGGTTTGTGAACCGATACTGCGTCCCGACAGATTGACCGAAAACATAATATCACTGAGTTTGGGCTGGTGCTCCTGCAACCAGGCAATGATATTACTGACCACCCAACTGTCGATGCGTTCGATCAGGTTGTATCGTTCTGCCGGAGGCAAAAAGTCGCTTGGCGAGACGACGGTCCCATCGGGTGCGATGTAACGTATCAGGACCTCGTAATGGGTATAGCGCTCATCTCTGTCGATAGATACGATCGGCTGCACGTAGAGACAGAATCGATCCTCGCTGAATCCCTCCATGATTCCCGAAACCCACTCCATCGATACCTGCTGCGCCATCACTTTTTCATCGTTTTCATCGATGAAGTGATACTGGTTTCCGCCATTTTTCTTGGCCAGGAAACAGGCGGTGGTCACCTTGGAATAGTAATCGGCGTATTCGTCGCTCATACGCCCGAACGCCATCACACCGATACTGGCGGTGACCAGGTATTCCTGCTCGTTCCAGACATAGCCAGCGTGCTGGATGTCGATGATGATCTTCTGAATGGTCTGCAGCGCGCGCTCCATTTCGAAGAAGGGCATGATGATGCCGAACTCGTCCCCCGACAGGCGCGCCACGATATCCGACTTGCGCACATGTTTTTTTATCATCGCACTGACCTGCTTCAGCAGCAGGTCACCGGCCGCGCTGCCGCAGGTTTCGTTGACCACCTTGAACTGGTCTATATCGAGAAAAGCCAACACGTGCTGTGGCACCGAGTTATTGTTCTCGGTGACCAGGGTTTCGAATTTCTGCTCGAATGCGCTGCGGTTGAGAAATCCGGTGAGCTGGTCATGGCTGCCCTCGTAGCTCAGCTTTCGGCGCAGGTTGCGGTCCTCGGAAACGTCTTTCAGAATGATAACGAAGCCGACATCCTCGGCCTCCATGTCGATCATCGGCGAAGCGGAAAACTCAAGCTCGACGATATTGCGATTGGGATCGTAGAAAAACATCGAGCTGATCGATAGCTTGCGGCTGAGTAACTGGCTGACGTCAACAATTCTCGTTGTCTGCCGATTGGCGTAAAGAATCAGTACCTCGTGAATCGAAGTGTCGATCAGTTGAGCTTCCTTGTCGCCAAACAATTTCTCGGCACTGGGATTAACCAGTTTGATGCGATCCTTCGAATCGATAACGATTACCGGATTGGTAATGGAGTCGAGTGTGGTTGAAATAAAATCTTTTTCCGAGCGCAGTTTTTCCTCTATCTGGCGGCGCGATATGGTTTCGATCTCCAGCCCTTCGACCATTTCATTGTAGGCAACCACCAGATCCTTGAGTTCACTCGGCAATTTGTCTTCGCTGATCGAGGCGTAGCGGCCGGTTAACAGCGCGCCCACGGAATTTCTGAGCTTGTTCATCGGCATGAAAGCGTGGTTCAGCATGAACAGCACCAGCACCAGGGCGGTGACGGTCGCGATCGTGGTAATGATAAAAAAGCTGGTCTCGGTTTTTTCGAGCCTATCGATAACCGGTCGCTGGTCGAAGGACGCGCTAACGGTGGCGCCGAGAAAGGCATCGTCGCCATATAACTTGTAGCTGGGGTACAGATAACGGTCATCGCCAGGCGCGACCCAGTCCGGCGAACGGTAGAGATTCGTACCCGAGCCATGATCGACGTTTATCGGAATCCGCAACTCCTGCTCGATTCGGCGCAAGCCTTCAGCCGCGTAGGCCACGATCTGCAAATAGGCCCTCGGTTCCAGCGTACCGACCGGGACCAGCACCTCGCTGAACAGCTGGCCGTCATAACTGCAAAGCGAGTACCTTGGCTTTAGCAGCCGGATAAGCGTGCCGCCGATTGACTCCAGAGAGGCCGGACAGCCGCCGTAACTGTTAAGGCCATCGTCGGAACTGTGGGCAAATACCTCGCCACCGAGATCGCGCACCACAATTGTCTTTAAGCTGAACTCGCCGGCGGCAACCTGGTAGCGACTGTAACTCTGAGCCAGCCAGGCTTGCATCGCGGCCGCATCACCCTGTGTCAGCGCGGCCTTGAACGGCGCCTCGCTTTGCAGCTTGAAAGCAAACTGTTTCTGCTTTTGGTAGAGCTGCTGGATGGCCTCGGCGCTTTCGTGCGCGAGCGTCGACTGCAGCGACTCTACCTTCGCCTGGATCGCTTGATCGCGGTATACCTGGGTACTGTAAATCGCCAGACCATAGGCAAGCGCGCCCAGCCAGAGCAGGGCGAAACCGATAATAAATTTGAAACTGTAGAAGCGAGAAAGCACTATCTTATTCGATTACATAGGGATAATCCTTATCCTTCCACTCGACGAATCCCCCGCGAAACCAGAACAACCGCTCGTACCCACAATCTGACGCTATCTGGATGGCTTCTATGCTCGCATCCCCCGCGTTATTATTACTGTAGAAGACCATAGCCTGTTCCGTGGATTTTGCCAGTTTTGACAATGCCTTACAGTCGGTCTGATTCAGAGGCAAACTGAGCGCAGTCTCGATATGGCCCAGTATATGATCCTCGTAGTGGCGCGAATCGATGATTTTCAGCCCCGGTACCGACTGGTAGAGCTCGATCAGATTTTCAGCATCGATAGTAATTGCGACTGCGAGCGTTACCTCGGGTTCAGGTAGCGGGGTACTCTGCGCTGCGCAAATCCACGGAAAAATCAGCATTGCCGCTGTAGTCAATACAGCCGACCTCGCATGCGAGTATCGAAAACTGCCTGTATCTATCATTGCTATAAGCCAAACCGGAAAGATTCCGTTCAGATTTAAATTTAATTGATTATTATAAAAATCAATAAGTTAAGCTGCCTACTTAACCAAGTTTCTAGCAAGATACTCCAGTACCGCTCAAACCACAATAGCCTGCGGGATTTTTTTCCAGGTACTGCTGGTGATAATCCTCGGCATAGTAGAAAGCCCCGGCAGGCAAAACTTCCGTTGTTATTGCCGAGTAACCGGCCTGCTGCAGGCTTTGCTGGTAGCGCTGAAGGCTTTTCTCGGCCGCCCCACGCTGATTTTCCGAGTGATAATAAATGCCCGACCTGTACTGAGTTCCCTGGTCGTTCCCCTGCCGCATACCCTGGGTCGGGTCATGCGCTTCCCAGAACACTTTTAACAGGTCTTCGAAGCCGATTTCCGCTGGACGGTAAACCACCAGCACAACCTCGTTATGCCCGGTCATGCCGCTGCAGACTTCCTGGTAGGTTGGATTCGGGGTATGTCCCGCGGCATATCCGACCGCGGTGGTGAATACCCCGGGCAGGGTCCAGAAGCGTCGCTCCGCCCCCCAGAAACAACCGAGCCCGAAGACGACCTGCTCGCAATCTTCGGGAAAAGGTTCCACCATCGAAGTACCCAGCACCTTGTGAACCGGATCGAACTGCATGCTTTGCGCACGGCCAGGTAAAGCCTGTGCCGGCGCCGGAATTTCAGTTGGTCGAGCAAACATCGTGTATCTCCTGTCAGTATTAGGCCCAGCCGGGTTCATACATCGCCGCCGAGGTCGAGTTCGATCCAGGTCGGCGCGTGATCCGATGGCTTCTGCATTGCGCGAATATCGTAATCCACCCCTGCATCGACCACCCTCGCCTTCAGTAGTTCCGAAACCAGCAGGTGATCGATGCGCAGGCCACGTTTTGGCTCGCGCTCGAAACCGCGACTTCGATAGTCGAACCAGCTGAAACAGTTATCCTCGGTTGCATGGCAAAGACGAAAGCCATCATGCAAACCGAGCGCGGTGAGTTGTTCGAACCATTCGCGTTCTTCAGGCAGAAAGCTGGTTTTACCCGTTTTCAGCCAGCGCTTCGCGTTGTCCGCGCCAATGCCGATATCGCTGTCCTGCGGCGCTATATTATAGTCCCCCATGATGACCAGCTTCGCCTGCTTCATATCGTAGTCGCCGAGAAACGCGATCGTGTCCCGGTAGAATCGCTGCTTGGCGGGAAACTTGACCGCGTGATCGCGGCTCTCTCCCTGTGGGAAGTATCCATTGAAGACAAAAATCCTGTCACCATCGAGATCGAATTCTCCGCCGATAAAACGCCTCTGTGCATCTTCCTCGTCCCCGGGGAAACCGTAACAGGGCGTACTGCATTGCGCGCGTGACAACAGCGCGACGCCGTAGTGGGTTTTCTGCCCGGCATAGATGGCCTGGTAACCCATTTCGTTTACGGCCTCGAGCGGAAATTCGTGATCCTGCACCTTGGTTTCCTGCAGACCGATGAATTCGGGCGTATGCTTGTCGATCACGCTCTGCAACTGGTGCAGTCGCTGACGCAGGCTGTTTACGTTAAACGAGACTATCTTCATCGGTGCTTTCGTCCTCGAAATTTTGTACTAAATCGGCCAGGGTCTGATCGGCTAGATGGGATTTGAAATTCTGCTCCAGCTGCGCCAGCAAGGTCGCCACCGGCTCATCGCTATGAAAACTGTCGCTGTGACCTTCATCCTCGGCTTCGCGCGCGCTGCGCAGAATATCCGCCAGGCGGATTTTCGTCAGCGTTGCCCCGGGCAGGTAGCGCGGCGGGTCATCCGCCGATTGCTGCAGCAAGCCATCGACCTGAAGCGCATCCAGCATGCGTCGCAGTACATCTGCCGGTACATGCTGGTAGGCAGCGAGCATTTCAAGGTCTGGAGCCACTTCGGATGGACGGTCGTGCGCTCGCGCGATACTGACCATCGCCTGCAGCGCCAGTTGATCTCGCATGCGTGCGCTCAGGTGAATGTCCAGCTTCTTCCACTTCAGGTACTCGGGATGCTGGTGATAAAACGAAATACTGGCGCCGATCAGTAAAATCAACCAGCTGAGGTAGAGCCAGATCATGAACACCAGCAGGATGGCGAGCCCTGAATAGATCGCGGTATAACTGCTGGAACCACCGACAAAGGCGGTAAATACAATACCCGCGGTTTGCCATAACAGCCCGGCGACAACGGCACCGTACAGCGCCGATCGAAACTGCACCCGGGTATTCGGTACCATCATGTAAACAAAGGTGAAGGCGACTATCACCAGCACGAAGGGCAGCAACTTTCCGCCGAGCCACAGCAGGTTGTTCATATAGGGCAGGCTGTTCAATAATTCGACGACGTGGCTGCTACCGAGCGAGGCGGTAATACCGACCGCCGAAAACACCAGCACCGGCCCCACCATGATAACGCTGAGGTAGTCGCTGAAACGCTGCATCAGGCTGCGATTGCCCTGCAAACGCCAAGTGTGGTTGAACGCGGATTCGATTTTCTGGATCAACGAAATCGCCGTATATAACAGCAGTAGCAGACCGAGCGCGCCGAGCACACCTATTTTCATGTTTTCGACAAAGCCGACGATACGGGCGCTGATTTCCGCGCTTTGTTCGCCAATCGGCGCCAGGATCTGCGTCAGCGTCGGTTCGAGCTGATCGTGTACGCCAAATCCTTTCAACACCGAAATGCTTACCGCCAGCAACGGCACGATCGATAGCAGCGTGGTGTACACCAGGCTCATCGCCCGCAGCGTGACCATGCCGCCCATCAGGTCACGCGCGATCATCCACAGGATTTGCAAAAAATGTCGCCAGGGCGAACGCGGCGCTACAGGATCACAGGCATCGTAATCCCAGATGTACTGGCTGATCCGTTCTCGCATCGGGAATCTCAGCCGGTAAAGGCCTGCTTTGAATTCAGGTAGGCTATTTCGGCGTCGCTGCTGTCGCGTCCAAGCGCCTCGTTGCGATGTGGAAAGCGGCCGAACCTGGCCACGATGTCATGATGGTGACGGGCGAAACGCAGGTTGGATTCGAGCCCGGGCTGGTCGAACAGCTCGAGCGCCAACTGCTGGTCCTCGAGGTTTTCGCTGTGCATGAAGGGCATATATAAAAAGGCCTTGCGCTCGACCTCGAGCGCCTGGTCGAACTCGCGCTCGATAGCCACGCGCGCAACCTCGCGCGACTGCGCCTCGGTGGCATAACTTTGCGCCTGGTTGCGAAACATGTTGAGCGGGAACTGATCGAGAATAATGATCAGCGCAAGACAACCATCGGCGCTCTGCATCCAGTGATCCAGCTCACCGCGCCGCGCCCGCTCCCAGGTTTGCCGGTAAGATTCGCGCAACAATCGATCGAACGCCGCGGTCGAATTGAACCAGAGCTTGCGGGTATCGTCCGCGAACCAGAAATCGATAATTTCCTGTGGCATATGCACCTCGTTTTCAGGCATGTTAACAGGCTTTGCGCAGGGCATCGACAAACCCTCGCAGGCGTTGTTGCAGCTGCTTTCGACCCTCGGCGCCGCTCTCTCGCTCAAGCAGTTTCCAGTCACGATTCTGCACGGCTTTCTCGATCAAAAGGGGGTCGGGATCGAAACCGTCGCGCGCGACCGCCTGCATGACGTATTTTTGCAGGCTGGCGAAACAGAGCTCGAAGCCCCGGTTGCCGCTGGCGAATGCCTCGATTTCATGCTGCTCGAGCTCGCCTGTATCGGCTCGGTAGTCGGCATAGCGCAGTAATGCGGTAACCTGCCCCGCTTCCAGGGTCTGCAGGAACTGGGTCATCCAGATCGGCAACTGTTGTTGAATGCGCCGCTGTAACTGCCGGATTTCCTGCTCGAGATGGCCGCCGAGCGGCTTCAACACCGCGATCGAATGACTGCCGCTGGACTTGCCCGATGCGTAACTGACGTGAACCAGCTGGAATTGCAGTCGCCGCCAGAAATTCGAGGTCGCGGCATCGAGCGCAAAACTGGCGCCGACATAATCGAGCGTATTTTCCCGGCCATACTGCATTGCTCGCTCGATCATTCGACGACCCAGACCCTGGCGGCGAAAATCTTCGGCTACGGCAATACGCTGCACGCGCAGGCCGCGATAGCCGGCAAAGCCTTTTAAACCCGCCTGCGCGGTCAGCATCTGCGCCAGCAGATGCCCCCGCGGCCGGCGCCGGCCAAGGAATACGGCCTCGCACAGCTCGGCGTCGAAACCGCCTTCGGGATTCAACAGCATAACGCCAACTACTGTTTCACGATGGCGCGCGACCATCAGCACCAGGTCGGGATTTTCCATCAGCATGCGCAAATCCGATGGACGTGTGCGGTAGTGTGCCGAGTTCAACAACGCATAGGCCTGGCGTAGTAGCGGCAAAGCCTGCGCACTGCCTGGCTGTTCCAGGATTTCGATCTGGCACTGATCGGCGGAAAATTCCGCCACCGCGGCAACGCTTTCGACATTCAACATCAGGGTTCTTTCAATCCAGGCTTCGAGCACGTCCCCCTGGCACCAGCGCACGGGTTTTTCGAGGCGATAACGGTTCAGCTTGCCGGATTCGAGCTGCTCCACGAATCGCAGCATGAATCCACGGCCGGTACCTTCGTATCCACCGCTGGTGGTGGCCAGAACCTGGCGCGGATAAAGCCGGGTCAACTGGCGCAGCATCGGCAGCGGGATCATCGCGGCTTCGTCTATGACCAGCAACTCGGCCTTGGGCCCGTCGCGCAGCAACCGATCGGGCGCCACGAAAAGGGCCTGCGGGCACTGCCGCAGCAACTGCGCCGCGCCCTGGCGCGAATTCGCCGATACCACCACACGCAGCTGCGTTTGCAGATCCGCAACCAGCATGCCGAGGCAGGTGCTCTTGCCGCGTCCTCGATCGGCGCTTATCAATACACTGCCATTTCGCCCTGTCTGCACCCAGCGGGTGATTTGCCGCAGAATTTCAGCCTGTTCCGCGGTCCGCCCGTTTTCGATCGGGGTCGTCTGCAGCCGCGGTGATACGACGGGCAGATCCGGCAGCAACTCCGCTGTCAGCAATAAACCGGCCTCGGACTCACGCGCGACGGCATCGAAAAAATATTCGACAAAATAAGGCTGCGCAGAATATCTTTCATCCTGCCAACGGGCATAACGATCGGCCTCCAGGCTCCAGTTATCGGGTGCCGGCGACAATAGCAACAGCACGCCACCGGTCTGCACCAGGCCGGCGGCGATGCACAGCACATCCGGGTTAAAGCCATCGAACAGGTCCAGCACTACCAGCCGGGCTTCGCCGCCGAGGCAGGTATCCGCCTTGCTCAGGGGTACGGCCACCGGCTGTAGTTCACGGTTGGATAGCAAGCGCATCGGCAGGTCCAGTTCCGACAACGCCAGCAGGCGCCCATCGCACCAGCAGCGCGAACCCTGAAGCACGATCAGCCGGCGCTGTCGGGCGCAGGCAAGTCTTTCGAGCAGGGAAATGATCCAGCGATTGATATCGATTGCCGGCACCGGTTTTTTTTGTTAAAAATTGCAGCCCATTATAGGTGAGACCCAGGCCATGACCAAAGACCAGCAAACCGAGGCCGAAGCGGCCGCATTTCGTTCGTTGATAGCCCATCTGCAACAGCGCAGCGATGTGCAGAATATCGACCTGATGAACCTGGCGGGTTTCTGTCGTAACTGCCTGTCGAAATGGTATTCAGCCGAGGCCAAAAAAGTGGATCCCGGCTTCGACTATGCCGATGCCCAGCAGTACGTCTACGGCATGACGAATGAAGAATGGAAACGGGATTATCAAAGCGAAGCTTCCGAAGAGCAAAAGCGACGCTTCGAAGAGAGCAAACCGAAACACGCCAGGATCAGCGGCTATTAGTTAAGCCGTCGTCAATACATGTCGCCGGGTTAATTGTTCGGATCGTCCGCTTTGCCGGCTGCGTTAAAGGGAATGACTTCTGCGCTCGCCGGATTCAGCGCCTGGTCATTTAATTCGTTAATATCGGCGGCGCAAAGCAGGTGGATCTGTGCCTGCATTTCGTCAAGCATTTCCATCATCATCGACGATAAGCGCAGGTTATAACCGAGTTGGGATTTGCAACGCCTCGACTCGCCCTCCATGCGAAACATTAATCCTCGCAGGCGCGGTTTTGATTCTTCCGGGGCCGAATCGATCAGATCGTTTAGTACCTTGAGGCGATAAATGTCAAAACGCCTCGGGTCGGACTGGTGCAGATCACACCACTCGTCGAAGGATAAATCTTCCAGATTGTCAGGGAAATCCTGAACAATCTCGGGGTCGTCTTCACTGCTCATACAGACTACCTCAGTTCACGTCTTAATATCTTACCTACATTGGTTTTTGGCAATTCGTCCCGAAACTCTACTATTTTCGGGATCTTATATCCTGTTAAATATTCACGGCAATGCTCGATTACCGTGGCCTCGTCCAGCGACGGATCTTTTTTGACGATCACCGCCTTGACAACTTCGCCGCTGGCTTCATCCGGCTCACCGATGACACCGACCTCGAGCACGCCTTCGTGTCCGGCGATCACGGTTTCGATCTCGTTCGGGAAGACATTAAACCCCGAAACCAGGATCATATCCTTGAGCCGGTCGACAATTCTGAAATAACCTTCCTCGTCCATTTGCGCAACGTCGCCGGTTTTCAGCCAGCCTTCGCTGGACAACACCTTGGTGGTCTCATCAGGCCGATGCCAGTACCCCTTCATCACCTGTGGTCCACGGACGCAAAGCTCGCCGGCCTCCCCCTGAGGTAAAATATTGCCCTCGCTATCCTGCACCGAAACCTCGGTCGACGGTACCGGCAGGCCAATGGAGCCGTTATACCCTTTCAGGTTGAGCGGATTGATGCAGACTGCCGGCGAAGTTTCGGTCAGGCCATAGGCCTCCAGCAACGGCGTACCGGTCAACTCTTGCCAACGCTCGGCAACCGGTTGCTGCACCGCCATGCCACCACCCAGTGACAGCTTTAGCGGCCTGAAATCGATTTGTTCGAAACCCGGGGTATTCATCAAGCCGTTAAACAGGGTGTTTACCCCTGTAACCACGGTAAACCGGAGGCCGGTTAACTCCTTGATGAATCCCGGCATGTCGCGCGGATTAGTGATCAGGTAATTCAACGCGCCGACCTTCATAAAAGTGAGGCAATTCGCGGTCAGTGAAAATATATGGTAGAGCGGCAGCGCGGTAATTATGACTTCCTGGCCTTCCTCGACGATATCCCTGATCCAGGCCGAGGCCTGCTGCATGTTGGCGATCATGTTGCCGTGCGTCAGCATGGCGCCCTTGGCAACGCCGGTGGTGCCGCCGGTGTACTGTAAAAATGCAAGATCGTCATGACCGCAGGGAACCGGCTTATGCGGCTGACCCGCGCCACGCGCAAGGGCGTCCTTGAAGGCTACCCGCCGCGGCAGGTTAAATGCCGGCACCATTTTTTTAACATACTTGACCACCAGGTTGACGATCAACGATTTCGGGAACTTGAGCAGGTCGCCGAGCTGGGTCGTTATCACGTGCTGAATCGGCGTCTCGTCGATAACTTCTTCCAGCGTATGGCAAAAGTTTTCCATCACGATGATGACCTTGGCGCCGGAATCCGTCAGCTGGTGCTTGAGCTCGCGCGGCGTGTAAAGCGGATTGGTATTGACCACGGTAAAGCCCGCGCGCAGCGTAGCGAAAATCGAAATCGGATTTTGCAGCACATTGGGCATCATGATCGCAACGCGATCGCCCTTTTCCATGCCAGGCAAGTTCTGCAGGTAACTTGCCAGTTGATCGGTATACCGATCCATTTGATTGTAAGTAAGCGTCGTCCCCAGGTTGCAGAAACAGGGATTATCTCCGAAACGCGCTATCGCCTGCTCGAACACATCGGTGACCGAGCGATAGCTATCGACGTCAATTTCCTCCGGAACCCCGGGTGGATAACTTTTTAACCAGACCTTCTCCATTTACGTCCCCCCATACTGGCATCGGGTTAAAATTACGGAACGGGCTCGGGCATTTATTTTTTTGTTCCCTGTACCCGCTTCTTTTTAACCGCGGACTTCTTTTTAACCGCGGACTTCTTTTTAATCGTCTTGTCGCCTGCCGCCGGCTTTGCTGGCGCGGCGGCCTTCACCGCCAATTGCGCGGATTCGAAATCGTCGACCCGTACAACTCTTGCGGTGGCCTCCCTGGCCTGCAGCAATATTTCAGCTTCCTCGGCATCTACCTGCCCCGCGGCGCGCAAACTGGCTATCCATTGCGCAAAATCTTCGAGCCCGGGCTGGGTTATCCGCTCATGCCGTAACCGCCTTTCCACGGGCTCGGCCCGGATTACCTTTTTCAGCGCGTCTTCGAGACAACCGGTTATGTCATCGGGATCATCACTGATATAAATACCATCTGTCAAACGATCACGCGCTGCGCCGGGTCGAATCAACAGCGATGCGACCCGGTGACCGAGCGCGTCGTTGGGCTGGCGCAGGCTTAAGCCCAGCGGAAAAATCGAATGCCGGACAATGACGCCGAGCCATTTGATCGGGAAGTTACGCAGAATTTCATCCAGCGCCATCTGCACCTGGTACAGACAGTACTTCGCGGACCACTCGACCAGCGGCAAATCACTGCGCGGCTGGCCGTCGCTATCGAATTTTTTCAGTACCGCGGAAGCGTAAAACATGTATGACAGTGCATCGGCAAAACGGCCGGAAAGCTTTTCCTTGCGTTTGAAAGCGCCGCCCAGAATCATCAATACCAGGTCGGCGGTAACCGCGAAAGCCGCGCTCATCTGACCGAGGCGCTGGTAATAAGCTCCGATTCGACCCGGATACGGCGCCGGCGCCAGGTGGCTACCGCTAATCCCGTACACCACGGCACGGCAATAATTGGTAATAAAATATTCAGCATGCCCGCGCAGGGCCTGGTCGAATGCCCGCTCCGCGTCGTCGCTGTCGTCGCGCGTCGCGGCCTCCATTTCGCGCATCAGGAAGGGGTGACAGCGAATCGCGCCCTGGCCAAAGATAATCATGCTGCGGGTCAGGATATTAGCGCCCTCGACCGTAATCCCCACCGGGATCGTCTGGTAGGCGCGCGCGATGTAATTAGACGGACCCAGACAAATACCGCGACCGCCGTGAATATCCATCGCATCGTTGACCACCTGGCGCATTTGCTCGGTATTGAAACATTTCAAAATCGCGGTAATCACGGAGGGCTTCTCGCCGTGATCGAGACCGCTCAAGGTCAACAGCCGGCCAGCCTCCATCATGTAGGTATGCCCACCGATACGCGCCAGCGATTCCTCGACGCCCTCGAACTTGCCGATCGAGGTATTGAACTGCTTACGTACGTGGGCATAGGCGCCGGTGGCGCGTGCGCAGGCCTTGCCCGCCGCGACGCCAACCGCGGGCAACGAGATGCCGCGCCCGACCGACAGGGATTCGACCAGCATACGCCAGCCTTTGCCGATATTCTCCTGCCCGCCGATGATGAATTCCATCGGGATAAACACGTCCTTGCCGCTATTGGGGCCATTTTGAAACGCGGCGTTCAGGGGAAAATGTCGTCTTCCGATTTCGATACCGGAGGTATCGGCCGGTATCAGCGCACAGGTGATGCCCAGTTCTTCCTCGCCACCGAGCAAGCCTTCGGGATCGAACACCTTGAAAGCGAGGCCCAGTACGGTTGCCACCGGGCCCAGCGTAATGTATCGCTTTTCCCAGTTGAGGCGCAGCCCGAGCACCTGCTCACCCTGGTGTTCACCCATACAGACTACGCCGGTATCGGGAATCGCACCCGCGTCGGAACCGGCGAACGGTCCGGTCAGGGCAAAACAGGGGATTTCCGAGCCCGCGGCCAGGCGCGGCAGGTAGTAATCTTTCTGCGCCTCGGTGCCATAGTGCAACAGCAGTTCGGCGGGACCCAGCGAGTTGGGCACCATGACGGTAACACCAGCCGAGATACTTCGCGCCGAAATCTTGGTAACAACGCTCGAGTGTCCATGCGCGCTGAATTCCAGTCCACCATAGCGCTTCGGGATAATCATGCCGAAAAAGCCGTGCTGCTTGAGAAAGGCCCAGACCTCGGGCGGCAGGTCCATTCGATTGTGAGTAATATCCCAGTCGTCGAGCATCGAGCACAGCTGCTCCACCGGCCCGTCGATGAATGCCCGCTCGCGCGCGCTCAACTCGGGTAGCCGGTAACCCTGCAACAGACTCCAGTCGGGGTTGCCGCGAAAAAGCTCGGATTCCCACCAGACGCTACCGGCCTCGATCGCGTCGCGCTCAGTCTCGGACATGGGCGGCAGGACTTTCGAAATTCGCCGCAGCAACGGACGCGACAACCATTGCAGGCGAAGTTGAGGCAGGCCGAGCAGCATCGCCGGCAGCAGGAAGGCGGTCCAGAACAACAATCCCCAGAACAGGTTGAAGCCTCCGAACAGGGTATATACCACGAGAAACAGGGTGCTGATTAGTGCGAGGGTGCGAAACGGGACTTGATGCCTTGCGATGGTGTAGAACAAAACAGACAGGGCGCCCAGCAGGACCAGGATATTCATCGGCTTATTTCAGTATTTTCGAATCAGTCAGGCGATGCATAACAGTATAATAAAATGACCCTGCCAGCAATATATAGTTTCATTTTGAAACTGTTATTAATCCGAGCCTGTCCCCGATTTCAGTTGATCGCGCAGGTTTTGATTCACCGTTTCGAGACCCAGCTGCAATTCCGCGTTGGAAAATTCGAGCAGCGGCATCACGGCTCGCAGCAAATGCACGGCGTGTTTGGCGAGATCATCGGTCTGACCTGACTCGATCAGCTTCAACGCTCGATCGATAGAGAAAATTCGCTCCTCGGGGCCGATGGTGGAGCTGACGACCTGGTTGCCGCCGTTGGCCTGCGCCTTACCCAGGCCTTCATCCAGCCGCTGATAAATGTCGTCGAGCTCGGTTTCCTCGCTGGCGATACAGCTATAAACCGCCCCGCTCAGGGTAACCGGCACTTTTTTCCCGGCGATGGGGATTTGACTGCCCGAGAGGTTTTCAAATATCCGCTTTACCGCGCTGGTGGCGCCGATTCCATTGGTTGCCGGGTAGAGCAGGCAGAACTCGGCGTTACCCATGTAGCAAAGCGTGTCTTCGCGACGCAGCGTATGTTGAATGATGGTGGCGACCACCTTCACCGCGGTAACCGCGGTCGCCTTGTCAAATCCGGCGACTATCGCCTTGATGTTGTCCAGCTTGAGCTTGCACAGGCTAACGCTGCTGCGATGGCGTTGCGAGAAGGACAGTTCCTGCTGCGTGCGCGAATTGAAAAAGTTTTGTTGCGACAACTGCTGCAGCACGTTAACCGCAGACACCGACTGTTTTTCCCGCGTCGGCGCCTGTTGTTGCTGGTAAATATTGGAATGCAGACGCGCACGCGCGGTAAGCTCCGCGCTCGCAAATGGCAAGTTGATAAAGTCTGTTGCGCCGGCCTGAAACGCGAACTCGCGATCGTCGTCGGTATGGTTTTCACCGACCATTAGTAACAGGGGTGTCGCGGCAAGAAGGCAGTCGCTTGCGCTACGCAGTCTTTCCAGCAGGCCGAACCGGTCGATGACCAGGTCCAGTTCACCGATAATCAGCGCTATTTTGCGATCCTCCAGCAAGCAATCCCAGGCCGACTCGGCATCGTCGGCGGTCACCACGCCGAAGTAACTGTGTAGATGTTTAGCGACCAGCTTGAGGCTATTGGCCGATCTGGCGACTAGTAACGCCACAGGTTTCTGTTTTTCTTCAGTCATTGGCTAATATTTAACGGTTTTCAATTGGCCAGAGTCGATAAAGGCCAGATCATCGCCGTCGATAATTTACGCGTGGCCACGAACTGGATTATTCCGGCTTCAATCAGGTTGTCGCACTTTTCCTCAAAAAGCTTAATTTTTTATCGATTGTGCCGATGAATGCATATGTAGAACGCCGCCAGGACAGGAATTTTTCTGCTCCGGTTCATTGTTATGGATAGTTAAGACCGACTAAATGCCAGAAGCCAAAATACTAATAGTCGACGACACCAGGGCCAATCTGGTGGCACTGCAGGTGTTGTTGAAGCCGATCGAAGCGAACATTATATCCGCGGAGTCGGGCGAGCAGGCGCTGCAGGCGACGCGGGATAACGAGGATCACATCGCGCTGATTTTGCTCGACGTGCAAATGCCGGTAATGGATGGCTTCGAAGTTGCACGCCTGCTGCACGAAAATGAAAAAACACGCTCGATACCGATCATTTTTATCACCGCCAACCAGGACGACGCGCATATCGAGGAAGCCTACCTGGCGGGTGCCGTCGACTACATCCAGAAGCCGATTCGCAAAACCGCGCTGTTGTCCAAGGTCAGTGTTTTTCTGGATCTGTGGTCGTTGCGTTTCGGCCTCGAACAGGAAATCGAGCAGCGCCGGCTGGCCGAGCACCGTGTCGAGCACCTGGCAACTCACGATCCCCTCACCAACCTGCCCAATCGACGCGGACTGTACGAAGAACTGAACGAACTGATTTATCGATCGAAACGTTACCGCTATTCGAGCGCGGTCATTTATGTCGACCTGGATGGCTTCAAGAACGTTAATGATCATTTCGCCCACGAGGCCGGCGACAGGTTGCTGACCCAGGTGGCGGCCAATTTCAAGCAGATCGTCCGTCAAACCGATTCGGTGGCGCGCATCGGCGGCGACGAGTTTATCGTTTTAATCACCGACATCGACCGTGAAACAACGTTGATCACCAAGATCGAGAGCCTGCTCAGGGAAGCCTCGAAACCGATCAAATTCGACGGCCACAAGATTTCGGTTAGCGCCAGTATCGGTATCGCGCTATACCCGGAACACGGCGACAACGCCGAGACCCTGCTGCATCACGCGGACCAGGCCATGTATCAGGCCAAGAATCACGGCAAAAACACCTTCC
>Ga0224508_10001021_pt1 | contig 25574 bp, 30 predicted proteins | sample SF_Jan12_sed_USG_4_FD_170157 | JGI IMG/M metagenome (GOLD analysis project Ga0224508, IMG submission 170157) | Sediment microbial communities from San Francisco Bay, California, United States - SF_Jan12_sed_USGS_21 | ecosystem: Environmental > Aquatic > Marine > Sediment | place: USA... | reverse complement strand
CATCTGTCAATGGCATGTTTCTGCTATGAATTGAAAGAATGTCTTTTCTTCCTTTTTTATCAGGTACTTTAATTTCAATTTCTCTGTCAAATCTACCAGGTCTTCTTAGAGCAGGATCAATTGCATTTGGTCTATTGGTGGCAGCGATTACGATTACCCTACCTCTAGCCTCTAAACCATCCATTAATGATAACATCTGTGAAACTACTCTTCTCTCAACTTCTCCCGTTACTTCTTCTCTTTTTGGAGCAATGGAGTCAATCTCATCTACAAAAATTATTGATGGAGCCTTTTCTCTGGCTTCTTTGAAAATTTCACGTAATCTAGCTTCACTTTCACCATAAAACTTGCTCATAATTTCAGGACCTGATATGCTGATAAAATGTGCTTGACTTTCGTTTGCAACTGCCTTTGCAAGTAAAGTTTTACCAGTTCCTGGTGGACCAAATAACAAAACTCCCTTTGGTGCCTCTATTCCTAATTTTTCAAATATTTCAGGATGTCTTAGTGGTAATTCTATCATTTCTCTTACTTTTTTAATTTCATTTCCAATCCCGCCAATATCTTCATATGTTACTTGAGGAACTCCGCGTAAGGTTTCACCTTTTTCTGCAATATGAAATACAGTTTTTTGAGTAACTAAGACTGCATCAGCTGCTGGAGTAACACCAATAACTTGAAAAGTTAAACGTCCACCAAAATATGGAACCATTACATTATCACCTTTAATTAATGGAACACTTTCTAGTGCATCAGCTAAATATCGTTCATCTATCGGAGGTATGGCCTCTAATGGGGCTACTACAACTTTTTCCGCAGCTACGGCTTTGATCTTTCTTACTGTAATGGTATCTCCTATGGCAATCCCAGAATTATTTCGTCCTAGGCCATCAATTCTAATAATTCCCTTTCCTTCATCAGATGGATATAATGGAAGACATTTTGCGACAGTTCTTCTTTTACCTTTAATTTCAATTACATCACCAGTTGATGCTCCAAGTGTATCCATAGAATCGTAATCAATTCTTGCTACTCCTCGGCCAACATCTCGAGTATAAGCTTCTAATACCTTCAAAGAAAGAGCATTTTGACTCACAAAATAAATTCAGTCGTCTAATTTTTATACCTTTGTGGTATTTGGGGCAGAAACACTATACAATCAAAAGCTTAAAATCTATACTAAGCACGAAACGATCTACTTGGGTAAAAGACCATTAGTAAGAAGACGTGGCCGTGGAGGGAATCAATTTAGATCAACTTCTACTGGTAAAGTAGGCCATCAGGCAAAATATCCACGTTTTCCATTATCTGAGCAACATAAAGGTGAAATTATTGATTTAATTCATGAGCGCGGTCGAGAGGCTCCATTATCAAAAGTTAGATTTGAAGATGGCTCAGTTTCTTTTGTTCCTGCGGTTCTTGGAACAAAAGTCGGTACAATTTTGAATTTTGGTCTAAAATCAACAATTGAAAAAGGCAATGTTATCAGTGTTCAGAATATCCCTGATGGAACTATTATTTGTAATATTGAAAGGCATTTTGGTGATGGGGGCGCTATCGTAAAATCTGCTGGAACTGACGCTACAGTATTTTCACATGGTGAAGAAGGTGTTACCTTAAAACTTCCATCTGGAAAATTCATTACCCTTAATCCAAAAAATCGAGCTATGATTGGAACCCTTGCTGGTGGAGGTTCTACTGATAGACCCTTTATGTTAGCAGGTAACAAATGGCGTAGTTTTAGAGCAAAAGGACTAAAATATCCAATTGTAAGAGGTGTTGCCCAAGCAGCATATGTTCATCCCCATGGTGGTGGTAGACATCAACATGTTGGACAAAGCTCTACGGTTTCTCGTGATGCTCCACCCGGTGCAAAAGTAGGAAGCATTGCTGCTAGAAAAACTGGTCGAGCTAGAATTAAAGAAAGAAAGTAATTTAAACGGATAAGCAAAACTAAAACTGATTAATACCTATTAAATTCAAATCTCTTAATGACCAATCAAAGAGTAAGAGTTTTTGTTAAAGGAAAAGTTCAAGGTGTTTTTTTTCGACAAGCATTAAAGGTAAAAGCAAAACAACATGGAATCTTTGGTTGGGTAAAAAATCTCATTGACGGACGCGTAGAAGCTGTTCTTGAAGGTAATTCAGAAAATGTCAATATTTTAGTTGAATGGTGTCATGGTGGACCAGCAAACTCTAGAGTTGAAGATGTGGAAATCAGAAATGAAAAATTTACAAATGAATTTTCAAAGTTTGATGTGTTGTATTAAAAAATAAATTAACATTTTTTTTGAAGAAAATTGTCACCATTGAATAAATGGTAGCAGATCTGTTGGTTCCAGTCTAGACGGATAACCCCTTTTCAAGGCATACAAGATCCGCCACGTTGACGAGGAAGCGTGGATGCTCCACCTTAGGATTGCTCCCTCCCGGACCTCATCCCTTTCGATGGTTCGGTCTTAGAAGTCATCCCTTCGGATAATTCTAGTCCTGTAACCACCCGCCTCGGCGTGATTTCATTTCCGCACACCAAGCGGGAATTACCTATCTAGAGATTTACCCAACAGTTACTGATCTCTGCATATAGCCGGTTTCAGAATAGGGCACGGCTGGCACCCTGATCCTCCCCACTACCATTTTTTCCTTAAAGTTATTGTTATATTTGCATTAGGTTTTCTTTTCTTTTAGTTTTAAAACCATATTGCAGACTGAACAGATGGTTCCAGTACATTCGTTACCACATTTTTCACAAATCATTTTCTGTTTTTGATTAGAATCTTTAACAATTTGAGACACTTTGATTATTGATTGATATAGATTATTCTTTATTCCATTATGCTGATTTTCTAAAGAATTAAAAAATTCTCGAATTTCTGTCCTTATTCCTTCATTCATATGTGGACATGGTTCTGATTGAAAAGGAATATTATTTGTAAAAGCGTAAAATACAATTTCTGATTCATAGATTTCGCAAAATGGCTTTATTTTCCTTAAAGAATTTCCCGAAGTATTAGGATCCATCCAACCTACCTTATTTGTATCCCCTGATAACATGTTAATGAGAAAAGTCTGTAAAGTATCGTCTAAATTATGACCAGTAGCAATTACATTTGCCCCAATATCCTTTGCTGCATATTCCATTGCCCTTCTGCGCAAAGTCCCACAAATAGAACAAGCTGATGTTTTTTCATTTTCTCTTAAATCTAATGCTTCATCTAATGTTAATTCAAATAATTCTTTATAGGAATATGTTTTTAATTCAACTTTTAGATTATCACAAAATTTTTCTGTAATTTCTAATGCTTCATCCCTATATCCAGGTATTCCTTCATCAATTGTAATTGCTTTAACTCTAAAATTATGATTTATGGCCATTTTACTCATTATATTTAGTAGTGCCAAAGAATCTTTTCCGCCAGAAACTGCAACAGCAACAAGTTCATCATTTTGAATCATTTTATGTTTTGAAATAGTTTTAGCAGTTTTTCGAAGTATAGAATTCGAAAAACATTGAGAACATAATTTTTCACCAGAATATTTACGAGTATACGCTATTTGATTTTCACATCTATCACAATTCATTAAACTTTACTGAAATTTTTCATTAATTATTCTTTAGGAATTTCTTAGATTGTAAACCATCCAGATTTGATATATGATAATGCAATGTTTAATCCAAATAATGCGAACGTAAAGCCATAAATTCCCCACATTACTCCATTAACTGATTTTTCAGATATTCTCTTATCAATGATGGTATGAACAAATTTTCCACCATCCAAAATAGGTAAAGGAAGCATGTTGATTATACCTATGAAAAATGAAATCATCCATAACCATAACAAAAACATTGAAACGTTTAGATCATTCCATTCGATAAAATTGAAAACTGGTTTGTATGCCAAGGAATTATCACGCATTATTCCAATTAGACCTCTTTCTGGATCTTCAGGAGAAGGCATAATTTCAACCGAATAATCTAATTTTTGCCCTTCTCTTAATATTGAAACTTCAGCTGTTTCTCCTGGATTAAGACTGGGAAAATCTACCGGGCTTAAAATCGATTCACCGTTTATCGATGTAATTATATCATTTGCCAATAAACCTGCTTTTTCGGCACCTGAGGCTTCAATTATTGAAAGAATCAACACACCTTCAGGTAATTCATAAAATGAACTTAGTAAGGGTTCAGGCATTATTAAAGCAAATAAAGGATTTGTCAATAGTACTGCTCCCAAAACAAATGCAAAAATGACATTAGCAGTAGCTCCCGCTCCAATAACTCTTAATTTTGAAATCTTTTTTGCTTTGTTAAATTCTTCTTCATCAGGTTCAACAAATCCTGCAAACATTGCAATAAAAATCGCAAATCCGCCCGTCTTTATTTTAATTTTTTCTAAAGCAGCTACAATACCATGTGCACCCTCGTGAACAACTAGAACTATTGGAATTGATAAAAGAAAATATGCAATTGCTGATGGAGAAGTTAAAGTTACCCCAGGAATTAACACTGTCAGTTCCGAGAAATCGGTAGGGGCAACAAAAAATTTTGAAACATTATCTAACAAAAACCAGAATGCAAATCCCATCATAAGAACACCAGCAATTACACTTACATCCGCAAAAACTCTGATTCCTCTTCTGGTCCTACCAAGAATCTTTTTTAAAACAGAATACACTCCCTTGTTTTTGTAAACTAGGCTGTAGGGTTTTATCTCGACCCCATATTTCTCTAATTTTAACCCCTTTGCTACTATCAATATTACTACCCAGCCTATTAACACATAGATAATCGCATTCTGGGTAATAAAATCAAGTTCCAAACTAATTGTTAATTTTTTAAACCTCGGTCATTTATCGTTTACTATGAAACCAACAATAATTGTATCAACTTATCCAGACAAAAATTCTATTTTACAAATTTCAAAGGAGTTAGTCAAAATCAAGATTGTTGCATGTGTTAACATTACAAAAATTTCTTCTATTTATGCATGGCAGGGAAAAATAGAAAACACCTCTGAATATTTAGCTTTATTCAAAACCACAAACAAAAATAAAAAAATTCTCAAAGAAAAAATCAAAGCAACTCATCCCTATGATGTTCCTGAAATAGCCGAAATCGATGTCACTTCAATAAACAAACCCTATCTTAATTGGTTAATAGATTCAACAATCTAAGATTCTATAGGAAATCGTAATAAAGAGACAATTCCTCCCAGACCTGTTACCCTAAGACCAATATCTGTTGAGGAATCAACTCCATATGTTTTCACCCCCTTACTTTCTGTATCATTAAGAAATTCAATTATTTTTTTTTCATCATAGGTTTGAATAATTTTATCTGAAAAAACAAGTGAATCAACTGCACCAAATTCATTGGCCTTTGATGTTTCTTCAAAACCCATAGTAAATTTTCGACTTTTTTTATTTGCCATAATCATTATTTCATCAATGATTGAGGATACTTTAGCTAATTTACTGTCAGACATGATCTCTTTCATGGCTTGAGATTTAGTAAAGGTGTAAATTCCATCTTCTCCTCCTGAATCAATGCCATCTACTACCTGAATTTTATATTTCTGAGTTTGAGGCTTTTGAAGAAAATTCGCAAATCTTTTTTTTGTTTCACCTGGTCCAAAAATAATAACGGAATCCTTTTCCTTAATTATTGAAATTATTGCTTGTTGAACTTGCTCAAAAAATTTTTCAATATTGAAATTAGTTTTATACCTTTTTCCACTTGATCCTGAATAAATATTTGGAATAAATTGTAAATGAGTTCCCTTTAGTCTCGCAATACCACAATCTCCTGTATCAATAGCAACTAACAGAAAACCCAATTGTTTATCGTTGGATTCAATTAAATTCTTTTCAACTGGTAACCAAACCTTTTTTGAAATAGTAATTCCATCATTCATTTTTAGAATAAATGAATGATGTGATCCATGAGGAACCATTTCGTTGCTTGACTCAGATATTGTACCGCCAATTCTTAATCTATCCAAAACATCATCAAGGGAAATCTTTTCTACCGTCAGGGCAATGCGCACCTTAATTCTTTCTCCTTTATCTGGTCTTGAATAATCCTTCTCTTGTTTAATTACTCGAGTAGTGTCACCCACTACTGAATCTCCCTCCTTAATTATCCTACGAAGATTGAATAAATCATCAGAATCTTCAGGAATCACAGAAATAGAGTTTTCATCAATAATTTTTTTTATCATGATAATCCAAAAGAGTAACACGAAAAAAAGTTTAGCTAGTAACTTCTTCAGATTTTTTATTATCTCTTTTTTTCTTTAGATAACTTTCCACCCAATCTAAGGTAAGTACACCTGATTCAGCTAAATTTGTTAAGGAATTAGAAGAAGCCTCACCAGTTACTTTTCCATTATCTCTTTTGATCTGACGCCACTTAAGTGATGTATTTCCACTTTTGGAGTTGTATATGATTCCAAGAACGTCTCTAGCATTTACAAAAGTTATGTCTCGAATTTTTTTTAATGTAACCTTATCTGCAGCTTCAACATAAATAGAACCCAGACTTTCTTCGCGTTCTGCAAAAACCTCATTGTCATCCAAATAGCTTCTAGGGGCATATGATTTACAGGTACTTGAAATAACAAATCTTCTAAAACTTTCCAATGAAGTTGCCATATCAATTGTGACCATTTTGAAAGACTGAGTTATTGGCCATTTATCAAGCTTCTTGAAAGACTCAATTAGTATTATAATGAATCATGCTTTGCAGGCAGTGATGTTTTTATCCCTATGATTGATGATGAGGATCTTGAGTTCTGAGCCTGCTCTTAGAATTATTAAGGTACAATGACGGTTTCAAATTGTGAAATCCCTAACAGAATATTTAGTTTTTAATGTAAAAACTCGTAGAGGTTTTGTAAACATTACACCAAAAATTGAAAAACTAGTTACCAAGAGCCAAATTCAAGAAGGATTGTGTCTTGTAAATGCCATGCATATCACCGCAAGCGTTTTCATAAATGATAATGAAAGAGGATTACATAGAGATTATGAAAAATGGTTAGAGAACCTTGCACCACATGAACCCATAGAACAATACGATCACAACAACACGGGGGAAGACAATGCTGATGCTCATTTAAAACGACAGATAATGGGACGAGAAGTAATAGTGGCGATAACTAATGGTAAATTAGATTTCGGTCCATGGGAACAAATTTTTTATGGTGAATTTGATGGACGTAGACCAAAAAAAATTCTAGTAAAAATTATTGGTGATTGATCTAACTATCCAAAGTCTGCTTCTCTTTTCTGACTTTGTGATTCATTTTTTCGTGCGGCTTCTCTAAATTCATCATCATGATTTTGAAGACCATGTCCGCAATTTACGCAAGCAACTTTGTAGCCATTTTCATCTTTAAGATAATTTTCGCAGCCACAAAAACATACCATGGAAAATGTATCTTATCAGATGATATATCCTTTTAGGCTAATTTTTCTCTAAATTAATTTTGAATTTCTGGTTTACAGCATTCGCCCATTGGAATATCATGATCATGAGGACATTTTCTAGGATGTTTCAACATTGTACAAAGTGCATCAGTAAATTGTTTGTTCATATGATGTTCAATTCCACAAACCATCTCCTCATCAATTTCTACTTTGAGGGCACTATCCATCAGAACTTCTAACAATCTGCTATTTCTCATCATACTTGCCCCAACTTTCTCTCCCTCCTCAGTAAGAAGAACCCCGGCTTTGTTGTAATTAACCAAATTTTTTTCATTTAATTTTTTTAGCATTTGAACAACACTTGGTTGTCTTACATTGAGCATTTTAGCTATGGTACTAATTTTTACATCTCCTCCTCTTTCTTTAATATGCCAAATAGCTTTCAGATACATCTCCACATGTTCTGCCTCCGCAGTTCCAACAAATAGAGTTTCATCATTTAAAATATCCATATTAGATCTCCTTTGAATCTTTTAATAAATATTCAAAATATTCTCGAGCAAAAACAGCCAATCCGGCATGATCTGCCCAAATTGCAACTATTTCACCTGATTTTCCGTCTCCTCTTTCAGGACCTAATAAAATTACTACATATCTTTTATCTGAAATTATTCCTCCTCCAAACAATCCTTTTTTGATTTTTACATTTGCAACCCTTTTGATAGCAATAATGGATTCCTTATCCATTTTATCAGACGTAAGAAGAGTAATCTCTACTCCTTTATCATGAAGTAATCTTAGTTTTGGTAAAGCTAGTTTAACTAATTCTTGTCCTGCTTCAGGTATTGCAATCATTACTTCGTTTCGGCAAGAATCAACCATTTCTAAAATTTTTGTTGTAATGTTCACTGCCCCAGATAAAACCCAAATATCAGGTTTCTCACTAGTTCCACTTTTTTCGTATAGCGGAATTAATTCATTTAAGATTATATTTTGATTTTTTGAAAAATCACCTTCCATCTTTTGTTTTGTTGTTTCCAAACCTGTTGAAGGTGACTTTGCAAAATATTGGGTTGGTCGTGAATTATCAGAACCAATCCATCCTTTTTCTTCTAACGTTCCTAATACTTCGTAAATTTTAGAATAAGGTACTCCTGACTTTTGACTTAGATCTGATGCGGTTAGCTCTCCATCTTTTAGTAAGGAAGTAAATGTCCTTATTTCGTAACTAGTTAACCCAATTTTCTCCAAAGACCTTTTGGTTTTATCGGATATGTTCATGCGATCTAATCGATTAGTTTTGCTATTTAAATCAAATATGGATTTTACCTAAATTCCACACGGGGGCTAGTGTGAAATGGATTATATACTATTTCAGAAAGTTTTCCATTATACAATGGCATTAATCCAAATTTCCAATCAGTCAACCAAAAATCTAGGCAAGAAATCCACCATAAGATTCACACAAAGTATTTGCCCTGACTGCAATATGATTTTGGATGCAGAAGTTTTTGAAAGAGATGACAAAGTCTACATGTCAAAAATTTGTCCTACGCATGGAGAATGTGAGGAATTATACTTTGGTTCTTATCAAATGTACAAAAAATTTAGTACCTATTGGGTAGATGGAAAAGGAGCTCATGCTCCAAATGTTATGATTGACAAATGTTCATGTCCAAATAATTGTGGCTTGTGTTCAAACCACTTATCTCACAGTGGATTAGCAAACATGATTGTTACCAACAGATGTGATTTAACGTGTTGGTATTGTTTCTTTTATGTTAAGAAAGGTCTTGAAGGAGCTTACATGTATGAACCAGATCATAACCAAGTTAGAGGAATGATGAAGACCTTGAAGGCAGAAAGACCAATTCCTGGAAACTCTATGCAAATTACTGGTGGTGAACCAATGCTAAGAGAGGACATTACTGATCTTATCAAAATAATGAAAGAAGAAGGAGTTGATCATATCCAAATGAACACAAATGGTATTAGACATGCCATGGATCCTGAAGCTGCAAGAGAAGTAAGACTTGCTGGATGCAACAATTTGTATCTAAGCTTTGATGGAGTTACTGCAAGAACAAATCCTAAAAACCATTGGGAAATTCCTTATGCACTTGATAGTTGTAGAAAAACTGGAACCACTGTTGTGTTTGTTCCAACAGTAATCAAATCAATTAATGATCATGAATTAGGTGGTATCATTAGATATGCACAAAAGAACATGGATGTAGTTCATGCTGTTAACTTTCAACCAGTATCACTAACAGGAAGAATGGGCAAGTCAGAGCGGGAAAAATACAGAATTACAGTTCCAGATTGTATTCAAAGAATTGAAGAGCAAACAAACGGTGAGGTAACTGTAGATGATTGGTTCCCAGTACCAAGTTGTATGCCTCTAACAAATGTAATAGAAGCATTTTCAAGTAAACCAAAGTATGAGCTATCAATACACTTTGCCTGTGGTGCAGGAACATACATCTTTGAAGATGAAGACACAAAGAAATTTGTTCCATTAACAAAATTCTGTGATATTCAGGGAATGTTAGAACTGTTTGAAGACAAATCAGAGGAGATTCGTTCTGGTAAAAATAAATACTTTACAATGCTTGAGGTAGTCCGAAAACTAAAGGGCTTTGTTGATACAAAGAAACAACCTGCAGGACTAGATTTGGCAAAAATGTTTGGAAATATCTTGATGAAAAGATCATTTGATTCCATTGGTTCATGGCATGTCAAGGGTCTGTTCTTAGGCATGATGCACTTTCAAGACAAATACAATGAAGACCTTGAAAGATTACAAAGATGTGATATTCATTATGTAACACCTGATCTTAGAATTGTCCCATTTTGCGCATTCAATGTAATTCCAGAATGGTATAGAGACAGAATTCAAAAGAAATATTCCATTACTGTAGAAGAATGGGAAGAGAGAGAAGGTGTAAAACTTGAGGATGGTCTTTACAGAGGCCTTATGAGACGTGGTGCAGGAGATGAACTTGCAGCTGGTTGCGCAAAGAGTCAAATGTTCCATGATGCAGCACAAGCTACAATGTAAAATTTCATTTAAAATTTTTACCAAAGAGTAATAAGCGATCCTATAATCCAACAAATTATTGACGTTAACTATCCTCACAATAGGAAGATTTGACTTTAAACTTCAGCATTTGTTAATAATTGGAATTTTAAGCCTTTCATTTACCACATCATTTTTAATTCGTTCACAAGCTGCTGATTATGGTTTTGAACTAAATGAATTTGATCCCTTTTTTAATTTTAGAGCAACGGAATTCATTGTAGAAAATGGATATGCTGAATACTTTGACTGGCATGATAACAAGAGCTGGTATCCTGAAGGAAGAAATGTTTCTAATTCGCAGACTATGCTTCACCTTACAGCAGCTGTAACCTATCAAATATTTGGAGGAAATTCAAACCTGTATGATTTTACTATTTTATTCCCCGTAATTTTTAGCTCATTAACTGTTGTAGTGATTTTTGCCCTAGTTCGAGTAATAGGTGGAACAACGGCAGGGCTTTTTGCAGCTTTATTTTACTCTATTTCAATACCAATTGCAATAAGAGGAACCCTTGGATGGTTCAAGTCAGAACCTTTAGGATTATTTTATGGACTATTAGGAGTATACCTGTTTTTAAGTGGAATACAATCAAAAAATAAGAAAATTGCAATTTCTAAATTAATTGTAGCAGGAGTAATTTTTGCATTTGGGCTTGGTTCTTGGGGAGGAATACAATTTTTTGTAATTCCCCTTGGAATGTTTATTTTGGTTCTCCCATTTATTAGAAAAGATCACACGTTTATTATTTGGTGTATACCCGTTTTTGTATCGTCATTTTTAGTGACTGTGTTACTGTTTGAAAGGCCAGGAACGGGATTTGTATTTGGTTTGGGTGGTGTTTCATTAATTGTACCTACGTTATTTTTAGTAGTGTGTATAATTATTCAAAAATTTAGCAAAATCCAAAATAAAACAAGAAATGGATTGATTTTTTTATTTATGATAATAATTATAGGTTCAATATTTTTAATAATTAATGAAGAGGCCAGAATTTTACCTCTACCCAGTTTTCGTTATTTAAATGCGATAAATCCATTTCTTACTACAACTGTTCCATTACAAGATTCTATTGCCGAACATGCAACTACTACCCTATCTCAATCCTTTTTCTTCCATTCCATTCTCATGATATTTGCCGGACTCGGAATTTGGATTATTCTTAGTAAAAAATCTGATGCTATTTCTTTTGTGAAAAATGACATGATAATTTTTTCTTTAATAATAGGTATCACGGGAGTTTATGTTGCCTCTGCATTTGTTAGATTGGAGGTTTTTGCTTCTATCTCACTAATTATATTGGCATCTTTAGGATTATCACTTTTAATTAAAGAAATTTTTGATAACAAAAATATTTTTGAAAAATTCAAAACGGAAAAAATAATTAAAATTTCATTTTTGGGAGCAATAATCATTCTACTTATGATGCCTCTTATGTACCCAAACTATAACTGGGTAACTGGTTCAAAAGCCCCACCAACTATTTTAAATGGTGGATCAAAGTATTCAGTTTCCACCGATGATTGGAAAGAATCACTTGAGTGGATTAAAAACAATACTCCAGAAGATTCTGTTGTTGCATCCTGGTGGGATTATGGTTATTGGATAACTACAATGTCCGATAGAGGCACTTTAAATGATAATGCTACAATAAATGGTACTCGAATTGCTAAAGTTGCAAAGACGTTGCTCAGTCCACCTGATGAAGCCTGGAATACTTTACAAAAAATGGGGGCAGATTATGTTTTGATTTTTGTCGCGGGTCAAACTAGTGGTACATTCAACGATGCACCATTGTATGTTCTTAATGGAGGCGGAGACGAATCTAAAAAACAATGGTTTATGCGTATTGCAAAAGAGCCCGCAGACAAATACCTACACCAAGATGGTAGTAGCGGAACAGATTATTTTTGGAATGAAACTTTACTAGGAAAGGTATTCCCCTTTTCTACTCTAGCATATGTTGATCCGAGAGTTACTAATTCACAATCAGAAACATACAAACCTGGTTTTGTTCCAATCTATGTTAAGGATATTAAATATCCTACCGACGGAGATGGACCATTTAGACTTGTACATGCATCGCCATCGTTTATGAACGAAAACCAAATTTTAATAGGTGTTTTTGTTTACGAAATAAATGATAATTATACTCCATAACTAAACACAAAAATCCTAGAATTTTAATCCGCTAACCATGCACAAATAATCTCTTACGTCAAAATCAATTTATACAAACTATTTCTTACAAAATTGATGTTTACAGGAATAGTAGAAGGTATTGGAAAAGTAAAAAAAATTTCAAAAACCACTAAAAATAGAAGCGCTGTACAAATGTTAGTAGATTTGGGTAAACATGGAAAAGGGTTGAAAACTGGACAAAGTGTTGCATTGAATGGAGTTTGTTTAACAGTTACTAAATTATCTAAAACTGGATGCACTTTTGAAATGATTGAGGAAACCACAAAAAAAACAGATTTGGGTAATCTAAAACCTGGTGGAATTGTAAATATTGAAAGAAGTTTAAAAGCAGGTGACCGACTGGAAGGACATTTTGTTCTAGGTCATGTAGATGGAGTTGGTATAATAAAAAAAATACAAAAAAAACCTAAAGAAGTTCAATTTTGGTTTGAAGTTCCAAAAATTTTATCAAAATATGTTGTAAAAAAAGGATCTATTGCTATGGATGGGATTAGCTTGACCGTGGTTGACACAAAAAAAAATTTGGCATCTGTTTGCCTAATACCACACACAATAGAAGTCACTAACATTAAAACAAAAAATATTGGCGATAAAGTTAATATTGAAACTGACATTCTTGGAAAATATATTTTAAAATAAAATAATTAAATTACCATTTTAGTGGTAGTTACCAATTTTTTAGTAAACTTTATAATCAGATCTAAGGCCAATTCAATTTAATGTCCCTTGAATCAGGTCTTCAGTCCCTTCAAAGAGGTGAATTTGTTCTTTTATTTGATTCTGCAGGAAGAGAAAATGAGATTGATATGGTAGTAGCTGCAGAATTTGTAACACCAGAGCACGTTGCCAGAATGCGTCAACATGCTGGAGGTCTATTATGTATGGCAATAACTAATGACTTTGGAAATTCATTGGGATTAAGATACATGCACGACATTTTGGCTGAATCATCAATAAATAAAGAAATGATAATGGGTTTGGCTCCATATGGAGATAGACCTACTTTTTCCATTTCCATAAATCATTATCAAACCTATACTGGGATTACCGATAACGATCGTTCTTTAACTATTCGAGAAATGGCCAAAATTTTTAATGTTGAAAACAAAAAGAAAAAATTTGTTTCCTCCTTCAAAACTCCTGGCCATATACCATTATTGCTTGCATCCGAAGGATTATTGGAATCACGACAAGGTCACACTGAAATGTCAATTTACTTGACTAAACTTGCAGGTTTAACACCAGTAACTGCGATATGTGAAATGATGGATGCAGAAACTTATACAGCACTTTCAGTTGAAAAGGCAGAAAAATATGCTAAACAAAATGCCATTCCATTAATTGATGGAAAAGAACTGTTAGAATATTCAAAGGTGCATTAATTTTGAAAATTGCTATAGTTGTTTCGGAATTTAATCAAGAAGTGACGTCTAGAATGCTTTTGGTAGCTCAAGAAAAAGCAGAAAATTTAAAATTAAAAATAATCTATATTTGTAAAGTACCAGGAGCATATGACATACCGATTATTGTAGATTCTTTGTTACAAAAGAAAAACGTAGATGGAGTAGTTACATTAGGTGCCATAATTAAAGGACAAACAAAACATGATGAGATAATTGCGCAAACAACAGCAAGTGCTTTAACCGAACTTTCAATAAAATATAAAAAACCAGTTTCGTTGGGAATCACAGGTCCAGGCATGCAAGAAAGACATGCTCACGCACGAATTAGACCTGTAGCTGAAAGAGCAGTAGAAGCAATCGTAAAAATTACAAGTGAACTTGATAGGATTAACGAATGATTCAACTTAGCATTTTAAAAATAAATGATTATGGTCCTTGGACTTTGACTCTAGGAAGTGATAGAGAACATGAACTCCAAATTCTTCAGGCATCACTATACATAGAATTACAAAAAATTTTTTCAAAAAAAAATTGTCTTGTTTTTCTAAATAGAGCAGATGAATTTTTTGTAGCATCAAACGGTTTAGATCTTGAGGATCATATTGAAATTCAAAAAAGTCTTAAAGAAAAATTCGACATTAAACTTTCCATTTCAATTGGTTCTGCAGATACTCCCTTTACAGCAAATAAAAAAGCCTATGAAGGAAAGAAAAATAATGTTTCTTTAAGTGATGAACATAGTATTTTTGGTTTCATAAACAAGTCATCAGATACCCAAGTAACAATTTTACATTTTGATGTGGATGACCTTTCTTCTAGAAGAAAAACACTTTCTCCTTTTGAAATTTCTTCAATCATTTTTAGATTATATTCTAAAATGTCTCAATTTTTTATTGATAAAAATTCTCTTGCTTTTTTTATGGGAGGAGATAATTTCATGGTAATTTCAAGTATTGAGGGTAAAAAAAATGCAAAAGATTTCATAGAAATGATAAAAAAAGAAGATGGAATTCTTTTGAACTGTGGAGTTGGTACTGGAAAAACTTCAAGAGAGGCTGTAAATCTTGCTACCAAATCTTTGGATACTATACGAGAAATTCGAGATTCAGGAAAAGAAAAACCTGAAGTTTATGAATTAAAATGTTAATTAAAAATGTAAGTACACTACTTGGAAAAGATTTAGAATTTGTTTCAAATACTAATATAAAAATTCAAGATGGTCGATTCAAGAGGATTCAACCTAAAATTGGTCCTAGCGCAAAAGAGGAATCAATTGATTGTGAGGGATTAATATTAATTCCAGGATTTGTAAATTGCCACACTCATATCGGTGATTCAATTGCCAAGGACATTACTTTGAATAGTTCTGTAGATAATCGTGTTCATCCAGTTTCCGGAATCAAATCAAAAATATTAAGAGAAACTGATCCCAAATACCTCAAAATTTTTATGAAAAATTCATGTCAATCCATGCTAAAAAAAGGAATTACAACTTTTGTGGATTTTAGAGAAAGTGGATTAGATGGAATTTTGATGTTAAAGGAGGTATTATCTCAAATCCCTATCCGTTCGATAATACTTGGAAGACTGGAATTTTATCAAAATAATATTGAAATAAAAAAAAATATTTCTTTCCCAAAAAATAAAATTGAAGAATTATCCGGATTACTCCAAAAATGTGACGGACTGGGAATCAGCGGAGCAAATGAAAACAGTCAATCTGTTCTGAACTATTATTCAAAAACGTCGAAAATAAGGGCCATTCATTCATCTGAAACAAACAAGACCGTTTCTACTTCAAAAAAAATCACTGGTAAATCTGAAACTATGCGTGCTCTAAATCTTAAACCTCATTTTCTGGTCCATATGACGTATGCATCAAAAGGAGATCTTTTTGCAACTGCGAAAAAAACAAGAGGGATAGTCATTTGCCCACGGGCAAATGCTTCATTAGCAGAAGGAATTCCCAATATTGATTTAATGAAAAAAACTGGTTGCACAATTGCTCTGGGAACGGATAATATTATGATAAACTCTCCTGATATGTTCCGTGAAATGGATTATTTATGGAAAGTCTCAATGGGAATTAGTAAAACAAGAGTTAGTCCAAAAGAAATTCTAAAAATGGCAACTGTAAATGGAGGAAAAATTTTGAAAAAAGACATAGGAATAATTGACACTAAAAAATATGCAGATGGTATATTTATCGATAAACATTCTCTTGATTTAGAACCAATGCATAATGTTCATGCATCTATTGTTCACCGAGCTTCAGAGTCTACAATAAAAGCAGTAATGATTGGAGGTAAAATAGTTCATGGAAAAATTTAATCCAAAAATAATTTTAAATGCCGCAATATCCATAGATGGAAAAATAGCAACAAACTCTGGAGATTCTAAACTTTCTTCAAAAAAAGATCTTATCAGACTTCACAAATTACGTTCAAAAGTAGATGCCATACTTGTAGGAAAAAATACAGTTAATCAAGATGATCCATTACTAACCGTAAGGTTTTCAAAAGGAAAAAATCCTATTAGAATAATTCTGGATTCGGCTGGAACGATTTCCAATAAATCTAAAATATTGAAAACAAGTAATAAAGTAAAAACTATAATTGTGGTTTCAAAAAAAATTAAAAAAAAAAATTTTCAAAAATTAAAAAAATTTCCTGTAGAAATATTAATTGTGGGTGAAAATCAGGTAAATGTTAAATCATTAATAAAAAATCTTGGAAAAAGAAAAATTAAAACAATACTTCTTGAAGGAGGTGGAACGATAAACTGGGAATTTATAAAAAATAATTTGGTAGATGAATTTTTTATTACCGTTACTCCATTTATTTTGGGAGGAAAAGATGCTATAACTTTGGTTCAAGGAAGTGGGTTTGATAAAATTACAAAATCACAAAAACTAAGGCTAAATGGGTTCAAAAGGCTTGAAAATGACCTTATTGTCCATTATACAAAACTGTAAGTTATTATACTTAATTTGAAAAAAAAGGAAGAGAAATTGGCAGCAAAAAAGAAAACTACCACAAAAAAGAAAACCACTACAAAAAAGAAAGGTACCAAAAGCTCTACCAAAAAAACAAAATCTACCTCTAAAGCAAAGAAACCCGCATTTGGTGGATATGCTATTAACTTTGCAGGTCGCGAAGAAAGTGTTGAGCAAGTTTTTGGTAAAAAACCAATAGCACCAAGTGAAATGACTAAAAAGATTTGGGCATTTGTTAAATCAAACAGTCTTTCAAACAGATAAAGAAAATTGGTTAATGAAAAAAATCCGTTAGATCCTTTCTTATATTTTAATTATTTTTTTGTTAATTTAAAAAACTTTAGATAATCGAATTTATCAAATAATTCAATGTCGACCGCCTCTTTACGAAGAGATCATGATCTTATTGAAAAAGTAATCAAAGCAATGGAAGCTACAATTCAGCTTCTTAACGACGGAAAACAAATTCCTGAATCAATACTTAATCAAGTAATTGATTTTTCTAAAAACTTTACAGACGTTTGTCATCATAGTAAAGAAGAAAATGTATTATTCCCTGCATTGGAGCAAGCTGGTATGCCAAGGAATATGGGACCAATTGCAATGATGTTAATGGATCACGAACGTTCTAGAGAAATTGGAAGTCATATGGAAGAGTCGGCCAAAGAATATTTAGATTCCCAGAATTCTACAAATCTAGTTAGTTACATGAAGCAATACGTCGAACATGTAACTGAACATCTTTGGAAGGAAAATAACCGATTGTTTATGATGGCAGAAGCCAGATTACAGTATATGTCAGCAAAAGTGGATAAAGATCTAGTCAATTTTGAAGAATCTAAACTTAAAGAAACGGGAAAAACCAGAGAACATTATGAAAAACTAGTTGAAAATATTACCGAAAATATCTCAAAATAAAAAATCTATGCTAACCTAAATTATTCTACGTAATGATGATGGGTTAGATTTTCATAAAATCTAACGGCTTTAATATTTACAAATTCTAACATCCCATACCTTGATAATTCTCTTCCAAATCCACTATGTTTTACTCCTCCAAAGGGAATTCGTGGATCGGAAAGAACTACATTATTAACACTGACTATACCTGATTCTATTCTTCTTGACATTTTATCTGCTTTTTCTAAATCTTTGGTCCAAATACTGGCCCCCAACCCAAATTCTATATCGTTTGCTAATCTGATTGCTTCACTTTCATTTTCTACTATTGTTATTGGGGCAACTGGACCAAAAGTTTCTTCTTTTGCAATTCGCATATTTGGTTTTACATTTGTAAGAATGGTTGGCTGATAAAAGTAACCCTTTCCTTCTATTTCTGAACCTCCGAAAAGAATTTCAGCCCCTTTTTCTTTTGCGTCCTCAACAATTCCTGAAATTGTTTCTAAGCCATCTTTACTAGAAAGCGGACCCACATCAGTCTCTATAGAGGTAGGATCACCCACTTTTAGCTGAGAGGCTTTTTTTATAAACAACTCAATGAAATCTTTGGCAATATTCTTTCCAACAAAAAATCGTTTTGAGGCAACACAACTGTGGCCACAATTGATGAATCTTCCCTTAACTGCTCCTTCGGCAGCTTTTTCAATTATTGCATCATCTAAAACTATGAATGGATCACTTCCTCCAAGTTCTAGAACACATTTTTTCAAATTTTTGGCTGTCCTTTCTCCAACCTTTGCACCTGCATTAGTGCTTCCTGTAAAGGTAACAGCATTAACATCTGAATCAATAAGATGATTGGCAGATTCAACACTACCTACTACTGTTTGAAATATCCCATCAGGCATGCCTGATTCCATAAAGGCTTTTTCAATTTCAATTCCAGATTGCATAGTTACTCTGGATGGTTTCATTACAATTACATTTCCTGCCATCAAACATGGTGCAGCAAATCTTAGAGCTTGCCAATAAGGAAAATTCCATGGCATAATAGAACCAATTACCCCAAGAGGTTCAAACGTTAGGAAACTTTTTCGGGCATCTGTATTCAATACTTCATCAGAAAGAAAACTATCTCCATGATCAGCATAAAATTCTAAAGCCCATGCACATTTTTCAACCTCACCAATTGACTCTTTGAGAGGTTTTCCCATTTCAGAGGTGGCAATTTTGGCCAATTCAGTTTTATGTTTTTTTAAATATTCAACTAAATTGTAAATGTAACTTCTACGTTGTTCATAGTCTTTTTTCCATTCTGGAAATGACCGTTTTGCTTTGCTAACTAATTGGAAAACTTGATCCTTATCCATAGGACTGAATTTTGAAATCTCTTCACCCGTTGCAGGATTTACCGTAGTAATTTGACTCAAGGATCTTTTCCAATTATTACTCCTATTTAATTTAGTGTGGAGGTTTTCCCACGATGATACCCAGGTTTAAAATTTTTTTATTGATCCAAAATTTACTCTTCTAAAAGATTTCAAGTTTAAATTATTTAAATTCCCTTTGAAAATTTTTGCTTAGAATACTTGCTGCATATCTTTTTTCATCTCATCAATTTTATTCGCATATGCTTTTTTTGATTTATCATTTTTCTTTAAATTCAATACGTTCTGGCATGTTGGACACTTGAACATTCCCTCCAGAGCCTCTTCAAATGTGACTCTAGGGCAATCCTCATTACCACAATGATAAAAATCTGAATGATTCTCAAAATCTAATCTTTGCTGTAATCTTTCAGTAATTTTCTTTTTTTGATTTTCAATGAAATGCTCTACTTCTTCCCTTCTCGTTCTCCATCTGTAAACAAACCAACCTTTTCGTTCATCTTTTACCCTTATCCCTGTTATCAATGATTTTCCGAATAAGTCATACAATACTTTTCTAACCATGTTTATTCTTAGGCCTGTGGAACTTGCTATTTCCTCATCGGTAGCATCCTCCGCTTTTAAAAGTGATCTAGCAACTTTGAGATATTCATCGCCTCCAATCATCGAAGCAATTCTTACAAAAGGATCTTCGTACTTATCTACCAACTTTTATGACTACCTGTATTCTATTATTAATCCCTTGTCTCTTTCATAACTACGGTTTTACCCTTTTTTGTGGGTATGATCTTTCTTTTGCCTCCAGAAAATTCTTTGTTGAATTGACTACCCATTTGAATACGATCCAACAATATGGCTAATGAACTAATTTCAGAATGAGGTTGGTTCCCAATTCCAACATTATAGTCTGCAAATTCATAAATCTCTCTGGGTACTTTTTCGGCACCAACTACAATTAACAAATTCTCTTCTTTTTTGAGATCTGATTGAATGTCATTTATTTTCTCTCCGTACATCGTAAGATGGACAATTTTAAATCCATTTTCTTTTTTCGTTTTAATTATTGGTTTCCAATTTTCAATAAATTTTATTGAAAAATTTCCTCCCCAAGTATCATTTATTTTTTTTAGAGTATCTTTAATTTCCGGATTTACCTCTGTCATTAAAATTGAATTTGCGCCAAAAGCCCTTGCTACTAAAACTACATGGGTTGTTACTCGATCATCTCTTACTACCCTTTGACCAATTCTTACTACCTCAATTACCATAGGTATCATTAGCCTCCAGTGTGGTATTTTTATAATTTGGTGAACTCTGATTTTCAATAATATTTTTTATTAGTATTTTTAATTCTTTCAAATTTTTTTCTGCCAAAGCAGATACTGCAATCCATTTTTTATTGTCTATCAAATTTAAAATTTTTACTCTTTCCTGAATTTCATAATTTGACACCAAGTCTGATTTATTTAAAGCAAAGATTATTCTATCCTGTTCCACTCCTACTTCATTTAATGTGCGCATACAGCTTGCAAATTTTTTTTTTAATTCAAATATTGAATCACTAACATCAATCACAAGAATGATAATATCAGTATAAATTAATTCTTCTAAGGTAGATTTGAATGCGTCTATCATGTAAGCCGGTAATTTGCTAATAAAACCAACAGTATCTGCAATTAAAAATGCCTCTCGGTTTATTGTTATTTTTCTTGTAGTGGTCGAAAGAGTTGTAAACAACTCTTTACTTTGCCTTTTTGATTCTCCAGTTAATTTGTTAAATAATGATGTTTTTCCTGCTGAGGTGTACCCTGCCAAAGACATAGTCTTGAACCCCTGTCTTTTTCTGCCTACACGATGTAGTTCTCTTTGTTTACCCGCTTTCTCTAATTTTGATCTTACCGTTTGCATTCTATGTTTGATATCATTGTAATAGACATCCACTTCGAATTGCCCAATTCCCATAAATCCAGGTTGCTCTCCTGCTCTAGACAACCGGACTTTTTCTTTTGCTCTTGACATTTCATATCTTAATTGAGCTAGTTTTACTTGCAATTTGGATTCTGAACTAGAGGCTCGACTTTCAAAAATTTCTAAAATTAACGCTTCTCTATCCAAAATTTCTCTATGGAGTGCTGATGCTAAATTATAATTCTGACTGGGTTTTAGAATTTCATCAAAAATAATTACATCTGGTCTTAGTTTTTCAGTTGTTTCCTCCAGTTTTTCGAGAATTCCCCCGCTAATTCCATACTTTGGTTTTTTTAGGAAATTTTGTGTAATGGTATGTACAATCTGATACCCTGCAGCATCACACAAACCTATGGCCTCATTTATCGTATCTTCTTTATCATATGTGATTAATATTGCAGAATTCATTTTTCTAATTATTTCATTTAAACGTAAATTAAAACCTGACTATTTCTTTTTTAAAAAATTTATGACTTTTTTTTAAGGCTTTTTCAATATTCATATTTAGAACAATTTCTGCAATATCACTTGCATATTCTGAAATTCTCCTAATGCTTTCAGTCATCCTCCTAATCCTGTAGATCTCTTCCTCGTCCTTTAGAGATTTTATTGCCTCCTGAATTTTTTTTTCATATTTTGTGATTTCAAAGGTTTTTTCAATTATTTGTTCTGCATGAAGATAATCTTCTTTGAATAAGGCTAAACAGGAATCATCTAAAACACCTAAACAAAATTTATTCATTTCTTGAATTTTATCTAAAATTTCTTTTTTTACGGTTTTTTTGAATTCTAATACATCCTTGGCAATTAAGGCTGCATGATCACCTGTTCTTTCGATATTTTTTACCACCAATCTATACCCAAGACAATTTCTAGCATTTCTAAATCCCATTTCTTTTAGCATATGTTCATTCTGAATTGCAATTTTTAATTGACGGATAATGTAGAATCCAAACCTATCTACCTCATCATCTGTATTGATAACTTCTTGGGCAAGTTCTAGATTATTTTCTTTGACTGCTAAAATTGCATCATTTGACATAGATTTAGTAAGATGGAGCATTCTTTTGAATGCACCATCTACTGAAAGTTCTAAAAGATTTACCAAAACTTGAATGGTGATTCCACCTGTAGAGTCTGAAATAATTTCAGAACCCATTAACATTTTTCTGACTGCTTCCTTTACAGCTGTTCTTTGATTAGGTTTTAATCTTCCAAATTTAGGTTTAACATTAATTGTCTTATAACCTAGAAAATAAAGAGAAATTAATTTCCTAACTATAGTGGTCGCCTTTTCTTCCATTTCTATTTCAATGGTAGCATCTTCTTTTTTCTGCAATCTTGTTTCAAACTTTGGAGGATAAAGCTCTAATGTAGACGATCCCTTTCTTACCATTCTTATTTGATCTCCTTGTTTTAGGCCAAGTTCAATTATCCATTGTTTGGGAAGGGAAACTATGTATGACGATTTTCCCGTAAACTGAATTTTTCTGGTTTCTTCTCCTTCAGCCATAATCTAAAGAAAAAAATCTCATCTATATAGTTCAATCCTATCAATAGATGAAAGCACTCAACTAATATTTAGAATAAATTTTTCTATGTATATGGATAGTGTTCTCAAACTTAGGAACACCATTGACGCATTGTTTGGGCAGGGTGTATCAAAATTTCTGCCAAAAGACATTGAAATAACTTTTTCAAGAAAAAACGGTAGGATTAGAACAGTTCATCAAAAAGAGGAATTACTTTGTACATTGAGAATTGATGGGGGTTTGGCAATTACTCCTTATTTTGCCCAAATATTATTTCAAAGTAAAAAATTCAAAGAAAATTGTATAGAGATAAACAAAGATGCCGCTCCATTTGTTGAAAAAGGTCTTTCGGTTTTTTGTAAACATGTTGTTTGGTGTGGAAAAAATGTCCAAATTTCCTCGGATACACCAATTTTGTTTCGTAATAAAGTAATTGCAGTGGGTAGGGCAGTTCTTTCTGCAAGGATGATTTCTGATTTTGAAAGAGGAGTGGCAGTAAAAGTCAGAGATAGTTTAAAAAGTCCAAAGGGGGAAATATCATCATGATGCGAGGAGGTAATCGCGAAATGCGAAGAATGATGGATAAAATGGGTCTGGATATGAAAGAGCTCCCCAACGTTCAGGAAGTGATAATCAAGACAGATAAAAAAGAAATTATCATTTCAAAACCATCAGTTACCGAAATGAAAGCACAAGACAATTCAATTTTTACAGTTACCGCTGATAGTTATGAGGAAATGGAACTTGAGGTTCCGGTATTCTCTGATGATGATATTCAACTAGTTAGTCAGCAAGCTGGTGTTGATGAAGAAAAGGCCAAAAATGCTCTGGAGGAAGCTAAAGGAGATCTGGCAAGAGCAATACTACTTCTTACAAGTGGATAATTTATTTACGAATTTCGTACCCAAAAACTAACAAAAATGAATGATTTAAGTAATGGATTAATGAGATTTTGGTTAAATGAGTAGCATGGCTGAATCAAAGGTCACAGGAATAATTCAATCTTTAAGTGGACTCGAAAATGATTTAGATTCTCTTAACGGCAAAGTCACAGAAATGAAAAAACAACTTTCTGTCAAGGCACAAACTGAGATTGATAAACTATTAGAAAAAACCAGGGAAATGGCAACAAAGGAAGCCGAATTAATAATCAATGCATCTAAGGAAAAGGCTAATGCAGAATCAAAGAAGATCGGCCAGGAGGGTGAAGCAAAACTATCTGAGATTACCTCTAAAATTGAGGCTAACCTTGAAGAGGCAGTCAGACATGTTGTGTCAACTGTTTTGAAGGCATAAATCTAAATCCTAGAATTATTTTTCCAAATTATCGATCCATTAGCTAATACTCGTATTGGAATTGCCACCACATATGGTAAACCATATTATAGATTTTCACATGTTTTGAAGGTTCTAAATTTATCCTTTGATTCTATCTTACCCACAGAAATCTCAGAATATGAAGGAAATTTAGTCCTTACAACTAGGAAAGAATCGCCACTTACTTGTAAAAAACTTATTTTGCATGAGGATGTTTTTGAACAAAATTATACAGTAATTCGGGGGTTGATGATCCAAAAATTAAACCTAGATTATGAAGAAAAAAACCTTATCATAGGAATTGACCCTGGAGAACGAATTGGTTTATCTGTTTTTTATTGCGGAAAAGAGATTGAAAGATCCTTTAACTCATCGATTGAAGGCCTTGTTTTACACCTCATTGAAATTTTAGGAAATTTAAGAGCAAAACGAAAGATTATCAAAATAGGTAATGGAAATATGGATATAGCTAAAAGAATAAAAAAACAACTTAATCTTAGATTTTGTTCATCCTTTGAATTAGAATATGTAGATGAAAGCAATACCTCCCTAAAAATTAAAAATTTTAATCAGAGAGGAAAACGGGATATGCTTTCTGCAAAATTTATTTCACAAAGGGAAGGTTTTCGGTATTCTATTCTCCCCCTCTCAATTACCGGATAAAATCTAATTCCAAAAAAACATCCAATTCTTTTAGGGATGATTTCATCCTTTTTTTTGATTTGACTTAAAAACAGTTAATTTTTTGAATTTTTTTATTTTAACGAGAAATATCTCCAACAGTAAAATAAAAGGAAAATACTCTTTTCCATTATTCAATTTACAAAAAGCTATTGAGAAATTCATACTTTCTGCACTTTTTTTATTAAAAAATGTAAATTTTACTCAAACATCTATATTGATACATATCAAAATTTCAAAAAAGCTGATATTATTCTAACCTATACATATTTATTGAAGTTTTCTAGGATTTTTGTAAAACTAATAACACAGATCGCAAAAAAAAGCATAAATTTTATAAGAATTTTAAGAAAAAAAACAAAAATTTATCGATCCATCCTTATATAGTTATGAAATCTACAAGATATTACTAAGATGACTTGTAAAGGAATTTGCGTTAGATATAAGGCTCAAAAGCCTGTAGGAACCGGAAGATATGCTTCTGGACAAAGAAGATGCCAAATTTGTGAAATATTCATCAAATGGGAAGGTCTGTGGTGTCCATGTTGTGGATATAGACTAAGAACAAAACCACGAAATCTCAAATACAAGGCTAAACTTCGTGCAAGAGTTGAAGCTGACTCAATTGAAGCTAAAGCAATTACAGAAGAACACCCAGAAGAGATTATCGAGGC
>Ga0224508_10001020_pt1 | contig 25586 bp, 17 predicted proteins | sample SF_Jan12_sed_USG_4_FD_170157 | JGI IMG/M metagenome (GOLD analysis project Ga0224508, IMG submission 170157) | Sediment microbial communities from San Francisco Bay, California, United States - SF_Jan12_sed_USGS_21 | ecosystem: Environmental > Aquatic > Marine > Sediment | place: USA... | reverse complement strand
GTGAAGCCGGCGCACGTGATCTGGTGGCAGGTGGTGGAATACACCGACCCCGCGGACATCCGCGTGCAGCGCGGTTCCACGGCGATGACCGGTACCAGCACCCAGGTCAGCCAGAACATCGCCACGGTCGCCTTGAACTCGAGCTTCGTGCTGGCCGGCTTCACCACGTCCGGCGGCGGCAACGATATCGACACTCGTATGCTGTCCGCGGATTTCCAGAATGCGTCACGCGTTCGCTTCATACGCGACGACAGCGGCGACGATATCACCGAAATCGCCTGGCAGGTCGTCGAATTGCTGGATGGCACCGTCGTTGACAGGGGCATGGCGAATTTCAACGCTGCGCAGACCGTGCGCACGTCTCCGTATAACGGTGACGTGACACGCGCGGTGGCTTTCGCATCGGTGCAGGCGGCCGCCGGCCAAAGCCTTGGCCGCACCCGGTACGACAGCGCGGCGACCCCGGGTGTGGCGTCGGCGACCGTCACGCTGAGTGCGACACGGCTGACTGCCCAGCGGGCGATCGGCGGTGATCAGGCACGCGTCGACTGGTTCATCGTCGAATTCAATCAGGCGGCGCAGGTCCTCGGCAGTTTCGACATCAGTGTCGCGCCCAGCGCAAGCACCTGCGTTCCGCTCGCGGTAACCATCCAGGCGCTGGATACACTGGGCAACCCGTTCCCAACTTACATTGGCACAGCCGATCTGAGCATTTCGACGGGCAACGGTAACTGGAGCATCAACACCGGCAACGGCTTGCTGGTACCGGCACCCGATACGGACGATAACGGTGCTGCGAGCTATACGTTCGACGCGAGCGATCTGGGCGTCGTGATTTTGGACTTGTCTAACGCCCATGCCGACGATCTCACCATCACGGTGCAGGACGTTGCGGCCGCCGTCAGCAGTACCAGCGGCCTGGTGAGTTTTCGCGACAACGCATTCGTGATTACCAACAACGAGTTCGTCTACCCGGTTGCCGGGCGCGACCACGCATTCGATGTCACATTGTGGCAACGCGATACCAGCCTGCCGACGCCGGACTGTCAGATTGCCACTGCGTATTCCGGCGTCCGTAACCTGGACGGTTGGTACGATTTGGGCGCCGCCCATCCAGCAGGTGCAAACGCACCGGCGATAGAACAGGGCGGCATCCCGTTCGTACTGGGGCAAGGCGTTGCTGCAGCGGCGCCGGTGAACCTGAATTTCAACAACGGTGTTGCGGCGTTCAACCTGCGCAGCACCGACGTCGGGCAGTATGTCCTGAATCTGCGTGACGACACCGCTACTTTCGCCACGGCGACGATCAGCGGTGCCAGCAGCGAACTCACCGTGCGCCCGTTTGGATTTGCCATCACCGGTATTGCGGCCGCAGGCGCTAACCCCGGCGGTACCGCCCCGGCCGATCCCCTGTTCAATGCAGCCGGCGATCCCTTTCGGGCGCAGTTCGGGGCCGTGCTTTACGGTGCCGGCGACCCGCTGGACGCTAACGGTAATCCGACGTCGTGGATCGCGCTGGAGAATAATGCCAACGCGCCGTCGTTTGCCTGGGACACACAGCTCAGCGCGGTGTTGAACACCCCTCCGGCCGGTGTCGGCGGTGCGGCCGGCATGTTGGACCGACCCGGCGGCACACAGATAGCCGCTGCCGACTTCGCTTTCGGCAACGCCCTGCCCGTCGACCTGCGCTACAGCGAGGTCGGCAGCATGTTTATCGGTGCCAGCGCAAACAACTACCTCGGCGTGCCCGGCCTTTCGGTGCAGGGACAGAGTCAGGCAGTAGGGCGTTTTTCGCCATCGGTCTTTACGGTCGCCGGCAACGCACCGACCTACGACGCCGCGTGCACGGCTTTCACCTACCTGGATCAGCCCTTCGACTATTCGCCGGGGGCCCGGCCGCTGGCCACGATCACCGCGGTCAACGCGCTGGGCGCAACCACTTTGAACTATTTCGACTTCGGCGCTCCCGACGACTGGTGGCTGCTGGGCGACATCGTCGAAACCTACGCCGACCCCGGCGGTAACCTTATCTACAGCGGCGTCGGCGCTTCGCACAATTCCAGCGCGATACCGACAGGCAACGGGCAGGTGCTGGTGACCTTCCTCGGCTCGTTGACCTACACTAGGACATTGCCTTACGCCGACGGACTGGGAGTTGCGCCGTTCAATACCGCGGCGACGGTGAGCTTCACGGTCACCGATCCGGACGGTGTGACATTCAACGGTGGCGCGCCGTTCACGTTCGCGATCAACGAGGCAGTCGGGCAGAACGGGGTACGCCACGGGCGCCTGCGCCTGCAGAGCGCGCATGGTTCCGAAGTGTTGGATCTGCCTGCGCCGCTGACGTTGCAGGCGTTCGATGGCATCAACTTCACTACTACGCCAGACGATACCTGCACCGCTGTGGCGGTCGCCGATTTTACTTACGTGGGCGTTCCCGTCGCCAGCGCGGTAACCCCTTTCGCGGCGGGCGACGGGTCGCTCGACTGGCAGTGCAGCGTGGCAAGTCCCTGTGCCAGCGGGGTCGTGGATGTCAGCGGCGCGCTGGCTGCGGCCGGCCTGGGGTGGTTGCGCTACGACTGGGACGGCGACAACGTCGAACAAGAGCCCACCGGGCGGGTAACGTTCGGAATTCACGCCGGCGCCAACCGCAACATCCACATTCGGGAGGTTTTCTGAGAGTCGTGACCCACTCCGTGCCGGATGGGCTTAGCCAGATCTCCGCTCTCGCTCCTAGGGAGAGTGGCCGAAGGTGAAGGTTCGACGAGACTTAAAACCTCAATAACCACAGGTAGTTACTTGCATTTCTTTGCAACTCGCCCTAAATTGACGAATTCTCCACACTGACCCGCAAAAATGCTCCGGGGCAGGGGGGATTTCGCAGCGTAACGGACGGGCCAGCGCAGCTGGGGGAGAGGCGTAATGGGCGAAAGCGGGGCACTCACGGAGGACGCCAAACCAGGATTGCTGCTGGTCGATGACGACCCGCTGATTCGTGACAGCATGGGTTTCCTGCTGCGGCCGCTGTTTGAAGTGCATCTGGCGGAAACCCGCCGCGAGGCCGGCGAGGTGCTGCACGATATTCAGCCGCAACCGGCTATCGCCCTGGTCGATCTGGGTTTGCCCCCGAAACCGCACGACCCCAGCGAGGGATTCGCGCTGATTTCCGATCTGCTCGCCAGCAACCCGAGCATAAAAGTGCTGGTGCTGTCGGGTCAGAGCGAGCCGGCCAACCTGCGTCACGCGATGGCGCTGGGCGCTGCCGATTTTATTTCCAAGCCCTGCGACCCGGACCTGCTGAAATCGCGTCTGCAGCACCAGCTGGTGTTGCTCGAGGCGGAGCAGGACGCCACGGTCGAGAAGGAGACCGCGCTGGCCGGCGAGAGCGCAGCGATGGAGTCGCTGCGCGCCCAGATACAGCAGTTTGCCAACGCGCCTTTCCCGGTGCTGATCGAGGGGGAGTCGGGTACCGGTAAAGAGCTGATCGCCAAACAGCTGCACCTGGAATGCAACCGTGCTCACGAGGCTTACATCGCCGTTAACTGTGCGGCGTTCTCCTCTGAGTTACTGGAATCGCAGCTGTTCGGCCATGCCAAGGGCTCTTTCACGGGGGCCTCGCGCGACCATACCGGTTTTTTCCAGGAGGCGGGTACCGGCACGCTGTTCCTGGACGAGATCGGCGAGATGCCGCTGCAACTGCAGTCGAAGCTGTTGCGGGTCATCGAAAACGGCGAGTACTACCGCGTCGGTGAGACCAAACCGCGCTTTTCGCAGGTGCGCCTGGTAGCTGCCAGCAACCGGAAACTGACCAGCGAGGTACGCGACGGCAAGTTTCGCCAGGATCTCTACTACCGGTTGAGCATTCTCACCATTCAGGCGCCGCCGCTGCGTGAGCGCGGCGAAGACCGGCTGCATCTGCTGGAGCATTTTCAGCAGGTCTACGCCGGTTCGGTACCGCCGTTCTCGCTCGACGAGGTGGCCAGTGAATCGTGGCTGGGCTACGACTTTCCGGGCAACGTGCGCGAATTGCGCAACATCGTGATTCGCCTGGGTACCAAATTCCCCGGCCAGGTAATCGATCCCGAACGCCTGGAGGACGAATTCGAGAAACTGCCCTGGAGCGACAGTCAGGCGATGCCCGAAATCGACGTGGAGGCTGTACTGAAAGCCGGGGACTTCGACCTGGATGCGCACATTCAGCATATCGAATGGGAATATATCCAGGCAGCGTTGAATTTATGCGACGGTAATTTGAGCAAGGCATCCAAACTGTTGAAAGTGAATCGCACCACGCTCTACAGCAAGATACAGCGCCTGGAGCAGTGTCGCGAGGACGATTGACGCGCGCAGCAGCGATAGCTGAACTGCGGGCCCGCCGGGCGCGGGATTGGACAAGCGCGCGTCATAAAGTGCAAACTGCGTTTTCGGGAAATGGAGTTCCCGCTGCGCAGGCAAGCGCAGAAGCTATGCTTGGTTGAAAGATTCATGTATCTCGACCATTTCGGGCTGGAGCGCCCGCCGTTCAAGATCACGCCGGACCCGCGTTTGTTTTTCACTGGCGGCAAGCGTGGCTCGGTGCTGGATGCACTGGTCTACGCAATCACCACCGGCGAAGGTATCGTCAAAGTCGTCGGTGAAGTCGGCAGCGGAAAAACCATGTTGTGCCGCATGCTGGAAACCCGTCTGCCAGCAAACGTCGAAATCGTCTACATCGCCAATCCCAGCCTGTCGCCGGAAAACATCCTGCAGGTCATTGCCTTCGAACTGAATCTGCACACCCGCGATGCAGGCCGGTTGCAGGCCATGCAGATCCTGCAGAACTGGCTGCTGGAACAACACGCAAACGGCAGACAGGTAGTCGTATTCATCGAGGAAGCGCAGGGCATGCCGCTGGAGACGCTGGAGGAGATACGCCTGCTCAGCAACCTGGAAACGGATCAGAGCAAGTTGCTGCAGATCGTCATGTTCGGTCAGCCTGAACTGGACGCCAAGCTGGCGCAAAGCGCCATCCGTCAGCTACGCGAGCGGATCAGCCACAGTTTTCTGTTGACCCCTTTGAACGTTAATGACGTGCAGGAGTATCTGAATTTCCGCATGCGTTCGGCGGGCTACAAGGGCCCGGACATTTTCGACCGCGGCAACGCGCGTCTGGTGCAGCGTTATTCGCGTGGCCTGGTGCGGCGCGTGAACATCATTGCCGACAAGGCGTTGCTCGCCGCTTTCGCTGAAAGCACTAGCACCATCCGCAAGGATCACATCCGGCTGGCAGCGCGTGACAGCGCGTTTGGCGTGCCACCCCGCTGGCGCGTGGGCTATGCGCTGGCCGCCTTGCTGTTGATCGGCCTGTTCGCGGCGCCACTCGCGTATCTGTCGACGCATCCGCTGGCTTCGCTGGCGGCAAGCACGCTGGCGCAATTCGATACCGCGAAACCGCACAGCGCCCCGCGGTTGCACGAAACCGAACCGCAGATTGTGCCTCAGTACGCAACGCAATCGGAAGCGAACCAGGCGCAGCGACTGGCCCCGGCCGCAACCGGGCAGCGCTCCACGCCTGCCCAGTCGCCACCAGCGTCGCAAGCGCAGATTGGCGGCGAATACACGGTGCAAACCTGGCTCGACGGTGCGCGTGACTGGTTGCGTGACGCGCCGCGCACCAGTTTCAGCATTCAACTGCTGACCGTGGCGCAATCGGACAGTGAGCGACTGCAAGGTGATCTGCGCAGCCTCAGCGAACTGATCGAACTGGACAAGATTTATATCTATGAAACGGAGATCAACGATCACCGCATGTTAGGGGTGCTGTATAACGAATACGCAACGCGCGGCGAAGCACTGTCGGCTATCGATTCGCTGCCGGACGTGTTGCGCCAGAATCGCCCCTTTCTGCGTACCGTTGGCGGGCTGCGCAGCGAAGTGAATGGCTAGGCGAAGAATGCGGCGTCAAACAAACAGAGCCGCGGTGTTGCCCGTGCTGCTGGCGAGTTTGCTGGCAGTGAGTTGCGGCGTCAGCAATCCACCGAAGCAATCGGATTCTCATCTGCAGAGAGGTGACGTAGCCGCGCCGCCAGCGTCCCGGTCCGCGGCAATCCCGCAGGTTAGTCAGACGACGTATCTCCCGCAACCGCAGGCGGTGCCGCAAGGCGCCGAGACTTATACGGTGGTGGTGAATCAGGTGCCGGTGCGTGATCTTTTGTTCGCGCTGGCCCGCGATTCGGAAATCAATATCGACATTGCCAGTGGCATCGAGGGGCAAGTGACGCTCAACGCCATCGACCAGACGCTGCTGCAGATTCTTGATCGCATCATGCTGCAGGTGCCGCTGCGCTACCAGCTGAAAGACGATCTCCTGTTGATCATGGCCGACGAGCCATACCTGCACAGCTACAAGGTCGACTACCTCAACATGGAACGCTCGAGCACCAGTCGGGTGGCGCTGGCCACGCGGGTCGGCACTGTCGGCAGTGCGGACGTGACTGACGCCAGCGGGGGCGCCAGCGTGAACGACAATAACTCCGAGGCCAGCATCGAAAATCTGTCCCGCAACGAGTTCTGGGACACGCTGATAACGAACGTGGCGGCGATAATGGGTCTGGAAGACCTCGAAGAAGCGGATGAAAGTGTACACGGCAACACGCAGGTAATCGTCAATCGCGAAGCCGGGTACTTGAGCGCTCGCGCCTCCGGCCGCCAGCACCGCGAGATTCAGCACTACATAGATCAGATCACCGCCAGTGCGCGCCGCCAGGTGTTGATCGAGGCAACCATCGTCGAGGTCACCCTGAACGATACGTTTCAGGCCGGTATTGACTGGCAGATACTGGGGGCGGATCCCACCGGCTTCGACATCACCCAGAGCCTGCTCGGGGCGAACCTTGCTGCCACACCGTTTTTCTCGTTCAGCTACACGGATCCGTCCACCGATGCCGGCGAAGTAACGGCGACCGTGAAAGCTCTGGAGCAGTTCGGTGACGTGCAGGTGCTATCGAGCCCGAAGATCATCGCCCTAAACAATCAGACCGCGATACTGAAGGTCGTCGACAATGTCGTGTACTTCACCTCGGAGGTGCAGACCCAGACGACCGATAACACCGATCGCACGATCTTCCAGACGACCGTGCACACGGTGCCCGTCGGTTTCGTCATGAACGTAACGCCTTTCATCAGCGAAGTCGAAGAGATCATCCTCAACGTGCGACCTACCATCTCGCGTGTGGTTGGCACGGTAAAAGACCCCAATCCTGCGCTGGCCAACAGCGATCCGCCGGTGGAAAGTGAGATACCGGAAATTCAGGTGCGCGAAATGGAATCGATGCTGCGCGTCGGTTCCGGGCAGATAGCGGTGATCGGTGGTCTGATGCAGGACAAGGTCGACAAAAAGACATCCGGTGTGCCGTTCCTGTCGAGCCTGCCGTTGATCGGCCCAGCGTTCACCTATCGCGACGACCAGGTATTGAAAACCGAGCTCATCGTCTTTCTGCGCCCCCGGGTTATTCACGTCGCCGACGTTGGTGCCGACCTGAGCGATTTTCGCCAATACCTCCCGCAAGCGCGTACGCCCGACGAGTTGCGCGAGGCGGCCGGGAAGCATCTGCAGCAGTAGCCATGTTTAGGCTGCATGTCTCACCAAGCGGACCGATGCGTTTCGAGAACCACGAACCATTTGCACGATTAGGAGAAAAGGTGCCGGCCGTGACTATTTATTCGCTGCTTGACCCTGAACTCCAAATCCTGGTGAGACATGCAGCCTAGCGCTTTGTATCAACGCCGCCGGAGCGCTTTGTGAGTCTGCTGCTGGAGGCGCTCAAGAAAGCGGCGGACGCCAAACGCCAGCAGGAAGAAGAACGCATTTACCAGCGAACCGGCCAGCGGCCTGTGATCAGCGATGAAATGCTGGCCGAATTGGAGGACCCGCCGGGCGTCGAGGAGGCACTGAGCGTCGAGCCGATCGAGCACGTGGCTCAGCCCACGCCGGTCGACAGCGACGACTATCGGCCGCCGCTGTCGCACGCGGAAGCGGTAGCCGGTGTCAGTGAAGGCAGCATTCATTCGCAACGTGTCGCGCACAGTGTATTCGAAAGCAAAACGCCGTTCGCGGGCGAGCGCGTGCGCAGGGTGGTGCTTGTATTTGCTGCGGCGGTTGCGGTGCTGGGTCTGATGGCGCTGGGCGGCTACACCTACCATCAGAAACGTGACGATCAGTTACGCGCACAGCTCGCCGATGTGCGCACGCTGCCCAACCGGGCAGAGGAGCCCCGCGGGCAGGCGCCGCCCGTGCAGTCCACGCCATCCCCGGCGCCGCAAACGAACGTCGAGACCGAACCGCCAGCGACTCAGGAAACGGTTGCCATCCGCGATCCCGAACCGCGCCCGCCGGCGCCGGAACGGTCTGTGCCGGAACCTCCCGCGGCGGCGGCGCCGCCCGTTGCCACAGCGCCGGCCGAGAACGTAACGCTGGAGCAGAACCGCGCGGCCGATGCAGCGTCACCGGCCAGCGAAGTCAATATCGTGCGTAACGACACGCGCGATGAAATTGCCGCCGCGCTGAGCGCCGGCTACAACGCCTTCCAGCGTGGCGACGTGAGCCGGGCACAGGTTCACTATGCCCGGGCGCTGCGACTGGATGAGCAAAATCGCGATGCTTTGCTGGGGCTGGCCGCGGTAGCGGTCAAGCAGGGGGACAATCAGCGCGCGCTGCAGATGTATCGTGCGCTGTTACGCAAGAACCCGCGCGATAGCGTCGCCGCCGCCGCGCTGAGCAGTCTGCCCAACACCGGCAGCGCCAGGACCAGGGAGACGGAACTCAAACTTCTGCTGCGGAGCAATCCGCGTGCTGCCGAACTGCATTTCGCGCTCGGCAGCATGTACAGCAATGAACAACGCTGGGCCGAGGCACAGGCGGCCTTTTTCGAGGCGCATAAATGGGACAGCGACAATCCGGACTTCATCTTCAACCTGGCCGTCAGCCTGGATCACTTGAACAAGTTCGCGGCGGCCGAACAGTACTACGCGGCCGCGCTGAGTGCAGCGAACAGCCGCGCGGCGAGTTTTGACCTGCAAGCGGCGCGCGAACGCATTCGCGAACTGCGCGAGGCACACAGCGGCGAAGGTTGATGGCGGCACCCAGACGCCATCGCCGGCTGGGTGAGTTGCTCATCCAGGGCGGCATCATTAGCAGCGATCAGTTGAGCATCGCGCTCATCGAGCAACGGCGCTCGGGCGATCAACTCGGGCGTCTGTTGATTCGCATGGGGTTCGTCACCGAGGCGATCATGCGCGAGGCACTCGGCGAGGTGCTCGGGCAGGAAAGCATCGATCTAAGTACGGTGGTCCCGGATGCCGAAGCACTGGAACTGCTGCCGCGCACGCTAGCGCGCCGCTTCAACGTGATCCCGATCTCTTTCGAGCCCGCCGAGCGGTTGTTGACGGTGGCGATGCCGGACACGTTCAATCTGATAACCTTCGACCGGCTGCGCGCTGAAATTGGTGGCGATGTCGAGATCGAAAGCCTGCTCGCCGGCGAAACCGAGATCAACGACGCGATCGACAAGTTCTACGGCTACGAACTTTCGATCAACGGCATTCTGCACGAGATCGAAACCGGGGAAATCGACTACGAGAGTCTGCAAACCGAAACCGAGGCTTACAGCCATCCGCTGGTAAGGCTGGTGAACGCCGTATTGTCGGATGCCGTGCGCCGCAGCGCATCGGACATTCATTTCGAGCCCGAAGAAGGCTATCTGCGTGTTCGCTACCGTATCGACGGTGTGCTGCGCCAGATTCGCAGTCTGCACAGCAATTACTGGTCCGCCATAGCCGTGCGGTTAAAAGTGATGTCGGGAATGAATATTGCCGAGACCCGGGCCCCTCAGGACGGTCGGTTTTCGCTGTCGATCGCCGGTCATCAAGTGGATTTCCGGGTATCTGCGCTGCGCACCACCCACGGTGAAAACATCGTGCTGCGCGTGCTCGACCGGCAGAAAGGCATCGTGCCCATAGAGTTGCTGGGACTGCCGGAGGACACCTTGTCGGTGGTCAAGCTGATGATGGCGCGCCCGGAAGGAATAGTGCTGGTTACCGGGCCCACCGGCAGCGGCAAAACCACCACGCTGTATTCGATTCTCAACGAATTGAACGCCGAAGGGCGCAACATCATGACCCTGGAGGATCCGGTCGAATACCCGATGACCATGATTCGCCAGACGTCGGTCAACGAGGTCGTCAAACTGGATTTCGCCAATGGCATACGCGCGCTGATGCGCCAGGACCCGGATATCATCCTGATCGGTGAAATACGAGACGAAGCCACCGCTGAGATGGCGTTCCGTGCGGCCATGACCGGCCATCAGGTGTATACCACGCTGCATACGGGGTCGGCACTCGGGGCCATCCCGCGGCTGGTCGATATCGGCGTTCTGCCGGATGTGCTTTCAGGCAACATCATCGGTGTTCTGGCGCAACGGCTGGTGCGCAAACTGTGCCCGGAATGCAAACAGTCGTACGACCCCGACGACCTGGAGCGCTTGGTGCTGGGCATTGGCGAATACGAAGTCGATCAGGCCATCTATCGCGCGCAGGGTTGCCAGGCCTGCGACAACCAGGGTTACCGCGGCCGCCTGGCGCTAATGGAAGTGTTGAGGATGGATGCGGACCTCGACGAATTGATTGCCCGCCGCGCGACCGTTGGCGAAATCACAGAGGTGGCATTGAAGAAGGATTTCCGCCCGATCTCCGAAGACGGCGTGCGCCGTGTGCGTGACGGCATTACCTCGCTGGACGAAGTTTCCCGCGTCATCGATCTGACCAGCCGGGTGAGTGCGGGCTAGTGTCCTGTCCCATAAATAACGTGCATTTGTGCGCGCCGCCAGCCGATATCGGCTGGCGGCGCGCCCACACCCACACATTGATGGATAGACGATGGGGCGCGACACGCGCTCAGAATGGCAGGCTATTTATGGGACAGGACACTAGATGGTGACGACGTTCAAATACAAGGCCATGGACGAGCAGGGCAAGATGGTGCGCGGCACTATCGATGCCGCCAATCTCACTGACCTCGAGTTGCGTCTGGCACAACTGGGACTGGACCTGGTCAATTTCAGCAATGCCAGGAGCCGCCTGCTGAAGCTCGGCAGCAAGCGCGTGCCGCGCCACGAGATCATCAATTTCACCTTCCATTTGGAGCAGTTGGTCGGTGCCGGCGTATCCATTATCGACGGGCTGCGCGATCTGCGTGAGAGCATCACTCATCCGCGGTTCCGCGATGTCGTCGCCGAGATGGTCACTTCCATCGAGGGAGGACGCACCTTCTCCCAATCGCTGCGGGAGTTTCCGGAAGTCTTCGGCACTGTCTACACCAGCATGATCCGGGTGGGCGAGGAGAGCGGGCGTCTGGGGGAAATCCTCAGGGATCTCACCGAGATGCTGCGCTGGCAGGACGAACTCATTGCGCAGGCGCACCGCGCGATGCTGTACCCGGTGTTTGTCGGCGTCATCGTGCTGCCCGCAATGGTGGTGCTGATGGTCCTTCTGGTGCCGCAGTTGACAAATCTTCTGGAACTCACCGGCAGCGAGATGCCGATGCACACACGTGCGCTGCTGGTCACTTCGGATTTTTTCGTCAGTTACTGGTACCTGGTGCTGGCGGCGCCGTTCGTGATCACGGCTTTGATCAAGGGGCTGGCCGCCGTCAGCCCGGGGTTTCGCTACCTGATCGACAAACTCAAGTTACGCCTGTGGGTACTGGGTCCGATTCTGTACAAGATAAAAATCGCGCGGTTCGCCAACTACTTCGCGCTGATGTACGCCTCCGGCATCACGGTGCTGGATTCCATCGCGCTCAGCCGCAACGTGGTCAGCAATGCGGTGCTCAACACGGCCCTGGCAGAAGTGCACGGTCAGATCTCCGATGGTGGCGGCATCAGCGCTAGTTTCGCGCAGTCAGGTCTGTTCCCGGCGCTGGTGGTGCGCATGCTCAAGGTCGGCGAGAACAGCGGCGCCATGGATAAAGCGTTGTTGAACGTCAGCTACTTCTACGACCGGCAGGTGAAGGAGGCTATCGGCGGGCTGGCGACGGTTCTGGGCCCGGTGTTGGTGCTGATCATCGCCTCGATTCTGGGCTGGATAATGGTTTCCATATTGCCGCCGATCTATGCCGCGGTTATTTCTCTGAACATTTAACGATCACGCCATGCGACGCATACTGTTTTTTACCGGACAACGCATGCTTGCTTACCACTGGTCGGCAAACCGGTTCCGGATGGCGCACGCGTTCGAGCCGGACCCGCAGGGCTATCAGGATTTCGAATCGTTTCTGCGCACGACCCCGAAGCACCCGGTGCGTCTGATGGTCGACATCATCGAAGAGGGGTTTCGCGTCGAGTCGATGCCGCGCGCGTTCGGCAGCGACAGGAAATCACTGACGCAGCGGCTGTTGACGCGGCACTTCCGCACCACGTCCTACCGGCATTTGACGATACAGGGTCGGCACAAGACCGGCCGGCGTGATCTGCAGGTGCTGATATCCGGTTTGACCAACCCGGAACTTCTGCACGGCTGGGTGGAGATCATCAACCGCAATCAGGTGCCGCTGGAAGGCATTTATTCACTGCCGTTGACCGGCCAGTGGCTGCTGCCTGCCATAAATTCGGCCAAATCCAGATCGTTGCTCATCACCCAGCAGTCGCCGGGCGCGGTACGTCAGTCGTTTTACGATCGCGGGCGACTGCGGCTGAGCCGCTTGATTCCGATCAGGTATGAAGGCGAAGAGGGCTACGCGGGCTTCGTCAGTCGCGAAGTGAACAACACACTGCGGTTTCTCGACAGCCAGCGGCTGGTGCGCCGCAACGAGCGCGTGCACGTGCACATCGTCAGCCCGGTGGAGTATATGGCCGAGTTGCAACGCGGCCTGTTCGACCAGGAAACGATTCAGTACGAAATCTGGGACTACCGCTCGGTGGCAAAACGTCTGCACATCCGCGGCGAGTTACCCTCCGGGTTCGCCGATGGCCTGTTCGCGCAACTCCTGTGCAGGCGCGCGTGGCCGGACAACCACTACGCGACGGCCGATATGCGCACGCACTATTTCCACCGCCAGGCACGCCGCGGCCTGTACGGCACGTCGCTCGCCGCGCTGTTGATAGCGAGTTTGATTGGCGGTGCGAATCTGGTCGAGGGTCGGCTGTACGAGAGTCACACGCTCGAGGCGCGGGTCGAAGCGGTGCAGTACCAGCGGCAGTACGATGAGCTGTTGCGCGAGATCAGCTCGTTCCCGCTGCAGGCGGCGTACGTCAAAGATGCCGTGGATCTGGTGCGCGAACTCGACGATTCGATCGTTGCAACGCCGGAAAAACTGATCTCGCTGGTAGGCGATGTGCTTAACCGTCACCCGAATGTCATCGTGCGCGAAATGCGCTGGGTGTCCGACAACGAAGCCCGGGCGTCACTCGAAAAACAGTCACAGCTCCGGCGCGGCCGGCGCGACGATGAATTCGTTGCCGGGGACCGTTACCAGATAGCACTTATCAAGGGGCAGGTGATTGATTTCGGCCGAAGCTACCGTGGTGCAGTGGATCTGTTCGGGGCATTCGTGCGAGAACTGCGCAGCGACGGGCGCTTCAGTGTCGTCGAGGTGCAACGCACGCCCTTCGATATCGATCCACAGGCGGCCATTACAGGCAGCAGTGGCATCGGTGCGTCCAGCGACAGTCGTGAGCGGACCGGTTACGAACTGCTGCTGCGCATAAAACACCGCGATGAACAGGTTTAACATCCATTGGAAGATGCTGCGCGGCGCCCTGCTGGCGCTGTTTCTGTCACTTGGCATCGGCGTGTCGATGGTGCTCGGATCGCTGTTCTACGTGCAAAAAACCGAATCGAAATACCTGCGTCAGCGTGCCGAGCTCGACGGTATCGCGCGTCTTTATCGCACCGCTGAAAATGACCGCTCCTTGTACAGCCAATACGTAACGCGTTACCAGGATCTGGAGCGGCAGGGCGTAATTGGTGACGAACCGCGCTTGAACTGGGTGGAGGCGCTGGAGCGCATCAATCAGTCACTCAAGCTTCCGGTGTTGCGCTACGAGATCCAGCCGCAAAAACCGGTGTCTATGCAAGGAAACCGTTACGATACAAAAATCATCCGCGTCTACCGCTCGACCATGTCCTTCGATGCCGGATTGCTGCACGAAGGCGATTTACTCGTGCTGCTCGACGAGTTGCGCCGCCAGACCAGCGGTCGTCTCGAGGTCCGGGACTGCGACATCAAGTTCGCCAGTTCGACACGGGGCGTTGTCTTCAATGTCCGTCAGCCAAATCTCGTCGCGTTGTGCACGGTCGACTGGTACACGCTGAAAATCGGTGCAAACGCGGCCCGCAACGAGCAGGGATCCTGATGGCGGTGCAAAGTCGAATTGTCGTGGTGCTGTTCGCTGCCCTGCTTATCGCGGGCGTCTCAACGCCGTTATTGGCGCAACCGGCATCGGGTATAGACAACCAGCGCTTTTTTACCACGCCGGACGAACGGCAGCGGCTGGACGCGTTGCGGCAGGGTGCGAAAAAACTTGTGGAAAAGAAAGTAGCGGCGAAAAAAACGCCGCCGCCGGCGCCGCTGCCGCGTGTCGAAGTGCACGGCATAGTGGTACGCAGCCGCGGTCCCAACGCAGCCTGGGTGAATGGAGGCAATACGTTACGAGGCGACAGCGTTGATGGAGGTTTGCGCGTGCAGGTGGACGCGCACGGGCAGGCACGGGTACTGCTTCCCAACCGGGGTTCCGTGGCGCTGCGTCCGGGACAGTCCTACGATCCCGCCAGTGGCAAGACCACCGGCATCCACATTCGAAAAAATCCATGATGCGCGGCTGTCCGGCGTTGCCGTTTGCACCGCGGCAGCGGGGCGCCGCGCTGTTGATCATGGCATTCATACTGATCGCAGGCGCGGGTATCCTGTTTACTTCGCGTTTGGACGTCGGGAGCCTGCGCCTGGCACGCGAAACGAAGGACAGAAAAGTCCTGTTGCGGGCGAAACAAGCGTTGATCGCGCGCGCGGTTCTGGACGCCAACATTCCCGGTAGCCTGCCTTGTCCCGACAATGACAATGACGGCGACGCGGATCTGTTACCGTGCGCCGAAGTAGGCCGGCTGCCCTGGCAGACGCTCGATTTGCCCGAGCTGCGCGACTACGCCGGGGAAATACTCTGGTACGCGATGTCGGGTAACTACATGGACCGGCCGGCGTCCATTCCGTTGAACAGCGACGTGCCGGGTGAGCTGACACTGGATGGCGCGGACACGGTGGTCGCACTGGTGTTTGCACCGGGTGTTCCGCTGGGTGCGCAGACGCAGCGCGGCGTTAACTCGACCGATGTTTCCCAGTTTCTAGATGGTGAGAATGCTGATGTAGACGGCATCTACACCGCGCTGACGAACGACACGCAGAACGATATCGTAGTACCGATCACCGCAGCCGAAATAATGAGCGGTGTGCACAAACGCGCGATGTCGATCGCCGAAGATCTGGTGCGCGCGCACCTGACCGACTATGGCTTCGGTAACTACATCTGGCTAGCGCCCTTCGACAATCCGGTGACCACCAACTTCATGGCCGCCGCCGGGGTGCGTGAAGGACATGTACCGCTGCACGTTACGGGGCAGAACTATTCGTCCGACTACACGGTGGACTGGTCGATAACCGGCCCGGGGGTGCAGCTGAATCCCGGCTCTAATTCGCTGAACCTAGCGGAACTGCAGGACAATGTGCAGACTGTCCTCGGCGGAACCTGCGCGAACGCCGGCGGACCGTTGGACTCGTTTAACTGCCTGCCTGCCTCGACCGTGCAGACCGCCGGCTTGCCGCCGGGCGTCAGCACGCGCACGTTCGATTTCAATATTCCGGCCTTCGTCGGCGATTCCGGTGTGGTCATCAGTCCGCCGTCGGCGCTGCAGGTAGGCTCGCGCAGCGTCGGTATGGCAGGTGCGGTTTTCGCGGCGTCCCCGGACTGGGTCATTCGCATCACCGATCGCGATGCCGGCGCCACCGTGGTGGGCGGCGGCACGATCACTTTCGACAACGCCACCGGCGGCGACCTGGCTGTCAACGGTATACACCTTGCGCCGGAGTTCGATCCGGTCCAGCGCCCCGGGGATGTGTGGTATCTGCAGAACAACTGGCATGACTTGATATACATGGCCGTGGCGCCCGGCTACGCGCCGGGTGCGCCCAACAACTGTGCGGCCGGATGCCTGACGCTGTTGAACGGACCGCCGGCGATCGACGACAAGCCGGCGTTGCTGTTCGTGGCTGGCGCACCGCTGCCGCCGGCCGGACCACGTCCCTCGGCGACATTGAGCGACTACTTGGAGGACGACAACGCCAACGGGGACGATGTCTTCGTCGTGAATTTCGTCAGTCCGGTTTTCAACGACTCGGTACGCATACTTGCGGGACCCTGAATGCGCATGATTGCTAAGCGTGGCAGCGCTGGATTCAGTCTGATCGAGCTCGCTATCGTGATGGTGATCATCGCGTTTCTGGTATCCGGTGCGATATTACCGTTGAGTTCCACCATTGATCGCGCCCGCATCAAAGAAGCCCGCGTGGAGCTGGACGAGCGCATTCGCAGCGCACTGCTGGGGTATGCCGCGAGTCGACCGCTGGGCACTGTGTTCATGCCGTGCCCCGATTGCAGGGCGGCGTGCGGTGGCGCGCTGCCCAATGACGGCATCGAGGACCGGGATGGCGGTGGCCTGTGTGCTGTGGATGTCGGTAACCTGCCCTGGGTGACGCTCGGGCTGGGCGAGGCCGATCCCTGGGGTTCGCGCTACGGGTACGGGGTAACGCCGGATTTTGCGGACTCAGCCAACGGTTTCACGCTGACAGCGCCGGATCTGACCGCGGCCGGCGTCGGCGCGTCCGTGCAGGATGGCGCAGGCAACTTCCTCGTTGGCAGCGCCGGCACCGAGGGCACCGTCGTGATCGTCTGGTCGGCAGGCAAAAACCGCTACGGCGCGGTCAGCGAGCAGGGAGTTGTCCAATCCGCACCGCCCGCCGCCAACGCGGACGAAGTCGAGAACGCTAATGGCGACGCGCTGTTCATCAGCCGCCCCGTAGACCTGCAGGGCGGTGCCGAGCAGTTCGACGACATACTGATCTGGCTGTCCGGTCCGGAGGTGCGGGGCTTCATGGTGCAGGCCGGGCGGCTGCCCTAGCCAGCATATTCACGGTGCTTGCGTCCCCATCCACGTGCCACGTGTTGATCTCGATCGACCCACGTGCATCGCAGGGTGACGAAACTCTCCTGGTTGCGGCGCACCCGCCCTGCTGCATGGCTCCGGGTGTCGGGCGTACGGATGGCCGGGCATCGCGTCGCGAAATTCTACTAGTCTAGGAAGGAGTGATTACTATTAACGACTTTGCCAATATGGACTGGTATCGGCTCTCCGTCGAAGAAGGCTTCGAGTTGCTCGGCGCTGACGAGAACGGGCTCTCATCCGAAGAGGCGGCGACCCGCCTGGCTCAGCACGGACCGAACGAGCTGATCATCACAAAGCCGAGCGCGTTTATGAGGTTCGTGCGCCAGTTCCACAACCCGCTGGTGTACATCCTCCTTGCAGCGGCGGCGGTCACCGGCACCTTATCGCTAGGCGGTGAGGACATGCTCATGGACACGGTGGTGATAATGGGCGTGGTCCTGTTGAACGCCTTGCTGGGTTTTTTTCAGGAAGGCAAGACCGAAGCCGCCCTGGAAGCACTGCAGAACATGCTCGTGGCTTCCTGCACGGTGAGACGCGACGGCCGCGAGCAGACTGTTGCCACGCGAGAACTGGTGCCCGGCGACATCGTGTTACTTGGCGGAGGTGACAAGGTGCCGGCCGACCTGCGGCTGTTCTACGTCAAGAACGCCCACGCCGATGAGTCTCCGCTCACCGGTGAGTCGATGCCGGTGCGCAAGCAAACCGCGCCAATCACAGCACCCGATCAGTCGCCGGCCGATCAGCGCTGCGTGGCGTTCAGCGGCACTTTCCTTACTACTGGCTCGGCCCGCGGGGTGGTCATCAAGACCGGAGAAAATACTGAGTTCGGCAAAATCGCCCGGCTCGTGCGGCAAACCGAAAAGGCCCAGACTCCGTTGCAACGCAAGATTGCCGCCTTCACGAAGATCCTGATGGTCAGCATCCTCACTCTGGGCGCCCTCAACTTCGTGCTCGGATACGCCGTCGGCTTCGCGCCCGTGTACAGTTTCCTGGCGTCGGTCTCGCTGGTGGTTGCGGCCATCCCCGAGATGCTGCCAATGCTGGTGACTTCGATCCTGGCACTGGCTGCCGCCAGCATGGCGCGGCGCAATGCGCTGGTCCGGCGTCTGCCGGCGGCCGAGACGCTGGGCTGCGCCACGGTCATCTGTTCCGACAAGACTGGCACGCTCACCAAGAATGAGATGACCGTGTGCCGCACGATGGCGGGCGGTGTCGATTACCACGTGAGCGGCGTCGGTTTCGGATCCGAAGGCACGTTCTCCCTTGCGGACGGTTCGCCGATGGCGCTCGCCGAGCATCCCGCGCTGCGCGAAACGCTGATAGCCGGCTACCAGTGCAACGACGCAACGCTTGTGCAAACTGAGCAAGGTATGCGCATCAATGGTGATCCGACGGAAGCCGCGTTACTCGTGTCGGCAGCGAAGACATCTCTGGTCGACAAGTACGAGCGGCTTGACGAGATCCCTTTTGAGTCCCGAAACATGTACATGGCCACCCTCCACAAGGTGTCCGAGGGCACGATCATCTATGCCAAGGGGTCGCCGGAGCGCCTGCTCCCGATGTGCGCTCAGCAGCAATCCCACACAGCTCCCGAACCGCTCGATCCTGAATCCGTTCTGGCCCGCGTCGAGGACATGGCCCGCGGCTCCCTGCGAGTTCTGGCCATGGCAAGCAAGTTACAACCAGCGGGAAAAACGACGCTCGAGCCGGAAGATCTGCAGGGCATGACCTTCCTCGGGCTGCAGGCGATGATCGACCCGCCACGGCCGGAGGCGGTCGTGGCCGTTGCGCAGAACGAGAAGGCCGGCGTGCGCACGGTTATGATCACCGGTGACCACGTCGTCACCGCCGTGGCCATTGCCAGGCAACTGCGTATTCTCGAACGCGACGACAGCACGGCAGTCGTCGGCGAGCAGCTCGCGCGCATGTCGCCGGCGAAACTGGCAGACACGGTGGAGAAAGTCTCCGTTTACGCCCGGGTGGCCCCGGAGCACAAGCTGCAGATTTGTCAGCAGCTTCAAATCGACGGCGAGGTCGTCGCCATGACGGGCGACGGCGTCAACGACGCGCCGGCGCTCAAAGCTGCCGACATCGGCGTGTCCATGGGCGTCACCGGAACGGAGGTCAGCAAGGAAGCATCGGACATGGTGCTCACCGATGACAACTTCGCCAGCATCGTCGGTGCCGTGGAGGAAGGCCGGCACGCGTGGAACAACATCGAAAAGGCTATTCTCTACACCCTCCCCACCAACGGCGGTCAGGCTCTGCTGGTAATGGGCGCGCTGCTGACCGCACCTTTCGTCGCGGTCTTCTCGTTCCGCCTGCCGCTGGAGCCGATCCAGATCCTGTGGGTCAATCTGTTCGACTCGGTGTTTCTGACCATGCCGCTGATGCTCGAGCTCAAGGAAAAAGGCTTACTCGACAGGCCGCCGCGTTCGGCGAAGGAAAAAATCGCCAACGCACTGTTCTTCGAACGAGTGGGGCTGGTGTCTGTCGTCATGGCCGTGCTGGGCTTCTACACCTACTGGCAATTCGGTCACGAGCTGCTGGCGACGGGTAATGCGGCCGATCTATCGCAGGCTCAGACGGCGACTCTCATGATGGTGGTGATGGTCCATCTCGGCTACGTATTCACCGCTCGATCCATTCTCGGTTCCGCCTTCTCGTTCAGCCCATTCGGCAACCGATGGCTGCTGGTGGGCGTGGCGCTGACGCTGGTCTTCAACCTGTCGTTGGTCTATTCACCTTTTATGAATGATCTGTTTCGCACTGCAGCCTTTCCGGCCGAGTGGTGGTTCTTCGTGCTGCTGGGTCTCCCGGCCGGTTTTCTGTTCCCCGAGCTGGAAAAAGCGGTTGTCAGACAGTGGAAGCGCAAGCGGGGAATCGCCGTTCCGCGATCTTAGCCATGGGGGGGCGTCGTCACCGGAGGCGGGTCATTCGATCGGCCGCCACTCGAACGATTTTGGGCGTACGCTCTCTCAGTCGGCACGCCCCGAAAGACTGAAGCAGACGTTGCCGGTCTGGTTGTTTTTCAACCGCAGGTTGTAACCGGTGCGGTCCGCCATCTGGTAGCAGTGGTAGAGACCGATGCCCAGGCCACGCGATGAACTGATGTTCTGCTTGAACAGTTCTTTAGCTACGTCTTCGGGCACCGCCTCGCCATCGTCGGTGATCGACAGGTCGATGTGGCCGCCGACCAGCGTTAAAGAAACCTGCACGCCGACGTCCTTGTTCATGGCTTGTTTGAAGTAGGCGTTCTCCAGCAGGTTGTCTGCTACGTTGTCGAAAAGTTCGTGTGGAATCGGAGTGCCGTCGAGCAGGTTTTCGCTAAATTTTATGGGTCGTTCGCGATAGCGTTTCTTGAGCAGCGCCCACCAGGTGTCGACACGTACCTGCGTTTCCTGCTCCACGTTCGGGCGCTTGAGTTTTTCCAGCGTTAGCTGCAGACGCTTGTTGATTTCCGGCAGCTGGCGTTTGATCAGGTCCAGTGCTTCTTCGGATTGCTCGGGCTCGGCCGCTTGCGCCACCGCCGACACCGATTGCAGGGATTGCAGGAGGTTCTTTATGTCATGTGTGAGCCGTGAGCCGGTTTCGTAGATGGCCTGCAGATGGCTGTGCTTTTTCAGCTGGCTTTCATGCAGTCGCGCCAGGTAGAACTGTTCGGTAAGTCGCGCCAGCAACTGTATGTGCAATACGAAAGTAGGTCCAACTTCCTGTTCGGTATACACCAGAATCGTCAGCGATTTACCTTCGGCTCTGGTAACGAAACCAGTGCGATGGCCGATGATGCGTTCGGTTCCCTCCGTAGACCAAGCCACACCGGATACCCAGTCGAGTTGCGAGAACTCGTGCAATGCCGCCTCCAGGTAGTCGTCGGCCGACAGCTTGTAGACCTCCTTGTCGGCGAGCTTGATCAGATAGTGTTCCAGCGGGCTTCCGAGGTTCAGCAGATAACGGTTCCACAGCAGCTGAAAGAAGCTGTGGCTGGACTGGGTACGCCACACCCAGTTGATCACGATCAGCACTGCGGTCGTGGCGAGCAGCGTCTGGAACAGCGCGATCGGGTACTCGATATCGAAGCGGTACATGGACAGCACGCTGCCGGCGGTCAACATCAGGGCAAACAGCATTACTGCGAGGCTGCGGATATAGTCGACCTGCAGGCCGCCGCCGTTTTTGTCCCAGGCGTTCAGGAACAACAGCAGGATCGGCGGTATCAGGTTCAACCATTGTGCCGAATCGCTGAGCAGCGGGCCGAGCGTCTCGATCTCGAACAGGACGGGCACCACGCCCAGCAGCAGTTCGCCGAACAGGTAGACGATCGTACACAATTGCGCCAGGCGATCGCGGCGACCTAGCACGTGCTCCCCGGACATCAGGCCGATCAGAATCAGCAGCCAGACGGCGAGCGGCGCCCAGCCTGGTATCAGTATCACCAGGGCGGCGATGCCGAGCAACGCAGCGCCGGCGCGCGGGGTAATTTTCGTGGTGCTCGAAATCAGCGGTTGCCAGAGCAGGAACAACCCGAAATGCACGAACAGAAACGCCGAGCGCAGGGCCGCCGGCTGTTCCAGGAATACCCCGCCATGCAGCGCCAGAAGCGACAGCCCGAGCATGCGGTAGCGATGCTTGGGCCGGTAGATCCATTGCAATGGGGAACTGGTCTGCACGGGTGAAATCAGTGTAATCGGTTGCTCACTTATCGGCGATTTTGCGGAAAACTGACGCGGCTCACACCACTCTTTTGGGCTAGCCTGCATTTTGCACTAAGGCGGCAATCGAAATGTTAGGTACGAATTTCGACTCCACGGCGAAGTTCCACTTCGTACCTGTAAACTTTACTCCGAACAACCCTGTCCTCCGCCCCTGCGGGCGATCGTTCAATCTGCTTAGCCTATTTCGCCTGACAAGCGAACCCTCCTCCGTAAGGAAACGCAAGCAGCGTGCAATATGCAGGCTGAGCTAGAATGTGCGGTCCGTTATTTGCAAATTGCAGCCCCACCGATCAAGCGAACAGCCAGACATCATTACATGGGACGCGGCATTATAACCATAGGCGTATTCACGTTTGTTGAGGCGGTACGTGGTCGTCTGTTGTGGGTGATGCTGGCGCTGGTCATCGCCGGCTTTGCACTGGCCGAGTTTCTCGGCAGTATCGCTATTACCGAGGACCGCGCCATACAGGTAGGTGTGCTGTCCGCGGTGTGGCGTATCGTGTGCGTATTCCTGATCGGCCTGGCCGTCATCTCCAGCCTTGCCCGGGAGGCTGCCGACAAGGGCATGGATCTGTTGTTTTCCTTTCCTCTGGACCGCGCCGCCTACTATTTCGGCAAGCTCGGCGGGTTTGCCGCGGTGGCGGTGATCGCCGCAGTCGTGGTCGCGCCTTTGCTGCTCCTCTATGCGCCGTTGTCGGCGGTGCTGTTATGGATGGTGTCGTTGTTCTGCGAATTGATATTGATCATCTGTTTGTCCCTGTTTCTGGCGTTGACGTTCAACCACGTCACGGTGGCGGTCAGCGGATTGATGGGGATATACGTGCTCGCGCGCAGCATCGACTCGTTTCAGCTGATGGCGCGCGGGCCTTTTTTCGACAGCAGCTCGCTGGCTGATCAGTTTATCGCCTGGTTTCTGCAATCGCTGGCCTACATGCTGCCGTCGTTTTCCCTGTTCGCGCGTGCTGACTGGCTCATCGACCCGGCAACCATGTCGGGCGCACTGGGCGCGGTTGTGATCCAGACTGTGATATACGGCGTGCTGATCTCGGCGGCTGCGCTGTTCGACCTGTATCGAAAGTCACTTTGAGCCTGCGTATGAACCGGACAACACAGCAGCGCTCGGTCAAAAACGTGCCGCGCGCGTGCGTCTGGGTGCTGGGCACCGCTCTGGTGCTGCAGCTGCTCTGGCATACCTGGTTGCCTGACCCGCAGGTGCGCGCTATGGCCCTGCCCCGACCCCCACCTGACGGATATTTGCGGTTACTCGGTTTTGGTGAGCCGGCGGTGTTGTCGCGTCTCGTTTCGCTGTGGTTGCAGGCGTTTGACAATCAGCCGGGGATCAGCATCCCGTTCGTAGCACTGGACTACGAACGCGTGACCGGCTGGCTGCGGGTTTCACTGCGCCTGGATCCCGGCAACAGCTATCCGTTGCTGGTCGCCAGCCACCTGTACACGGAGGTTCCGGACGCCGCCAAGGTGCGCCGCATGCTGGCCTTCATAGAGAGTGAATTCAAGCTCGATCCGCAGGCCCGCTGGCGCTGGATGGCTAACGCGGTATTGACCGCCAAACACCGTCTAGGCGATTTACCGCTGGCGCTGGCGCTGGCGCGGCAACTCACCGACGCCGACGCAAAAATACCCGGCTGGGCACGACAAATGCAGATTTTCGTGCTCGAGGATCTGGGCGAACTGGAGGCAGCCGAGATATTGTTGGGCGGCATGCTGAGCAGCGGTTCGATTACCAGTGCGCACGAGCGGATTTTTCTCGATCAGCGCCTGGAAACACTGCGCGAGGCGATCGCCAAACGTAGCGTTGAAAAATGAACGTTTGTTGAAAAACAAACGCAAATTTGCTGATACGCCGTCATCTCGCCTGCCCCTCTAAGTGTGTAAAGCGGCATAGAGATTGCAACTTCTCCGTGCGGCTTCTAGCAGGGCGGATGGAAAATGCGGTTGATACACAGCCGGCTATTTCTAATAAGAAAACGGCAGTCGGGGTTTACCCTGATCGAAATCGCGATAGTACTCGTTATCATCGGCTTGATTCTCGGCGGCATTTTGCAGGGCCAGGAATTGATCACCAGTGCCCGGGTTCGGTCGCTGGCGGACCAGACGAACAACATCACCGTCGCATGGTTTGCGTTTCAGGATCGCTATCGCAGTCTGCCGGGTGATTACGTGAGCGCCAGCGGTCAGATTCAGGCGGGTTTGCTCAATGGCGACGGGAACGGCATTATCGACTCCAATCAGGAGCGCGGCCAGCTATGGGCGCATCTCGGCTCGTCGGGAATTCTGGCCGGCAGCTACGACGGAGCCGCCGTCGCGGGCGGCTTCGATTGTCCGGCGGCCACCTGTCCGCAAAACGCGTTCAACCGCGGTTTCCTGATTACTCAGGACAATCAGGCATTGAACAATCCGGTGGCCAGCAACGAGCTTTGGTCGGGCAACCAGATTCCGGCGCTGATTCTCGCCGAGATGGACCGCAAGGTGGACGATGGCCAGGCCAACACGGGACGCATGCAGCTCGGGCAGGGTGGCGCCGGTTGGGCAGCCGCGAACGCGGCGTTATGTCTGGATGGCGCCGGCACCGGCTACGCCGTGCTGACGGATCCCGGCGACTGCGCCGTGGTGTTCAGAAACTTCTGACAATTTCGGCGGCAATCCCTTCGCGGCCTGTCATCTAGCACACTACATGGTCTGCGCTATTTCCGTTGACGGTCTTCGCAAACACTTCGACAGCGCCGAGGTGCTGCGCGGTATCGATTGTAAGATCGGCGCCGGGGAATCCTTCGGGCTGGTTGGCGCAAATGGCGTTGGTAAGACCACGCTGCTCAAATCGATCCTCGACTATATCGCCACCGATGCCGGTGAAATACGCATTTTCGGTGTATCGTCGCGGCAGCCGCAGGCGCGCAGCCGCCTGGCGTTCCTGCCGGAACAGTTCGTGCCGCCTTATTTCCTGCGTGGCCGCGATTTTCTCACCTATATAGCGCGTTTACACGGTGTGTCGCTGGAGGCCGAGCGACTTGCGCAAGTGTTCGATATCGTGCAGCTCGGCGGCGGTGCGATGGAGCGATCGGTGCGGGAATTTTCCAAGGGTATGGCGCAAAAGCTCGGGTTGGCCGCGACTTTCCTGAGCGGCAAGGAACTGCTGATCATGGACGAGCCCCTGAGCGGCCTGGACCCGGCCGCACGTGCCAGCATCAAGCGGCATCTGATGAGCCTGCGCGATGGCGGTACGACGATGCTGTTCACCACGCATCTGTTGGACGATGTGGAGGCTCTATGCGATCGCATCGGCATTCTCAACGAAGGTGTGCTGGGATATGTCGGCACACCGCAAGCGTGCAAGGCGCAATACGGCTGCGATTCGCTGGAGGACGCCTACCTGCAGTGCGTCGGCGCACGCTGAGTTCCTCACCCCCGACCCCTCCCACGGGGAGAGAAAAGAAAGATACTCACTCCTGGCTCGTAGGTATTGAGAATGATAAAGGCCGTTGCCCGTGGTGCGCCTCCGGTCAGATCCCCAGCTCCTTGATCTTGCGCGTCAACGTGTTGCGTCCCCAACCTAGCAACTGCGCGGCTTCCTGACGCCGCCCGCCGGTCTTGGCGAGCGCCGCGTTG
>Ga0224508_10001019_pt1 | contig 25610 bp, 43 predicted proteins | sample SF_Jan12_sed_USG_4_FD_170157 | JGI IMG/M metagenome (GOLD analysis project Ga0224508, IMG submission 170157) | Sediment microbial communities from San Francisco Bay, California, United States - SF_Jan12_sed_USGS_21 | ecosystem: Environmental > Aquatic > Marine > Sediment | place: USA... | reverse complement strand
AGGGCCGCCCCTCGCGAGGCGACCCTTGTAGTGTCCGACCTGGGGCTGGTCGATCCTATCCATTGAGAGCGTCGATGGCTCGGCGGACAGCCAGAGCCTCTCCCTTCAGGGCGATGGCAATATCGTGTTTGCCCAGGCCCTCGTGATACCCCGCGTTCCGCAGCAGCCGCTCGCGCAGCTTCTGCAGGATTTCAACATCGTTCTGTTTCATCGCTGTCTCCTACGCCTGCCACGACTTGGTCGTGGGCGGGATCAAGGCGTCGGCCCCGGAGAAGCTATGCTCCTCGCAGAAGGCCTCGAAACGGCCCGCCATTTCCTGCTCCATGCGGCCTCGGTCGAGCCGCAGCTGCCGGGTGTTGGCCCCGCGCGCCTCGGCGCGGGTGATCTGATCGTTGACCTCCTCGATCTCCTCGCGGAGACGCGGGGCGGTCAGGTGGCTGTAGAACTCGGTCATTTCACCATCCTCCAGATTTTGACGATCTCGGGCCAGACGGTCCAGATCACGCCGATGGCGATCAGGACCACGCCCAGGTCGAGCCAGTTCATTTCTTTTTCCTCCGTTGGGCTGCCATCCGCTTGCGCTCACGCGCCAGCATCTTGCGGCAGCTCTTGATGATACGCCGGGCCTCGCGGTCCTGGCGCGCCTCGAGGGACAGGGTCCGCTGCGCTGTCTGCGTGCGGGCTCGCTCTCTCTTCAGGAAGGCTGGCAGCTCCATTTCACTGCCCTCCGGTGATAGCCCGCTCGACTGTGCGGGCCATACCAATGGCCAGCAGCACGGGGCGCAGCTCGATTGTCGCGAGGCTGGCCTGCCACGTCCGCCCAAGCTCCTGGCGGCGCTGCGCGGCCTCGGCCCGCTGATACTCCAGTGTGGTCATCGTCCTCCTCCTCCATAAATCACTTGCAGCAATTGCCGCAAAAAAACGCGGCATTTTTGTAAGTGGTTGGGATGGGACAACGCCAAGGCTAGTCGTCCCAGCGCATGGCGTCGGCGCGGGCTTCAGCGGCAGATGCCAGGGCATCTTCCCGGTCGATCTCCTCGGTCTCCCTGGCGTCCTCGATCAGCTGGTCGTAGAGACCATCGACCCAGATCTCCAGGAAGAAGTCTTCGTCCTTTGTCGGTTCCCGCCAAAAGTGGGAACCGCCGGGCTCAAGATCCTCGACCTCGTAGGCCTCGACCTCGACATGGTCGGAGGAGCCTGGGTCGCAGTTCTCGGGCAGGGCGTTGGTGATGGGCGCCATGCCCCAGGACATGGTGTAGTGGATGCGGACCTCGGTGGAGGAGTTCACATTGCCGAGGCTGTCCTCGGTCTCCCATGTGCCCTGGTAGGTGTAGCGTTTATCGGTCATTTCCTCTCTCCTTGGGTTGGGTTGGTCCACCATGACTGCACCCGCGTGAGCAGGTGCAGGCTGGAGATCAGTCGGTCCAAAAGTCGCGCAGCCGGTTGAAGGCCGCGCCGCCATCCATGCCGCGCAGGATGTCGAAGGCCTCCTCGATGGTCTCGGCCTCTATCTTGATGTCCTGCTGCAGGCCATTGTGATCCTGCACCTTGATGGCGTTCTGAAAAGTGAAGGTTTGCATTGCGTTCTCCTCGGTTAGGGTTGGTCGTCATGGCAGCGCCGCCGAAACGGCGCTGGCTGGCGATCAATCACGGAAAGCTTGGCCAAACTGCAAATCAGTTTCCGCTAGAAGTTCCTCGACGATGGGGCTGTGATTGTAATCGTCCTTCCAAATATCGTGACCCCATCGGCGCAATTCTTTGCGAGTGACGGGCAAGACAAAGAGGCCCCAGTCATGAGGCACACGATGAGAATAGACGCTTGGCGATGCGAGGGCCGCTGCCCGGTCGGATTTAGTGCGAAAAACTAGGGGGTGTCCGGCGACGCGGTATGTCGGGCCGTTCCCCGTCATCGTGTCGTATCCGTCGGCGAATTGAAACGCATAAAACATTTTCTCTCTCCTCGGTTGGGTTGGTCGTCATGGCGGAGATCATTTCCAGATGGCGCTGATTTCACGCTTCAGCAGCGCCCGCACCTCACTCTCGGATGTGGGCGTCATTTGTATGGGGTCACACAGATCAAAGCAGCTGGCAAAACAGACCCAGGCCTTGCTGTCTAAGGCGCGCTCGATCAAATCCTCGAACTTCCCCAACGGGGTGTTGTGAAGATAGACCAGATTGTCAATCTGGCCATCTTTGCTCTCGCTCTCGAAAACGACGCACCAGCCGCACCCGTGATACAAGTGGTCCTCGGCGTGCGTCAGCTTAACCGCTGGCATAACATAGCCGTCGGGCTTCTCGATGCGATCCTTGAACTCGGTCATTGTCTCTCTCCTCGGTTGGCGTTTCGACGTTTCTCTTCAAAACCGGGGTACGATCCCCGGCGACACCGTCGATCCACCGCGTCGGCTTGGCCGCCACTCCTGATCGCATCCCCACCCTACCCTGGCCCTGTTTATCGCGCTCTGTGCGCCTTGCGGGCCTGCTCTCGGCTGGTTCCCTTTGGTCTGCCTTCTCCTGGTTTCCCAGCGGCTGGCGGTTGGTCCGCCTTGACGTCTTTGTGCGTCTGTATTACATATAGTCCCCCACCGTATGTAATACAAGGAGTTTTTCGATGGACAAAGAGAGAAAAATACCGGGCCGGGTCCTCACCTTTCGAGCACCCCCCGAGCTGGTCGCGGCGCTCGACAAAAAGAGCCGCAAGGAGCGGGTCACGCAGTCCCAGGCGATCCGAGAGGCTCTGGCCGAGTGGGTCGCGGCATGAACAAGTATAATGCCAAAAAGACCACGGTCGACGGCATCAAGTTCGACAGCAAGAGAGAGGCCAAACGCTATGGCGAGCTGAAGCTCTGGGAGAAGTCCGGCGGCATCAACCGCCTGCGGGTACATCCGAGCTGGGACCTGATCGTCAATGAGGTATTTATCGGCAGGTACACGGCAGACTTCGTCTACCACACCTGGGCCGATGTGCTTGTGGTCGAGGATGTCAAGAGCCCAGCCACCGCCAAGCGGGCGGACTACCGGCTGCGCAAGAGGCTGATGCTCGCGCTGCACGGCATCGAGATTGAGGAGGTGCTGTGATGGCCTTCCTTGCCAGCAAGTGGGGCCGGCGGCTCATCCCCGGCCCATGGTGTAGTCCCCCCACCCAGATGACCGGGCTGATCTGGCGCAAGCCTCTGTTCCGGCTCCTGGCCGGCGAGGGCGTCGAGGAGGTATGGTATAACGGCACGGCCCTGCAGCTCGGTGACATCCAGCGCAGGGTGGCCACCCAGATCAGGTACACCCCGGACAAGCCGGGCGAGGACCGCTGGGGCGTCCTGCGGCGCAAGTGGGTCCGATCTATCCTGGATCTGGACCGTGGGCGATGGATCTCCCTGGGCGACTGCGACGACTATTGCGTGGCCTATGCCGAGGCCCTGGTCGCTGCCGGCTGCCCTTGGGGCGCGATGCGGCTGGCCATCGTGCAGCTGCCCACCCGCCGGCACATGGTGCTGCTGGTCAGGCTGTCTGACGAGCATCGCGGCTGGTGGGTGATGGACAACAACGCGGTCGGCGCGAACCAGATGTTGCCAGGGCCGGTGAGTAAGATGTCCTGGCCCGGCGACTGGCGATGGCGCAAGCTCAAGGCCTACAGCATAGAGAGGATGTATGACTGACCCCGTCATTTTGCCGGGGCGCGATCCCGGCGTCTGGACCGGCACCCTGGCCATCGGCGACTATGCCGAGCACCTCGCGGTCCATGAGCTGCGCCAGATGGGCTGGATCGCTGAGCTGACCAAGGAGACGTCCCCCTACGACATCGATGCGATGTCGACGGCGAGCCACGAGCGCCATATCGAGGTCAAGGGCGACAAGGCATCGACCAAGTGGGGCAACGTCGGCATCCCTATCGAGGAGTGCGGCGAGCCTGCCGGCGCTGCCTCACCTCACTGGGACCTGTGGTGTCAGGTCCTGGCCCCCAAGGGCGAGGTCTGGCCCACCCATATCTGGATCACCGAGCGCTCTCATCTCGACGCACTGTTGGCGGCCCATATTGCGACTGGCGGTGATCTCATATGGCTCAGCCACACCGACCGGGGGTACGGGATCCCCCAAGCCCTGGCAACCAAGTTTTTCCCCCTGCAAATTGATCTACACAAGAGGAGAGCGCGATGATTACGAACGCATATACCTGTCCAAAGTGCAGGCAGCCGGAGGCCTTGACCACGGTTTTGGACAACCCCTCCCGCTGTGGCTGGCGCTGTCATATCTGTGGCTGGACCGGGGGCAATGTCCGGTTCCACGTCAAACACCCGCAGCCGGTGGTCGATCGCGATGTGGGATAAGGCCTTGGCCGACGCCGGCATCAGGATGTCGGACACGTCGATGGGGGAAAGGCGGGCTATCTGCCCGAGTTGTTCCCATAAGCGGAAGAAGAAGAGAGACCTCTGCCTGTCGGTCAAGATCGACCGCGACGGCGTGGTCTGGCACTGTTGGCATTGCGGAGATAAGGGAGGAGCGGGTGATGGCGATCAGCGACCAAGGACTGGCATGGATGGAGCAGCGCGGGGTCGACCCGGAAATAGCATCGCGGCTTGGCGTCGCGGCCTCAGATGGTGAGATTGTCTTCCCGTTCCTGCGAGACGGGCAGGTGGTCAATCACAAGTATCGCAAGATCGCGACCAAGGATTTTCGGCAGGACAAGGGCGGCGAGCAGTGCCTCTGGAACCAGGATGTGCTGCTCGACCAGAGCCTGACCGGCCACCCGGTCGTGATCACCGAGGGCGAGGTCGATGCCATCACCGCGATCCAGGCCGGCTGGCCCTGCGCGGTGTCGGTCCCCGGCGGCGCCAGCCTGACACCCCAGGGAGAGGACCACTACCACTACATCCAGGCGGTCAGACCCCTGCTGGCCGATCGCACCATCATCCTGGCCACCGACGACGACGAGCCCGGCAGGATGCTGCACAACGACCTGCTGAGGATCCTCGGGCGGGCCAGGGTGAAGTGGGTGCGATACCCGGACGGCACCAAGGACTTGAACGACGTGCTGCAGTGGTATGGTCAGGGTGGCGTCACGGAGGCCCTGACAGGGGCACAGTGGGTCGAGGTCAAGGGCGTCTACAAGATGTCGGACCTGCCACCCCTGCCCTCGCCCAAGGCACTGACGACAGGCCTGCGCTGCCTCGATCCCCACTTCAAGGTCCGGCGCGGCGACTTCGTGGTCGTCACCGGCATCCCCGGCCAGGGCAAGACTACGTTCGTCAATGAACTGTGCTGCCGGCTGGCCAAGACCCACGGCTGGCGGATCGCCATGGGGAGCTTCGAACAGCCGCCGCAGACCGAGCACAAGCGTTTCCTGCTGTCCCACTTTTACGGACAGCCGGCATGGCGGGTCCACGACCAGCGTGAGGGTCTGGCTTGGATCGATGACCACTTCACTTTCCTCTACCCTGGCGTCGAGGATCTGACCGATCTGCGCTGGGTGATCGAGATGATGGGCGTGGCTGTGGCCCGCAACGGCTGCCAGCTGGTGGTGATCGATCCCTGGAACGAACTCGACCACGACAAGCCCCAGGGCATGCCCATGACGGAGTACGTCAACATCGCGATCAAGGAGCTGCGTCTCGCGGCCCGCCGGCTCAACGTGGCCTTGATCGTCGTGGCACACCCGACCAAGCTCGGAAAGGATGACGCCAAGCACCTGGGCCTGTATCACATAAGCGACAGCGCGGCATGGGCGAACAAGGCGGATGTCGGCATTGTGGTGTCGAGGGAACCCAACACCGAGATGAACAAGATCGCGGTCAAAAAGACCCGGTACCACGACCAGATAGGTGTGCCGGGTGAGGTTTCGATCTACTACGACAGCGCCGCCCACCGTTACCGTGAACCCGATGATATGGAGCCAATGATATGACCAAGCTCATGAACGACGAGGCCCTCGCGGCCTTGGACAAATCAATCAGAAAGTGGCACCGGATTTGGAAGAGAGATGGTGTAGACAAGGGGCAGGCCAACTGCGCCCTGTGCCAAGTCTACATCGAGGACATCTGCCGGGGCTGTCCGGTGGGTGACAAGACCGGGGCGATTTATTGTGATAAGACCCCCTACACCCTCTGGGAACAGCACCATCTGCAGATCCACCGTGACACAGGGCTCGGCGGGGGCGTGCGCCGCGTGCCGGGCTGCCCTGACTGCAAAAAGATAGCCAAGCAGGAGCACGATTTCCTGGTCCGCCTGCGCGAGGACGATGACAAGGAGCGTGCGCGGCTGGCGGCTAGGGCGGCGGAGGCGGCGCAATGAAAACCTTCCCTTTTTCTATCACCAGCTGGGAGCGGGACACGGCGCACATGAGCCCCTTGGCGCTCGGCGCCTACATCACCCTGCTGGTGCATATCTACGACGTCGAGAACGCCCTCCTGCCTCTGTCTCTCGATGCCATCAGGAGGCTCGCCAGGGTCGATCCAGAGGACTGGTTTGGTGTCTGGGAAGACCTGGAGCCAGCCTTCAAAAAGACCCCCAAGGGCTACCTGCAGAAGCACGCCGATCGGTACCTGATGAAGCACTTTATCTACCGGCAAAACCGCTCCGAGGACGGCGCGCGGGGCAATGACACCCGCTGGAAAGAGCTGCGAGAAAAGAAGAAAAAGGGCAAAAAACCGACAGCGGTCAAACCATTGGATCTAAAGGAAGATGATCGCCCCCCCGATCAGGTACCCGATCAGGTACCCGATCCCCTACCCGATCGGGTACCCCATCGCTCTATAGAGTTTAACCTAAAAAAAGAGGGGCCAAAAGAAAAACGGGCCGCCCCCCTCTCTCTCGATTTTGGCCTCACCGACGACCGTGCCAAATACTGGTCAGACCACGTCGCCTGGAAGACAGCAGCCGATGGGTTCGAGGACTTCCAGGACTACCACCTCAAGACCGGCAAAAAATACAAGGACTGGGACGCAGCGTGGCGAACCTGGACACGCAATGAAGTGAAGTTCCACGGCGAGCAATCCAGCTCCGCCGGCATGGCAATTTGAAAGGAAAGACGATGCCCACAGTCAAACCCGTTATCCACCTCCCTGAACTGAACCACGAAGCCCTGTGTGAGGCCTCGAAAAGTCTCAACGAGTTCTATGAGGAGCATGCCGACGAGGTGATGGAGATGGTGATGGCGATCCGTGAAATGATCCTGCGCAGCCACCTAAACAGCGCCGCCGGCATCCAGTCCATCCTGGTCGTGGCCTTGAGCGAGTACATCGTGTCACTCGGGTCAAAGGACAAGGTCAACCTCATGGGCTCTTTCGCGGTAATAGGTGTAGCCAACTCGATCTTTGGCGACGAGGCGGTCCAGCGGCGCAAGGATGAAGCGGCATGGCGTGCCCAGGAACAGCTCGATCACATCTTGCATCAACACCCCAAAGGGGCGTAAACTCTCCCTGTTCGAACTCTAGGAGGACCTCATGAAAGATACCCAGTCCGGCGTTGACAGCAAAAGCGCCGCATTTGGCGGTCGGGGCGGCAAAGGGGGCGGAGGCATGGCCTCGCATCCCAAACCCTCGGCCAACAGTTCCACCTCGAAGATGAGCGGCGTCGACAAGAAAAGCGGCGCAAGCTACTAGCCTCCCTGTCCGACCTCCCCAAGGTCGACAGCCCCGGCGGGATCCGGTCCCCTTTCGAGCTGGATCCCGCCTCCCCCACCCAAACTGGCAAGGAGCCGACCATGCCAAAAGAACCTATCCTCGACACCACCCGCCCCTGCTATACGTCCACGGGCGAGCTGGCAAATATCATCGCCACCGATGGCCCAGGTGCCTACCCTATCGCCGCATATGTTGGCGGCAAACTGATGGCCTTCACGAAGCATGGACGAAAATCGACTTTCAAACGGTCCATCATGGACCTGTACAATGCTCAGGAGGTGGGCAGCCCCGAGACCACCAACACCGTCGAGACGGTGATGGCCCGGTCCATCAAGGAGCTGGAGGTCAAAATCAAGTCTGTCCGCCAGCAGGTCCATGCCACCCGCCATGAGTTCAGAAAGGACAGCAAGGATTTGTACAAACGGGTGGAAACCATCGAAAATCTCTTCCGCCTGCTGGATCCAAACTACAAGGATCTGCTGCAGTCTGACGAGAAGACCGAGAACGGTGAGGACACCTCCAAAGGGGAGCTGTTCTGATGCCACGCAAAAAAGTCTACGCCATCCTCGACGCCGTCAACGCCATCCAGCCACAGCCCAGCTGGACCCAGGCCAAGCGCGAGGCGTGGCTCCAGTGCCACCGGGCGGCTATGCACTTCCACCTCGATGACCATGACCTCGGGCCAGGGCTCACTGCGCTCTCACAACTGCCGGATCCTGCTATCCAGACGGAGCGGTACCTTGAGAAGACCGTGGACTTGGGCATGCTCGCTGTCCAGATGGAGCGGGAACTTGGGAAGCCCGTGGTCTTGGAGATGCTAGAGAAGCACGGCCTGGTTGCAAGTGCCGACACACGCAAGTGTACCGCCTGTGGTGTGGGTGTGGCGTCCGCGTGGTTCCCCCTCGACACTGGGCAGTTACTGTGCGCCGGTTGCTACGAGCTCGATCGGGCGCTGGAGCAAGCTGACTAGACCCCGGCCACAGCCCTGTGGTAATCTGAAAAAATAGACAACCAAGGGCAGACCCATGCCGATCAAGAAAGAACGCGGCCCCAATGGGGGCAAACGACCTGGATCGGGGCGCAAGAAGGGGGTGCCAAACAAGCGCACCCTCTCCGGCCCTGTGATCAAGGCCCACGCCGCCAAGAAGGGCATCACACCGCTGGAGTTTATGCTGCAGGTGCTGCGGTCCAAGAGCACCAAGTACACCCACCAGGACAAGATGGAGGCGGCCAGAAACGCAGCCCCCTACGTCCACGCCAAGCTCCAGTCGACGTTCCAGCAGACCAGCAACGAGGGGCTCACCCACGAGCAGTGGCTGCGGCGCATGCAGGAGGAGCCTGAAGGATGACCATCGAAGACGATTACTGGGCAATCACCCGCTCAGCCTCGATAGCAGCCAGCCAGAAGATGGAGGTGGTCGAGGAGGACCCCAGAGACAGGTACTGGCGTGGCACCGACAGCCCCAACGAGATTGTTGTCGATGACACCCAGCGGGCGGTACAGCGGTCAGGGCCATGGTGGCGGCCTTGGTAGGGAGGGCGCCTTGCTCAATATGGAAACGATCAACGATCACGTGAAGGCCGCAAAAGTGGCTATTGACGCATGGCTGTACCCCGGCGGCACAGTGAAACTCGCGTTGCATCATCTTGATAAAGCCAAGGAGAGCACAGACGCCAGGGCGGCACAGAAGCACATAAACATAGCCAAGAACTTGTTGAACCAAGAGGGTGGCGTATGTGATGAGGTTGCGGTTATCCTCGGGTGCTTGGAGGCGGCGCTCTATGGTGGAGAGCCCTTGGATCACCAAGGTAAGTTCGCAAGGAGGACCCCATGGGCGTGATGCTGGCAGACCTGGAGATCGCCGCCAGGACCGTCTGGATGGAGGCCAGGGGCGAGGGCTACACCTCCCAGGTCAGCTGCGCTAGGGTGATGGTCAACCGCTATGAGCGGCCCGATGGGCAGTTCAAGAAGGACCACACGCTCGCGGCCACCTGCCTGCGCTGGATGCAGTTCTCGGGCTGGAACCCCGGCGATCCCAACCGCGAGAAGGCCATGGCCCAGGACTGGTCGAGCCCATCGATGGTGCGGGCTCTCAAGGCGGTCTGTGAGGCCCTCCTGATGGGCGGAGACGATGACCCGACAAAGGGTGCCACCCACTACAAAACCTACGCCGTCAGCCCCGCCTGGGCCGATGGCAAGAGCGCTTGCTACCGGGACGGGGCACACGAGTTCTACAACGACGTGAGGTAATTTGATGACGGAGGAAAACCAAGCCCTCGACCGCTGCATGCGGTGCGATGCTTATTTTTTCCCCACCCAGCGGGCCAGCGACTGGATGTCACCGATCATCTACACGATGTACTGCCGCACCTGCCTGGATCGCGGGCTCGTCGGGCGCAAGGAAATTATCGAGGCTGGCACATGTTAGACCGACCAACACGCGCAGCTGCGACGGTGGCAGGCACGGTCTGCACACTCGTCGGCCTGTTCTCAGGCACCCCCAGCCTGACGGTGCTGGGCGTTTGCTTGATCGTGGGCGGCATAGCCCTGGAGATGGTGTTCGGTGGCGGACGAGATTAAAGCGCGAAAGGCCCTGGCCAACGACTTCTTACGCTATGCGCCGGAGGTGCTGCGGATCCGGCCCAAGGACGGGGCGATCGTGCCGTTCAAGATCAACCCGGCCCAGATGGTCGTTCACGAGGCAGCCGAGCGCCAAATGAAGGAGCGCGGCTTTGTGCGGCTGATCATCCTCAAGGCGCGACAGCTCGGCATGTCGACCTACATCGAGGGTCGCCTGTTCTGGAAGGTGACGCACCGCTTCGGCGCCCGGGCGTTCATCCTCACCCACCACGCTGACGCCACCGCCAACCTGTTCAGCATGGCCAAGCGCTATCAGGAGCAGGCGCCGGCCTTCCTGGTGCCCACCGCAGGCGCATCGAGCCAGCGCGAGCTTGCCTTCCCTGGCCTGGACAGCGGCTACAAGGTCGGCACGGCGGGCACCGAGGGCATCGGTCGATCGGACACGATCCAGTACTTCCATGGCTCTGAGGTTGCTTTCTGGCCCGGTGGCGACAGCCACGCCTCGGGCGTCATCCAGGCCATACCCCGCGAGCCCGGCACCGAGGTCTGGCTGGAGAGCACGGCCAATGGCCTCGGCGGGTACTTCCACGAGATGTGTCAGGATGCGATGAGGGGGGAGAGTGACTACGAGCTGATCTTTCTGCCTTGGTTCACTGACCCCAGCTATCAGGTCGATCGGGACGATCTGCTCTTCGACTACGTGCCTGACCGCGACGACCTGGAGTACCAGGAGCTGTACGATCTGAGCGATGCCCAGATGGCGTGGCGGGCCATGAAGATCAAGGAGCTGCGCAGCGACTGGAAGTTCCGCCAGGAGTACCCGGCGAGCGCCGAGGAGGCCTTCCAGGTCTCGGGCGGCGACAGCCTGATCAAGTCGATCCCGGTGATGCGAGCGCGCCGCTGTGAGGTCAAGGACCCGGTGGGTCCGCTGATCATGGGCGTCGACCCTGCAGCCGGCGGAGACGACGCGACCGCGATCATCAGGCGGCGAGGGCGCAAGGCCTTCGGGCTGGAGGTCTTCCACGAGCCTGACACCATGGCCCTGGCCGGCCACATAGCCGTTGCCATCGACACCGAGCGGCCCGACCGCGTGTTCATCGACAAGATCGGGATAGGCACCGGCATCTACGACCGGCTGCTCGAGATGGGCTACAATCAGGTGGTCGGCGTGGTGTCGGGCGCCAAGCCGATGCAGGTCGAGCGCTACTACAATCTGCGGGCCGAGATCTGGGGCAAGATGCGCGACTGGCTGGAGGACGAGCCCTGCCAGATCCCGGACGACGATGGCCTGCATGCGGACCTCTGCGCGCCCGAGTACAAGTTCGCCAGCGAGCGGCAGTTGCAGCTCGAAAAGAAGATGGACATGAAAAAGCGTGGCTTAAAGAGCCCCGATCGAGGGGATGCCCTCGCCTTCACCTTCACCTACCCGGTTCAGGCCAGCGACCATGACCGCGAGGGCCGGCGCAGGCGTTACCAAACCAACCGGCAGACCCGCTCCTGGATGTCCGCCTGATTGCTCTTCTCAACCCGGCGGCCCTCGTGTAGGGTCTGACCTGGGAGCCGCAGCCCGGAGACCATGTCCATGCCGATGAACGATCCCTACCCCGCTCCCAGCGCCTCGGGCAACCAGCGGCCAGCAGCTGAGACCATCACCCCGCACAAGCTGCCCAAGGAAGAGCTGGTTAACAAGATCAAGTCCGACCTGTCGCGCATGCGCAACCACACCGGCCAGTGGCGTAGGGACGCCAAGGAGGACTTTGCCTTCTACGCTGGCGATCAGTGGTCGGACGACGACATCGCGCAGCTGAAAGAGGCTCTTCGGCCCGTTATCACCTACAACCGCGTGCAGCCCATGATCGATGCCATCGCTGGCCTGGAGGTCAATAACCGGCAGGAGACCCGGTTTGTGCCTCGGCAGGTGGGTGACGTCGGCATCAACGAGGTGCTGACCGGCGCCGTCGACTGGGCCAGGGACAACTGCGATGCCGAGGACGAGGAGAGCGATGCCTTCCTGGACAACCTGATCTGCGGCATGGGCTGGACCGAGACGCGGATCGTCTACGACGAGGACCCGGACGGCAAGATCTGCATCGACCGCGTCGACCCGATGGAGATGTACTGGGACACGGCTGCCAAGAAGCGCAACCTTGTCGACGCCCGTCACATCGCCCGCATCAAGGACTACGACCAGATCGAGTTCCTGGAGACGTGGCCGGAGATGGCCGGCAAGGTGAGCCCCCGAGGCGGTGGCGGCGACGAGGGCTGGGCGGATGACGAGGGCGAGGGCCACTTCAACGACGAGATCGGCTATGTCGGCGGCGAGCAGGACCAGCAGTTTGATGCCGAGAAGAAGGTCTACCGCGTCATCGAGTACCAATGGTATGAGCTGGAGACCTACTACCGCACGGTCAACCCTGAGACCGGCGAGATTGAGGAGGTCAGCGCCCAGGCCATGGCCAAGCTGCGCGATGTCCTGGAGGCTGCTGGCCTGCCATCGGTGAAGCAGAAGCGCCGCCACTACTACAAGGCCTTCCTGACCGACAATCAGATCATCGAGGTGATCGACAACGCGGTCCAGACCGGGTTCACCTATCAGTGCATGACCGGCAAGCGCGACCGCAACAAGCGCACATGGTACGGCGTGGTGCGGAACCTCAAGGACCCGGCCCGCTGGGCGAACAAGTTCTTCAGCCAGATCCTGCACGTCCTGAACACCAACGCGAAGGGCGGGATCATGGCGGAGAAGTCCGCGTTCCTGGATCCCAACAAGGCGGAGACGACCTGGGCGGCGAGCGACAACATCGCGCTGATGCAGGATGGCGCTCTGAGCGGCGGCAGTCCCAAGGTCATGCCCAAGCCTGGGGCGCCCTATCCGCAGGGCACCGATCGGCTGATGCAGATGTCACTGGGGGCCTTCCAGGAGGTCACAGGCGTCAATATGGAGCTGCTCGGGCAGGCCGATGCCCAGAACAGATCCGGCATCCTGGAGTACCAGCGGAAAGAGAGCGCGGTGACCATCCTGGCGCCGATGTTCGATGCGCTGCGGCGCTACCGCAAGAACCAGGGCCGCATCATGCTGGAGTTCATCCAGCTCTACATGAGCGATGGCCGGCTGGTCCGCATCGTGGCCGGCGACGGCACCGAGCAGTATGTCGAGCTGGTGCGCAACGAGGAGGCCATCACCTACGACGTGATCGTGGACGAGGCGCCGAGCAGCCCCAACCAGAAGGACAAGGTTTTCAGCGTGCTGACGCAGCTCCTGCCGGCGCTGCTGCAGGCGGGCATCCCGATCCCGCCGGACGTGCTCGACTACGCGCCGCTGCCGACCGGGCTGGTCTCCAAGTGGAAGGAGATGATGCAGCCCAAGGAGCCCGGCCAGGAGAAGCCCAGCCCCGAGGAGATGAAGGCCCAGGCGGCGGCGCAGAAAGACGCCAGCGTCGTGCAGCTGAACCAAGCGAAGGCCCAGAAGGAGGCCGCTGCGGTGCAGACCGAGGCTGCCAAGGCGCAGGCGGTCCAGGCCCAAGCCCAGGCGCAGATGGCGCGGATCGCCGAGCTGACCCCGGTCGACGCTGCCCAGGCCGAGAAGTTCGCCGCTGCCGCGCGGCTCGATCAGGAGCGGGCCGAGACCGAGCGCGTGAGGCAAAACCAGATGGTGGCAGATGGACTGGCGGGTCGAGATCTGCTAGAGGAAAAGATGGACACCGAGGAAGCCCGCCAACAAGCACTGAGGAGCCGACCAGATGGCACGCAAGACCGCTAGAAAGACCGCGAAGAAGGCCGCCCAAAAGACCGCCGAGAAAGACCCCAATTGGGTCGAGAAGTTCCTTGAGCGCAACCCCATCGAAAGCGATTACATCCCCCCGCTGCCCCCCGAGGGGCGCCTGGGCCAGGGCGAGCACTACTTCAACATTGGCAAGGGCCTGCCTGCCGGCAAGGTGGTCAAGATCCTGCGTGAGCAGCTCGGCCAGGGCTATGGCAGCCACACCTACAACGTCGAGACCGGGGTGGTCGTCGTGAGGATCCCCCACGTCCAATAAATGCGCAGATTTGCGCAATTAACCATGGGAGCCGACCATGCAAGCCAGTGAGATCACCGTCGACGGGCGGTCGATGAAAATCATCCACCATAACGACATGTGCATGTGGCGGGCCAAGACGCTGCTGACGAAAGAGCCCATCACCATCGAGTGGCTCAACGCGCTGGGTCCCAAGGACCTGCTCTACGACGTCGGCGCCAACATCGGTGTCTACACGCTCTACGCCAGCATGATCCGGCACTGCCCGGTGGTCGCCTTCGAGCCCGAGAGCCAGAACTATGCGGCGCTGAACGCCAACATCCACCTGAACAATCCGGTGCCCTCGGTGCAGGCCTTCTGCTGCGCAATCGGGGACCATGACGGCGTCGACATGGGCTTCCTGAACCTGACGAAGTTTGACATCGGCGGGTCCTGCCACCAGCAGGGCGATAGCAGGCACTTCGGCGGCGAGAAGTTCTTCAAGCCGGCCTATCGCCAGGGCTCTTTCGGCGTGTCGCTGGCCAGCGTCATGACGGTGAAGGGCTCCCCAACCGCGATCAAGGTGGATGTCGATGGACACGAGCACGACGTGGTGCAGGGTTATCCCTGGCACCTGGACCAGAGGCCGCGAACCTGGATCATCGAGGTCAATTGGAACCGGGGCGATCACCTGATGATGGTCGACCTGCTGGAAGCGCAGGGCTACACCTGGAGCCAGGAGCAGGCGGACGCGGCCAAGCGCACCTCGGGGCCTTTCACCAACGTCGGCGAGACAGTCTTCACCCTGGAGGTCCAGCCATGAGCTATCTTGTCAACCAATTGGTCAGCGGGCTGGTCTACAAGGTGATGAACAGCGAGCTGCGCAAGTGGCCCTATCCCCACATCGTGGTCGAGGACTGGTTGCCATTGGATTTGTGGCTAGATCTGGCCTCGACGTGGCCCGAGGAGAAGATGGCGCCGATCGCCGAGGTGCGGAACCTCACCAGCTACAAAAACAGACGCTGCTCGCGTGATCAGGTCGACCTGGGCGACCATTGGGACGCTTTGACCCAGGCTGTGATGTCGGCATATTTCGCTGAGGCGATGATGGACAAGTTCACGATCCCGGCGAGCGCCATGCCGCATGTCCACAGTGACACCCTGCTGATCGAGGACGGCCCCGGCTATGCCATCGGCCCGCACACCGACAGTCCGGCGAAGATCCTCTCGATGCTGGCCTACTTCCAGGACCCGTGGGAAAACAGGAAACCCAGGAACGACACCCTCGGCACCTCGATCTACTGGACACCGACCGGGCGCACCTGCGTTGGCGGGCCTCACCATAACCGCGACGACCCGGCTTGGGACTTCCAGGAGGTCTACAGGGTTCCATATGAGCCAAACACCATGGTATGTTTCCTGAAGACGGACAACTCGTTCCACGGTGTGGAGCCGGTGCCGGAGGGAGCCAATCGCCGTGTTTTCTTGTGGAACCTGAGAAAGCGACCAAAAGATGCCAGAGCAGTACTTCCCCCAGAGGCAGCAGCCAGCACCTAGCTTTTCAAACCTCCTGCAGCAGGGCCAGGACGCCCTGGCGCGCTACTGGGCCGACGTCCAGGCGAACGACTTCGCCCGCGCCAATCAGAAGACCCAGGAGTACAACCAGCCGGCCAGAAACGTCGTGGAGCAGTTTCTTGGACCCAACCTGGGCCGGGGCGTCACCAACACCGCCCTGGCACTCGGCGAGATGAACCCGGCGGCGGACCTGCGGGACATGGGGCAGGGGCTCCTGGGCTTTGCTACTGGCGACATGGGGCCGGTCGAGGCCGGAACCCAGCTGCTTGGCGGTGGTCTGGCGATGGCCATACCAGGGCCTTCCTATACCGGCATGAAAGAGGCCACCCAGGGCATCGCCGACGCGGCCACCAAGGGCGCCAAGAGACATGATCAGCTTGTGGCCGGGGGTCTCAAGAGCGGCCAGCGGAAAGTCGCTTCCCGTGCTTCTCTGAGCACGGACGAGAAGTTCCGGCTTACCATCCCCGGCAACAAGTCGATGCAGGAAAAGCTCCAGGGACAGGTCCGAGCGGCCAAGCAGGAGCATCCCGTGCTCGATGGCTGGTCCCCGCTGGAGAGCAACGGCTTCAAGTGGGAGGGAGGTAAGCCCGTCGCCCTGTGGAAACAGCAGAAATATCGCTTCGCCCAAGACCCAGCCACCGGCAAGGTCGCAACCGGCAAGAAGAGGGAGACCATAGTCAACCGCTTGGCCAAGAGGACCGCAGAGCAGGTGCGGGCAATCCGCACAGCTGCCGAGCGCGGCGATCCTGCGGCGCAGGCTATCCTTGAGCAGTCCACTTGGTACTCCAGCATGCGAACCCGGCTGAGAGAGGACTACGGCGGCATGGGGGACGTGTTTGCTGACATGATCGGTGCCAGCAGCCCACAAACCAACGTCGAGGACAATTGGCGCAACGCCATCACCGCTCTGGGGCAGTTCACCAGGGGCGAGTTCGATGATGTCCTGACCAAATACCAGCAGATCATGGAGACGAACAACTGGACCCCATCGAACTATACCGGGGCATGGAACGAGCTGAGGAAGAAGGTCAAGGCCGGCGAGATGACGGAGGCCGAGCAGGACGAGCTGCTGCCGATGATCCGCAAGCCCAACGGCACGCTCTACGGCGCGAACAGCGGCAATATCATGAAGGCCTTGGTTGACATGTGGCGCCAGCGCTCTGGCTCTCCCAAGGCCGAGACCTTCGCCGGCAACCTGATCGGTTATGACGAAGGTGCCACTGTCGATGTGTGGGCGGCCCGGTGGCTCGACCGCATGGGCAACAAGAAGCGCATCCCCCCGAGGGCTGAGGGCGCGGTCAGTGGCAAGTTCAACAAAGATGGCGTGGCCAAGGGAGATTATGGTTTTGGCCAGGAGGTGTTCAAGAAGGCCGCCGACGAGCTGGGCATGGCCCCGGACGACCTGCAGGCGGTTGCGTGGTTCGGCGAGAAGCGCCACTGGGTCGAAAACCGCTGGGGCTTCAAGGAAGGCGGAGACATGTTCGAAATGGCCCGTCGCGGCACCCTGACCGGCGAGCAGACCAGGGCTGATCCTGGCCGGGTTCAAGAGGTCGAGCGCATGCTGCTTGGCCACACCCAGCAGCGCGATGCTCCCTTGCCGGATGATGTCATGGCGCGGGGCGCGGCTGACATCAAGCAGATTTGGGACAATGACCCCAACGTCGTGGCCAGCAACGTGCAGACCTCACAGGGCGAGTTCATGGACTATGTCGAGAACTCCTTCGATGGCGAGGTGGTCGTGAACCCAGGCTATGACCCTGGCAACCTGATCGGAGAGATCGCCCGCCAAGCCCAGGCCTCGAACCAGGATGCCTCCTTCATCTCCAGGGTGATCAGGCCTGGGACCGAGCTGCCGGCGAACGCTCGACCCGGTGGCGAGATCTACCTGCGCCAGAAGATGGACCGCGAGGGCATGAAGGCGATCACCGACATCCTGGCCAAGCACAATATCCACGGCTACACCATGATCACGGACACCAGGGTCGGTCGCGGCACCAGCGGCGCCAAGGCCGAGCAGTTCACCGGCCTGCGGTTCCAGATCGTGCCCGAGTTCAACGATGACATGATCGCCAACCCTGCCGGCGTGGGGGACTATCTTGCCGAGCAGGAAGATGTTATCCTTGACGCCCTGGAAGAGATCAAGCAGCTGCCCGAGGTGTCGACGACACTGAACCCAATGTATGACACTTACGTCATGGGCCGAGGCGAGTACGAAGGGATCTTGCAGTCGAACAGTAGAGAGTGGCCGGTGCAGACCGTCCAGGAGAGTGTTGAAAGAGCCGCCGCCTTGCGGCAATAAGGAGCCAGGATCATGCCCACCACGCTAGACCGCCTGCAAGACCTGCGTGCCCGTGCCGTGAGGCGCCATGGTCCCAATGCAGCCATCCTCAAGGACCTCGACGCCCAGATCATCTCTGCGCAGCAGGGATCCGGTGGCGCTGCCGAGACCTTCCTGGTCCACGGGCACTCCCGCACGCCCAACACCCCAAAGGAGCCAACGTAAATGCCGCAGTCCAACCCTTCAGCCGACGCTTTCCTGGACACTGTTTCGGTCGAGCCGGACACGCCACCAGATCAGCAGGCCGATCCCGCACCCGTACCTGCAGCGGAGCCAACGGGATCGGATCCTGCTGACACTGGGCAGGATCCTACATCCTTGCCGGAGGATCCTGCCCAACCCCCCTCTCAGGACGAGCGCCCGCCGCGCTCGGTCCCCATCCAGGCCCTCGATGAGGCGCGTGGCCAGACCGCCGACCTCAAGGCCCAGCTCGAAGAGGAGCGGGCATCCAAGGCGCGGATGGAGAAGGCCTACGAGGCTGTTGTCGCGATGGCGCAGGGGCAGGGGCAGGCCCAGCAACCGCAGCAGCCACAGCAGCCCGAGATCCCGTCCTACGATGACGACCCTGCTGAGCACCTACGGGTGCGCCAAGAGATGCTTGATCGGCAGGTGGCGGAGATGTCGCAGCAGGGACAGGTCCAGCAGGCTCAGAGCCACGCCCAGATGGCCCTGGTTGCCCGCCAGCAGGCCTACATGGAAACCCACCCAGATTACCCCCAGGCGCTCGACCACGTCCGCAAGCTGACCACGCAGTCCAATGTCCTGGCTGGCATGGACCCAACAGCGGCTGCGGCCGATGCCGAGCAGCGGCTGTTCTACGCGGCGGTGCAGGCGATGAACAACGGGCAGGACCCGGCCAAGATGGTCTACGAGCAGGCCAAGCTGGTTGGGTTCCAGGGCGGCGCGGCCCCAGCCGCGACCACGGCGACCCAGCAGGCCGCGCAGCAGCTCAAGGCGGTCCAGCAGGGGCAGCAGGCCAACAAGTCGCTGTCTGACGGCGGTGGTCAGGCGGCAGGCCAACCCATGACCCTGGAGGATCTCGCTAACCTGTCGGACAAGGAAATGCTCGATCCCAAGAACTGGGATCGCATCGTTGGGGCTTCCATGAACCGCTTCGACATGCCATAACCGTCTGGTGCATCGCCTAGCACTTTCAAAGCCCAACTGTCCCCCGGCTTCGGTCGGGGGCTTTTTGCCTCATCACAATTATGCCCGCCCCACTGCTGCAAATGCGTTTGCAGTAGTGAGGTTGACTTCTGAGCGCGCACTGTCCTATCCTCCCTGCAGCTCTTAGAGCTGTCGGTCTAGTCGATCCGATAATCGGCTGTCGCCCGTCCCGTAGGCGTTAAATGGGGATCACAGACATCATGATCACCACTAATCCGCGAGGACGAAACCGATGGCCAATACAAATTATGGGATTAACCATCCCTTAGCGGTCAAGCTATGGTCGAAAAAGCTCTTCCACGAAGCGCTGAAAACGACCTGGATCTACCGCTTCCTCGGCACCGACAGCAACTCTGTCGTGCAGATCAAGAACGACCTCAGCAAGGACGCGGGCGACCGTATCCGCTGCGGCCTGCGTGTCCTGCTTGAGGGCGAAGGCGTTCAAGGCGATGCCACCCTTGAGGGGAACGAAGAGAGCCTCGTCACCTACAACGACGACATCTTCATCGACCAGATCCGCCACGCGGTTCGGTCGGAAGGCAAGATGTCCGAGCAGCGGGTGCCGTTCTCAGTTCGCGAGGAGAGCCGCATGGGTCTCCAGGACTGGTTCTCTGATCGCATGGATACTTGGTTCTTCAACCAGATCGCCGGCAATACGGCAGAGACCCGGACCCTCTACACCGGCAACCAAGCGACCATCGCCCCTGACGCCGACCACCGCGTTTGGCACGACGGGCAATCCACAGAGGGATCCCTGGTCGCGGCCAACATCATGTCGATGGCTCTGATCGACAAGGCGGTGGCCCAGGCCAAGACCTTGGCCCCGATGATCCGGCCTATCCGCATCGATGGCGGCAACTACTACGTCGCGTTCCTGCACCCCTTCGACGTCTACCAGCTGCGCCAGCAGGCATCGACTGCCGGCTCCTGGGCGGACATCCAGCGGGCTGCCATGGAAGGGGGACAGATCACCAAGAACCCGATCTTCTCCGGTGCCATCGGCATGTGGAACGGTGTGATCCTGCACGAAGCCACCCGTATCCCCAACATCACGGATACGCCGGCAGCGGGTGCCATCGCCGACTATCGCCGTCCGGTGTTCTGCGGCGCTCAAGCCGCAGCCCTGGCCTTCGGTCGAAACTCGGGGCCGGGCAAGATGTCCTGGGTCGAGGACACCTTCGACTACGGCAATCAGCTGGGCGTGAGTTCGGGCATGATCTGCGGTCTGAAAAAGACCGTGTTCAACAGCGAGGACTTCTCGACCCTGGTGATGGCGACCTACGCGCCTGACCCGTCAACCCTGTAACCTAGTCTCCTGACCGCTCCCCTGCCGATCCTGGCGGGGGAGGGCGAGGGAGGAGAAAAGGAAAGAACCATGGCTACCATTACTGCAACCCAGGCCATCTCGGGCGTCCAGCCCAAGGGCAACCACAACGGGGTCGACGCTGTCCGCTCCACCATCACCTTCGGGACGGAAGTCGTGTCCCTGTCTGCCGGCGACGTCATCCTGTGGGGCAAGGTGCCCAACGGGTCGACCTTGTTGGGTATCCAACGCGGTGGCGGGGCAACCGGCATCAACACCACCGAGACCTTCATCGTCGGCGCCACGACCCTCACCGGGTCGAGCACGTCGGCGGCGATTGGCCTCTACGACAACGCAGCGCTGCCCTTCACGGTGTCGCTGTCCGACGATGCCCTGGGGTCTTCCAACCTCAGCGCAATGGTGAAGTCGGTGATCCCGGCGGTGACGTCAGGCTCCGGCACGGGTGTTCTCTCGCGGACGATGTACCTGACGCGAGACGCCTAATCCCAGATCGGTGTCGGCTCCCCATCTGGGCTAGGGGCGGTGGTACTGTTTAAGGCGCCACCGCCCCGCTCTCCTTGGAGCCGCATAGAGGAGCCGCTATGAACCCCCGCAAAAAGAAGCGTATCAACCGCCTGTTGGCCGATGGCCAAGCCGCGTGGCAAGCCGATGATCGCACCTTGGCCCACAGCAGGTGGGGCGAGGCCTTGAACCAGGACCCCGGAAATGCCCAGGCGTCCTTCCTGTACGGCACCCTGCTGTTCGGTGAGCGCCACTTCGGCGCGGCCCTGCCCATCCTGGCACAGGCCGCCGACCTGCAGCCCGAGGCCCACGAGCCGCTGAACAACATGGGCAACTGCTTCCGTGGCATCGGCATGGACGAAAGGGCAGAGGAGATATGGCTGAAGGCGGCGGAGCTGATGGAGGCCCATGGCCGCATCGACGCGGATGTCTACAACAACCTTGCCAGTGCCTGCATCAACGCCGCGCGCCCGGAGGAGGGTGAGGCCTGGGCGCGAAAGTGCCTTAAGGCCAAGCCCGACCATCCGCAAGGCGGCTGGAACCTTTGCCTCTGTCTCCTGGAGCAGGGGCGGCTGCTGGAGGGCTGGACCGAGCATAAGGTAGGGTTCAGGTCGGGCGTGCGCCCCAACAAGCAGTTCGATGCGCCGCCCTGGGATGGCAGCCACGTCCACCGGCTGGTGGTCTACGGCGAGCAAGGCCAAGGCGATGAGCTGCTCTTCGCCGAGGCTATCAACGAAGCCCGCAGCCATTGCGACAATTTGATCCTCGACTGTCACCCGCGACTGCAGGGCCTCTTTTCGCGGTCGTTCGATCTGGAGGCCTGCTACGGCACCAGGAAGTTCAAGGAGAGCAAGTGGATCTACGACCACGGCAAGATCGATGCCAAGATCTCCATCGGCGATCTGCAGCTCCTCTTTCGCACCCGATGGGAAGACTTCCCGCGCCACCGCGATGGTGGGTTCAAGCCCTACCTGAAGACCAACCCGGCCACCGACACCGCCCTGGCGCGCCGTGTGGCACACGCTGCCGAGGGCAAGTTCCGCGTCGGCATTGCCTGGGAGGGCGGGATCGTTTCGACCCACAGCCACTACAGGACCCCTGACATGGACCACTTCAAGGCCCTGGTCGAGGCCTTCCCCGAGGTCGAGTTCTTCTCGGTCCACTATCGGGGAGATGCCGCCGAGCAGCTGGCCGATGCCGGCATCAAGGGCGTCCATCACTGGCAGGAGGTGGTCGACAACTTCGACGCCCTGACATCGCTTGCCGCGCAGATGGATCTGGTCATCACCGTCGATCAAACCATGGTTCACCAGTGTGGATCGATCGGTCAGGCGTGCTGGATCCCGCTGCCCCATCGCTGCAGCTGGCGCTACATGAAGGAGGTCGACGGGAACCCCATGGCGGACCACATGCTTTGGTATGGTGACAACGTCCGCCTTTTCCGTCAGGATCCCGATTGTGCCTGGGAGCCGGTTTTCGAGCGGATCCACAAGGCGCTTACCGAAACAATCAGCAACGGAGCCGACCGTGACAGAAAAAACAGCCCCCATCAGCCAGGACGACTGCATATCCCCGGACTATCGGGCGATGCAGACCGAGTTCCACGAGCGGCGGAGTGATTACGGCGCCCGTGGTGAACGCCACGCCGAGGACATCACCGTCGTCATCCAGAACGCCAACATCCAGACGGTGCTGGATTACGGCTGCGGCAAGGGTTCTCTCAAGCGCCGACTGGCGATCCTCTCTCCCTACACCGACGTCCGCGAGTATGACCCGGCTGTCCCCGGCAAGGACGGGCGACCGGACATCGCCGACCTCGTCGTCTGCACCGATGTCCTGGAGCACGTCGAGCCCGACAAGCTGCAGTTCGTCATCAAGGACATCGAGCGCCTCGCCCGCGTGGGTGTCTTTCTGGCCATCCACACTGGCCCGGCGGTGAAGGTGCTGCCCGATGGGCGCAATGCCCACCTGATCCAGGAGGGGCCGCGCTGGTGGCTCAACACCCTGGGCGACTGGTTCACCATCATGAACCTCAACTACATCCCCAACACGCTCCTGTTCTTGGGGGCGAGAGACGAAGGAGCCGAGGCCAATGACAGCTAAAATCCCCATCCGGGCCTACATCGGATATGACCCGCGCCAATCCGTGAGTTTCACCTGCTTGGCGCACTCCATCCTGCGGCACTCGACCTTGCCGGTCTCGATCACGCCCCTGGTGATCGACCAGCTCCCGGTGCCTCGCGACATGGTTGGGCTGACCCCCTTCACCTACACCCGTTACTTGACCCCATGGCTCGCCGGCTTCGATGGGCTGGCGGTGTTCATGGACGCGGACATGGTGATGACCGGCAACATTGTCGAGCTGGTGGCCCACTGCATGGAGGACAACGAGACGGCGGTTGATTTTGACAACACTGAGCGGGCGGTCTGGGTGGTCAAGCACAAGGCCAAGTTCGAGTGGCCGTCGCTGATGGTGTTCAATGCCGGGCACCCGGCGAACAAGGTGCTGACCCCGGACCATGTCCGCGCGAACCACAAAACCCTTGCCGGCTTCACTTGGCTGGAGGGCAACAGGGACAGCGACCTCATCGGCGAACTGCCACCCGAGTGGAACCATCTGGTGCTCTACGACGAGCCCAGGCCCGATGCCAAGCTGATCCATTTCACCGCAGGGGCCCCGGTATGGGAGCAGCTCGCCGGCTGCGAACATCATGAGACCTGGGTGAAGGAGATGCAGGAGGCGGTGATCCTGGCACCCTACGAGCAGGTCATGGGGCGCTCGGTCCATAACGACCGGGTCAAGCAGCACATGATCGCCATGGGCAAGCTGCGACCGGAGGTGCGCGATGATGGCTCTGCCGCACCCCAGTGACCTGCCGATCGACTTCGCCCCGCCAGAGATCCTGAGAGCCGCTCTCAAGGGCTATAGCGATCTGGGGCCACGACCGGAGCGGCGACGGGCCTCCCTCACCTGGGAGAGCCGGAAAACGACCCTGGAGGCCATCATCGATCAGTTCTGGCCCGATTATGTCGAGGAGCTGAGCAAAAACGGGTTCTGCACCAAGTGCTACCGCCACATCGGTCGCGGTCGGGGGCTTCACGAAAGCAAATGCAACGGGTAAGATGCTGCTGAACTTATTGCCCCAGGAGCCGGGGGCTTAATTGGAGGCCACCGGCCAATGACAGATTTCGCCACCATGGTCTCTCGTGTCGAGGCTGAGATCCACCGGACAAATATCAACGCCGCAGTCCGCTCGGCAATCCTCTCGGCCATCGAGCACTATGAGGACACCGAGCCCCCCTTCCATGTCACCACCGAGCGCGCGGAAAGCGCGACCATCGATGGCCAGACCTACTATCCGGTGCCGGACGACTTCCTTGACTTTATCGGGGAGTATCCGCTCCAGATCACGGTCAATCAGTCCACCTACCCTCTGAACCGTCGATCCTGGGATTACCTCCAGGTGATCGATTTGAACGCCGTGGTGGGCAAGGGGATCCCCTTCGACTGGACCTATGGCGATGGCCAAATCCGGCTCTACCCGCAGCCCCAGGCAGCCTACGGCCTGTGCCTGTACTACCGCAAAACCTTGCCCGTGATCACGGCGGACACCGACAGCAATTTCTGGACCACGCGGGGTGAACGGATGATCCGGGCGAGGGCCAAGTGGGATCTTTACAACAACATCATCCACCAGAGTGACAAGGGGGACCGGATGAAGGTGCAGGAGCTGGAGGCCGAGCGGGTCCTGCGCGGCATAGAGACGAGCCGGGCCATGTCCGGTCGTGTGATGGGTCAATATTTGTGAGGAGGAAATGATGAAAAAGCTCTTGGCGGCCTTTGTTCTTTGCCTTTTGCCCATCCCCGCGTGGGCGCTTTGTGTCAGTCAGACCATGCAAACCCCGGATGAGTTTTGCATTGATCTTGGCGGCGGGCCGGGCTGTGAAGTCTTCGCCAACCTCGCCAATGGCTCCGTTGCGAAGAAGGCGGCGGAACTGGAGGAGCGCCTACAAGCCCGGATCGACTTCAAGCAGGCTCTAAGTGGGCTCCCCTTGGATGATCCCGACAGGGCGAGCGACCCAAGCGCGGCAGAGATCTTTTGGGGCGACCTTGACGGCAAAAAGACCGCGCTTCTACCTCTCTCGCAAACCTTCCTGATTTCGCGCTGCGCGGTGGTGACCGTGACCCCCGACGACTTGAGCTTGGGCGGGTTTCAGGTGAGGATTTCCGACCCCTAATGGTCGCTATCCGCATAGTCGAGATCACAGACACCTACCTCGACTATGACAAGGGTGATGGGGTGCAGCGGCTGCTATACGCTGACATCCCTGGTAATGGCTGGCCCCAGCAACGACTGAACCGGGCGCGTGATCGTTTGCAAGATCTGCTTGACTTCCGCCAGCCCCTCGCAGATCTGCCGGTGGATGATCCCGACAAGACGACAGATCCAGCGCTCCCGGATCTATTTTGGGACGGTACCGACCTTGTGGGCCGCAACACCGTGGTTGATTGGTC
>Ga0224508_10001018_pt1 | contig 25635 bp, 21 predicted proteins | sample SF_Jan12_sed_USG_4_FD_170157 | JGI IMG/M metagenome (GOLD analysis project Ga0224508, IMG submission 170157) | Sediment microbial communities from San Francisco Bay, California, United States - SF_Jan12_sed_USGS_21 | ecosystem: Environmental > Aquatic > Marine > Sediment | place: USA... | reverse complement strand
CACGATCGACCGCCCATCGGGCGCCGCCGAGCAGCATCTGCGTCATCTCGGCGTCATCGAGGTGTATGCCGCCAGTGCTTCCGAGGCCGGCGGGAATGTGCCCAAAGAGAGCATCGACGAGCCGCTTTTTCACCGGTTCGACGTCGCCCGCCTGCAGGCCGGTCCGCAGGCACCGGACACCGCACGAAATGTCGAAACCGACGCCTCCAGCAGAGACGACACCACCTTCGTCTGCGTCAAAGGCGGCCACCCCGCCAATGGGAAAGCCGTAGCCCCAATGCCCATCGGGCATGACGTAGCTCGCCTTCACGATTCCGGGGAGCATCGCAACATTGCTTGCCTGCACACGGACTTTGTCGTCCATGCCCTCGAGCAGCGCCCGGTCGGCGTAGAAGATCACCTGGGCACGCATCTTGCCACTGGCTGGCAGCCGCCATTCGTCTTCGGAGATCTGCTGAAGTGGGGTGATATCCATCGTGCCCTCCGGCTACCTCGCTCACACGTCGACCACACACTGTGCGACCCACTGCCCTTCATCGTCCCTGCCGACTCGAAGCTCGGTGAACGTTGCGCCTTTGGGTTCTACCACGGGCGTGTGGCGCAGCCGATCGACGTGTTCGCCCTCAGCCTCTGCCGAGAGCCGAAGCCGGTCGATGGTCACGCGGAAGCGGCCGAACAACATCGAGCGCGTCATCATCTCGTAGATGAGTGCGTTCAGCCAGTCGACGAGCAGCACTTCGAGGTTGGGCGCCTCACAGCTGATCGCCACTCGTTCGTCGCTGCGCACCAGGCTCGGGTCGGTGACCACGGCCGTGAGTCCGAGGGCCGCCTGCTCAAAGGCGATGTCCGGCGATGCCCCTCGGCCTCGCACGCCGATGTCAGCCTCATGCGGAAAGTGCTCCCAGCTAGCCATGGGCGCCCGAGGTCATGCCGTTACGACTCCACTTCGCCGATCAGCTCCACCGTGCTGGCCTGCGGGCCGTCCTCGCCTTCACCCTCTGCTAGCACGTACCGCACGAGACTGCCGATGCGGAGGTCGTCGAAGGCCGCGTTGAGCACGGCGTTGCGATGAAAATACACTTCGACTTCGTCGGGCCCCTCCAGAAAGCCATAGTCCTCGGCGAGATAGTGCTTGGTGACTTGCGCGCGCCTCGGAGGCTCGTGGTGCTTGACCTTGCCCCGTCGTTTCCGGACTAGGTCTTGAAGTTGACGCTGAGCCGCACGGAAGGCGTCGCGAAGCGCAACGTAGATGTTCTCGTGGGCGTGGTCCTTGGGCCCCTGGTGACTGACCACGACTTGACCGCCCGGGACGGTGATGTCGATGCGAACGGCGTAGAGCCTACCATGGTGCGAATGCCGATGAGGCGCCTCGACCACCACGTCGCAATGGACAATCGGCTCGTAGAATTTCTCTAGCTTGGCGGCGTGCTCCTCCACCCACTTTTGTACGGCGTCGGAAGGTTCCATCTCCTTGAAAGTGATTCGGACGGGTTGTTGCATGGATACACTCCGCTACTGATTTGAACACGCAAAGTCCGTGCCGTCTGATCCCCGACGGCTTTAGCTAATTCCCGCCAAATCGTCCGCCAACCCGCGCAGATCCTGCGCCTGGGGTCGTGCGAGGCGTCGGTTTTTCGCTCGTAGCCGAGCGCCGCCGAGAGGCAGAGGTCTTGCCCTCCTGGCGACGAAGAGGGAGAAGTACCCGGTGACGCGTTCCGCGTCGCGCGCGGGGTCATGCCTGTTCGTAATGCCGACATCGCCGACCTCTTCGATCGAATGGCTGCTCTGCTCGAGATCCAGGGGGCCAATCCATTCCGGGTGCGCGCCTATCGGAACGCTGCCCGAACGCTGAACGGATTACCGCGAAGCGTCGCCGACATGCTCGCAGAGGAAGAGGACCTCACGAGGCTATCCGGAATTGGAAAGGATCTGGCCGGGAAGATCGCCGAGGTCGTCGATACGGGGCATCTCGCTGCGCTCGAAGAGGTGATGAGGGAGGTGCCCGCGGGGCTCGTCGATCTCACTCGGCTGCCAGGATTGGGCCCGAAGCGCGTCAGGGCTCTGCACGAGGAATTGGGAATCCGTGAAGTCACGGGGTTGCAGCGCGCTGCAAGAAAGCACCGCATTCGCGAGCTCGCAGGATTCGGAGCAAAGACGGAGCAACGAATTCTCGAGTCGCTGTCGAGGCATTCGCCAGAAGAGCGACGACACAAGCTCGCCGACGTCGAGGAGGTAGCGAGGTTCTACGTCGACTTTCTCCAAGCCATTCCCGGCGTCAAAGACGTCGTCGTCGCCGGAAGCTATCGTCGCCGGAAGGAAACCGTCGGGGACCTGGACATTCTGGTCACCTGCAAGACTGGCTCACCCGTGATGAAGGGCTTTGTCGAGTACGACGAAGTGGACGAGGTCGTCTCGCGCGGCACGACGCGGGGTACCGTCTTGTTGCGGTCTGGTCTTCAGGTGGACCTGCGCGTAGTCGCACAAGTCTCCTACGGCGCAGCCTTGTACTACTTCACGGGCTCCAAGGCGCACAACGTCGCGGTCCGCGCGATCGCGGTGAAGAAGAAGTTGAAGATCAACGAATACGGTGTTTTCAAGGGCGACCAGCGGGTTGCAGGCAAGACCGAAAATGAGATTTTCAAGGCCGTGGGGCTTCGCTACATCGAACCCGAACTCAGAGAGAACCGGGGAGAGATTGAAGCGGCAAAGAAAAACCGACTGCCGCATCTGGTTCGCATCAGCGACATCCGTGGCGATCTGCACGCGCACAGCGATGCTACCGATGGGCATGATTCGTTACGAGAGATGGCCGGAGCGGCCAAGAAGCTCGGCTACTCGTACCTCGCGATCACCGACCATTCGAAGCGCGTCACCATCGCCCATGGAATGGACGAGAAGCGTCTCCGGCGGCAACTCGATGCGATCGATCGTTTGAACGCGAAGCTCGACGGGATTCGCGTCCTCAAGGGAGTCGAAGTGGACATCTTAGCCGATGGTACGCTCGATTTGAGCGATAGCGTCTTGAGGCACTTGGACCTCACCATCGGTGCCATCCACAGTGGTTTCAGCCTGGGTCGAGACAAGCAATCGGAACGGATCATCCGTGCTATGGACAACCCCCACTTCAACATCTTGGCCCATCCGACGGGACGCCTGATCAACGAACGACGGGGCTACGATGTCGACATGGAACGCGTCATGGAGGCAGCCCTCGAACGCGGTTGCTATCTCGAGCTAAACGCGCAGCCCGAGCGCCTCGATCTCCGTGACATCCATTGCCGCATGGCCAAGGATATGAGTCTTATGGTTGCCATTTCGACCGACGCGCACTCGACGAGCCACTTGGAGTACATGCGCTTTGGCGTGAATCAGGGTCGCCGGGGATGGCTCGAGCCCGAGGACGTGCTCAACACCCGACCCTGGCGCGACCTCAAGAGGCGATTGGCGCGACGCTGAACGCTTCACGCAGAATGTGCGCCTGGGCGTAGTGTGGTCGGGGTCACACCAAGTGCTCGGGAGCCCAGTTCAGCGGCTATTTGCTTGCTCCATCTACCAACGCACGTTCATGAAGCGCGAGGCCAGCTTTTGGCCCGGTTGTTGCTTCATCTGGTCTTGCTGCGGGCGCCCCGCGGCGGGAAGGAAAGACAAAATGACACTCATAAAAAGAGGGCGTGACCCGCTAGCCGGATTTGGAAACTTGCAGGAAGTGGTTCGGGACATGTTGGCGACCTGGCCGTTTGGGGAGCGAGAGGCGCTGTCGATTGCCGATTGGGCGCCTTCCTGCAACGTCTCCGAGACTGCCGAGGAGTACCGGATCGAGGCGGAGTTGCCCGGCGTCAAACAAGAGGACTTCGAGCTCAAGGTCGACGACGGGGTGCTTACCCTCCGCGGTGAACGCAGCGAGGAAAAAGAAGAGAAAGGCAAGAAGTATCATCGCGTCGAAAGCTCGTATGGGAGCTTCATGCGGAGCTTCACGCTGCCCGCCGACGCCGACGAAGGCAAGGTCGAGGCCGAGTACAAAGACGGCATGTTGAAGGTGCGAATCCCGCGCACGGCGTCGAAGGGATCCACGGCACGGACCGTCGAGATTAAGTCGTAGGCGGGAGCAGCCGATGACACGGACACCGCTTCGAATCCACGATGGAGCCGGGGCGGAGGTTCACGCTCGGGCCATCATTTCGGACCTCGGTTGATCGATATGGATTCCAGCGAACAGCGTCGTCGTATGGTGGAACGCCACGTGGAGGCGCGCGGCGTTCATGACGCCGCGGTGCTCGACGCCATGCGTGCCGTGCCACGCGAAGCGTTCCTTCCGGAGAACTTAGCGGAGTTCGCCTACGATGACACGCCCCTGCCCATCGAAGAAGGGCAGACGATTTCCCAGCCGTTCATCGTCGCGGCGATGGCCGAGGCGTTGAAGCTCGGGCCTCATGACCGAGTCTTGGAGATCGGCACCGGTTCCGGCTATGCGGCCGCGGTTCTCGCTGAAATCGCTGGCGAGGTTTATTCGATCGAGCGTCATCGTGTGCTGGCTGACCATGCGACGCGCCGGCTTCAAGAGCTCGACTATCAGAACGTGCACGTTCTATGTGGAGACGGAACGCTGGGATGGCCCGAGCATGCGCCGTTCGATGCCATCCTGGTCTCTGCGGGGGGGCCGGAAGTTCCCCGTGTCCTCGTCGAGCAACTCGCTCCCGGCGGCCGAATTGTGATCCCGGTTGGACCCGATCTGCGCGACCAACGCTTGTTGCGCGTTACCAAGGACAGCACCGGGCAGACGAACACCGAGGATCTGGGTGGGGTCCGTTTCGTGCCCCTCATCGGCGCCGGAGGGTTCGGGGAGGGCGCTGAAGCGCCGAGCCAGAAGCGCATCCCCCGTCCCGAGCGCCCAATCGCGCATTTGATTCGTGAAGCCTGCCGACCGATCTCCGACATCGGTGAAGCTGAGCTCGGTCCGTTTCTCGAGCAGATCGGCGATGCGCGCGTCGTGCTTCTCGGCGAGGCCAGCCATGGTACGTCGGAATTTTATCGAATGAGGACTCGCATCACGACGGAGCTCGTCATGCGGCGGGGCTTCAACATCGTTGCGATCGAGGGGGACTGGCCCGACGCGGCCCGCGTCGATCACCATGTTCGCGGGCTGGACTTTCCTGTTCACGAAGATCCACCGTTCACGCGTTTCCCGACTTGGATGTGGCGCAATCGAGAGGTTCTCGAGCTGGTCGCCTGGCTGAAGTCACACAACGAGCTGATCAAAGACCCCGAGCGACGCGTGGGGTTTCACGGCCTCGATCTCTACAGCTTGTACAAGTCGCTCGATGCGGTGCTTCACTACTTGAATGATGTCGATCCCAAGGCGGCGAAGATCGCAGGCGAGCGCTACGCGTGCCTGTCCCCCTGGGAGCGCGATCCGGCTCTCTATGGACGCGCAGCGATCAGTAGAGGGTACGCCGAATGCGAGCGCCCCGTCGTTGCGGTCCTTCGCGACCTGCTGGAGCGGCGGCTTGACTACGCGAGGGCAGACGGCGATCGGTTTTTCGACGCGACGTCGAACGCGCACTTGGTTGCTGCCGCGGAGGAATATTATCGCGTCATGTACTACGGAGGGCCAGCGTCCTGGAACCTCCGCGACCAGCACATGTTCGACACCTTGGGGCGCCTCTTGGAGTTTCGGGGCTCGGATGCCAAAGCCGTGGTATGGGCCCACAATTCGCACGTCGGCGATGCCCGGGCGACCGAGATGGGGGCCGCGCGCGGCGAGCACAACGTCGGGCAACTCTGCCGCGAGAGATTCGGGGACGCCGTGTTCTCGATCGGCTTTGGAACCCATACGGGGACAGTCGCCGCCGCGACGGATTGGGACGGCCCGATGGAGATCAAGAAGGTCCGACCCTCGCACCCCAGCAGCTACGAGCGCCTTTGCCACGATAGCAGCGTGCCCGCGTTTCTGCTTTCGCTGCGCTATCCGTCACGTGACGCGGTTCGCGAGGAGTTGGCGTCACCGCGCTTGGAGCGGGCCATTGGCGTCATTTATCGACCTGAGACCGAGCTTGAAAGCCACTACTTCCAAGCCGCGCTGCCCTGGCAGTTCGATGCTTATGTTTGGTTCGATGAAACCCGCGCCGTTGACGCACTAGAACCAGAGGCGGCACGCGCCGAGGTTCCGCACGTCTACGGTTGAGGCACTCTACTCACGAGGGAGGCATCATGTCAGAACAGAAACAACAAGAAGGGCCAGCGCTGCACAGCGAGGTGGTGGCGCTGAGGAAACGACTTGAAACACTAGAAGCTCGGGTCACCGAGCTCGAGAAAGAGCTCCGAGAGACCCAAGAGATTGCGCCGTCCGACTAGCTTACGCCCAGGCGTGGCATCGACGCACATTAGGACAAATATCGAATCTCGATGGCTTCCACCAGCGCGTGGCGAAGGCCTTCAAACGCGCCGTCTGCCTGGCTCTTTCCCTCTAGCCCGCGCGCGGTCGACGCCAGCGTCTCATCATGGATCGCATGCGCCAGCCAATTGGAGAAATCGCCGTGGGCCGCATGATGCTCTAGCACTGTGGAGTCGCACAGCAGTAGCTCGCGGCGAAACGTTGCGAGGTTGTCAGCGCGAGCGCCAGTCACCCCGAAGTAGTTGCGAAATTGGAACATGTCGCGCGGCGGAAGGTGAGCGTCCGCATACTTGTGCCAGTGGCGCACGTGTTGAATGAAGCGTCGGCCCAGCTTGAATAGCTCGACTTGAGGGGAATCGCCCAGTCGCAGAAGCAATGCCTGCCCCTCTTGCGGTTCCGGCAGTCGATCGAGCGGGTCGATGTCCCATCGCTCACGCATGCCCTCGAGGGCCGCAGGATGTATCCCGTTCTCCCCTGGAATCGCGATCAAGAAATCGAAGTCCAACCCCGAAGAACGACAGAGTTGGGCCGGATCGTAAGTCACTAGGCAGAGGCCCTTCTGACTTTGGAACATGCGGCACGCCGCGCCCTCGTCGCCAAAAGGCACTTGCGCTTCGTCGACGATAATCCAATGGGGCAAGCCAGACCGCCTGCGCTCCTCATGGAGCGCCCGGAGCAACTCAGCCGCATACCGGCCTTGTCGTTCTTCGCCGAGTAAGGAGAGATCGACGACCAGGCTTCCAAGCTGCTGCCTCAGCAACTCTGGAACGCTCTCGGCTGGCGGTAGCGGTCCACTGCCTCCCAGGGCGACGACCTGATGCAGGTGTCCGAGGGGCCCATGGTCGCCCTCCGGGTCAAGGATGCACACGGAGTAGTCGAGCTCGACCAAGCGCTCCGCGAGAAGGCCTGCGGCATAGGACTTTCCGACACCGCTGTCCCCTACGAACAACACGTTGGCTTGGGACGCTGGCATCCTGACTCGGCCACCACTGTCCGACTGCCCCAGCGTAACCTGCCACCGACGCGACGCGGGCAATGGCGCACCGGCGAGGACCCGATCACGAAGGAAATCCGCGACGGCTTCCCCGGCGTTGGCCGTGAGAACCGTATCGGCTTCTCGCTTCAAGGAATCGACGGCATTGCCGACTGCAACGGCAAGCTCGCAGTGGCGAAGCAGAGCCAAGTCGTTCTCTGCATCCCCGATTCCGATTGTGCTGTGATACGAAATGCCAAGCCCTTCCAAGGCTTCGAGAAGACCCGAGCCTTTGGAAATCTCCGAGGGCAAGACCATCAGGGCCCCTCGGTTGCGTATCAACTGACAGTCCGCTCCGAGGCGTCGCACTTGCTCTAGAACGAGGAACTCATCTTCGCTGTTGCAACCGAGGAGCACCTGGCCCCGTTGAAAATACACACCAAGCTCGACCAACGGCGCGTCGAGCTCTAAAGGGACTGGCGCAGTCATTGCATGGGATACTCCACCCCGGCGTATCACGGCTCCGTTCTCTGCGACGATCACGTCGAACCATTGCTCCGCGTCGGGAAAAACGTGCAGCAGGTCCGACACCACTCTGCCGGTTACCAAGAGGAGCGCCATCCCAGCGTCGCGAGCCTCCGCCAAAGACGCGAGGACGCGTGCCTGGGGACGACCTCCTTCGGTCAGGGTCCCATCGAAATCGACGGCAATCGCTTTGAAGTATGAGGACATCACACCGATGGGATTCTCGGCACGTACCGCACGCAACACCCATGTCAACGCAAGGGGCGGGTGGGAACGGTAACACGCGCCGTGACAGAGCTCTGGATCGAACGACAGAAGCCCGATGAGCCAGGTTGGCCCCTCCGCAAAGGCGATCTCCTGCAGCGGATGCCACTGCCTCTGGGCTCAGTCGGGCTCGAGATCGACATGCTGAGCCTCTGGTGCAGCCTCGGTGAGCTCGGCTTCGAGACGGTCGATTTCACCGCCGATCGCGGCAGTGACCTCGCTCCCAAACTCGACCAAAAGGCGCTCGAGTGCCTGCGGTCCATTCAGCGTAGCCCAGGTCGCATCGAGATCCCGTTCGGCCAACAGACGCCGAGCGAGCTCACGACCATCGAAGGTGACTTCTGCTTTGAATCGGACAGCATCGGCTCCGAGTTGGGAGACTTTCACGTCTTGGATTCGGGCGACCAACGGGCTCTCTTCGAAGACTGCCATCATTCGGGCGATCGATTCGGAAGGAGGCGCGGCCCCAAGCAGATGGCGGCGGTTTCGATTGATGAGAAAGATCGCAGACGCGCCGAGCAGCAAACCGATGGCGACGGATGCGGCCCCGTCCCAGGCAGGGTTTCCGCTCAGCTCGGCCAAGCCGAGCCCCGTCATCGCGATCAGCACACCGAGCACGGCCGACGCGTCTTCGAGCACCACTGCTACGCCCATCGGATCGGGGCCCTTTGGTAGGTATTGCCAAACAGATTGGCCCGCTTGACGCGCTGATCGTCGAACGGCCGACAAGCCTACTGCGAGCGAAATGCTCTCTGCCACGAGCGACACCAGCATGATGACGAAGCCCAAGTCGAGGTGCTCGAGCGGCACCGGCGCCCAAATTTGCTGGGCCCCACGCACGACCGACACGCCGCTTCCGACAAAGAGTACCCCGGCGGCAGACAGCAGCGCCCAGATGTAGCGGGATTGGCCGAAGCCGTATGGGTAGTCGCTGTCAGGTCCGCGTCGCGACCGAGCGATCCCGACGAGCAAGAGGCTTTGATTCGTGAAGTCCGCGGCGGAGTGGATCACCTCCGCCATGATTGCGGTCGAGCCCGTGAGCAAGAAGGCGACCAGCTTGGCCGCTCCGACGACAAAATCGACGAATAGCGCGACGGCTACAGCGCGTGTGCTCGTCGTCATGCGCGCACTATAGCACCGACGGCTCGAAGAGTTCGACCGCCCAACTCGTTTCTGGTCACTCGACGAACGCTCAGTCGAGCAAGCGAGCGTCGAAGCCCTGGGCCGACAAGGCCTCCAACACCTGCTCCGCCTCTTCTTCACCGCGAAGCTGCAGCACCATGTTCACGATCGCCGCGCGAGCCGAGGAGGCGTCGAAGGCACGCTGGTGGCTGATCTCCATGATGTTGCTGTGTAGCTCCCCGAGCAGCTGGGTGACTTGGCCGAGGGCGCCGGGGGTGTCCGGCACCTCGACCTCGAGCCTCACCAGCCGGTGGCTGCGCACCATGCCTCGCTGCAGGACCGAGGACAGGGTCATCATGTCGATGTTGCCACCGCAGAGGATGGTGCCGACGTTTTGGCCCTGGTATCGCTCTTTGTATCTCATCGCTGCTGCGACGCCTGCCGCGCCAGCGCCTTCGACGACGGTTTTCTCGATTTCGGCGAGGACGAAGATCGCCTGTTCGATGTCGTCTTCAGTCACGAGGACGATATCGTCGACGTTGTGTCGAATGAGGTCCATGGTGAGGATGCCTGGTGATTTCACTGCGATGCCGTCCGCAACCGTGTCGTGGTTTGGGACGTCATTCGGATCGAGGCCGTGAAACGCATGGTGGGCCGACGGGTAGCGTTCGCTCTGCACGCCAACGATCTGGATGCTGGGGTGCAGCGCCTTGGCTGCGACTGCCACCCCGGAAATCAGCCCGCCACCACCGATTGGCACGAGGAGGGTGTCGATGCGATTCCCGGCCCCGAGCATCTCCAGTGCGAGCGTGCCCTGTCCCGCAATCACCGCTGGGTCGTCGTAGGGGTGAACCAGCGTCAGATCCCGCTCCCGTGCCAGCTCTCGAGTGAAGGCCTGCGTCTCGTCGAACTGGCTCCCGTGCAAGATCACTTCGGCTCCATGCGCACGGGTCTGCTCCACCTTGGAATTGGGGGTGCTGCGCGGCATGACGATGGTCGTCGGTATCCCGAGCCGCCTTCCATGGTAGGCGAGCGCTTGTGCATGATTGCCGGCGGACATGGCGATCACGCCCCGTCCGCGTTCCGCCCGGCTCAAGCTCAGCAAGCGATGGAGCGCTCCCCGCTCCTTGAATGAGGCGGTGAACTGTTGGTTCTCGAACTTCAAGTAGAGTTGCACGCCAGTCAGTGCCGACAGCGTTTTGGAAAGCTCGAACGGCGTGTGGACGATGCTCTGCCCGATGAGCTGGTGAGCGCGCCTGATATCATCGATGGTGACAGTCATGGTGAACCGGCGTGATGCATCGACAGGAAACCGTTGGGGACGAGGCTGGTGGCGAGCATGACTTCGTTGATGTCGCGGTGCTCCGACCAGGTGCGAGCATCTCGATGCTGAGGATGGCGCCAGAAGGACTCGATCTCCGGACCGAGCGCAACGTAGGGCGCCAGTGCTTTGATCTGCTCCTGCACCTCCGCACCTCGAGACATGTGCCGATGTCGCATTCCCACCTCGTTTTCGATCAGCGGGACTGCGGAGAGTCCGATTGCGAGCCCGAGCTCCCGAAAAGCCAGGCGACGAGATGCGGGATCGCTAAGGTCATTCCGCTGAGCGTAGCCCGCAAGACCTCGCACTGCTGCAGCGAGCAAGGCGTCCAACAGGTCAGACCCCGCGAATGCTCCGAGGGGCATCAACTGCGCAACGCGTGAGGCATCCGCCAGCAGGCCGCCCAGGCCAAGCGGGTCAGCGGTCGCCCAGTCCTGGCCCGTGACCATGGCTGCGAAGTCCGCGACCTCGTCCTCCAAGCCCTGGCTGCGTGGGGTGCTCGATTGCGTTGATTTCGTAGTTTGGAGCTGTGTGCAGGTGATGAAACCATCTAGCGGATCGTGATGGCCCATCGAGGAAACGAGTGGACGTGAAAGATCGGTGCTCATCTTCCATACCATCCGTCGACGGCTTCCATCCGCATAGGTGAAGGAATCGTGGGCCACCGCTGCGAGCTCCCGCGCCCAGTTACTGAACTGCGGCTGTCTCGTCCGCAGCCACACCTGGTTCAAGGCGTGCATCCATTTGGTCAAGTAGTGGAAATACTGGCCGTCCCGTTGCCACTCCAGTTGCTCATCGAAGGGTTCGCCGCCGGCTCGTTCGGGAAGTGTCTTGCCGATGCGCAAGCCGCCGCGAGTCGGGTGAGCCTCACCTTCCTGTGCACCGAGTCCGCTGATCCATCCGGTTCGCGGATCATCGCCACGATAGGATCCGAGCACGTGATGCACTTGGTCGACCAGGCGAAGCGCGAGCTCCTCATAGCGTTCTTCGCCGGTCGCCTGGGCCAAGCCGAGGAAATTGCAGACCGCGAAGGCATCGGTCCATAGGTAGCGCTGCGGAGGTAGGTCGGACACGAGCCCCGTGCGTTCTGCAAAGCGCATCATGAGGTCGCCGGCTTCCTCGACGGCTCCCGGGCTTGAAATCGTTGTGCTCTCAGTCACGGCCTGGATCGCTCCGCCAACATACACGAGGCTCCCCCATGAGGCACTTCGGGTGCTAAGGTCGCGCGGAGCTGAATGCCAAACCAAGACCGGGAGACCAAACGGAGGAGACCCAGGCCGCGTCTCGGTATCCTGTATCTTCTCATTGCGATCGTTGGAGGGTCGCTTCTGCTGCAGAGGTGGACGACCTACGAAGCCGTCGCGTCGATCCCGTACAGTGAATTCGAGAGGCTGCTCGAAGCCAGGAAGGTCAAAGAGGTCATCGTCACCGACGATGCCCTACGAGGCGAGCTGACCGAACCCATCGATGGAAAGATGCGCTTCGTGACCAACCAGGTCGATCCCGACCTGGCTCAAAGCCTCCAGGCGCACGGGGTGGAGTACTCGCAGGAGCAGCAGAGTTTGCTCGTGCGAGGCATCGTGTCCTGGTCGTTGCCTCTGCTGCTCCTCTTGGGGTTCTGGTTCTTCTTGAGTCGCCGGATGGCAGGGATGGGCGACCCTGGCGCCGGGCTGATGTCAGTCGGCAAGAGCAGAGCGAAGGTCTACATGGAGACCGACACTCGGGTGACGTTCGCCGACGTTGCTGGCGTCGACGAAGCCAAGCAAGAGCTCCAGGAGGTCGTCGCCTTCCTCAAGGACCCGGAGTCCTATAGTCGACTCGGTGCGCGCATGCCCAGAGGGATTCTGCTGGTGGGCGCGCCAGGAACCGGCAAGACGCTCTTGGCCCGGGCCGTTGCTGGGGAGTCCGGAGTTCCTTTCTTTTCGATCAGCGGGTCGGAGTTCGTCGAGATGTTCGTGGGGGTTGGCGCGGCACGCGTTCGAGATCTATTCGATCAGGCCCGCCAACAAGCGCCATGCATCATCTTCATCGATGAGCTCGATGCCCTGGGTCGGGCTAGGAATGCCCAGCCTTTCTCAGGGGGCATGGACGAGAAGGAGCAAACACTCAATCAGTTGCTAGTTGAGCTCGACGGCTTCGATTCGTCGACGGGGATCGTGCTCCTGTCCGCCACGAACCGGCCCGAGATCTTGGATCCCGCCCTGCTACGTGCGGGTCGCTTCGATCGTCAGGTACTCGTGGATCGACCGGACCGCATCGGTAGAACCGCGATTCTCAAGGTGCATGCCAAGAACGTGGCGCTCGGGGCCGAGCTGGATCTCGAAGAGGTGGCCGCGCTAACACCTGGATTCACCGGCGCCGACCTGGCCAATCTGGTGAACGAAGCCGCCATCGTGGCGACGCGAAGAGGCGCTGAAAGCGTCGCCTTGAAGGATTTCACAGCTGCCATCGAGCGCATCGTGGCCGGACTCGAGAAGAAAAACCGAATCCTCAATCCACGTGAGCGCCAAGTCGTCGCATACCACGAAATGGGCCACGCGCTGGTGGCACTCATGTCGGAGCAATGCGATCCGGTGCACAAGGTGTCGATCATTCCGCGAGGAGTCGGGGCTTTGGGATATACGATCCAGCGACCAACCGAAGATCGCTTCTTGATGACGAGCGGAGAGCTGCAGGAAAAGATGGCTGTTCTGCTGGGCGGACGCGCCGCCGAGCAGCTGGTCTTCGATCACTTGTCTACGGGCGCAGCGGACGACCTAGCGAAGGTGACCGATATCGCTCGAAGCATGGTGACTCGCTATGCGATGGTGCCCGAGCTCGGCCATGTCTCCTATGAGAGCGAGCCCTCGGTTTTCCTCGGGGGAAACGCATCACCATTTCAAACGCGAGACTACAGCGACGATACCGCCCGTGAAATCGACAACGCGGTCCGGGCGATCGTTCAGAGCGCCTTTGACAGGGCCCTCGCCATCCTGAGCGAGGAGCGCGATGCCTTGGAGAAGGGCGCACGGCAGTTGCTGGAGAAAGAAACCCTCGGCGAGGGGGAGCTTCGGACACTGTACGAAGAGATCGAACAGAAGCACTCGACACCCGCGTCGGAGTGACGCTTGATTTAGGCAGAGCCTTAGTCTACCGGTCATGTCAGAGGTCAGTCCCATGTCTACGTCTCGTGAGCTTCCCGTCTCTGCCTTGTACCGAACCTGTGATCTTCAACAGCTCGATTTCGAAACCACCAGTGACCTGGCCGGGCTGGATCACCTGGTCGCTCAAGAGAGGGCTGCAATCGCCATCGAATTTGGCGCCAGCATTCAGCATGAAGGCTACAATCTTTTTGTCCTTGGCCGTGAAGGAACGGGGCGCCGCTCCCTATTGCAGCAGTATCTCGAGGAGAAGGCCCGTACCGAATTGCCCGCCTCAGACTGGTGTTATCTGAACAACTTCGAAGAGTCGAGACAGCCAAGGGCCATCGAGTTGCCTACAGGCTGGGGCAGAACGCTCGCTTCGGACATGAACCAGCTCATCGACGACGCCCGGGCGGCAATTCCGTCAGCGTTCGAGAGCGAGGACTACCGAACGCGCCGAGAGTCGATTGAGCGCGAGCTCGCGGAGGAGCAAGAGGCGGCTTTCGAAGAGGTGAGCAAGCGTGCCAAGGAGCGAGGAATCGGGATCATCCAAACCCCGACAGGCATCGCAATGGCGCCTATTCGCGATGAGGAGGCTCTCGCTCCTGAAGAGTTCGAGCAGCTGCCGGAGGCGGAGCGCGAGCGGATCGCCGGCGAAACGGAGAAGGTCAGCAAGGAGCTGCAAGCGGTGATGCAGCAGGTTCCCAAGCGTGTCCGCGAAGCACGGCGCAGGGTGCGGGAGCTCGATCGAGAAATCGCACTCTGGGCGGTCGGAAGCCTGATCGAGGAGTTGACTCTCAAATACGCAGCGCACGAGGGAGTCATTGACTACTTGCAACAGATTAGGGAAGACATCGTGCAGAACATCGCGCTGTTTCGGCCGTCGCCCGAGGAGCGTTCGCCGCTCCAGCAGCTGTTTGGTGGACCCATGGCGGGCGAGGAATTGGAAGCGTCGCCTGCGACTCATCGCTACGCGGTGAACGTGCTCGTCGATCATGGAGGCGCCGAGGGCGCCCCGGTGGTTTTCGAGCACAATCCGACTTTTCAACAACTTCTGGGGCGAGTCGAGCATGTGTCGCAAATGGGCACGCTGGTCACCAACTTCCAACTGATCAAGGCCGGAGCGCTCCACCATGCGAACGGCGGATATCTGGTGCTCGATGCGCGGAAGCTGCTGACGCAACCCTTTGCGTACGACGGGTTGAAACGTGCGCTTCAATCTCGTGAGCTGCGAATCGAGTCGCTCGGGCAGGCGTATAGCCTGGTCAGCACCGTGTCGCTGGATCCCCAGCCCATCCGGCTTTCGGTGAAGGTAGTGCTGATCGGCGAGCGCCTGCTCTACTACATGCTGCAAGCGCTCGATCCGGAGTTTTCCACGCTGTTCAAGGTGGCAGCCGATTTCGAGGACGAGGTCGACCGAAGCGAGGAAAACACGCACTTGTACGCAAGGCTCCTTGCAACGCTGGCAAGCCGAGCTTCAGTGAAACCCCTCGACCGCCAAGCGGTTGCTCGCATCATCGAAGAAAGCGCGCGCGAAGCCGGTGATGGTGAGAAGCTCTCGGCGCGCATCAGGCCGGTTTCGGACATCATACGTGAGGCGGACTTCTGGGCGGAGAAAGCGGGTTCCGAGGCCATCGATCTCAAAGCGGTCGAGCAGGCAATCGATAGTCGCATCCACCGCAGCGGCCGAATCCGCGATCGAATGCAAGAGGAGATCCTGCGCAAGACCGTTCTGATCGACACCGAGGGCAGCGTCGTCGGTCAGATCAACGGGCTTGCAGTGCTACAGATCGGGGATTCTCGCTTCGGTCGGCCCAACAGGATCACTGCGCGAGTTGCACTCGGCTCTGGCAAGGTGGTCGACATTGAACGAGAGGTCGAGCTCGGCGGTCCCATTCATTCGAAAGGTGTCTTCATCTTGTCGAGCTACTTGGCCGCGACCTACGCAGCGGACCAGCCGCTTTCACTTTCGGCGAGCTTGGTTTTCGAGCAGTCGTATGGCGGGGTTGAAGGCGATAGCGCTTCCTGCGCGGAGCTCTGCGCGCTGCTGTCGGTGCTGGCTGATTCGCCGATCGATCAATCGCTCGCCGTCACCGGGTCCGTCAACCAGCGTGGTGAGGTGCAGGCGATTGGTGGCGTCAACGAGAAGATCGAGGGCTTCTTCCAGATCTGCCGGGCGAGGGGTCTCACTGGTTCGCAAGGTGTCTTGATTCCGGCGGCTAACGTTAAGAACCTCATGCTCCGAAGTGATGTGAGGGACGCCGTAGGGAAGGAGCTGTTTCACGTCTACGCCGTTCAGAATGTCGACCAGGCGATGGAAATCTTGTGCGGCCTCCCGTCAGGGGAGGCGGGACCCGATGGATCATTTCCCGATGGCAGCTTCAATCAACGCGTCAGCGCGAGGCTCGCCGATCTGGCGGAGAAGCGTCGCAAGATGAACGGCCGCGAAAAATCCGGAGCGGAGAGTTGATCGTCCGAATGAATGAACGCCGCGTGCGTCGGATCGTGGTCGTTTTCGGAGGCGGCAGCTCTGACACAGGCGTTGCTGGAGTGCTCGCGTCTCTCGCGTCAGAAGGCGCTGCCGACATCGCGGCGGTCTTCCTCGAAGATCACAACCTGTTTCGCCTTGCTGAGCTCCCTTTTGCGACCGAGGTCTGCCGTATTACGGCGACGCAGCGTCCGCTCACTGTGGGCGGGCTAGAGCGTCAGATGAAGTTGCAGGCCTTGCGGGCTGAGCAAGCCGTGCGACGCGTTGCCGAACGCGCCGGCTCGTCATGGTCGTTCCGAATCCATCGTGGACGCATTGGCGCTGCGATTGCCGGCGTGCGAGATGTGGATGTCCTGCTGCTCGGCACTGGCCGTCGATCCTTGGCGCCGTCCGGGGCGCTGGGCGCGGTGGCACGCGTGGTGCGCTCGGACGAGGTCGAGCCACTACGCCCGGCGGCAGTTCTCCTCGATCGCGCTGACACGGCCGCTAGCTCACTCGATGCTGGGGTGCGCTTTGCCGTGGCGACGGGCCGGGGCCTCATCGTGTTCCTCTCCGACGAAGTGGCCGAGGCGTGCCCGAATCTAACGCGGCGACTCGAGCCCCTGGGGCCGAAGCGTTGGGTGATCCAGCATCTTTCTGCTGCGGATCGTGGGGCTTCGTTCGTAGATCTGCGTCGCGCTGCACCCGCGGTTCTCGTCGTCAGTGCCGGCGACGCTGATTTTGAGGAATCGAGAATCGGTACACTACAGCGGCAGCTGAGCTGCCCCATCGTGGTGGTTCGCGCAACCATCCCCTAACTGTCAGTTCTACCGCAGGGCCATTGTGGTTGGATCTAGCAGGCGCCGGCGCACTTCGTGATCTTTTTGTTTTTTCCAGTATACCTTTCGTCGCGATGTCGCTGCGCGCCCATCTGACGCCCCTCGACCTTGGGGCGGTGCTCGGCCGGTCGGCAGGCCTGGTCCGGATGATGGGATGGCTCGTTGCGCTCCCTATGGTCGTGTATCTCCTCTTGTTGCTCGAGGGTAGGCATATCGAAGGGTCAAGCCGCCTTGTCAAAGAGCCCTCGTCCCCCTAGGACGCCGTTGCGATGGGGGAAACATCCAACGCCGGCCTTGCGCCGGGAGAACGACGATGAGCAAGACCGCACTACTGACGGGGGCCGCGGGCAAGGTCGGCAGCTACGTGATCGGGGCACTGGCCCGGCGAGGGATGGACGTCGTCGCTACTGACGTCAGGTCCGATGGAATCCCGACCGACATTCGCTTCGAGGCATGCGATCTCACTGATGCCAATGCGGTCACCCGGCTGGTCGCGCTCGTCAAGCCCGACGTCGTCGTGCACTGCGCCGCGATCGTGGCGCCGGTTTCGTATGCGGAGCCCGAGCTCGCTGAAGCGGTGAACCTCGGTGGCACACAGCACCTCATCCATGCAACGAGGCGGCATGCGCCGGGTGCGTTCTTCGTCTTCGTGTCGAGCTATGCTGCGTTCGGGCCATGCTCACCGGAAAACCCGGTGCGGCGCTCGACCGATCCATGCAGGCCCGACGACAACTACGGCTTGCACAAGCTCACCGCGGAGAGCTGGCTTCGCCATTCCGGCCTCCGCCAGTGCTCGTTGCGACTGGGCGCCGTCATGGACCTTCGAAATCTGATGCCCGAGCACCCAAGCTATCGGCCCTTCGTCTTCATGGTGTCACTCGATCAGCCCGAGCACGGCGTCGACGTCAGAGATGCAGCGCGCGCCATCGCTTCGGCCGCCGCGCAACAACCGGACGGACATCTCTTCCTGATCGGCGGCGACCAATCCTGGAAAGTCACCGCTCGCCAGCTGCGGGGGGAGGTGTTCGACGCGGTCGGCATGGCCATGCCTCCCGAAAAGGCGTTTCGGCCGAGCCCCGAGCTCTCGACCAGGGACGGCTGGTTCTACGAATGTTGGATGGACGAAAAGTACAGCGAGCAGATGCTCGGCTTCCAGCGCATCTCGCGGGCGGCTTACATGGACGAGCTCCGCAGTCGCTCTCGGGTTCGCAAGGTCGCCTTGTCACCGTTCCGGCCTTTCGTTTCGCGCGCTCTCACCGCGGCTTCGCCATACACCGGAAAGAAGGCGATCGAGCCGGGTGCCACGCTTTGGGACGACATCTCTCGCGTCTACGAGCTCCCGCCCGAGGTTGCCCGCAACCGCAGCAGCAACCCGCCGCCCCCATCGCCCTTCGTCGGCTGACCCTGCGCTTCTCAACCGGGTGTTGACGCTCCGGCTACGTCACTCGTCCGCGCGTAGCCGCGCGAGAACCGCCCGGGTAAACGCTGGTCGCAAGTAGAAACCGCGCGGCATCGTCCACTGTATCGCACCTTCCTCGTCCGGAGCTCTTCGCCGGCTGCGCCCGTGTGGGGCCTTCGGGCGCACTTGCAAGACCTCGCCGAGGTGGCCGGTGATTCGTTCCACATCGCCGGCGGCGATCATCAAGGCAAGCCGCTCCCAGTCCGCGCGCATGAGCCTCTGCTCCTCCGCATTCGGCGACCAGCAATAGGCGCGTCCCACCCTCCGATCACGGAGCGGGGTCTTTGAGGCCGCCTCGACGGGGACGAACAGCACCCTGGCGAGCTTCTTCAAAACGGTGCTGCGTTCCCAATCGGTATCCGCCATGGCCGAGAGCGAGATCGAGCAAACGAACGTCGACTCCTTGGGTTTGCCCGTTGCGTCGAGCGGAATCGTCTTGAGCTCGATTCCCAGCGTGACGAAATCGGGTTCCGCCCGCGAGCCCGCCGTTGCACCGAGGGCCTTTTCGAGAATCTGTCCCGCGACCCCCTTGGCGCGCAGTGACTCGCTCGGCACTTCGACACCGACGCGTGCGCCCAGCTCCCCCAGGGTGAGACCCGCAACATCCCGGGCACGCGCCAGCAACTCCTCATCCGACTGCGGCTCCGGGACAGGAAGCACGGCTCAGTGAAGCTCGCAGACTTTGGCGCCGAAGAGGCGCTCGAGGCCGGTGAGGAGCGCGTCGCTTGGGTCGACGAAGAGGCCGGTCTCGGCAAGGTTGACGCGCCAGTCGCCGGGGGAGTTGAGCTCGAGGGTCACCGGACAGGGCCCCGGGTATTGCTCGAGCATCGAGCGAAGCGAGTCGAGCTTGGTTCGGTCGATGGTTTCGACGGTGAGGCGCACCGTGATCGATGTGGTGCGTTCTTGGAGGGCATCACTCAGGAGCGTTGCATCTTCGAGGAGGATCTTGGCTTCCGGTGCAGCGCTCTCGTCGTTGCGGTCCTGCTCGTGCTTCACGCGGCCGCCGAGCAAGATGGGCTCGCCCGACTGCAGCGCTTCGCGAATGCCGTCTTTCTCGAGCGGCTTCGGGCGCACGATCACTTCGATGCGGCCGAGCGCGTCTTCGATGTGGAAGAACGCCATCGTGTGGCCCATCTTGGTTCGGCGCTCGCGGTAGCCTTCGACCGTACCGCCGACGGTGATCTGCCGGTTGTTGGTGAGTTGGGCAGCGCTCTCGGTCGTCGCATCGCAAAAGCGAAGGAGCTCGCCCCGGTAGCGGTCCAGAGGATGTCCTGAAACATAGAAACCCAGCGTACCTTTCTCCCGAGAGAGCTGGTCGCGCGAATCCCAGGGGTCGAGCACCGGAAAGCTTCCTCCGGGGTGCTCGTAAACCTGTCCTTCTTCTTCGCCGCCCATCAAGCCGAACAGGCTCTCTTGGCCGCTCGAACGCTCTGCCTGGATGCGCTTGCCTCGCTCGATCGCAGATTCGATGGCCACGAACGATTGCGAGCGATGCACACCGATGGCCTGGTGAACGGTATCAAATGCTCCGCACTGCACGAGCGCTTCGATCACGCTCTTGTTCACTCGCCTCAGGTCGACCCGCGCGCAGAAATCAAAGAGGTCCACGAACGGGCGTTCGAGCGCATGCCCGCCTTCTTCGTCGGGCTCGCCTTGGCGCGCTTCGAGAATCGCTTCGACCGCCCCCGTGCCGACGCCCTTGATCGCCCCGAGCCCAAAACGAACCTTCGGCCCCATCGGGTCGTGGACCTCGCCGTCGTGGCAAACCGGCTTGTGCCGAAGACGCACGACATCCTGTGCATCGTCGGGGCTGTAGACCACGGTGAACTCGATCTCGGACTCGTTCACGTCTGGGGGCAAAACCGTGACTCCCATCGAGCGGGCCTCGGCGACCGTGCGCACCACCTTGTCGATCTTTTCTTTGTCCGCTGTCAGTGTCGCGCAGGTGAACTCGACCGGATAGTGAGACTTGAGATAGGCCGTCTGATAGGTGATGAGCGCGTACGCCGCCGAGTGGCTCTTGTTGAAGCCGTACCCTGCAAAGTACGCCATCAGGTCGAAGACTTCTTCGGCCTTTTCCCGCGTGTGCCCGCGCTCCGTCGCGCCTTCGATGAAGATGGCCTTTTGCTTGTCCATCTCGGAGGCTTTCTTCTTGCCCATGGCCCGCCGCAAGAGATCGGCGCCGCCTAGCGAGTACCCGGCCATCTCCTGGGCGATCTGCATGACCTGCTCCTGGTAGACGATGACCCCGCGCGTCTCCTGCAGAATGCCTTCGAGCGAGGGGTGCGGGTATTGCACCTGTTGCCGCCCGTGCTTGCGATGAACGAAGTCCTTGTCCATCTGTGCGCCCATCGGGCCGGGGCGGTAGAGCGCAACGGCAGCCACGATGTCGTCGAACCGGTCGGGACGAAGCTGCTTGAACAAGTTCTGCATGCCGCTCGATTCGAGCTGGAAGACATTGGTGGTCTCGCCCGATTGCAACAACGCGTAGGTCGCGTCGTCGTCCATCGGAATCTGGTCGATCCGGAACGGAGCTCCTTGGCGATCGGGCCGCCGGTCGATCAGCTTGGTCGCGACGTCGATGACCGTGAGCGTGCGAAGCCCGAGAAAGTCGAACTTCACCAGCCCCGCCGCTTCGACGTCGTCCTTGTGGTACTGCGTGACATAGACGTCTTTTTCCGGACAAAAGACCGGGACGTGATCCCAGATAGGGCCCTCGCTGATCACGACTCCCGCCGCGTGCATGCCCGCATGCCTCGTCAGGTTCTCGAGCGCTTGCGCGGTGTCGAGCAGCTCGTGGGCCTGGATGTCCTGTTCGTAGGCGGTCTTGAGCCTTGCTTCCTGCGCGAGCGCGTCACCGATCGAAACGCTCTTTCCGCCCACCGGCTCTGGAATCATCGTGGCGATCAAGCCGGCTTCGCCCGGCGTCATGCCCATGACGCGCCCCACGTCGCGAACGACACTCCGGCTCTTGAGCTGATGGAAGGTCGCGATTTGTCCGACGCTCGCCTGGCCGTACTTGTCCCGCACGTATTGAATGACCCGGTCGCGCTGATCCATGCAGAAGTCGATGTCGAAGTCCGGCATCGACACGCGCTCCGGGTTGAGGAACCGCTCGAAGAGAAGCCCGTGCGTGATCGGGTTCAGGTCCGTGATGCGAAGCGCCCAGGCCACCAGCGAGCCCGCGCCGGAGCCACGACCGGGCCCAACCGGAACGCCGCTGTCCTTCGCCCAGTTGATGAAGTCCTGGACGATCAAGAAGTAGCCAGCGAACCCCATCTTCAAGATGACGTCGAGCTCGAGCTCGAGCCGACGGTGATACGGGCCGTCTTCGAACGTTTCGCCTCGCTCCCGCATCTCCATCACGCGCCGCCCGAGGCCCGCGACCGAGAGGGCGCGCAGGTAATCTTCCTCGCTCGCGCCGCCTGGCACCGAAAACCGCGGCAACCTCGGTTTGGCGAGCGGCGTAGCCTGTCCGGCACACATCTCGGCGATCAAAAGCGTGTTCTTCGCAGCATCGGGGACGTGGGCAAAGAGGTTGATCATCTGTTCGGGCGTCTTGAGGTAGAGCTCGGAGGAATGGTGGTGAACCGCCTCCATTTCGCGAACGCTGCGCCCCGCGCCGATGCACTGAAGCACCAGCTGCGCGTGCGCGGACTGACGCTCGAGATAGTGGCAGTCGTTCGTGCCCACCAGGGGCAGGTCGAGCTCCTTGGCCAACCGGCCTAGAACCTGGTTGAGCGGTCGGTTCTCGGGGAAGCCGTGGTCCTGAATCTCGATGAAGAAGTAGCCGGGGTCGAACGAATCGCGGAGCTTCGCAATTGCTTCACGCCCGACGTCGGGCCCCTTCTTGAGGATCTCCTGCGCGACGTGACCGCCCATGCAGGCGCTCATCCCCACGACGCCCTTGCTGCGCTTCTGAAGCACCTCGAAATCGATGCGCGGCTCATCATGGACCGCCATCCCATCGACCCAGCCGGCACTCACCAAGCGCACGAGGTTCTGGTAGCCCTCCTGGGAGCTGGCAAGCAGCAGCAGGTGATGGAGCTCGTGGTTGTTCGGGTCGCGGCGATCGCCGGACGTGAAGCTCACCTCGCAGCCGAGAATCGGCTTGACCTTGGTCTTCCTGCACGCGCGTACCAGTTGCACGGCGCCGAACATGTTGCCGTTGTCGGTCAGCGCGACGGCGGGCATCTCCATCTTCCCGACGCTCTCGACGAGCTCGGGAATCCGAATGGCCCCGTCCAACATCGAGAACTCGCTGTGAACGTGCAGGTGAACGAATTCGGCGACCATGAACGCGCAGACTGTACTTCGCCGGCCAGACCGGAGCCACCGGACATTCACTCAAAGCATCAAGTCGAGTAGGGCGCCCATGTGTGCTCGCCTGCGTTTGCGGTCGGCCTCGGTGAAACGCTTCTCTCCAAAGACCCTCTTGATGGCGGGATCGCGAAAGAAGTAGACAACCAGCGCCCCGAGTATCGACACGTATACATCCCGCGGATCTCGCCCGGGCTTGGCGGACGTGGCTTTCGCCGGCAGCCTCGCCAGCGCTCGGGCCATCCCGTCGTAGAAGTCTTTCATCGCGCGTTCCACGCGGTCATCGCCCGAGGCCATCTCCCAGAGCATGATCCGCACCTGATTGGGGTGCTCCCAGAACAGATCGAAGCTTTGCATGACGGCCTCGCGCGCCGATACCACGGTTCCCTCCGAAGCCAGCTGCTCGAAGAGGCGCAGGTGACGGCGAAAGAGACGGCCTACGACTTCTTCGTACAGGCGATCCTTGGAATCGAAGTAGTAGTGAAGGAGCCCGTGTGTGACCCCGGCGCGCTTGGCGATCGCCACCATTCGCGTGCCATGAAACCCGTGCTCCGCAAACTCGTCTTCGGCGGCGTCGAGGATCGTGACCCGGGTTTGCTCCGGGTCCGCGTCTTTGGGTCGTCCCATCGTTACGGTGCCTCTTCGGAGAAGTACGCCGCCGCTGCTTCGTATGCGCGCGCAAAGTCGTTGTCGAAGGGATCGTCGATCTCGTAAAGCGCGCCACCAAAGCCCAGCAGAGCCAAGACGATGAGGGTTGCCCCTGCGCTGATCGGAATCCAGAACCCGGGACCTCGACGAATCGCTTGCGGCGCGCGGATGCCGAGGACGCCGAGCGCCACGGGAACGCCGTAACACAAATGGTACAGGCCGGCGATGCCGAGCAGCGCGTAGTAGGGATAGAAGAACCACGGCATGAAGTGGAGCGAGAACGAAACGCCTCCAAAGAAGGGCGGCGCGTCGGCGAGCAACGCAGGCAGTCGGGTCGCTGCCATGTGGCCGAAGACGAAGATCGCGAGGTAATAGGCCGCGTACCGGTGAAGCCGGAGCCGAAGTGGCGGCTTGGCCTTGGAGCCGCGCCGGCCGCGCATCCGCAGAACCCCGGAGGTGATGTGAACGATGAGGGTCGTGACCAGGGCTAGCTCGAGGAGCGGCCACTGGTAAACGCGTCGGGCCGAGCTCTGAAACCCGTTGTACAGATCGGGTCCAAGCACGGCGAGGGCGGTGTTGCTGAGGTGGACCAGGGCGAAGAGGGAGAACAGGAGTCCCGAAACCGCCTGGATCCGAATGAGTCGATGGTTATTCACAGTCCTGTTAGTAACAGCAGTGTTAATAGCTGTCAAGCCGCTCCCGTTCGGGCCAGCTCGACCCTCGACGGTCGGCGGTGGCGGGTTGCGTAGGAGGGCCCCCGTGCTAATCCGGGCGCTCCGAAGCCCAGAAAACCTGGCGTTTTGCGGCGAAGGTGCATGTGATGAGCAAGTCCCCCCTGTCGATTGTGAAAGAGCGCTTCGGAGATGATCCGAAGAAGGCAAAAGCGAAACTGGTCGCGGCCGTGAAGAAAGCCGCTGGCAAAGACCTCTGGCTCGACCGGTTGAACGAGGAAAAGGGCTTGGATCACGTGTCCAACAAGAAGCTGCTTCATCTCGAGCAGGTTCTCGAGGCAGTCAGCAAGAAGGTCGGGTCCCGGGACAAGCTCATCGGCGAAATCGCCAAGCTTCAGGGTCGGGCCAAAGACGACGACTACAAAGCCCGTCTGGGCGAGGAGTCTACACCGGCCTTGTGGGATCGCTTCCAAGCTGTACAATCGAGCAAATCCGGTTAGCCGGGTTTGAATTGAAGCACCGCCACGGCATGGCGCCGTGTCGGCTGCACAGCGAAAGAGTTGACCATGAGTAAGAGACTGTTCTGCGGGGGGCTCGCCTGGGCCACGACCACTGAAGACCTTCAGGAGGCGTTCGCGCCGTTCGGCGAGGTCACCGATGCAAAGGTCGTGTCCGATCGTGAAACTGGACGCTCCCGCGGTTTCGGGTTCGTGACATTCACCACGGAAGAGGCTGCGGCAGCAGCTCGCGACCAGATGGACGGTGCTTCGCTTGGCGGCCGGACCATTCGCGTCGACCTGGCGCGTGAGCGTCAGGGCGGTGGCGGTGGCGGTGGCGGTGGTGGCGGCGGTGGTGGCGGCGGCTACCGGCGCTAAGCGTTCACCGCTGTAGCAGGCCGAAGTACCACGAGAGTATCGCGTCTCCCGCGAGCAGGTACTCCAGCGCCGCGAGCGCGAGAAACGGTCCAAACGGAAGCTTGAGCTGTCCGACTCGGCTAGTGTCGGGCTCCTCTGGAGCTTCGAGGACCTCGCCGTCGATGACACGTTCATCGATATCGGGCGTGAGCTTCCGTCCGGTGAGCAGTGCAAAGGCCGTGAAAACCAGCCCTTGCAGGGAGCCCGCGACGACGCTGAACAGCGCGCCCTTCCACCCGAGAAACGCGCCGATCATCAAAAGGAGCTTCGAGTCGCCTTCGCCCATGCCCCGGCGTCCTGCGATGTGCTCGTAGCCCCAAACGAAAACCAACTGCACGAACAAATAGGCCGCCCCCGCTCCGACCGCCGATGACCAGAGCCCAGGCTCGGTGCGAAACGGTGCGGTCATGAGGCCGAGCGCCGCAACGGGAAGGCTCACCTCGTCGGGGATTTCCATCCACTCGAGGTCGACAAAGGTAACGATGAGAAGTCCGCCTGCGAACACGAAATAGAGAATCGTTTCGATCGTCGCGTGCAGCAGCAAGGTGCCCGGCGCCGCTCGCACGATCCAGAGCTCCGCGATCGCGACACAGATGATG
>Ga0224508_10001017_pt1 | contig 25643 bp, 28 predicted proteins | sample SF_Jan12_sed_USG_4_FD_170157 | JGI IMG/M metagenome (GOLD analysis project Ga0224508, IMG submission 170157) | Sediment microbial communities from San Francisco Bay, California, United States - SF_Jan12_sed_USGS_21 | ecosystem: Environmental > Aquatic > Marine > Sediment | place: USA... | reverse complement strand
GATCGTGCCGGCCGCTTTGGCGGTCTGGGCGTTTCGGATTAGTCGAGCATCAAGTGCCGTGCCGTGAACTCGAGCGAACTCACTTTTCAAGTCAAAGGCTCATCGGCGGAGCCATACGAGGTCACGTTCATAAAAGACGGCGATAGCCTGACGGCGCTTTGTTCCTGCCCGGCCGGCCAGTACGGCAATTTCTGCAAGCACCGCATCGCAATACTGGAAGGCGACGGCAAGGCGATCGTTAGCGACAATGCGGATCGGGCGCCGACTATAGTCAACTGGTTACAGGGGACCGACGTCGCTTCGGCCTTGTCCGAGTTTCGAGACATCGAAGAGGCCGGCGACGAACCAAAGAGCGTGCTTGTCGCGGCGAAGAGGAAGTTGGCGAGAGCGATGAATACCTAGGATCAATGGCAAAAGGTTGTGAAGCAGGCATGTCCGATAAACAGCACTTTCCAGCACTGATCATGAGCCTTCCGGCATTTGCAGGGCCTTTCGATGCGCACGAACTGAGTGCGGAGAATTGCAAGGTCTTGTTCGCGTCGTACCCGGCCGGGACAAGCATTGATGCGCATACCCACCCAACCGAGAACTGCGGGGTGATCACGCGCGGCGAGCTGATTCTGACCGTAAATGGTGAAGAACATCGCTACGGACCGGGGGATTGGTACCACCTGCTACCAGAGCAGACTCATTCGGCCCGCTTTGACGTGAGCACGGCGGAAATCGAGTTCTGGTTCGATTAAAGTTGCGCGGCGATATCTGACAAATTCACCCCTGTCTTTCGAGCTTATGCGACATGTGCTAACAGGAAATCGGCAATCCGATGCATGCCGGTCACGATCGGATCGACGACCGGTATGCCATGCCGGGCCTGCAGGTCTGAAAGGTAAGCGGCGCGATCCTCGCTGCTGAGCATTGATGTATTGACGCTAATACCTGCACAGATACATTGCGGGTTGCTTACGCGAGCCGCAGCCAACGCAGTGTCAATGAATTCGTCGAGCGCAGGAATCGGGAAATGGCCTTCGATATCATGAATGAATTCGCGATTCGCGTCGTGACAAAGCACCAGGGCGTCGGGCTGGGATCCGTGCATCAAACCTAGCGTAACGCCGGCGAAGCCCGGGTGTATCAAAGATCCCTGACCTTCGATCACATCCCAATGACCGCTGTCATTGTCGGGGGACAAGGTCTCGGCCGCTCCGCCGATGAAATCGGCGACGACGGCATCGATCGGGATACCCTCGCCCGCAATCATAATGCCAGTTTGCCCCGTTGCCCGAAAAGTTGCGTCGATATTGCGATTCACGAGCTCCCGGTGCAACGCGAGCGCACTGTATTTCTTGCCGACCGCGCAATCGGTGCCGACTGTGAGTACGCGCTTTCCGCTACGCCGTCGTCCGGAACCGCATGGCAGGTTGGCCGGCGGCATACGCACGTCGATAAGCCTGGCGCCGCCGGCTCGAGCTGCTTTCACGAGCTCCGCAATGTCGGCGAGTTTGCTGTGCAAGCCCGATGCAATGTCAACGCCGGCACGAGCAAATTCCAGCAGCGGCGGTAACCAATTTTCTTGCAGGCGTCCGCCCGTCGGCGCGACGCCGATAATCACCGTTCGAACCCCGGCGCTTAGCGCTTCGGCAACGCTCAGGTTCGGCAATCCGCTCTCCACTGAACACTCCGAAAACTTCATCTGCCCGGCACAGCGATCGGGCACCCAATAGGCGATGCCAAGGCCGGTTTTGGCGTTCAGGCGCGCTCGTACATCGCCAAAGAAAATCAGGTACGGTGCCCGCAGCTTGATCGCTGTCAGTTTCATCACGGTATAGTACGTAAATAACTGGCGACCATCATCAAAAGGAATATCGTGCAGACGTCCAAAAGTTATCGCAACTATGTGCTGTTGTTACTGATGGGCGTGTACATTTTCAATTTTATTGATCGTCAGATTCTCGTCATCCTGCAGGAATCGATCAAGGCAGAGCTTGATCTGAGCGATAAACAGCTCGGTTTGTTGTCTGGTTTTACGTTCGCGGTTTTTTATGTCTTTTGTGGCATCCCGATCGCCCGTTGGGCGGACCGCTATAATCGCGTCAACATTGTATCGGCCTCGATTGCCGTCTGGAGCGCGATGACAGCGATCAGCGGCTTTGCGCTCAACTTCTGGCAATTGCTGGCGGCCAGAATAGGCGTCGGTGTCGGTGAGGCCGGAGCGAGCCCGCCATCTCACTCGATCATTTCTGACTATTTTCCACATGGAGAACGCGGGCGTGCCTTGTCCTTCTATTCGATCGGCATCTACATCGGTATTCTCATCGGATTCCTGCTGGGCGGCTGGATCAATCAGTTTTTCGGCTGGCGTGTCGCGTTTTTTGTCGTCGGCTTGCCCGGACTCCTGATGGCCGTGATCGTAAAACTCACCTTGCGCGAGCCGCCGCGGGGTCAGATGGACGACGGCGACCATACCGACATTCCCGAGACTAAACTCCTTTCCGACCTGAAGCGTCTTTGGGCACTGCGAAGTTTTCGATATGCGGCGCTCGGCGCCGGGTTCAATGCTTTTCTGGGCTACGGTTCGTTGAACTTCATGCCATCTTTCGTCATTCGGATTTACGACGTACCGGTCGGGCTGGTCGGCACCTGGCTGGCGTTGATTGCGGGTTGTGCCGGGGGGGTGGGTGTCTATTTGGGCGGGCACCTCAGTGACCACTTTGGCAAGCGAGATGACCGCTGGCCCTACTGGATACCGGCGATAAGCACGTTGGCGGCCGGCGTGTTGCTCTTGCCGATGATGCTTACCAACCAGCAATACGTGATGTGGGGCATCTATATTGTGGCCACGCTCTGCCTGTCCATGTTCCTCGGGCCCACGATTGCCATGGCTCACGCACTTGTCGGTCCCCGCTATCGTGCATTGTCATCGTCGGTGTTGTTCTTCGTTCTCAACATCATCGGGTTGGGTCTTGGGCCATTGACTGTCGGTGCGATCAGCGACGCGCTGGCGCCAACAATCGGCGTAGAATCGATTCGCTGGGCAATCATGAGCGCCGCGATTGCTGCGTTCCTTAGTGCTGGCTTTTACCTCAACGCGGCTCGCTACGTTCGTAGTGACTTGCGGATAGGTCGAAAATAAGGAGGGGCTTTCTATGAACAAGAGCCACAAGACTCACTGGCAGCGCGTTTACGGCGAGAAGCAGCCGACAGAGGTTTCCTGGTATCAACCCATCCCCGAGAAATCTTTGCAACTGATTCGCTCTACCGGTATTGCCAGGTCTGATCCGATTCTGGACGTCGGTGGCGGCGCTTCAACGCTAGTTGATCATTTGCTCGACGAAGGCTATACGGATGTAAGCGTATTGGATATATCCGGCAGGGCCCTCAAAGAATCTCGCGACCGGCTCGGCGAGCTGGCCGGCCGGGTCAACTGGTTAGAGGTCGACGTGTCGGAATTCGAGCCCTCGCGACAGTACGCGCTTTGTCACGACCGGGCAGTCTTCCATTTCCTCACTGAATCGGCCGATCGTGATAAATATATCGACGTAATTTGCCAGGCGCTCGGGCCGAGAGGAAGTCTCGTGCTCGCAACGTTCGGGCCTGAGGGCCCAGAGCGTTGCAGCGGTCTGGACATTCGCCGATACAGCATCGAGCAGTTGCAGGAACTGCTCGGCGCCCGTTTTGAGTTGTGCAGCCACGAACTTGATGACCATCGAACGCCTATGGGCTCTACCCAACAGTTCCTCTATTCGTGGTGGCGGGTTTTACCCTGAGAAAGGAGACAAGCGATGGACATCAACCACCAGTTCGTGAACCGTCCTGTTAGCGCTTTGTTCATCGACGGCGGGTATCACACGGGACAGGTTGTGCTTTATGGTTTGATTCTGGGTGCCTGGCCGTGAAAACGACCGATACCGACTGGTTCCTAGAAACGGAGCGATTGCTACTGCGGCGCGTCACTTTGGACGATGCCGGCTTCATGCTGTCAATCTGGAATGATCCTGCTTTCATACATCATGTGGGTGATCGCGGTATACGCTCAATTGGGGAAGCGGAGGCCGCCTTGCGAGAGGGCGCGTTCAAACTGTACGAGGAGTATGGCTATGGCCCGTACTGTATGTCGCTCAAGGAGGACCGTACGCTGGTCGGAATTTGCGGCCTGTTTCGGCGCGACAACCTGGATGACCCGGACATCGGTTTTGGTGTATTGCCCGATTATTGTGGCAAGGGGCTGGCAGGCGAGGCAGCGCAAGCGGTCCTCACGCATGCTCGTAATGACCTCGGCATCAAGTATCTGACGGCAATCGTTTCGCCCGGGAATTCAGCGTCAATCGGCCTGATCGAAAAACTGGGTTTGAGATTCGAGAGAGGTATTACAATGCCGGGCGAGGAAGACGAAATCAGCTTGTACGGTATGCGGATGGGTTGACCATTTGGGAGCAACATGGATTTTCTGAAGAGCGATGGGGCCCGAACGGGCCTATTTTTCGGCGCGACCTCGGGCGTCATCACAACCATTGGTTTGATCGTCGGCCTAAACTCCGGTACCAGGTCCATAACAGCCGTCCTTGGCGGTATTCTGGTTATCGCTGTGGCCGATGCGCTGTCCGATGCGCTCGGCATTCATCTGGCCGAGGAGGCCAATCCGAACACGACGCACAACCACGTCTGGTCAGCAACGATCATGACCTTTCTGACAAAGTTCGTATTTTCGATCAGTTTCGCTGTTCCGCTGTTGCTGTTGCCATTGGCGTCCGCGGTCATGGTGTCCGTCGCATGGGGCCTGTTTGTCATCGTAGTACTCAGCTATTTCCTGGCACGTGCACAAGGCGAGGCGCCTTTCGCTATTATTGTCGAGCATGTCGGCATCGCGATTCTGGTCGTGATTCTTTCCCACTACATTGGCGTGTGGGTGGCAACAACATTCGGATAGATCATGAATGAGGCGGGCGAAATCACCGACTGGCGACAAATACGTGAGTTTGCCGATGTCGACCTGTCACGCTCGTTCGTGCTGTCGTGGCATGTCGAGTCTGACGTCTTGTTCATCGACATCGATCTCTACCTTACGCCCGAGCACCCGTTTTACGAGAGGCCGCGGCCGGCCGAAAAGGTCTGTATTCGCCCGGCATACATCGAGTTTCCCTTCTGCAAGGCACTTGCTACGGACGGTAGCAGCGACGGGCAACTTGTTGATATTGCAAGAAATATTGATCATGGAGCGATTACTGGCTTGCGCCGTTTGTCCGATACTCGTTACGAAATCAGCGGCGAGTTTGGTACCGTGTTGGTTGATGCCGAGGGACCCCTGCTGAGGCTCAAGTAGTCATAGCGGTCCGAGGAGGAAACCGTGAGTGCAGAAAACAGAATTGACTACGTCGAAATTCCAGTCACCGACTTGAAAAGGACGCGTGAATTCTTCTCATCATTATTCGGCTGGTCGTTCCAGGAGTGGGGCGACGACTATATGAGTTTCAACGATGGCGGCCTTGACGGCGGCTTTCGTCGTTCCACGGAGCCCGCTCCAACGACAGGTGTGCTACTGGTCTTTTACAGTGAAAATCTTGAGCGAGACGTCGACAGAGTTAAAGATCTCGGCGCCACGATCAGCCAGGATATATTTTCTTTTCCGGGCGGCCGGCGATTTCATTTTGTTGACCCTGTGGGCACAGAATACGCTATGTGGTCGGCAAACCTCGATAATAAGAACGGAGCATAAGACGTGGCCGAATTGATCGATCATCCCTGCGTACAGCATAAATTGGCAGTTATTCGCGATGTAGACACAGGGCACAAGCCCTTTCGGGAGTTGGCAACCGAAATAACGAAGTTCGTCTGTTATGAAGCGCTGAAGAATATCAAGACGAAAGAAGTCACGGTTGCAACACCGGTTGCTGAAGCGATTTGCCGAAAGATCGATACGGATATCGTTGTAATACCGATATTGCGGGCCGGAATCGGGATGCTCGAAGGTATTCTTGAGCTTGTGCCCACCGCAAGGGTCGGTTTCGTCGGCTTGTATCGCGATGAAAAAACCAAGTTGCCGGTTACCTACTATGAACGATATCCGCCGCAGATCAGGGGCGGTACGTGCATCGTCATAGATCCGATGCTGGCAACGGGTGGATCAACCGCAGCGGCTATCGACCTGTTGAAAGAGAAAGGCGCTGATAATATCGTGGTCGTTTGTATTGTGACCTGTCCTGAAGGCATCGAGCTGGTTGAGAAAGCACATCCTGACGTGCGCATCTATGCGGCCGCCATTGACGAAAGACTCAATGAGAAAAAGTACATCGTGCCGGGCCTGGGTGATGCGGGAGATCGCTTGTTTGGAACTTCTCACTAGGGAGTAACATTGTGGCCGAAAACAAGACGAAGCCCACGAGAGCAAGTGTTGCGACTTTCATAAATGGTATCGAGGACAGGCAAAAGCGTCGCGACGTCAAGAAAGTAGCTGCCATGATGCGCTCCGCGACTGGGTCTCGCGCCAGAATGTGGGGAGCAAACATTGTCGGTTTTGGCGAGTATCATTACAAATATGCAAGTGGTCGTGAGGGCGATTTCCTGATCACAGGTTTTTCACCCCGCAAGCAAGCACTCACGGTGTATGTAATTCCAGGTTTCAAACATTTTGAGTCGCTTATGAGTAAGCTGGGTAAATACAAGACCGGCAAGTCATGCCTCTACATCAAGCGGCTCTCGGATGTTGATGAGAAGGTACTGGAGCAACTGATCGTGCGCTCGGTCAGATACATGCGAAGAAATTACGAGACGAAATGAGAATGTCATGAGTGGTGAAATTCTGGGATCCAGAGTCGAAGGATCAACACTGATTGTCGAAACTGTGGACGGGCTGGAGACTTATGATTCGCAGTTTCTCGTCGCGGCATTTCTAATTCATGTCGCTCGAGGCAGCGGGCAAATTGAGCCCGAAGAGTCATCGCAGATCATTGATCTGATAGAGACGCATTTCCATCTTGAGGGCGCGGAGTCGCTCGAGTTGATCACGCGGGCTATGTCGGAGATGGCTGATAAGCCAACGTTGGTCGAGCTGCTCATGGACCTTGCGCCAACTTTATCCGATGCCGCAAAGGAAGAAATGGCATTGATGGGGCTTAAGGTCGTCGCCGCCGACGGGCAACGGGAGGTCTCCGAGATGGAACAATTCAACAAAGCCATGGAGTTTATGGGCATTTCGCCCGAGATTGTACATCGGGCATTTGACCGATACTTCGATCAGACCATGCCCGGCGCCTAGCTTTCAATGCCATGAAGATCGACCCACTCGACGAGGATGGCTGGTCACTGGTTGAGCCTGGTGACGCAGACATCACCGAATTGATGAGTTGGTTTCCTGATGCCCGCTCAGTGGATATATGGGGAGGCCCCCGATTCCGTTATCCTTTTACGCACGAGTCTTTCCGCGAAGATTGTCGTTTTGAGGAGATGTCGTCTTTTTGCCTGCGAAATGCTGGCGGTGCAATGACGGCGTTCGGCCAAGTGTATGATCGTCATCGTCGTGGCCACCTGGCGCGACTCATTACTCATCCGGAAATGCGTCGTCAGGGTATCGGCAAACGCCTCATCAGCATGCTTATCAAGGCCGCCCAGCAACTGTACGATTACCCCGAGTGCTCGCTGTTTGTTTATAGAAAAAATGATCCGGCCTATCGCTGTTACCTAGCGATGGGGTTCACTTTGCAGGAATATCCCGATGATGCGCAGATGAAAGATGAGTGTTATTTCCTTACGCGACCAACAGTTTTCTGAAAAGTGCAGCCAACGTCGCTGCGCAAATCGTAACCACTGGGAGAACAATATATGACGAGCGAATTAATCAGTCTTACCTGGGTCGCGACGCTTACCGCGGTCATGTGGATGCCATACATAATCAATACGATCATGGTCCGCGGTTTGATGGATGCTGTCGGCTATCCGGACGAACCCAAAGCCCTATCGGGCTGGGCAACCAAGATGAAGGCGGCACACTACAATGCGGTCGAAAACCTGGTGGTATTTGCAGCACTCGTGTTGGTCGCCAATGCGGCTGGCGTCAGCAATGACGTTACTATCATGGCTTGCAATGTCTACTTCTGGGCGCGTGCCGTTCACCTGTTGTCCTATACGATGGCAATCCCGTGGCTTAGAACGCTGGCGTTTCTTGTCGGCTGGGGGTGCCAGATGGCGATTATTCTGCAACTGCTTTAAACGCAAGCTCACTGCAGTCGTGCATTAGCGTGTCTGCAACGATTCTTTCATTGATTCAAGTTCGCCCCATCGGTTAACGCGGTCCTCGAGGTGCGACTCAGCTTCGCTGAGCTCCCTTAATTTTTGCCGCACGATCTCTTTGCTTTGCGCATAGAACTCAGGAGCGGCGATGATATTATGCAAGTCACTGATGAGCGCTTCGATCATCTGAATCTCTGCCGGCAGTCGATCGAGTTCTCGCTGGTCCTTGTAACTGAGTTTGGAGGGTTTCCTGCGCTTGTTCCGCTCAACCGCTTCGCGTCCCTTCCGTTCAGGCTCGAGCGGGTTGTCGGTCACGGCGAGCTTGCGTCCTTGTCTTAACCAATCGCTGTAGCCCCCTACATACTCCCGAATTGTGTCATGGTCCTCGAAGACGACAGTGCTGGTGACGACGTTATCGAGAAATTGACGGTCATGGCTCACTACGATTAGTGTGCCAGTGTATTCGCAGAGTCTTTGTTCCAACACCTCGAGCGTCTCGATGTCCAGATCGTTCGTCGGCTCATCGAGGATCAGCAGGTTAGCCGGACGAGTAAACAGCTTTGCCAGAATGACCCGGTTCCGTTCGCCTCCGGACAGCGATTTGACAGGCGTCATTGAGCGCTTCGGCGTGAACAGGAAGCCCTTCAGGTACCCGACGATATGGCGTTCCTTGCCATTTAGGCGAATATAGGTACGACCTTCGCCGACGTTGTAAGCGACCGATTTTTCGAGGTCCAGATTCTGTCGCAGCTGATCGAAGTATCCGATCTCAAGGTTAGTGCCACGCTTCACAGTACCCGTCCAGGGCTCCAGCTCACCGAGCAAAAGCCGCAACAGGGTGGTTTTGCCCACACCGTTGTTGCCAATCAGGCCGATGCGATCACCACGCATGATCTTGATCGAAAAGTCGCGAATGACCGGTTCGTCGTCATAGCTGTAGCTTATATTTCGCGCGCGAATGACCTTGCGGCCCGATTGTTCTGCTTCTTCGATATGTATGCGTGCCGTACCTTCCTTCGCGATACGACTTTGTCGCGCAGCACGCATCTTTTCCAGTGCGCGCACACGGCCCTCGTTGCGAGTGCGCCGCGCCTTGATGCCCTGTCGAACCCACACCTCTTCTTGCTCGAGTTTCTTGTCGAATCGGGCCTCGGCCGCAGCCTCATCCTCAAGCACTTTTTCTTTTCGATTCAGGAAGTTATCGTAGTTGCCAGGCCAACTCGTCAGTTTGCCGCGGTCGATCTCGACGATACGCGTCGCGAGTCGCTGAAGAAAGGCGCGGTCGTGAGTGATGAACATGACGGCCCCGGGGTAGCTGTAGATGCGATCTTCCAGCCACTTGATGGTGGCTATATCGAGGTGGTTGGTCGGCTCGTCGAGCAACAGCAGGTCCGGCTTTTGTACGAGTGCCTTTGCCAGCGCCACACGCCGCCTCCAGCCGCCGGACAACTGCTTCATCGATTTGTCTGCCGGCAGATCGAGTTCGGTTATTGTGGTTTCGACGCGTTGTTCGAGGTGCCAGCCGTCGTGGGCGTCTATTTTCGCGTGCAACGCTTCGAGTTCACGAAGTCCGTGTTTATCGAGTTCGAGTTTTGAGCGGGTTTCATAGGCGGCGAGCAGCTTTTCGATCTGGGTAAGACCCGAACGAATAACGTCGGTGACTGGCATGTCCATCGCTTCGGGCAAGGTCTGCTCGAGCTGGCTTACAATCAGGTCGGGTTTTCTGATGATCTCGCCGCGATCAGCATCGAGCGTTCCCATGATCAGCTTCAATGTCGTGGATTTTCCCGCCCCATTGCGGCCGATGAGACATATGCGCTCGCCACGTTCAATCAAAAATTCGGCGTTGCGCAGAATGACCTGGTCGCCGAATTCGAGTCCGATTTGGTCGAAGCGGAGGAGTGACATCAAGAGTCCTGAATGAGTTACGCGTGTATCCTGTGGCCATGATTCACGAGGAGTGGCGCGAAATGCAAATCGCAGACCGGGGAAGTGTATGAGCGAGGACCGTTTTATTGATATTGAGAGCAGACTGGCACACCAGGACCAACTGCTGAACGAACTCAATGATGTGGTAACGCAACAGCAGGCGAAAATCATGCAGCTCGACGAACTTTGCAAGTCGTTGATTACAAGAGTTCGATCCATGGGTGAGGCCATGCCGGAAAATGATCCAGGGGATGAAAGGCCACCTCATTATTGATCGCTAACCCCGATCCAATAGGGCGTACGTTGACGTATAGTGTGACCCAAAGCTGCGCCGGAGAAACGTCATGTCATTGATGCTGAGGTTGATCTTCTTGTCCCTGCTATTCGCGGCGGCTGCCACACCGGCTCAGGTCTATGTGCCCGAAGACCTGCAGGGCTGGCAACAATGGGTTCTCAAGGACAAGGAATACCGTAACTGCCCGTTTTATTTTGACCGTAATGCGCAACAGCGCAACGATTTTCTTTGTGCCTGGCCCGGACGGCTACGCTTAGCGGTCACGGCGTCGGACGCAGAATTCACGCAACAGTGGACGGTATACGCCGAGGAACAATGGCTCGCGTTGCCAGGCGGCGTGGACTACTGGCCCGACGGAGTTACCGTCAACGATCGCGCGGTCGAAGTCGTCGCCCGTGACAATGTTCCGAGTATTCGGATCGGGCCTGGCGACTACAACATCGCCGGCCGATTCGACTGGGACGAGCGCCCCGGCATTTTGCGCTTGCCGCCGGCCAGCGGGCTGGTGACCTTGACGGTCGATGGACGCCGGGTGGAACGTCCCGAAATGAGTCGCAACGGTGTCTTCCTGGGAGAGCGAAAACGGGATACGCGTGTCGTTGATTCGATTCGTTCCGAGGTGCACCGGCTGGTCGCGGATGACGTGCCGACGCGATTGGTAACGCAACTCGAAATAGACGTCTCGGGCAGCGTTCGCGAGGAGCTGTTTGGCCCGATTCTCCCCGGGGGTTTTGTGCCCCTTCATATACAGAGCGAGTTGCCGGCCCGGCTGGAGGCGGACGGTAACCTGCGGCTTCAGGTTCGCCCAGGTCGCTGGACCATTTATCTCAGCGCACGCGGACCTGATGTCCTGAACAGCATCGTGCGGCAGGATATCGGCACCAATCTGCCGGACTCGGAAATCTGGAGTTACCAGTCGAATGATCGACTGCGGGTTACTGCAGCGGAGGGCCTGCCTCCCGTTGATCCGACCCAGGTTCAGGTACCGGGGAATTGGCAGAATTATCCGGCGTTCCGTGTTGACCCCGGGGCGACGTTTACCATCACGGAACGCAGTCGGGGCGTCGTATCCGCCACCAACGAGTTGGCTCTTGACCGGACCATTTGGCTGGATTTTGACGGCGACGGTTTTGTCGTTCTGGACGGCATCAGCGGTGAGATGCGCACGGCCTGGCGACTCGATATGGCGCCACCCTACGCATTACTATCAGCGAGGGAGCGCGACGAAAACCTCTTGATCACACAAGGTCAGGGTGAGGGCAGCACCGGTATCGAAGTACGGCAAACCGACGTCGACGTCGACGCGCTCGGTCGAAGCGATACACGCGGATCGATGCCCGTCACCGGCTGGGACGCTCGTTTCGCCGCGGTCAGGGCCACACTGAACCTGCCGCCCGGGAACAAATTATTGGCGGCCCCGGGGGTCGATGTTGCTCGCGGCAGTTGGGTGAGCCAATGGCAATTACTCGATTTTTTCCTGGTACTGATCATTACGATAGCAGTCTGGCGATTGCTGGGACGCGGCGCTGGTGTTATTGCACTGCTTGCTCTGACCCTTAGTTTCCATGAAATGTACGCACCCGGTTGGCTCTGGCTGAATCTGCTGATCGCCATTGCGCTGATGCGCGTCGCGCCGACCGGCCGGCTTCGCCAGTTGGTTTCCGGCTATCAATTTCTTAGTGCCGCGGCACTGGTCATCGCGCTGGTCCCATTCATTGCAAGCCAGCTGCGCATCGCACTTTATCCACAGCTCGAGCCACAGTACAACCAGTACCAGCTATATGACCGTGTTTCGCCAGCGTCGGCACCGGCCGAGCAACCATCGGACTATGCCAAGGGCAGGGAAAGTCAATCGCGGACAGCCGCGATGACCGCAGAAGGGGCGATGCTGGAAGAGGTGCGGGTCTTGGGGGCGAAGCGATCCTTTGACTTCGAGCGTTACGCGCCGAACGCGATCGTTCAGGCCGGAGCCGGTATTCCATCGTGGAAGTGGAATACCTACTCGCTGCAATGGAGCGGTCCGGTTGAGGCGCTCCAGACAATGCGGCTCGTCGTGTTGCCGCGTTGGCTCGTCAGCGTGCTGCGCGTTGCAGAGGTTGCTTTGTTACTGCTGTTTGCGGCGGTTCTGGCCGCAGAGATTTTGAACAAACGGTGGAACCTCCCTGGCGGAATCAAATTCGGGCGCGCAGAGATCGCGAATCTGTTCGCCGCCGGACTGATTGCCACGCTGATAACGGCCAGTCCGAGCGCCGAGGCACAGATGCCCGATGCGGATCTATTGAAGCAACTGGAGCAGCGCCTGCTCGAGCCACCAGACTGCGTTCCGCGCTGTGCGGAAATAGTCGCTGCCGACGTAGCTGTCGGCGCAAATGCAATAAGCATGAATCTGACGATCCATGCGATGGAAGACATAGCCATTCCACTGCCGGGGTCGGCAGATGGATGGCGCCCTGAAGTTGTACTGTTGGATAATGCAGCGAACACGCGCATCATTCGAATGAGCAACAACGCGCTTTGGTTGTACGTCTCGTCCGGACGACATCGGGTGACGCTGCGTGGACCGGTACCGGCCGTAGACAGCCTGGAGGTGCCGTTCCAGACACCGCCTCGTGTGGTCGAGGTGGACAGCGACGGCTGGTTTGTTGCGGGTATCAAGGATCGGCGGCTGTTGTCAGGTTCCCTGCAACTCACGCGGCTCCAGACCAGCGCGAATGGAAATGAAACGGCTCGCTGGGAAAGCAGTCGTTTTCCGGCATTTGCGCGAATTGAACGCACGGTCGAACTCGATCTCGACTGGCGCGTTAGAACGACAGTCTACCGTGTTGCGCCGATGCAGGGCGCGCTGACACTCGATGTGCCTTTGCTCGACGGCGAGTCGATTGTCAGCGGCGACTTCGCGGTTGACGAGGGTCGCGTGCTGGTGTCAATGAACCCGCAGCAGCGCGAAATCAGCTGGGTTTCGAGCCTGCCGCGCAAGTCACCATTGACACTCAGCTCGGAACAAGGCGCCTCATGGAGTGAGGTTTGGCGATTCGCCGTTGGTAATATCTGGAACGCCGAATTTGAAGGCGTGCCGGAGAACGATACCGGAGATGATGTCAGCGATGTGCGTGTCGCGGAATTCAGCCCGCGCAGCGGTGAAAAGCTCACCTTGATCGCGGCTCGGCCGGAGGCCATTGGGGGCACTACACTCGCCTTCGATTCCGTCAGTCTTTCCGTTAACCACGGAAATCGCTCGAGCGACGCGAGCCTGGCACTGAGTTACCGTAGTACGCGCGGCGCGCAGCATGTCCTTGTACTGCCTGAGGGAGCTGAGGTTACGTCGGTCACTATTGATGGCCGCTCGCAGACGATGCGAGCCGAGAATGGCGAGTTGACGCTGCCAATCTTGCCGGGTGAGCACGGTATCCAGGTTCACTGGCGTGAAAGTGGTGAAATGGGCTTGCGGACGACCACACCTGCTGTCGACATCGGTGCGCCTGCCAGTAATATCGAACTGTCGCTGACGAAACCACGCGACCGCTGGTTGCTGGGCACCCGCGGACCGAAACTAGGTCCCGCCGTGTTGTATTGGTCAGAGCTGGCGGTGCTCATCTTGTTTGCGCTGATACTCGGCAAGATCGGGCTCGCACCGCTCAGTAACTGGCACTGGCTGTTGCTGGGACTCGGGTTCAGTACGTTCAACTGGCCGGTACTCGGCGTCGTCGTTGGCTGGCTGCTGGCGTGTGGGGTGCGCGAGAAATGGCGAACCGATGTGAACTGGTGGCGTTTCAATCTGATCCAGGTCGGTATTGGCGGACTCTCGGTTATTGCGCTGCTGTCTATCGTGACTGCTCTGCCGCAGGGTCTGCTCGGTACACCCGACATGCACGTGGCCGGGAACAATTCCTACGGGGACGTTCTGAGCTGGTTTGCCGACAGCAGTGACTCCATGCTGCCCGTCGCATCGGTAGTTTCGGTACCGCTATGGATATACAAAGCGCTGATACTGGCCTGGGCACTTTGGCTGAGCTTCGCGTTGCTGCGCTGGTTGCCATGGGTATGGCAGTGCTTCAGCAGCCAGGGTTACTGGCGATCACGAAAAGGAGACGCGCTGCGGCCAAAGAGTGAAGGTTCTGAGTAATGTCAGCATTGCGGATGGTCTGGATGGCGCTTTTTCTCGGCGTGTTAATTTGGTCGGGCATCGGACCGAAAGACTTCACGACCTGGTGCCTGGAAGTCTTTCCCGCAGTTGCCGGGGCCGTCGTTCTCTGGGTAACGCGCGAGCGATTTCCACTGACAACCCTGGTCTATGTATTGATCCTCATTCACTGTGTCATCCTGATGATCGGTGGCCACTACACTTACGCCGAAGTTCCGCTCGGCGAGTGGCTGCGTGAGGCCTTCGATGGGACGCGAAATAACTACGACAAGCTCGGGCATTTTGTGCAGGGCTTCATACCGGCAATGATCGCGCGTGAGCTTATGATCCGGCTGAAGGTGTTTAATTCCGCGCGCTGGCGGGATCTATTCATCGTCTGCTTCTGCCTTGCTTTCAGTGCGCTTTACGAACTCATCGAGTGGTGGGTGGCGTTATTGTCCGAGGAAGCGGCCGACGCCTTCCTCGGCACGCAGGGCTATGTGTGGGATACGCAGTCGGACATGGGTTGGGCGATGTTTGGTGCGGTTCTTGCGCTCCTGCTTCTCAGCAAGTGGCACGACAAACAGTTGCGTGAACACGGTTTTCTACCCGCGCCCTGAGGGACTGGAGTGCGAGCGTCGATCTTTTGCGTATTGATGTTGTCGGGCAGCCTGGCATCGGCCGCCGATTGCGTCGTTTTGTTGCACGGACTGGCTCGGACAGCAACGTCAATGAACAAGATGCAGCGCGCCTTGAGCGAGGAGGGGTTCGAGACCGCAAACATAAGCTATCCGTCACGCCGCTTCGAAATCGCCGAACTGGCGGAAATGGCCGTAAGTGACGGGTTGAATGTTTGCCGTTCCAACGGCAGCGCAGGGCGCGTGCATTTCGTGACGCACTCACTTGGAGGTATTTTGCTGCGCCAGTACCTGAGTACCGGCGAAATTGACGAGCTGGGCCGTGTGGTCATGCTTGCACCACCGAATCAAGGGAGCGTCGCGGCCGATAAACTCGGTAAGATTCCCGGTTATGGGTGGCTAAACGGCCCGGCCGGGCGGCAGCTGGGGAAAGGGGAGGACAGCGTGCCTCTCAAACTGGGTCCCGCAAACTTCGAGCTCGGCGTGATCGCGGGTAGCCGGAGCATCGATCCCATTACGTCGGCGCTGCTCGAGAACCCCGATGACGGGAAAGTATCCGTTGCAGACACGAAGCTCGAAGGCATGGATGATTTCATCGTCGTGAAGCACTCACATGCGTTCATGATGCGAATGCGTCGTCCGATCGAATTGACGATCCGGTTCCTGAACAGCGGGACTTTCAACCCGTCAACATTGAGATCGCCGCTACCTGCCGATGAAGCTGGCGCTGATTGAAACGTCACCCTACTTATGCATTGACGGCGGCGCCGCGGCGAGATTTGCGCATCCGTTTGACCAGCGGTTTGAGGAATTCGCCAGTAAACGAACCCTTGCTCGACGCGACTTTCTCCGGCGTGCCTGTAGCGACGATCTGGCCGCCGCCATCGCCACCCTCCGGGCCCAGATCGATGATCCAGTCGGCGGTCTTGATGACATCGAGATTATGTTCGATGACGACGACCGTATTGCCATGGTCACGCAGGCGATGCAGCACACCGAGTAGTTGTTCGATGTCGTGAAAGTGCAGGCCTGTCGTCGGCTCATCCAGTATGTAGAGCGTGTTACCCGTATCTCTTTTGGAAAGTTCCTTCGCCAGCTTGACGCGCTGTGCCTCGCCTCCGGATAAGGTCGTGGCATTTTGGCCCAGACGAATATAGGTCAGGCCGACGTCCATGAGAGTTTGCAGTTTCCTCGCAACCACCGGGACATTTCTGAAGAACTCGGCCGCATCCTCAACCGTCATATCCAGCACCTCGTGGATGTTCTTGCCTTTGAAGCGAATCTCGAGTGTTTCGCGGTTGTATCGTTTTCCGCGGCAGACATCGCAGGGCACGTAGACGTCAGGAAGGAAGTGCATTTCCACCTTTATGACGCCGTCACCCTGGCACGCCTCGCAGCGGCCACCTTTGACGTTGAAGCTGAAGCGTCCTGGCATATAGCCGCGTGAGCGCGCTTCCTGGGTGCCCGCGAACAACTCACGAATAGGAGTGAATAGCCCGCTATAGGTCGCAGGGTTTGAGCGCGGTGTGCGGCCGATAGGGCTTTGGCTGATATCAATGACGCGATCGATCTCATCCAGGCCCCGAATTTCCTTGTGCGGCGAGGGGTTGCGGCTTGCCCGGTTCAATTGCTCGGCAACGGCCTTGTAGAGGGTGTCATTAATGAGCGTCGACTTGCCGGATCCGGAGACGCCCGTGATGCACGTCATGAGGCCGACCGGGATAGATGCTTCGACATTCTTCAGGTTGTTGCCCGTGGCGTCGACGATGACGATCTGCCTGTCCGGATCCGCAGATGTGCGTTCTTCCGGTATGGCAATTGCGCGTCTGCCGGACAGGTACTGGCCGGTCAGCGATCGAGGCTCGTTCTGGATTTCCTGGGGCGTACCCTGTGCGACAACCTGCCCCCCGTGCACGCCCGCACCCGGGCCGAGGTCCACAACGTGATCGGCCGAGAGTATGGCTTCCTCGTCGTGCTCCACGACGATGACCGTATTGCCTATGTCACGCAGATGCGTCAGCGTCCCGAGCAGGCGCTGGTTATCGCGCTGATGCAGGCCGATCGAAGGCTCGTCCAGTATGTACATGACACCGACCAGCCCGGAGCCAATCTGGCTTGCCAGTCGAATGCGCTGTGCTTCACCACCCGACAAGGTCTCGGCACTGCGATCGAGCGACAGGTAATCGAGGCCGACGTCAGAAAGGAAGCCGACACGTTCACTGATTTCCTTGACGATCTTGTCGGCGACGGTTGCCCGCCAACCCTCGAGTTTCACGTTGTCGAAGAACGCGCGTGCGTGGCCGACGGACAGCCGCGTAATGTCAGGCAACGACTGTCCGGCAACGAAAACGTGCCTGGCCGCGCGGTTCAGTCTTGTGCCATCGCAGTTCGGGCAGTCCTGACTGTTCAGGAATTTCGACAGCTCTTCGCGAACGGCGCTCGATTCGGTTTCGCGGTAACGGCGTTCGAGGTTAGGCAGTACGCCCTCGAAGCGATGCAGCTTCTTGATCTGCATGCCACGCGAATTAGCGTAGAAAAACTCGATCTTGTCCTTGCCGCTGCCGTGCAGAACGACGTTCTGCAATTCCTTCGACAGCTCGTTGAACGGCGTTTCGATGTCGAAATCGTAATGCGACGCCAGGCTCTGGATCATCTGGTAATAGTATGTGGTCTTCCGATCCCAGCCGCGAATTGCGCCGCCAGCGAGTGACAGGCCGGGACTAACGACCACACGATCAGCGTCGAAGAACTGCTTGACGCCGAGGCCGTCACAGCTGGGACAAGCGCCGCTCGGGTTGTTAAACGAAAACAGGCGCGGCTCGAGTTCTGTGAGGCTGTAGCCGCAGATGTTGCAGGCAAAACGATCGGAGAAAATGATCTCCTCCTGTTCGTCGTCATTCATCCACGCGATTCGCGCCACCCCGTCGGCGAGTCGCAGCGCCGTTTCAAACGACTCGGCGAGGCGGAGGCGAATGTCGTCCTTGACCTTGAAGCGGTCGACGATCGCGTCGATGTCGTGTTTCTTACGCAGGTCGAGAGCAGGCGGCTGGTCAAGTTCATAGATCTCGCCGTCGATCCGTGCGCGGATAAAGCCCTGCGCCTGAAGGTCAGCCATGAGTTGCACGTGCTCGCCTTTGCGATCGGCAACTACCGGCGCGAGCAGCATTAGCCGCGAGCCTTCGGGCAATTCGAGCACGTGATCGACCATTTGACTAACGGTCTGCGCTTCGAGCGTGATGTCGTGGTCCGGGCAACGCGGTGTGCCGGCACGCGCAAACAACAATCGCAGGTAGTCGTAAATTTCGGTGACGGTTCCGACCGTCGAGCGTGGGTTGTGAGACGTCGATTTCTGCTCGATTGAAATCGCCGGCGACAGTCCGTCGATGTGATCGACATCGGGTTTTTCCATCATCGAAAGGAACTGGCGCGCATAAGCGGACAGCGACTCGACGTAGCGGCGCTGCCCCTCGGCATAGATCGTGTCGAAAGCGAGTGAAGATTTGCCGGACCCGGATAGCCCGGTGAGCACGATCAGTTTCTCGCGCGGCAATTTAAGGTCGATGTCGCGCAGATTGTGGGTTCTGGCGCCACGAATATCGATGTGCTTCATAACGGCTATTCAGGGATTGCGGAACAACCTGCTAATATACGCCGCCGCGCATCCGCCGCGCAAAGGAAGTCAACGATTGAGTTCAGAGAACCCCGACACCATTGTCGTGATGCATGCGTCCGAGCGTCGTTCGGTTGCCGTGGTCGCGCTCATTTCCATGATTCGGATGTTCGGGTTGTTTGCGCTATTACCGGTGTTGTCGCTATATGCGGCGAGCCTTGAGAACGCTACGCCGCTCCTGATCGGGCTCGCGGTCGGCGCTTATGGGCTTACACAGGCCGGTTTCCAGATACCGCTGGGCGCCTTGTCGGACCGCGTTGGCCGCATTCCGGTCATTCTCGGGGGGCTGGCGATATTCGCGGCCGGCAGCGTGCTCGCGGGCCTGAGCGAATCCATCTATGGCGTTATTGCGGGGCGTCTCCTGCAGGGCGCTGGCGCGATATCGGCGACATTGACCGCGCTTATCACCGATGCAACGCGCGAGGAGGTCCGAACCCGGGCCATGGCCGTATTCGGCGTCGGTATCGGCCTTTCTTTCATGGTAGCGATGGTCGCTGGCCCATTGATCGCTGCACAGCTCGGGGTCAAATCGCTTTTCTGGATTGCGGCTGCGCTTGCCATTGTCGCCGGTCTGCTGCTGAGTTTGCTGCCCGAAATTCCGCGGCCGCTGCAACGCGAAAGCTGGAGTCTCGTGCCGGCTTTTCGCGCCGATCTGCTGCGCCTCGATTTCTATGTATTCCTGTTGCACACGATCATGACGGCTACATTTGTGGCCCTGCCGTTTCTTCTCACTGATCATCTTGAAATGGCGTTGACCGATCATTGGAAAATGTACGTCGGTGCGCTGCTTTTGTCGCTGATCATCGCGGTGCCGATGATCATCAAGGACAAACACGAGGGACGTGGTCGGCTTATCGGCATTGCCGTGACCTTGATTCTCGGCGCACAACTGGCCCTGACGTTTCTCGGTTTCTCGGCAATCCCTGTGTTCCTTGCCCTCGTCGTGTATTTCGGCGGTTTCAACTTCCTCGAGGCAGGCCTGCCGGCGCGACTGTCGGTGCTCGCGGATGACGACGTTCGCGGTGCGTCACTGGGTGTGTTCTCCAGCGCACAATTTCTGGGGGCTTTCTCCGGCGGCCTGATTGGTGGCCGTTTCCTGGGCCAGGGCCGACCGGCGGATGTGTTCTTCGTTTGCGCGCTCATGGCCGGTATCTGGCTGGCGATGCAGGGCTTCGGGCGGCTGCGGCGATAATCCGCAGAAATCCTGTCTGGCACCCAGAAATCGGACTGGCTTTTACCCCGTCAGGCTCTACAATAGGCCCCCCTCACTGCCTCGGCGGCGAGTTTCATAACAGAACAACATTACAGTAGGGGACCGATATGGCCCGCGGAGTAAACAAAGTCATCATCGTTGGTAACCTCGGGCAGGATCCCGAGACACGTTACATGCCAAGTGGCTCGGCCGTGACGAACTTCACGGTTGCTACCAACGAGTCGTGGAAAGACAAGCAAACCGGCGAGCAGAGGGACCGCACCGAGTGGCATCGTGTGGCGATGTTCAATCGCCTGGCGGAAATCGCCGCCGAGTACCTGCGCAAAGGCTCCCAGGTTTACATCGAGGGCAAACTGCGTACGCGAAAGTGGCAGGGCCAGGACGGCAATGACCGCTACACTACCGAGATCATCGCCGACGAGATGCAGATGCTGGGCGGCCGTGGTGGAGGCGGCGGAGGCAGCTTCGGCGGTGGTGGCGGTGGCAGCCAGGGCGGCGGTCAGGGAGGTGGCGGCAGCGCACCGCCTCAGCCGGGTCCCGATGATTTCGACGACGATATTCCTTTCTGATTCGTCAGTAGAGCAGGGCAAACGCAAGGCTTGCGACGATCAAGCCGGAAAACATAATGGGCAGCCCGAGTTTCAGCCACTGCAACGGGGTGATCCTGGCGCCGGGCACGCCGCTGCGCTCGGCCTGCGCAATGACGACGATATTTGCCGTCGCACCTATATGGGTGCCATTGCCGCCGAGCGCCACACCGATCGCCAGTGCCCACCACAGCGGTCCGGTGTCAATGCCTTCGGCAGACAAGGCGCCAATGATCGGAATCATGGTCACGGTAAACGGAATGTTGTCGATCAGCGCGCTGAGAATGGCGGCGATCCACATGAGTCCCAGGGCGGTCACAAGCAACATGTTCGGGTCTCGTGCCATATTTGCCAGTTCGCTGCCGATGACGTCGAGCAAACCGGTTGCCTCGACGCCGCCGACGATGACAAACAGTGAGGCGAAGAACAGCAGGATAGACCAGTCCACCTCGTCGACGAGTTTGTCGGCTTGCGGCCGCACGAGAAGCAATGCCAGTGCAAGTCCGATCAGGCTGACGAAGGACGGATAAAAGTGCAGCTTGTGGTGCGCGAAGAACAGGATCACCACCAGGCCCATCACCACCAACATGCGATTGACCAAGGCGGGATCCTGAATGGCCTTGCTTTCATCGAGATCGACGAGGTCCCGTTCACCGGGACGAGATCGTAGCTCCTTGCGAAAGAAGAACAACAATAGCAGCATGGTCGCGATCCACGGCGCTGTTGCCAGCGGCCCCATGTTGATCAAAAATGTGAGGAAGTCTATGCCAGCCGCGCTACCGATCATGATATTCGGTGGGTCGCCGACGAGTGTCGCTGCACCGCCGATGTTCGACAGCATGGCCTGCCCAATCAGAAACGGCGCCGGGTTCAGGTTTAGCAGCCGCGTGACGAGAATGGTGAGTGGGGCGAATATGATCACCGTGGTGACATTGTCGAGGATCATGCTCAGCACGCTGACGGCTATTCCTAAGTAAAGCATCAGCCGTACCGGGCTGCCGCCGGACGCTTTCGCGAGACGAATTGCCATGTATTCGAACATGCCCGTTGTGCGCAGCAGGGCAACCAACAGCATCATGCCCATCAGCAATACGATGGTGTTGGCGTCTATAGCGGTCAGCGCTTCTTCCTGGGTGTAGAAGCCCATCCAGCCGCCGACGGCGATCATGGTGACAGCGCCCGCCAGTGCGGCGTAGGTCCGATGCAGGCGTTCGCTGAAGATCATCGCGTATGCGGCGACGAGGATGGCCGTGGCCACCCACATTGAGGTGATATCGTTGTGCAGTTCCACGTCTATGGCGAATTCCGATCGAGCAAGCGGCGCGCCAGTGACACGGTGCTCAGTGTGCCGTGGTAATTGTGCTCGTGGTCGATAACGAACAGGTAGCTTGTGCTAAAGCTATGCATCACCGCCAGGGCCTTCACCATCGGTGACGCCGGCGTTATTGTCGGGATGTCCTCGATGATGAATTCATCGATGGTCATATCGAGCAGTTCCTTTTCCCTGATCGGCGGAAACTGCAGCGCCGTAATCGTGTCACCAAGCAGCCTGGCGTGTTCGATCATTGCCTCGGGAATACAGACTTCGCCGAGAATATGGCGGATAGACGCTCTGCCGGTGAACTTGCCGCTGGCTGCCCGGAACGGCAGCACCGCCGAATTCGCTTTCACGCACTCAGTGAATAGCTCGCGGACGGTCATTCCCGGGAATGCCGCCGCTGTGGGTACTGCGAATTCGATGAGGTTCATGGCTGGCCACCGCTCCTGGCTTGGAGAATACCACCCCCAATCATAAAGTCGCCCGCCGATCGGCGCTGTACGGAGAAATACTTGCGCTCCGGCCACCTGGGGGCCGTGACTGTTTGGTGCCGGTGGTGTAGGATCGCGCGCCTCCGTAATCCACGTGGGGCAGGCCGAAGAGTAGTCTGTGCCGCTAATTCACAGCGGGAAACAGAAGTAATGGGTGCGTTCAAGGAGCCTCACGGAGGTGAACTAAAAGATCTTTACCTCGATCCAACGGCTGCCGAGGCCGAGAAACAGACGGCGCGTGATTATGCGTCCTGGGACCTGACCGAGCGTCAGCTTTGCGACATAGAGCTGATAATGAACGGCGCGTTTTCGCCGCTTGAGGTCTGCGAAGAAAGTCACCGCAAAGGTCATTACGCGGTGGCGCGCGCCGGCAAGATCAAGGAGTTTACGGTAATCAGCGATCCATATGAGACACCGGATAATGCTGAAATGATCATCGACACCATCGAAATTTCGCCGGACTTGGCGGCGCATCGTATACTCGTCGAACTCGAGAGCATGGGTTTTACTCGGTGAAGCTGTACATTAAGACAATGGGCTGCCAGATGAACGAGTACGACTCGGACAAGATGGCGGATGTCTTGCGCGAGTCGCATGGCTACGAATTGACGGACAGGCCGGATGACGCGGACCTGTTACTCGTAAACACCTGTTCTATTCGTGAAAAAGCGCAAGAGAAAGTCTTCTCCGAACTGGGCCGCTGGCGTGCGCTCAAGGAAAAGAGGCCGAATATCAGGATTGGTGTCGGCGGTTGTGTGGCCAGCCAGGAAGGCGAAGGCATTACAAAGCGCGCGCCTTTCGTCGACGTTGTATTCGGTCCGCAAACGCTGCATCGCTTGCCCGAGATGATTAACGGTGTGGAAAGAACGGGCAACTCGGTCGTCGATATTTCGTTTCCCGAGATTGAAAAATTCGATCGATTACCGGAGCCGCGCGCTGAAGGTCCCACCGCATTCGTTTCCGTCATGGAAGGTTGCAGCAAGTACTGCAGTTTTTGTGTCGTGCCTTACACGCGTGGTGAAGAAATAAGCCGGCCCTTCGATGACGTGATTGCTGAAGTCGTCAGCCTCGCTGAGCAGGGTGTTTGCGAAGTGAACTTGCTTGGTCAGAATGTCAACGCATACCGTGGTCCGATGCACGATGGCGCAATCGCGGATCTGGCAACGCTGATCTATTACGTCGCGGCCGTCGAAGGTATAGAGCGGATTCGATTTACGACATCACACCCCGTCGAGTTTACGGATAGCCTGATACAGGCTTACGCCGAAGTACCCAAGCTCGCGAATTACCTGCACCTGCCTGTGCAACATGGTTCTGATCGCGTGCTGGCTGCGATGAAACGAGGACACACGGTTCTCGAGTACAAGCAGAAGATTCGGAAGCTGCGTGAGGCTCGCCCCGATATCTCGTTATCGTCCGACTTTATCGTCGGTTTTCCCGGCGAAACAGACAGGGACTTCGAGGCGTTGATGAACCTGATTGCCGATATTGGCTTTGACCAGTCGTTTAGTTTTATCTACAGCGCCCGTCCGGGTACGCCGGCAGCAAGTCTCGCTGATGACACGCCAATGGACGTGAAAAAGCAGCGATTGCAGATTCTGCAGGCCCGTGTCAACCAGCAGGCCATGGCGATCAGTCAGGGCATGGTGGGTACGACGCAGCGCGTGTTGGTCGAGAAAACCTCGAAGAAGAGTGCGAGCCAGGTCGCGGGTCGGACCGAAAACAACCGCTGGGTGAACTTCGATGCTGATGCGTCCTGCATAGGTCAGTTCGTTGACGTCGCGATAACGGAAGCGCTGCCCAATTCGCTGCGAGGCCGGCTGGTACTTCCAAAGGCGCGCGCATCAGGGTAATCTCTGAGGCAATGGTCTATTGCCCTGATAGATACTTGGTCGCGCGTCGCGCCAGACAGCGCACTGCCCCTGTCCTCCTGACAGGCGGCTACCTGCACAGAGGTTTTAAATACCGATCTTGAATGCTGTCCAAATATCTCGGGACGTCGTCCTCGAGCCAGCCGATAACAACCGCCTGGCCAACCTGTGCGGCCAGTTTGATGAACATCTGCGACAAATTGAACGCCGCCTCAATGTCGAGATTGCCAGCCGCGGGAATCGCTTCCGCGTGACGGGTCGTCCTGGCGCGGCCGAGGTCGGCGGTGACGTACTGTTATCCTTGTTCGAAATGACCGACAACGAGCGCCTGGATCCCGAACGTGTGCACATGCTGTTGCAGGAGTCGTTTATGAATGACGCAGACGCGACCACGCCGGAGACTGATAATGCTGAGGACTCGGCCTTAGCTATTCAGACGCGACGCAAACTGATTCGTCCACGCGGTGCAAACCAGATCGTATACCTGAAGAGTATTCGACAGCATGATCTCGCCTTCGGTATCGGGCCGGCCGGCACGGGCAAGACCTATCTTGCCGTTGCGAGCGCCGTCGATGCGCTCGAGAATGAACAGGTACGCCGGATTGTACTCGTTCGACCTGCGGTTGAAGCCGGTGAGCGGTTGGGGTTCCTGCCCGGCGATCTGTCGCAAAAGGTCGATCCGTATCTGCGACCCATGTACGACGCACTCTACGACATGATTGGCGCGGAGCGAGTGACGCGACTGATCGAACGAAACGTTATTGAGATCGCGCCACTTGGATTTATGCGCGGGCGTTCGCTGAACGAGTCTTTCGTTATTCTGGATGAAGCGCAGAATACCAGTGTCGAACAAATGAAAATGTTCCTGACACGCATCGGTTTCGGTTCGCACGCGGTCGTCACCGGCGACATCACGCAGATTGATTTGCCGTCAGGCCAGCAATCCGGTCTGAAGAATGCGACCGAAGTTCTCAAGAACATCAAGGGCGTAGCGTTTACCTACTTTACACCGAAAGACGTCGTGCGACACCAGCTGGTGCAGCGCATCGTCAAAGCCTACGAAGACAGCGACCAGGCCGGCTGACCCGATCAAGTGACGACCCAGACTTCGCCCGTCGTTGACATCCAGATCGCGTGTGATGATGTGGGCCTTCCGTCGGCTCGGCAAATCGAATCCTGGGTAATTCGCGCCGTCAAGGGATCCGGGAAAACGCTCCCCGGTAAGCCTGAATTATCCGTGCGACTGGTCGATAAAGATGAAATGCGGTCACTGAATCGTGATTACCGGCAG
>Ga0224508_10001016_pt1 | contig 25673 bp, 22 predicted proteins | sample SF_Jan12_sed_USG_4_FD_170157 | JGI IMG/M metagenome (GOLD analysis project Ga0224508, IMG submission 170157) | Sediment microbial communities from San Francisco Bay, California, United States - SF_Jan12_sed_USGS_21 | ecosystem: Environmental > Aquatic > Marine > Sediment | place: USA... | reverse complement strand
ATTCGAAAAACTCGATCATCCATTCAGGGAAAGACTCTTCATCGACTTCCTCGCTCCAGTCCTTGAAACGCCATTTGCGCACGGTTCTTTCCTGACCGAAGTCCTCGCCCTGCAACACCTCTTCGATCAGTTTCGACGCCGACTCGCGATCGTGATCGATTGCGGCTTCGGCGCTGCCCGGAAGCGCCAGCGCAACCAGTAACGCCAGTATCATAGAGGCCAGCAGGCCGGCCGACTGCGATTCGCCGATGCGCTTGCGATTCGCCAGGTTACGAAAGCTGATTTCGATGTCCCAGGCTTCGAGTTCTATTCGACGATTCAGGTAAAGCGCAAATCCGGCCATGCTGTGAAACGGCATCGTCAGCGTCATCGCTAGCAGGCCCGACAGGCTGAACACCCACGCGCCGAGCAGGCTAAGGTCGCCATAGACGTCGTAAAGCTTGAGGTCAAACGACTCGGGCGTGAAAAAATCGAATATCAGGGCGACGCCGAAACAGGCCAGCAGTTCGAAACAGAAACAGATGAACTGATTGCCCAGCGCTACGTCGCTGTACTTGCCGTGCAGCACGCGCAACCGCTGACGGCGCTGTTCGCCTGTCAGCTCCTCGAGCACGGTGACCGGGTTATCGAAAGCGCGCTGCATCGAAAAACGGCGCCATAGCAACCAGGGCAGAATATCCTTTAGCGGAAAGGTACGAATACTGGACCACAGGCTCGCTTCCTCGTCGAACAGCTTGCGGCTGGCGATGAATAGCGGCATTCGTTCCCAGAAAGGCTTGAGCCACCAGGTAATCGCCAACGCCCAGAACGGCGATTGCCAGAATATCAGCCATAACACCAGCGCCAGCGGCAGCATCGCCAGCAGGCCGGCCAGGTAGAGCGGTCGGAACCAGGCGCGCGCCATCAGAAAACCGAGGTCTACCGACTGCCATCCCGAACGGATAATGGCGTTCACCTGCAGCTTATCGAGATTCATAACGCCGTCCCGAAAACGAGTAAAGCAGAACCAGCGCCCACAACAGCGCGCCGACCGCATATTTGATTTCATTGCCGAGGGTGGTGCTCGACGACCAAAAGGCCTCGAGGAAGGCCGCGATCACGAGCATCAGGAAAATACCGTACAGCATCGGCACGACGTCGCGCCCGGCCAGGCGCAGCGAATCGAGCCGGCTGAACGGCCCCGGATTGATAATCGCGTAACCGAGCCTGAGACCGGCGGCGCCGCTGAATACGATCGCGGTCAGCTCGAACGAACCGTGACCGACAACGAACGGGTAAAAGGTGTCGACATAATCGAGCCGCGTCAAATGCCCGGCGACGCTGCCGATGAACAGGCCGTTGAAAAACAGCACCAGCAGGGTTCCGATACCAACCAGTATGCCCCCGGCAAAACAGCGGAAGGCGACGCTGATATTGTTCTTGATATAAAAGCCGAACATGAATATATCGGTGTCCGCCTCGCGCTCCCGCCCCAGCTTGCGCGCCTCGGGATCGTACATGCGTTCCATCCCCCTGACTTCGGATGGACCATGGATGGTATAAATCGCCTCGTCGTCGAAATAAGTCCAGGTGCCGACAATCAGCCCGGGTAAAACGAAAACCAGCAGGGCCAGTACGATGAAATAGCGGTGGCGGTAGATTGCCAGCGGGAAATCGCGCTTGAAGAAAGCGTAAAAATTAAGCCGGGTCTCGGAGCGGTAACGATAGAGTTCGCGGTACAGCGCCAGAACAAGGTTGTTCAGGCGTTCCACCAGCGACGCGTCGTAGAGTCGTTCCTTGGCGATTGCGAGGTGCTGGCACAGCAGCAGGTAATGCTCGGCCAGGACCTTGCTATTGTCTTCCTGTGACGGTTTTTCCAGCGACACTTCTATCCGTTCCCAGATGGGCCGGTTCTGCGCCTCGAAAGCGTGCTGCTTCATCTTACCCCCAGGAACCAGGCGCCGATGCGATGCAATTTTTCGACACCGTTTTCGCCCTTGTCATGGGTTACCCCCTCGAGCAGGCCGGCAAGCTCTCTCTGGCGCGGCTCCGACAGTTGTGAACTGCGCTGCAGAAAATCGATGATCGAGGTTTGCTCGGTACGCAACAGCGGTGTCGACGGCGCCAGCGGAACGATGTCCTTTTGCGACGCGGGCCGGCTCGACTCGCGCACGCTGATGACCAGCGTTCCCGCGGCCAGGTCGCCAAGCCGCTGAAAGCGGCGATTGCACAGCATCGTTACCAGCCCGGCCAGGTAAAACAGGGGCATGAAGTCGATCGTGCGCAGCAGGTTTCGCACCAGCGAAGTACCCAGCGTGACCGGGGTAAGATCGTCGTTGATAACCGAAATACCGAGCGCCTTCTTGCCCGGAGTCTGCCCGCGCCAGAATACCTCGAACAGCACCGGGTACAGCCATTCGATGGCGAACAGGAAAATCAGGAAAAATCCGCCGCCTAGACCGAAAGCGCCAAACGGGATCGATGCGATCGACAACACGAACAGGATGACGCCGCGAATGGCCAGGTCGATGGCGAAAGCCAGCGATCGCGGTATCGGCCCGACAACCTGCGCCTCGAGGTTGATGCCACCCGGAATCTCAACCCGATAACGTGTATCCAGCAAAAAACCTGTCCTTAATCAGCGAGCGTATGGGCTTCGACCCCGAAAATCTTCTGGTAAACCATCGATATGGTCAGAATCGTCCACGGCACGGTCCAGATCCAGCCGATCACGGTGATCATGCCAAGCAGGTTGATCAGCGACATCAGCCACATCAGGCCGAACAGGCGAAACCATACCTTGGTAGACGCCCTGCGTGAAGTCTCGAGTGCCTGCCAGGCGCCCATTTTCTTTTCCATGATCAACGGCATCGCGAAAATATAGGCGAACATCAGGTAGACGCCGGGAATAACCAGCAACGCCAAACCGATCAAAATAAATATCGTCAGCATCAGGTAGGCGAGGAATAAACTAACGATGACGCCGAAATGCCGAAAGATTTCTCCGGCCGACACCGACTTTTTATTGGCATGACGCATGGCCATGATCAATATCGCGAGGCTCATCGGCAGGGCGACTACGGTAATCACCAGCTGGAATACGATACCGAGGATGGCGCCGATGCTCGGATCGGCGCCCGTCTTCTGCAACACGGCGGCAAGCACGCCGAAGGCGATGGTGGCGACAAAAATCACCGCAATGTAAAGCAACATCGCGATAAAGCATTTGAGCTTGAATCCCTTGAGCCCGCGCCAGGCTTCACCCAGGGTTTCCAGCATGTTGACTTCGAAATTTCCCGCAACCGCATCGTCGATGTTTCCGCCGGCGCGGAATGACTCGATATCCTGCGCCAGATCGGCCTCGGGCGTGGCGTATATATCACCCATTCGCGACTCCTTTTATTTGTACCTAGCTGAATGCCAAATGAGTATAGCAGCCCGTAACAATTACGCTGGAAGTAGCGCAATAACTGGCTTTCAGCCCGCCGCCGAGTTTCCCGCGAGGCGGCCGAATACCGGTCCGGACATCAAGCCGGTGCCGCCCGGGTAAATAAAATAGAACGGGCAGCCGCCCAGCTCGGTTTCGGACACCATCAGAGCAACATCGCGATCGCGGGCGGTTTTACTTTTCGTAGGCTTCCTTGCCGAATCCCGCGGGCGTCTCGCGGCCGACGATTGCCTCCAGCAGTTCGAGTTCCTCGTTGCTGTGATTGATGACCGGCGCCGCGCGAATACGGGATCCCTGTTGTGCCGTGCCGGTAATATACCGCGGCTGGTCATGGTTCTGGCTGACAATCAATTCACTATCGTCCGGTTCCTCGTTGGCGCTCAGAGCGATCTCGCCGTAACAGGTGCAGACGTAGGTCAGCTCGGGATCGACCTCCAGGTAAACCCCGGATCCGCGGATCCCGATTGTCGCGGTAGTGGCGTTCAAGCTGAGCCGCTGAGTCGGCTGGCGTTTGGCAAACACCGATAACAGTCTGCCGCTCAGTATTCTGAGGCTGGTAATAAACAAATTGGCGCCGCCGATTTCGAGTTCGCTTTGGCTGCGCAATATGAAGGAATCGCCGCCGACCGCGAATACGATCCGGCTATTGCTGCCGGTTCGCACGGTATCGCCAGCATAGATACGGGTGTTCTTGTCGGCGCGTTCGCCATTGACCAGCACCTCGCCCTTGAGCTTGTAAATCGACCTGTCGTCGTCGAGCTTTTTCGGCGAACTGCCAAACCAGGCCGCCTGTAGCGGCGGCGCCGCCAACCCGAGCGCGCCGGCGCATAGCAACTGCATCAGGCGCTGGCGTTTGGCGGGGTCCTGCAGTGACGCTCGATCGCACAGGCGCATTATCTGTTTCGCATCCATGCAGCGATGCTAGGGACAAATTGATCGACTTTCCAGTTAAATAGTTTGTTCCGACGCCGCTTGTTTCGCGATTACCAGGGCGTCGACGATGGTTGCACCATGCTGATTGACGATAATCGGATTGAGGTCGATTTCGGCGATCGTATCCCTGAACTCGAGCACCAGTGCGGAAAAGCGGACGATCAGATCGACCAGCGCCTCGCGATCGACCGCCGGCTGCCCCCTGATTCCGGCCAACAGACTGGCGAGCCTGAGTTCGTCGATCATAGATGAAGCCTGCCGGCGATCCACCGGCGCCAGGCGGAAGGCGCGTTCGGCGAGCAGCTCGATGAGCACCCCGCCACAGGCGACAATCACCATCGGCCCGTAGTGGGCATCGTTTTTCATGCCCAGCGATACCTCGACCCCCGAGGTCACCATCGGCATCACCACCGCGCGCGCCCCCAGCCTGGCGCAAAGCTCCTGGTAGGCCGAGCGCAACTGCGCCTGATCGGCGAGCCCGGTGACGACGCCTTTCTGGTCCGACTTGTGAGTGATTTCCGGCTGCGCGGTTTTGAGCACCACTGGCCAGCCGCAGGCGTCGCCGGCCGCCTGTAGCTGGCGCTGATTTTCGACCAGCCGCGAGGCGACCACCGGCAGGTCGAAGGCGGACATCATCTCGAGTGAAGACAGTTCATCGAGATGGACAGAGGCGGCGATGCGGTGCGACCAGCCCGCGATTGCTTCCGCCCGGAAGTCGAAAGCGCCGGCATCCGAATCCGGAGGCGGCTGGTGTTGATAGTTCATCAGGTTACGCAACGCGCGCAATGCCACGTCGATGCCGTTGATTACCGGGATGCCCTGCCAGGTCAATTCCGCAGCGGTCTGGCTGATCGAGGTGAAACTGCAGCTATTGATCAACAGCAGCGGTTTTGCCGAGTAGTCCGCCAGTTGGCGCGTCACGTCGAACAGCTCCGGGTAGTGTGAAAAGCCGTCGCGAAACTCGAACTCGAAGCTCAATAGACCGCTATCGGGATCATCCATCAGGGCCTTGCCGCATTCGAGATAGGTTTGCCCGGTATTTCTGCCCAGCGACCCCATGCCATCCATCGGGTTGACCGCGTCCAGCCCGGTTTCGAGATGCGCGCGCAGCACCGCGGCGGTAGCTTCCGAGATTTCCGCGAAACGAATGCCGTGATCCTCGGCCAGATCGATCATCTGTTCGCGCATGCCGCCCGAATCGAGCATGCTTGCCAGGCCGCCGCCATCGACACGAAACCCGGCGGCAAACAGCATTGCGCTGACAATCATTTCGTCGGCATCGCGGCAAAGAACCACGCCGTAACGCCGGCACAGCGCGACGAAGGCCTCGTGATCGCCGACGATGGCGCCCGAATGGCTCATCGCCAGCTGCGCGGATTTCTCGGTACGGCCGAGGCGCGTTATCACCACCGGTATCGACCTGTCGCGCGCCTTGTTCAGCGCGGCGACGAAGGCCGGCACGTCGCGCACCGTCTCCAGCAACAGGGCGATGACGCGTGTCGAAGGCTGCTCCAGCAGGTAGTCCATGTAGTCGCCGACGGTTGCGTTGGTTTCCTGTGCGCTGGCGATGACATAGTTGAAGCAGAAACGGGCATCGTTGTTGGCCAGGTAAGTCATCCCGGAACCGGAATGCAGGATCAGTCCGATGTGACCCGGCGGTCGATTCGCCGGCGGCCGATCGAAACTGACCATCACCTTGTGGTCGTAATTGTAAAAACCCATCGAGTTGCCGCCGCAAACCGGAACGCCGGCGGCGCGCGCCTTTTGCCGTAAACGCTCGGGCAGGCTGGGTTGGCTGTCGTTTTCGATATAGTTCGCCGCGTAGATCACGATGCCACCGACCTTCAGCGTCAGCGCCTGATCGAAGCTCTGTTCCAGCGCAAGCCCGCTGATGGCGTAGATCACCAGGTCGGGCGGCCCGGGTAACTCGGCCAGGCTGGCATAACAGCTGAGACCATGCAGCGAGTCATATTTTGGATTGACCGGGTAGACCGCGCCGCGAAATCCATTCGCCAGCAGTTGTCGATAAGTGGTCGACGCGAGGCTGTCACTGCGCTCGGAGGCGCCGACAATGGCGATCGATTCAGGGGACAACAAGCGTTTTAACCAGTGTGTCATGGCGGTAAATCAAACGATGAACGCGGCGCGATTTTGACATATATTGAGCGCCTACACATAACATTTTCAGGGGCAAGGATGAACGATGAAGTAGGCGTGAAAATCGACCGGCAAGTCGTCGAAATCACCATCGACCGGCCACCGGCGAATGCGATCAATGCAGACGTTTCCAATTCCATATACCGCGCCCTGTCGATGCTGCAGGAAGACGACGATCTGCGCGTCGGCATCATCACCGCTAGCGGCGACCGGATATTCAGCGCCGGTTGGGATTTAAAGGAAATTGCCGCTTTAGACAGCAACGAGGCAGCGCTAAACAGCGCCTTCGAATGCCCGGGCGGATTTGCCGGGATCAGTGAATTCTGGGATTTGAAAAAACCGGTGATATCGGCGATTAACGGCATGGCCGTCGGTGGCGGCTTCGAAATCGCTCTCGCCAGCGACCTGATCGTGGCGGCCGATCATGCCGAGTTCTTCCTGCCGGAAATGCAGCGCGGCTTTTTACCAGACGTCGGCGCGGTGCAGATACTGCCGCGACGCATTCCCTACAACGTGGCGATGGATCTGCTCTATACCGGGCGCCGTATGAGCGCGCAGGAAGCCCTCCACTGGGGTCTGGCCAGCCGAATCTGCCCGCATTCGGAACTGATGGAAACAGTTCGCGAACTGGCGCATGACATAGCCCGCGGCGCTCCGCTGGCGCTGCAGGCACTGAAAGAAGTGGTGCCGACGATCTACAACCTGCCGCTGCCGCAGGCATTCGCGGCGACCAGGCCGGGCAACGACGCGCTGCCTATCTACCAGAAAATGCTGATGTCGGAAGATTTCATGGAAGGCCCGCGCGCTTTCGCTGAAAAACGCGAGCCGGTGTGGAAGGGCAAATAAAGCGCGAGCTGGCGGATGCCTAGAATGCCGAGCGCAGTCCCAGCATCAAACTACTACCGTAATCGATATCTTCATAGTCGATCACGAACTGGAATCCCTGCGGATTGCCGTTGACGATGCGAAACAGGTAACCGGAATTTGAATCGCCATCGATTTCACGGCGGACGAGTCCGAAATGCACTTCGTTTTGCGGGCTGGTGCGGCTTCGGATTTCGAGGCTGAGTTCATTGCCCGACTCGTCGACCGACCCGCCGCCCGATGCTTCCGCCTCGAATTCGAGATATGCCAGCCCGAGAATCATGTCGCCGGTGTTCGAATAAGGCTTATGATAAGCGATGCCCAGGGTTTGCGTGCTGGCCTCGACATTGGCATCAAACTCGACGTCCTGGTAGCCGACCACGACTGCGATCGTCTGGCCAACGCCGAGCGACAGATTGAACTCGTAACCGTCGCCATCATCGTCAATGCCCGACAGGTCCAGTTCCGACTCCAGATACCCGAGTTCGATGTAACTGTAATTGATGGCGCTAGCCACGGATTGTCCTGCATAAAACAATGCCGCGAGGGAAAGAATGGCCAGGCTTTTTCTCATATCGAGATATCTCCGTTAAATAATTTCATCAGCTTGTTTCCGCCTCGTCGGCGCAGACTCGCCTGCTTTTCAGCCGCAGCTGAATTGAAACGCAATACAGCAAAATAAACAACGCGAACAGATTCTCTTTCATTTCACCGGTATTGATGAAGTCGATGTCCACCATCGACAGCACCGGGCGAATCAGGATTACCAGCAATCCTATGGTCACGCAATCGAGCGTCGGCCACTGCCAGTATAGACGATTGCTCTCGTCCAGCCTGATGCCGCGAAAATGTCGAAACAGCGGCAGCAGGATTCCGCCAATCAATATACCGAGCGTCAGCAGGGCTCGCGGCACCTGGTCGAACATCGCGTGCACGTTATGTAAATTGGTTTCGTCCTGGTCGTTTAATTCTTTCCAGCTGTCGGCGGTGCCCCAGCCGAACATGTGCTGACCGTAGGAAATTTCTTCCAGCGCGAAGTAGGCCGAACCCAGGATCATAATGAACAACCAGGCCTTGAGCAGGCTGGGAAGTCGCAGGCGGTTCGCCATCGAAATGCCGGAAATACAGAAACCGATCGCAGCCAGCAGGAACAGTACCGTCATGTTTTCGATAATACCGGCCTCGCCCTTGAGCAGCCTGTCATTGCCGACCACGACGAACCACAGCGCCGGAAACAGCACTACCACCAGCGGAAAGATGTGGAAAACTAGCAGCTTGCGATTATTCATCAGGCGATCTCGAACAACGCCGCCGCGCCCATACCGCCGCCGACGCACATCGAAACCACGACATATTTCGCGCCGCGGCGCCGGCCCTCGATCAGGATATGCCCGCTCAGGCGGGCGCCGGTCATACCATAGGGGTGACCGATCGAAATCGAGCCGCCATGCACGTTGAAACGGTCGTTATCGATGCCGAGATGATCGCGGCAGTAAATCGTCTGGCAGGCGAAGGCCTCGTTGAGTTCCCACAGATCGATATCGTCGACGCCAAGCCCGTGTTGCTTCAGTAATTTGGGTATCGCGTAAATCGGCCCGATGCCCATTTCCTCGGGTTCGTTACCGGCGACGGCCATGCCACGGTAAATGCCCAGCGGCTGAAGCCCGCGCTTTTCCGCCAGCCCCGCCTCCATCAGGACGCAGGCCGAAGCGCCGTCGGAAAGCTGACTCGCGTTGCCGGCGGTAATGCTGCCGCCTTCGATTACCGGGTTGAGCCCGGCGAGGCCTTCGAGGGTTGTTTGCGGACGATTGCCCTCGTCCTTTTCGAGCGTGGTGTCGGCGTAACTGATCTCGCCGCTATCCCTGTCCTTGATCGCGCGGGTGGCGGATATCGGTACGATTTCGTCGTCGAAAGCGCCGGCCTGCTGAGCGGCCGCGGTGCGTAGCTGCGATTGCAGCGCGTACTCGTCCTGCGCCTCGCGCGAGATGCCGAACTTGTCGACGACAAACTCGGCGGTTTGCAGCATCGGCATGTAGGCGTGCCGCGCATGCTGCGCGACATTCGCGTCCGCCTGCTCGATGACCCAGGGAAAATACTGGTTCTGCACCGCCGATATATTGTCCTGCCCGCCGGCGACAACGACGTCCATGCCGTCGACAATAATCTGCCTGGCGGCGATGGCGATCGCCATCAACCCCGACGAACACTGGCGATCGACGGTCTGCCCCGGCACCGAAACCGGCAAGCCGGCGGCCAGCGCAGACAATCGGCCAACGTTCATGCCGGCGGTACCCGCGGTCAAAACGGCGCCGATTACGACGTCGTCGACTTCCTCGCCGTCGATGTCAGCGCGATCGACGGCGTGACGGATCGCATGCCCGGCCATGGTCGGGGATTTAATATTGTTGAGACTACCCTTGAAGGCAACCCCGATCGGGGTTCTTGCGGTCGATACGATAACAGCGTCTTTCATTTAGCGGCCAATGCCAGTCATCCGAAGTGGCGGCATTATACCCCAGCAAAAGAAAAGGGGGACGCATCTATTTTCCTTATGTTCTGCTTTTTATTGCCGGAAAATAATTGCGCCCCCGTTTTCTATTCCCCTACTCCCCCTCCTCAAATTATTCGTCCAGGGCGCTGGATAACTCGTCTATGATTTCCTGGAATTGTTCACCGATCTTCAGGCCCTGGCCGTAAACCGCAGCAGTTTTCTCGGCGGCAGAATCGATGATTTTCCTCAACGCCGCTTCCTGGCGGGCGCTCAGGTCAAGTTTTAGCAGCGACTTTTCCAGCTCCTTGCCCATAACCGAGACAATTTCAGCGGAACGCGCCTTTTGCTGTTTGTGTGTTTCTTCGAGCCGGCCGAGATGCTCGCGGGTCGCGGTCAGCACCCTATGCAACACATCCCGGCGCTGATCGAGCAGCGTCTGCGACTGTATCGCGTGAATTCGAGTATCGAGGCCTTCAATCATTATGGACAGATGTTCGCGCACGCGGTCCACCTGTTCGACTGTTGTCGGCAGGTTTCGCACCAACACGGTGACATGATCGGAATTGATCGCCAGGCGGGTACCGAAGCTGACCACCCGGTCCTGGCCGCGCAGGCTTTGGAGAATCTGGCGTTCCATCGGGCGATCGATATCGTCGCTGAACCAGACCCGGTTTTCGGGTTCGTCCAGCATCAGCAGGCTGCTGTCGAGTTCGAATTCACGCAGGCAGTCGAAAACGTTTCGCGCAAGCTCGTCCGGCGTGTCCGCGCTCTGACACTGGTGCAGGAACTGGACCACCATGCCGAGTTCGTCGGTGGTACTCAGGTTGTTCTTCAGGGCTTCGACGGCCCTGTCGGAGATTTTCTTCAACTCCTGCTTGCGTTGCTGGCTGGCGAGCACGATTTCGATTTTCTTTTGCAGAATCTCTTCACTGAAGGGCTTGGTGATGTAGTCATCGCCGCCGGCTTCGTAGCCGGCCATCAACTCGTCCTGCGAAGCCAGCGCGGAGACAAAGATGATCGGGATTTCGGCGGTTTCGGGATCTGATTTGAGACGTTCGCAGGTCTCTAAGCCGTCCAGATCGGGCATATTGACATCGAGCAGGATGAGATTTGGCGTCTGCACGGCTACCTGTTGTAAACAGCCCTCGCCGGACTTTGCGGTCGTCAACTCGTAGTTGTCCTGTAACAGTTCTTCCAATATGACCAGATTGACTGGTTCGTCGTCGACACAGAGGATCAAGGCTTTATGACTCATTAGTTTTAATCTGAAACGCCTGGATTTTCGTTATTTATAATTGATCTAACTGTTAAAGAGTAGACAAAAAACCTTTTTTGTCGATTGTCTTTTTCTATCAGGCAGGCCGCTGCGGTATATCTTGAAAGTTCTCGTTTTGTTCTCTATAGTTACTCTTAACAAGGAATCCATTGATGTTCGAATACGTAGCAAGCGCCCATTTCCGCCCGATAGTCCCGCTACCCCGCCGGCCGCACGGCCTGTTCGTGCTGGGACAGATTGCCGCCGGCATTGCCGTCGAGGCAATCGAGGACCGACAACGCGGTGAATTGATGGAGCTGTTGACCGCGCCGGGTCGATACGCGCTGCAGATGGTCGACGACTCGTTGCAGGAAGCGGGCATCCTGGCGGGTGACATCGTTGTGATCCAGAGCCAGCGGCAGGCCGCCAGCGGGGATCTGGTGATGGCGCTGCTTGATGGTGAAGAGGTCGTTTTAAAACGAATTCGTTACCCCGGCAGTGGCCGAATTCAGCTGCTCGCGGACAATCCCGATGATAAAGACCTGGTCGTCGACGATTCGCGTATCGCAATCCAGGGGCGCGTCGTCGGCCAGATCAGGTCTTTTCGATGACAGCCCGGCGCGTCGACCACTGGCCGCGAGTCATTATGCTCGCCGACATGAATGCTTTCTTTGCCTCTGTGGAACAGGTCGATCATCCGCAGTGGCGCGCCAGGCCGCTGGCGCTGACCAATGGCGACATCGGCACCTGCATCATCACCTGCTCCTACGAGGCGCGCGCCCGCGGCGTCAGGACCGGCATGCATATCAGGCAGGCGCGCCAGCTATGCCCGGACCTGATTCGGGTCTCCAGCCGCCCGCGCCGCTACGCCGAGGTCTCGGCCAACATCATGCAGGCGCTGGCGCGCTTTACACCGGAGATCGAAATTTTTTCGGTCGACGAAGCCTTCCTCGACGTCACCCGCTGCCAACAACTCTGGGGCGAGCCCCGGCAAATCGCGCTGCGCGTCAAACAGGCGGTGTACGAAGTTTCCGGCGTGCTGTGTTCGATCGGCGTCAGCGGCGACAAGTCCACCGCCAAGTTTGCAGCCAGGCAACAGAAGCCGGATGGCCTGACCATCATCCCACCCTGGCAGGCACGCGAGCGTCTGGCCGATACGGCGTTGACCGAACTATGCGGGGTCAGTGACGGCATCGCCAGACTGCTGGCGCACTATGGCGTCCATCTCTGCTCGGATTTACAGCAACTACCGATCAGCGTACTGGGAAAACGCTTCGGTAACCCAGGCCGGCGCATTTGGCTGATGGCGCAGGGCCTCGATCCGGAACCGGTAAAGTCCAGTATCCCCGCGGCGCAATCGATCGGGCACGGCAAGGTCCTGCCGCCCAACAGCCGCGACCCCGACACGATACGCGTGTACCTGATGCATATGGCGCACAAGCTCGCCGAGCGCCTGCGTGCCAACCGGCTGGTCGCTCAGCGCTTTCTGTTCGGACTACGCCAGTATCGCGGCTGGCTCAAAACCATCGAACGCTCGCTACTGCCCAGCGACGATGAAATGGTAATCTACCGACTGGGTTGCCGCTGGCTCGAGCAAAGCTGGCGTGGGCAGGGTATCTGGCAAATTCGTATCGTCGCGCTGGATCCGAAGGCCCCCAGTCAGAGCGATCTGTTTCAGCGCAAACACCCGCAGCGCGAACGCAGCCACCAGGCAATGGATCAAATCAATCAGCGCTATGGCGCGATGACGCTGGCTTCGGCGCGACTGCTCGGGCGTTCGAGTATGCCAGATGTAATTTCGCCCGCGTGGAAGCCCGAGGGACACCGTAAAACGGTCTGAGTTCGACGCCAACCGTTGATAGCAATGCGGAACTATCACTATCAGCTAACGCGGGTTTGACCCGTATATTGCACCCGCATCCGCGATACTTGTGCAAAATGCTGGTTTATTTCACGGAACTATTAAACGAATTCGACTAAAATTGGTCGATATTTCATGAATTTTATCGAGATTTCGAATGCTGGATTCGACGGATAGTACGATCGCGGGGGTTCAGGCCGATATTCATAAGGCCATTGCCGCGATCGAAACCATCATTCTGGGCAAGTCGACCCAGGTCAAGCTGGCGGTTTGCTGCCTGATTGCCCGCGGCCATTGCCTGATAGAAGACTTGCCCGGGGTTGGCAAAACCACGCTGTCGCAGTCGATTGCACGCGCATTCGGCCTCGGCTTCAATCGCATCCAGTTCACCAGCGACCTGCTGCCGGCCGACATACTCGGCGTCTCCATATTCGATCCCGAGCAGCAAGTGTTCCGCTTCCATCCCGGGCCGGTATTCGCGCACTTTATCCTCGCCGATGAAATAAATCGCGCCACGCCGAAAACCCAGAGCGCCCTGCTCGAGGCGATGGAAGAAAAACAGATTACGGTCGAGGGTGAAACTCACCGACTGGAAGAACCCTTTTTCGTTATCGGCACGCAAAATCCGCTCGACCAGTCCGGCACCTTTCCGCTGCCGGAATCGCAGCTGGATCGTTTCATGATGAAGATTTCGCTGGGTTATCCGGATCAGGTCGCCGAACGCGCGTTGCTGTCGGGTGATAATCCGCGTGAGTTGATGCATCGACTGCAGCCGGCGGTCAGCATCGATCGGTTTATCTCCATCCAGACCGCCGTCGACGCTATCCATTGCTCGGACCCGCTGCTGAACTACGTACAGCAGTTAATCCAGGCGACACGTAATCCGGGACTGTTTGTCTACGGCATATCGCCGCGTGCCGGGCTGGCGATCATCCACGCGAGCAAGGCATGGGCACTGATGAATGGGCGCAGCCATGTCGAGCCGGGCGATGTGCAGGCAGTATTCGGCGCCATTGCCGATCATCGCCTGACGCCCTCCGAACAACACAGCCATCCGACCATGGAACTGGTCAACGAGTTGCTGGAACACACGCCGATTCCCTGATGCCGTCGGTTGCACTACCGAAACCCGTCCGCCGGTTCATCGACAACTGGTTCGAATCGCATAATCCACCCAGTCGCGACAGCATTTTGCTGCACAACAGGCGGCTTTATATTCTGCCGACCCGTTTCGGCTACCTGTTCGCCATCATGCTCCTTTTCCTGTTTCTGGCGGCGATCAACTACCAGAACAGCATGGCTTTCGTACTGACTTTCATGCTGACGTCGCTCGGCATCATTAGCCTGTGGCATACGCACAAGAATCTGCTCGGCGTTACCATACGCATGCAAATACCGCGGCCGGTGTTCTGTGGCGAATCCTGCGAGTTCAAGTTTGAAATCAACCACCACAATAACGCCCGGCGCTATGCCATTGGTATCCAGTACCTGGACCAGCCCCCGGTTTACGTAAAACTCGAACCCGAGGGCAGCGTACAGGCCAAACTGAAAATTCCTACCCATCGACGCGGCGAGTTTCACCCGGCCGGCATTACCGTGTTTACGCGCTATCCAACCGGCCTGTTCCACGCCTGGGGCTGGCTCAAGTTCGATTTACCGGTGCTGATTTACCCGCGACCGACCGCGCAGGTAAAGCTGCAACAGAGCATGATTGAGCAATACGACGGGCAAACCTCGACCAGCACCATCGAGGGGGACGATTTCGCCGGCCTGCGCGAACACCGCGAAGGCGAATCGCTGCGCCATATTTCATGGAAAGCCTACGCCCAGGGCAAGGGTTTACTGACCAAGACTTTCCAGGGCCAGGCCCGACCCTCGCTATGGATAGACTGGGAGCAGATGGGCCAGGCGACCACCGAGGAAAAGTTGAGTTTCATGACTGCGTTGGTGCTGGCCGCGGAGCGCGAAGAACAAAAATACGGGTTACGGCTGCCGGGACTCGTGCTGGAGCAGGACTTCGGTAACGCGCACAAGCATAACTGCCTGCAGGAGCTTGCCGTTTTCCGGCAACCCGAGGCAAACCGGGAGTTCCGAATTGAGCAGGACTAGCCCGCAGATCCCGCTCGGCCAGAACCTGCCGATGCACTCGATACAGCATGAAGCCACCAGCCGCGCCTGCGTATTCGCGGTCTGTTTCTGTTTCCTGTTTTCGATTGCGCCCCATTTCGCCAATTTGCCTGGCTGGGTTAGCACCATCGTGGTGATCACGCTTGGCTGGCGTGGCCTGCAAAACCTCGGCAAGATTCGCGAACTGCCGAAGTGGATGCTGATTCCGCTGGTTTTGTTCGGCGGCATCGGGGTATTTGCCGAGTACTGGACTATCGTCGGCCGCGACGCGGGCCTCGCGCTACTGACGGTGATGACTTCATTCAAGTTCCTCGAAAGCAAGCGCCAGCGCGACATGCTGATTCTGGTGTTCCTGTGTTATTTTCTGATCGCCACCCATTTTCTTTATTCGCAAAGCGTCTTCACCGCGGCGATGATGTTCGTTAACCTGATTGTTATCACCGCCACGCTGATTACGCTAAACCAGCGCGACGACAGCGTCTCACTATGGGAGCGAGTCCGCGGCAGCAGTAAGCTGGTGGGCTTGTCGGTGCCGCTCATGCTGATCCTGTTCGTGCTGGTGCCGCGTGTTCCCGGGCCGCTGTGGGGGCTGCAAAGCGAACAGCGCGGCGGCGTCACCGGCCTTAGCAATCACATGTCGCCGGGCAAGATCAGCAATCTGATCCGCAGCAACGAAGTGGCTTTCCGGGTCGACTTCAAGGATCAGGTTCCGGCGCAAAATCGGCTGTACTGGCGCGGGCCGGTGATGGCTCAATACGACGGATATACCTGGACCCAGATACCGCGCAAGCCGCTGAATCGCCTCAACATCACCGTCAGCGAGCCGGCTATCGATTACACCGTCACGCTGGAACCGAACGGCGAGCAATGGCTGCTGGCGCTGGATATGCCCATTCGGGTAATCAAGGGCAGCTTCATGACCAGGGACTTCCAGCTCACCAGCAAGCAGAAGGTCAATGACCTCAGGCGTTACTCGATGCAGTCGCGGCTGGATTACAGGATCGGCCTCGACGAGTCGCCCGACTACCTGGAGATCGCGCGAAGTTATCCAGACGAATACAACCCGCGAACCATAGCCTTCGGCAAATCGCTGGCGCAACGATTCGAGAACACGCTGGACATCGGCAACGAAGTCTTAAAAATGTTTCGCCAACAGGAGTACGTCTATACCTTGAGCCCGCCGGCGCTCGGCCTCAACTCGGTCGACGAATTCCTGTTCGGCACGCGGCGCGGATTCTGCGAGCATTACGCCGGCGCCTTTGCGCTAATCATGCGTAGCGCCGGAGTCCCGGCCCGCATCGTCACCGGCTACCAGGGCGGCGAATACAATCGTGTCGGCAACTACCTGATCGTGCGCCAGTCCGACGCCCACGCGTGGACTGAAATCTGGATCGAGGGGCACGGCTGGGTGCGCGTCGATCCGACCTCGGCGGTGTCTCCCACTCGCATCGAACAGGGCCTCGACGACGCGCTGGCCGAGGAAGGTTCGGCATTTCGCATACAAAACCGCAACCCGATTTTCGGCAACCTGCTGTACAGCTGGGATAACATGCAGCATAGCTGGAACGACTGGGTTTTGAACTACGATCAACGCAAGCAGCGCGACTTTCTGAACAAGCTGCAAATAGGCATAGAAAGCTGGTCGGACATGGTGTTTGCGCTGGTGTTCCTGCTGTTGGCGGTCACCGCCCTGTACTGGTTTATCGCCTGGTACCGGGAGCGCCCGGCGCGGCCGCAGCTTTACGAGCGCCTGTTCGACCGCCTGTTGCAGAAACTGTCGAAACGAGGCTTTCACAAGGAACCGGCGGAAGACACGCGAACCTTCCTGGAGCGATTACCGCATCGGAATTTTGCCCAGCGCAAGCAAATCGCCGGCATTATAGAACTTTACAATCACATCAAGTACGGCCGCCGCGGCGCTTCCACGCGCGCCCTCGGCAACCTGCGCACGATGATCGACTCGATCGACTGAAAGCAGCGGATGTCATCCCCGCGCCAGCAAGCTTGATAATTCACCACTTCTGCGAGATCCCGGCTCGGGGGCCGGGATGACCGCCATCCGAGTCATCCCCGCGCCAGCGGGGATCTTGCAATGGTTAGAAAACAACGGCGCCAGGAATTGCGGTTGCGCGCGAATGACTCGATGCAAAAAGCAGTGACTTTAGCCTGAGTATTTCAGGCCAGGTTGAGATTCTTCAGCGTCCATCAATCGATAACGATTAGATCCAGCGGGGAACGGCTCAGGCGTTCGCAACCGTCATCGCTGACGCGCACCGTGTGCCCCAGCGTCATCGCGCGCCCGCTGTCGGAGTTGACGAAAATCATGTGCATGAAAAACACCATGTTGGCTTCTGCGATCAACGGATTGCCGTGATACAGCATCGGCCAGTCCATCCAGGTCGGCGTAAAAGTCGTACCTAGCGAGTAACCGCAGGCGTTGAAGCGGTGCTGCCGCAGGCCATTCGCATCGGCGATGCGCGCGTGGGTATCGAACACTTCGCCGACGGCGATCCCGGGACGCAGGGTTTGTTCGCAGGCCTGCAGCGCTTCAACGGCAATGTCATGCAGGCGCAAATATTCATCGTCGGCTTTGCCGATAATCACGGTGCGCATCATCGCGGCATGATAGTGCCTGTAAGCGCCGGCCCACTCGAGGGTTAGCTGATCCTCGGCGGCGAGATGCTTGCGACCCGAAAAGTATCGTGTCAGCAGCGCGTCCTTGCCGGCGCCGATGATAAATTCATTGCCCGGGTAGTCACCGCCACCGGCGAAGATCGCGTTATGCATCGCGCCGAGAATATCGCCTTCCCAGGCGCCGGGTTCGATCAACGGCAGGGCCGCGTCGAGCGCATCGTCGGCCAGTTCGGCGGCACGGCGCACGTACTCGATCTCGGTAGTGCTCTTGACTACGCGATGACCGGTTACGATATCCGACACGTCCTCGAATTCGCAAAACCCGGTCAGTTCCTGCTCCAGCTGCCGCCATAGCGCGGCATTGAGGCCATAGGCATCGAACTCGATACCGAGTGATTTGCCGCGGCAATCGAAATCGTCGAGCATTTCGACCAGTTGCCGCGACGGATTGCTGCCGGACTGGTCGGTCCAGATACGGATGTCCTCGATGACCGAGGTGTGCTGCGCCTGGCGCAGGTCGGGCGCGCGCGTCAGCAAGGCCATTCGCCCATCGCTACAGAGCAGCAGGCACTGGAAAAAACAGTAGCCGAAGGTGTCGTATCCGCTCAGGTAAAAATCGCTTTCCTGGCGAAAACAGAGCATGGCGTGCAGGCCGCGCCGATGTAGCTCATCACACACCCGCTGGCGCCGCTGCTGCAGTTCCTGTTCGCTGAAATGGATCGTCATCCGCTGCTCCAGTTACTTTATGCCATCTCGAGTTCGGATGCCTTGAAGTACTTTTCCTTGATCTCGGCGATCTCGTCACGCTTACGCGCGGCTTCTTCGAACTCGAGGTTGCGCGCATGTTCGTACATGCTGTTTTCAAGCTTTTTGAGCTGGCTGTTCAACTGTTTCGCGCTCAGATGCTCATAACCCGAGGCGCCCTCGGCAACACGATCGAGACGCTTGCGACCGCGCCCGGAACGCGAATCGCCGATATCCATGACATCGGTAACACGCTTGACGATACCTTTCGGAGTAATCCCGTGCTGTTCGTTGTAATGCAGCTGCTTCTCGCGCCGGCGTTCGGTTTCGGCAATCGCGCGCTGCATCGAGCCGGTAACTTTGTCGGCGTACAGTATCGACATGCCGTTGATGTTGCGCGCGGCACGGCCGATGGTCTGGATCAGCGAGCGGTCGGAACGCAAGAAACCTTCCTTGTCCGCGTCCAGGATCGCCACCAGCGAAACTTCCGGCATATCCAGGCCCTCGCGCAACAGGTTGATGCCGACCAGCACATCGAATTCGCCGAGGCGCAGGTCGCGGATGATTTCCATGCGCTCGACGGTATCGATGTCGGAGTGCAGGTAACGCACGCGCACGCCGTGCTCGGCAAGATAGTCGGTTAAATCTTCCGCCATGCGCTTGGTCAGCGTCGTGATCAGCACTCGCTCCTGTTTTTCGACGCGCTTGTGAATCTCGGACAGCACGTCGTCGACCTGGGTTGTCGCCGGGCGTACCTCGACCACCGGATCGACCAGCCCTGTCGGTCGCACCACCTGCTCGACGACCTGACCGCTGTATTTTTTTTCATAGTCGCCCGGGGTCGCCGAGACGAAGATCGTCTGCGGCGACATGCGTTCAAATTCGTCGAAGCGCAGCGGCCGGTTGTCGAGCGCCGACGGCAGGCGAAATCCGTACTCGACCAGGGTTTCCTTGCGCGATCGGTCGCCACGATACATGCCGCCGATCTGCGGCACGCTGACATGGCTTTCGTCGATGAACAGCAGGCAATCGTCGGGCAGATAGTCGAACAGCGTCGGCGGCGGTTCGCCCTCCTCGCGCCCGGACAGGAAACGCGAGTAATTTTCGATGCCGCTGCAGTAACCGAGCTCGCGCATCATTTCGACATCGTAGTTGACGCGCTGCTCGAGACGCTGCGCCTCGACCAGCTTGCCGGCCTGCTTGAGCACCGCCAGCCGATCGACCAGCTCCTCCTTTATATACCCGATCGATTCGAGGATGACTTCACGCGGGGTGGCGTAATGAGTTTTGGGATAAACCGTAATGCGTTTGACATTCTGGCTGATTTCGCCGGTCAACGGGTCGAACAGGCTGATCTTTTCAACCTCGGTGTCGAACAACTCGATGCGCACCGCCTCCCGATCCGAATCAGCCGGGTGCACGTCGATGACTTCGCCGCGCACGCGGTAAGTGCCGCGCTTGAGCTCGAGATCGTTGCGTTTGTACTGCAGTTCGGCGAGGCGGCGCAATATGCTGCGCTGGTCGATCTCGTCGCCGACCACCAGGTGCAGCAGCATTTTCAGGTAGGAATCGGGGTCGCCGAGACCGTAGATGGCCGACACCGAGGCGACGAGGATGGTATCGCGCCGCTCCATCAGCGACTTGGTCGCCGACAGCCGCATCTGCTCGATATGCTCGTTGATCGAGGCGTCCTTCTCGATAAAGGTATCCGAGGCCGGCACGTAGGCCTCCGGCTGGTAATAGTCGTAATAGGATACGAAGTACTGTACCGAGTTGTTCGGGAAAAATTCCTTCATCTCGCCATACAGCTGCGCCGCCAGCGTCTTGTTGTGCGCCATGATGATGGCCGGGCGCCCGGTCCGCTGGATCACGTTAGCGGCGGTGAAGGTCTTGCCCGATCCGGTTACTCCGAGCAGGGTCTGATGCATGAGACCGTCCTCGATGCCCTGTATCAGCGAATCGATCGCCTGTGGCTGGTCGCCGGTAGGCTCGAAATGGGTCTCAAGCTGGAACTCTTTGGCCATAAAGTAAATTGTCTAAATGATTTATACGGGTTGCTTCGTCAGTCTCGACGGGTGGCGTAACTCGGTCAAGCCACTCCCCACTTTAACAGCTTCAAATTTGGCTAGCCAGACCAACGGGGCTTGCTTGAGGCAGGTATGCTCGCTAATTTGATGTGGTAATAACCGCGCAATTGGGAGTCTTGCAACAGGCTATTAGCGGCTGTCTCGAGATTCCCGCTTGCGCGGGAATGATCCCGTGGCGCCTGGCGGGCGATAGCCAGGAATAGACGGCCCGGGGATCACGGGGATTCAGTGAACAAATCTGGTTGCCGTATTATTTTTATTCATTTAGTATACGCGTCCTCTATTCCCCGGTAGCTCAGTTGGTAGAGCAATTGACTGTTAATCAATGGGTCCCTGGTTCGAGCCCGGGCCGGGGAGCCAAACTCCGAAAAGCCGGTTGAGCATGCTCGACCGGCCATTCCATTTATCGATCCGTAAAGCAATTCGGCAAACTACCGCCTGATTGCGCCCGAGCTTCCCGTATCGCAAGCTTTCAAGAGACAGATAGCTAAATCGATAATTCATGGAGTTCCGCTCTTTCAGTGACAGCACCGTGTGGCGGTGTTATCCTTGACCCGTTATATGAGTCAGCATCTTCGCTGGTTTGCATGGCAGTAGCGCCTAATAGAAGTAAGGAGGAATCCATTATGAAAAAAATGCGCATACTCATTGCAGGCTGTATCACGTTCTCCCTCTCTATGCCTGCAATTTCCGACGTTTCGCATGTCTTTGTCTCCAACACCGGCGACCAGACCATGTCGCTCATTCGCTGTATCACGGCCAAGGGCTCGGGAAAACTCAACTGCGCGGAAAAGGAACGCATGGACGTCGGTTTCGGTACCAGTTGGCCCGCCAACCAGTACGACGGCCATTCGGCGTGGTGGTGGAGCGGCCTGAGCGGCCGGGTGATCGGCGTCAAGGCCAAGGCTTCGCTGAGCCCGCTCGAGCAAGCGGGCAATATTGTCGAGGTGGATACTTATGACGTGCCCGGCAGACCGGATGGCGGCGCCAATTTCATCGGCATCATGCCGGACGGTCGCACAGCGTGGAACTCGGCCCGCGAAGTCGACTTGATCCAGGAAATAGATACTGATCCCGACAGCCCGTCCTTCGGCACCGTCCTGACTAATATTTCGGTGCCTGATTTGGACCCGGAATCAGCGGCAACACCTACCCGCGGTGCGGCACGGCCCTGCGATGCCACGATCACACCCGACGGGCGTTTCTTCATGGAACCGGATCTCGCCGGGGAATCCCTGACTGTCGTCGATATCCAGACAAGAGCGATTATCCACCAGGTACAGCCACCGCAGGCGGTACCGGGTGAGAAGGTCCTGCCTTTCATGTCCACGACCAATGGCAAGATCGTGCTGGTTGAGAACCTCGAGGGTGACAACACTTACGACATCTGGGATATCAGTGATCTGCCGGCCGAGCCCCTGCATTTGAAGAAGCTTACGCGGGCGGATGGCCTCGGGCTGGACGCCCAGACCAGCGAGTTCACGCCAGACGGTCTTCACGCCTACCTGATCCTGCGCGGCGATCCGAATGTTCCGCAGGATCATGAGGATGCCAGCCGGATCGACGTGCTTGACGTTGTCGAAGGATCACCCACATACCTGCAGATCGTAAACTCGATTGAGCTACCTCAAAGTTGCTTCGCGAGTACAGGTGACTTCAGCAACGACGGCCGTTACTTCTTCGTCAATTGCAACCGCAGAGACGAACTCCTCGTGATAGACAGTCTGGCACAGGCTACTGTTGCAAGCATCCCTACCGGGATCGGCCCCAGAGGAGTGGTAGTTCGCTAACCACAGGCATGCGCGCGGCTGCGTTAATCGGAATTTTCTGGTTCATGGCGGCGGTGGCTCCAGCCAACGCCGTTTCAGCCTCTGGGCCTGATACCCTGCATCTGGCGCTGGTCGCGCCGCCGGATACCGGCCACTTCTCCCACGCCGCCGCAGGGCAACTGCGGCAAAACGCCTTCGAGAATAATCTCGACCTGGCCGTAGAAACGGCCTCAGTCACGGAGGCTCCCGGTTCCCTGCCCGACCTGTTCCTGATGCCGGTGCGCAGCCTGGCGACGCAGGTACCCGAACTACAGGTGCTCGAACTGCCGTTCCTGTTTCCCTCCCTCGAGGCTGTGCACTCGGCCGTCGACGGTGACCTGGGCGCACTACTCGCTCGCCATGCGCGCGCCCGCGGCTGGGAAATCCTGGCCTGGTGGGATGAGGGTATGCATATCTTTTCGGGGTTGAAACGCTACGACCGGGTGCGAAACCTGAAGATCCGCGAATTCCTGGTCGTTCGGCCCGATCCGGTGGCAGAAAAACAGTTCGGGTACTGGCGAGCTTACCCGCGCCGGATCGAGCGGCAAGATCGGGAAACCGTTCTGCGCGAGTGCCTGATCGCGAGCCGTGCCGCAACGCCGCAGCAGATCGTGCGCGAGGAACTGTATCGCGTGCATCTGGCCGTCTCGCTGTCGCACCACCGTTACGAGGGCTGGGTCGTGGTCGCCCCGCGCGACCGATGGGCCGGGCTGGATGAGCAGACCAGGCAAAAGCTGCAGGCGGCGCTGGACCGGACCAGGGCCTGGCAGCGGGCGGATGCGCGGCAGCGGGAAGCCGCCGCCGTCGTCGAACTCCAGCAGGCCGGTATGGCGATTTACGAGGTCGACGACGCCGAGCGTGAAGCGTTTCGACAGCCTCTGCCGGATCTGGCCGAGCTATTGCCGGATACGCTGAATGCACAGACCAGACAGGCACTGGTCACGCTGGCGTCAGCCGGAGCAGCAGCCATCGCCGGAACTGTCAGCGACGGCGCGGCGGCGCAGCCAGGCCGCACCGCGGCGCCAGCTGCCGATAACGGCGAGAGCGATCAAGCCGAACGCTGATGCCTGACCGAGGGCGACACCGACCGTTGGTTGCAGCCGCTCGCCGGTATCCAGCAGGTCGAGACTGCGCACGGGATCGAACACCGGCTCAAAGCCGGGCAACAGCCAGGCGTTGACGGCCACGCCGGCCAGCATCGCGCCCACGATCAGCGACACCGCATAGAGCACGACGATGCGCTTGCCGATCGTGTTGTACAGCGCCACCAACTCGGGCAAATTGGTCGCAGTGCCCGTGACCAGAAAGACGATGGAGATACCGGGCGCCGCCCCGGTGGCGAGCAGGCTTGCCACCAGCGGGATGTGGGCGACCGCGCAGACATAGATGCTGGCACCGAGCACTCCCGCGGCCAGCAGCGCGGTGCCGCTACTCTCGCGCAGGTAACTGTCCACCCAGGAGGGCGGCAGAAAGACGGCGATCAGCCCCGCCAGCAGGACTCCCAGGGTCATGTAAAAAGCGATAGTCGGACCAAGGTCGGCAAAACCCCAGCGCAGTCCGGCGGCGATACGCGTCATCGCCCTGTCCGCGGGCACCGGGCTTAAGCCAGACTCGCAGTCTCCGCCGCAGCAGTCAGGCGCCGTCGTGGGCGCCGCGGTTCCCGCCGGCGCGCCCCAGCGCTCGGCAACAATGCCCAGCAGGTAAGGCAGCGTCAGGCCCAGGATGACATAGGCGACCGTGATTTGCGGTCCCAGCAGGGCGAGCGACAGAAACACCGCGGCGGGATTGATGATAGGCGTCGCGGCTGCGAAGGCCATCACCGGTCCCAGCCGCACGCCGGAGCGATACAGACTGATGGCCAGCGGGATCACGCCGCAGCTGCAGATCGGCAGTAAGGCACCGAACAGGATTGCGCCCAGCATGGCGCCCTGTCCCCGCCGGTTGAGCAACTCACGGAAGCGGCTCGATGGCAGGAACTCGCGCACCAGGCCGCCGATAATGAGACTGGCGATGACCCAGAAAGCCGACTCGCTGAAAATCTGCCAGACCGTTGCTGCGAATTGCTGCCACGCAATGCTCATGCCGGGCTCCTAACGGCTCATCATGCGGAGCATTTCCAGACCCTGTGCCACCCTGGATTGCTGTGACCTGAGTTGCTGCATGAGATCGGTGGGGCAGACGATGACACGCCCCGTCTTGCATTCCGCCGCCGAATGCAGCAGTGCCGACATCCGTACCATGTCCAGCAGCATTGGTTGCGGCATCTGTTCGCCGATGGCCCGGTCGCGGTTGTCAAGCATGACCTGGCGCAGCAGTTCGCGATACATACGGGCCTCGATCCTGAATTCGTGCGCCGGCGCAGAACCCGAGCTGGCCCTGTCAACCAACGCCTCGGACAGGAGATGCAGATTCTCCAGGCGCTCGAGGCCGCCGGCCGCCCGATTCAGGCTACCGGGTTCACCGGACGATTCAGTTTGCACCTCGGTGGCGGTGCCGACTTCTCCCTGGGCAGCGACGACCGGCTGCCAGGACAAACCTGCCAGCAAGAGCCACAGCGGAACCGTAATGCGCGCGTACTTGATCTTATCACCTACAGCGTGATGATCTGATCGGGCATATTACCCGCCAGCGCCGAATACAAGTTCGGGAAACAACCGATAACGGCGCCATCGGCGAGTTTCTCGTCGATCTCGCGCTCGTAGCAGCACTTGTCGCACCCCATCAGCAGTATGCCCTTGTCCCGCGCAACCTTTGCCAGGCGTTCGCCGAGTGGGTCGCCCTTGACCAGCACGTAATTGTTGTCTTCGAAGAAGAACATGCCGACCACGTCCACGCCATGGTAATCCTCCTCGAGCTGCGGCAGAATCATCTGGCCCAGCTTATACGAAACGGTATGCCCCTGGCTCGAAAAAATATAGGCAACTTTCACGGGTGTCTCCTGTTTTCTAGTTTGTTATCGCGTGCGATAGGAAAAATCCGCCGTAACACGTATTGATATTCCGTCGCACCTCCTCGAGTGATATTTGTACCTCAATAGCGGTGGGCAAGCCACTATTTTCCGGTAAAACCTACATGGTCAGGTTCGATTGAAAAGTCAATACGAGGATACATCGAACTCATTCCGGGGCTGACCGGGACGATCAGGAAGAACTCGGCCAATACTCCAGCGCCTATGGACAGGGTTAATTCCAGGAATATAAATCAAATCGATGTTTCATAACCGGAATCCTTAAGCCTGGCGATTTCTCTTTCGAGCAAGCGTGATATCTGGGACCAGACTAACGG
>Ga0224508_10001015_pt1 | contig 25723 bp, 16 predicted proteins | sample SF_Jan12_sed_USG_4_FD_170157 | JGI IMG/M metagenome (GOLD analysis project Ga0224508, IMG submission 170157) | Sediment microbial communities from San Francisco Bay, California, United States - SF_Jan12_sed_USGS_21 | ecosystem: Environmental > Aquatic > Marine > Sediment | place: USA... | reverse complement strand
GGCTACACGCTGAGCGAATGCGCGGGTCTGGGTTGGTCACGACCGATGCTCGGGCTCGCGATGAGCTTTTTCATGTTCTCGATGGCCGGCATCCCACCCACCGGAGGTTTCTTCGCGAAGTACGTCGTGTTCAAATCGGCGATCGAATCGCAGCAGTACACGTTGGCGGTGATCGGTATGCTCAACGCGGCGATCGCTGCGTTTTACTACCTGAAGGTCATCATCGCGCTGTACATGCGCGAATCCGAAGGCGACGAGCTACCGTTGCCGGTTCCGCTGGCGGTCGGTGCCGTGATGCTCGTCTCGGTCGTCGGCGTCCTGTACCTGGGCATCGCGCCGGGACGGGTACTCGAGATGATCAAGGGGTTGGCCGGTACCCTGATCTAGTTTCGCGGTACGATTCTCCCCATGACGAGCCCGGCTTCCATGAAACGGCGGCTACTGCTGTTGTTGCCGCTGGCGATCCCGAGTCTCGTGGTCGCGGCCCTCGTGTTCGGTCACGACCCCGTGGAGTTCGACGCCGCGCAACCGTGGATCCACCGCACGGACGATTTCGTTGGATCGCAGACCTGCCGTACTTGCCATCTCGATCACCACGATTCGTGGGAGCGTACCTACCACCGCACGATGACACAACGAGTGACCCCCGAAACGATTCAGGGTGCGTTCGACGGTCGCGAGGTTCGTTACGAGGGGCAAACGGCGCGGGTTTTCCGCGATGGTGACCGTTATTTCTTCGAGCTTCCGGACGCGCAGGGGAGACGCGAAGCCGAGGTCGTGCTGGCCGTAGGCTCGCGCCGCTACCAGCAGTACTTCGAACGCGAACAACACGACGAAGGGTTTATCTTCCGCCGCCTGCCGTTCCTGTGGCACATCGACGAACAACGCTGGCTGCATCTCAATACGGTGTTCCTCGGTCCGGACGACGCCAACTGGAACAAGGCGCGAGCACGTTGGAACGACAACTGTGTGTTCTGCCACAATACCGGGGCGCGGCCCGGTGAGACCCACCGCGTGTCGTCCGGCGGCCAGCGTCAATTCAATTCCGAGGTCGCCGAGTTGGGGATCGCCTGCGAATCGTGCCACGGCCCGGGACGCCGGCACGCCGAATCGGAACGCAGCCCCGTCGGCCGTTACACGACGTATGCGGGGAAACGAAGCACGCGGGACATCGTCAACCCCGCCGAACTGGAACCGCAGCGCGAGATCGAGGTTTGCGGACAATGCCACGGCCAACGCCTGCCCGTCGACCGGGCGCATCTGGCGGCGTGGTTGCAGACCGGGCCGACCTATCGCAGCGGGAACGATCTGACCGATCACGTGATCCCCGTCGTGCGTACCACACCGTCGCCGACGGAACAGATCCCGGACCTTTTCAAGCTGCGCTTCTGGAATGACGGGACGCCGCGGCTGAGCGCCTACGAATACCAGGGCATCGCGATGTCCGCGTGTCACGCCGAGGGCACGCTGAAGTGCGGTTCGTGTCACACGATGCACGGGGGTGACCCCAAGGGCATGATCGAACCCGAGATGCGCGGCGATGCGGCTTGCACCTCCTGTCACACGAAGATCGCGCAGGACATCCGGTCGCACACGGGGCATGTCGAGACGAGCAGCGGCAGCCGCTGCCTCGACTGCCATATGCCCAGGATCGTGTACGGGATTCTCGAGGTGCACCGCAGTCATTTCATCGAAATCCCGGACGCAGCGCGCGACGCCGAAACCGGCCGACCCAACGCCTGCACGCTGTGCCACCTGGATCGCAGCTTGCTGTGGGCCGCGCGCGAGTCGCGCCGGATCTGGGGCGATGCTTTTCGCGATCCGCTTCACCGCTTCGATCGCGCGCCGCTCGAACTTCCCGATGCAACGACCTCGCTGCTGGCCGGTGACGCCGTCCAACGCGTGGTCTTCGCGTCCGCCGCCGGGCGGCCCGGGTCGGATCTGACGCCGGCGGAAAAGACCGATATGCGGGTCGCGCTGGCGGTCGCCACGGGTGACGGTTACCCCAGCGTCCGCTGGACCGCGCGGCGCAGCCTGCTGGCCCTCGAACGGGAGTGGGACACGGGATTGTCGTCGCTGCTCGCGGACTGGGATCACACCGCCGCGTCAACCCGTACGGATATGGCCTACGACTTGTTGGATCGCATGGCCTCGAGCGCGCCGCCGATCGAGGGCGCGCCGTCGGTCTTGCTCCTGCCGGACGGTTCGATCAACATGGAGCGGATCTTGGCCTTGCTCGATCTGCAAGAGGACCGGGTGATCGATATCGGCGAATGAACGACGACGCAACACGCAAGACGTTGGTGCTGGGTTGGGCGCTGCTCGCGCTGTTCCTCCCGCTGGGTCTGACGCTGGAGGCGCTGCACGCGTTGAAGCTACCGGTTTATCTCGACAGCGAGATGCGTCGCGAGATGTGGACCCTAGCCCACGCGCACGGCAACCTGCTGGGCATCCTCTGCCTGGTGTTTGCGGTCGTTGCCGCGAAGGCGATCCCGGACGATGCCGCACGCGCCTCGATCGCTCGTTGGCTGCGTTGGGGCGCCGTGCTGATGCCGTTCGGTTTCTTTCTCGGCGGGGTGTTGAACCACGAGGGCGATCCTTCGTGGGGGATCGCGCTCGTCCCCGTTGGCGGTTTGTTCCTGCTCGTCGCCTTGATGCGGACCGCATGGGCCGCCTGGCGGTCATGACGATGCCGCACGTGATCGAACCCGCGTCGAGCGGCCGCGCCAAGTGTCGCGGTTGTGGGCAGACGATCAAGAAGGACGAGATCCGACTCGGTGAAAAGCTTCCCAACCCGTTTGCGGAAGGGGAGATGACGCACTGGTACCACCCGCGCTGCGCAGCGTTCAAGCGTCCCGAAGCGTTCCTGGAAGTCGCCGAGGATCAACCCGGTTCGATCGGCGACTGCGAGGCCCTGGTCGAACAGGCCAAAATCGGCGCCGCACACCGCCGCGTCCCTCGCATCAACGGGGCGCAGCGGTCGCCGACCGGTCGCGCGCGCTGCCGTTCGTGCAAGGAGCCGATCGAGAAGGACTCGTGGCGCCTCGCGTTGGTGTTCTACGAGGACGGGCGCTACCAGCCCTCGGGGTTCGTCCATGCCGGTTGCACGTCGGTGTATTTCGGGACGACCGAGATCGTCGTCCCGGCGCGCCATTTTTCTCCCGATCTCTCGGACGCCGAGATGGCCGATTTCCAGGCCTCACTGGGCTGATCCGGTCCGAAAGGCTAGAATCTCCCGGCACCCACGGCTCAACGGAGATCCCGATATGCCTCGTCGAATTCTGCCTATCTTCTTGCTTGTCGCTTTGATCGCGATCGGATGCGCGACTCCCACCGGCGAATCGGTCGACGTCGAAAAACTCGAGGTTCAGGAAGACCAGAGCGAATCGCTGGCCAACGACCTGCTGGCTTTCTCCCTCGCGATGCGCAAGGCCGACCGCAATCGGTTCGACGATTTCTGGACGGAGACGGTTGAAGCGACTCGCTTACCAAAAAATGATCCCGCATACGAGCCGCTCGCCGATCGCGTCGAGCAAGCCGTCTGGGCGTTCGATTCGGAACTGGCCAATTTTTCTCGGGACGAATACGTCACGGCGATGTGGTCGCTGGTCGAACGCTACGAGTCGCTCGAGGACGTTCGTTTCAAGGTCAAGAAGGTCGACTTCTCCGAGGACGGGACACACGCCAAGGCCAAGATCAAGTTCTTCCTCGTCGGCAAGCACGAGGGACAAGGGCGCGAGTGGATCAAGGGTTTGGCCAAACTCGGGGCGGTCAAGTCCGGTGACGACCCGTGGCAGATCGATCACTTCGAATTGACGGAGATGATTTCGAAAGTCACCGAGCATGAGTGGTTCTCCGAAGTTTCGGGGCCCGCCGGCCTCGGAGAGAAGTTTCCCCTTTTTGGCCAGGGCGCCAACGATGGATTCGTCAACCATGGGGCCGCGGTCGCCGACGTCAACGCCGATGGTCTGCTCGACATCGCCACGACCGGTGTGCTCCACAACTTCCTTTATCTGAACGCCGGCGATGGCACGTTCATCGACGCCAGTGCCGACTCGCTGCTCAAATTCGTCCCACCCGGTTCGGGCGTCGTCTTCCTCGACTACGACAATGACGGCGATTCGGATCTGTTCATGGCGGCGGTCGGCCAGCAGATGCTGCTGCAAAACCGTTTCGTACCCGACGGCGAGGTGCGTTTCGTCGATGTCTCGCTCGAGGCGGGTGTCGCGCAGAACGCGATCGGCTTCAGCCCGGTGGTCGCGGACATCAACGGCGACGGCTGGCAGGACATTTACGTCTGTTCCTACAACCGCTACGGTACCGTCATGCCCGACTCGTGGACCGGAGCCACGAACGGAACGCCCAACCTGTTGCTCGTCAACAAGGGTGACGGGAGCTATCGCAGCGAAGCCGAGGCGTGGGGCGTGGCCGACTCGCGTTGGTCCTATGCGGCGCAGTTCATCGATCTCGATGCCGACGGCGATCAGGACCTGTACGTCACCAACGACTTCGGCGAGAACGCGTTCTATCGCAACGACGGCGATCGATTCACCGATCGCTCGGTGGAAATGGGCGTGGTCGACCCCGGTTTCGGGATGGGTGTCTCGTTCGGCGATTACGACCGCGACGGCGATTACGATCTGCACGTCACCAACATGTCTTCGACCGCGGGCAAGCGGATTCTCGAAGTGCTCTATCCGGTCGACCACCCGATGCGCATGAGCCTGGAGAAACAGGCCGAGGGCAACAGCCTCTACGCCAACGACGGAGATGGGACGTTCCGAAACGTCAGCGCCGAGGTCGGTGGGCTGGGTGGCGGCTGGGCGTTCGGCGGCGGTTTTGTCGACATCGATGGAGACGGCTGGGAGGATCTGCACACCCCCAACGGGTTCGTTTCCGGCGAGACGATGAAGGACACGTGAAGTCTGTTCTGGCGCCACGTTGTGGCTGCCACGGAGCAGGTCGAGGGAGAGGACAGCGTCGAATTCCACAAGACGCACATGAGCGAGATCTTCGGCGACGGGTTTTCATTCAGCGGTTACGAGCGCGATCTCGTCAAGTGGAACGACCGCGCGGGAAAATTTGTCGACGTATCGGGGATCAGCGGTGCAGATTCGATCTCCGACGGGCGCGGTACCGTGTACGCGGACTTCGACAACGACGGCGATCCGGACATCTTCCTGACCGCGATGCAACGCAAAGCGCACCGTCTGTTCCGTAACAACATCGGTCAGGATCACAACCACCTGCGCATCGAACTCGTGGGTACCGATTCGGGCACCGATGCGTTCGGCGCGACCGTCGAGCTGATCTCGGCAAGCGGCCGACAGACGCGCGTCAAGACCGGGGGCAGCGGTTATCTGTCTCAGAGCGACGGGCGCGTGCTCTTCGGGCTCGGGTCGGACGAGACCGTCGAGTCCCTGACGATTCGCTGGCCCGCCGGCAGCGTGCAGACGTTCGAGAACATCGCGGCCAACCGCACGCTTCGCGTGGTCGAGGGGGGCGAGGGCTTCGAAACGATTCGGCTGCCGGTCTTCGGGTTCCCCGAGCCGTGGAATGCGGCGGAGCAGTTGCTGGCCGAAGCCGGGCTCACGGTCGGGGACCCGTTCCCGACGTTGTTGCTGGACGCCTTACCCGGCGGCCCGCGGGGGCTCGAGGACGTGGGCGACCACGGACGCAAGACGCTGATCAACCTGTGGGCCACATGGTGCACGTCGTGCGTGCACGAGATGCCCGAGCTCAACCGGTTGGCACCACGTTTCGCCGCGGCGGGGATCGACATCGTCGGGATCAGCGTGGATTTCCAGGCCCAGGACACCGTGGCGCCGTACCTCGAGCAACTACGGATTGCCTATCCCAACTTCGTGATCCGCGAGCAGGGGATGGAAATCCTGTTCCCCGACGGCGAGATCCAGGTGCCGCTGACGTTCCTGCTCGCCGCCGACGGCACGATCGCCGGCATGTGGGCGGGCTGGACACCGTCGGTCGAGCGAGAGTTGCTCGCGTTGGTCGGTCGACAAGACTAGAATTCTTCGGTGAGCTTCCTGACGGCCATGCTTTTCCTCGCCGGCGCGTTGGCGCCCGCGCAGGAGGAATCGTTGCCACGGCTACGCGAGACGCAGCCCACCTGGCTGAGCGTACGCGACGATCCGGCGACCGACGGATGGCAAAGCGAAGTCTTCGGCAGCGCCGTGAGCGGCCAGCTGAAACATCTTGCGCACTGGATCGAAGGCGCCGAACCCGACATCGATTGGGCCGGCATCGCACACGACGACTTCTCGGCTGGTGTGCTGCGGCCGGGACCGCTGGAGGTCGTCTACGAACGCGGTTCGATCCGAGTCCGGCGCCCGGCCGAGGGCAGCGCCGTGGCCGCAACCGACGAGGCGTCCGGGGCGCCCGGCCTGGAGCGCGTGCTGACCGTCTTACTGGAACCGCTGCGAGAAGCCGAGACGCGGCGAGTGAAGTTCAAGGTCGTCGGCGTGACGGCCTCCGACAGCGGCCTGGTCTGGACGCCGGTGCTGTTCCAGGCCAGCGGCCGCACACCGTCCGGGACCCGGCAGCTCAACGCGAGCTACCGTTTCGGTTGGTTGCCGGGAAAAGGCTCCGCCGCACCGCTCCTTCGCGCGATCGAGTACGAGGACTACGAAGAGGTCGAGTTTCGTGGCCCCGGCGCGGCGATGTTCGCGGACTGCACCGAGTCCGTGCTCGGTGCCGAGCCCGCGTTCAACGAACAACTCCGCTTCGGCAACGAATACTGGATGCGCCGTATGCAATCGGTGCTCGGGATCGACAACTACGGTCACCACGGGCTGGCGATCGGGGACGTCGACGGCGACGGTCTCGAGGACGTCTACGTGTGTCAGACCGGCGGGATGCCCAACCTCTTACTCGTGCAGAACGCCGACGGAACGGCGCGCGACGTCTCGGCCGCTTCGGGCGTCGATTTCATGGAGCGTACGCACGCGGCGTTGTTGATCGATCTCGACAACGACGACGATCAAGATCTCGTGCTCGCGACCCAGGCCTCGCTGTCGTTCCTGGCGAACGACGGGACGGGGCGCTTCGAGAGAGTAGGGGAAGGCGCGATCGCGAGCGCCTATTCGCTGGCCGCCGCGGACTACGACGGCGACGGCGACCTCGATGTTTACGCCACGGCCTACGTCGCACCGCCCGAGTGGGACCGGCAGGGGGGTCTCGGCCTGCAACCGCTGCCGTACCACGATGCGAACAACGGCGCCGCTAACGTGTTGTACCGCAACGACGGGGACTGGACGTTCACCGACGTGACCGCCACGACGGGTCTCGATGCGAACAACACCCGCTGGAGCTTTGCGGCGGCGTGGGCCGATTACGATGTCGATGGAGACCAGGATCTGTACGTCGCCAACGACTTTGGCCGCAACAACCTCTACCGCAACGACGACGGCCGGTTTGTTGACGTCGCCGCCGCGGCGGGCGTTGAGGACAGCGCCTCGGGGATGTCCGTTTCCTGGGGCGACTACGACGGCGACGGGCTGCTCGATCTGTACGTGGGCAACATGTTTTCGGCGGCGGGCAATCGCATCGTGCCGCAGCGGGGATTTCAGCCCGGCGCCACCGCATCCGTCAAGTCCGATTTCCGTCGATTCGCGCGCGGCAACACGTTGTTCCGCAATGCCGGTGACGGCACGTTCCGCGACGTCAGCGAAGCGGCGGGGGTGACGATGGGCCGCTGGGCCTGGAGCTCGCCGTTCGTCGACCTCGACAACGACGGCCGCGAGGACCTGGTCGTCGGCAACGGTTACCTCACCAACGAGGGCAGCGGCGATTTGTGAAGCTTCTTCTGGCGGCAGGTCGTGTCGCAATCTCCGCTCGCACCGACCGATCGCCGTCAAGCGTCCGGCTACCTGAACGCGATCGATCGTTGGAGCCGTCTGGTGCAGGCCGGGAATTCGCACAGCGGCCATGAGCGCAACTGCGCCTTCCTGAACACGGCCGGCGGTCGCTTCGCTAATGTTTCCGCGATCAGCGGGTTCGACTTCGCAGACGATGCCCGCGCCGTGGCGCCGGTCGACTGGGACCAGGACGGCGACCTCGATCTTTGGTTTTCGAATCGCACCGGGCCCCAGGTGCGGTTGCTGCGCAACGACGCCGCAAACGGAACCCCGTCGATCGCCCTGCGATTGGCCGGCCGATCGGTGAACCGCGACGCCATCGGAGCGCGGGTCGAACTGTTCCAAGCCGGGAGCACGACACCGCTCGTGCGGATGCTCTCGGCCGGGGCCGGGTTTCTCGCCCAAGGTTCGAAGTGGGTCCACTTCGGGCTCGGCGATGCGACGAAGATCGAGCGCGCCGTGGTGCACTGGCCCGGCGGCGAACCCGAGACGTTCCGCGGCCTGAAAGCCGGTCGCCGTTACCAATTGGTCCAGGGAGACGGGAAAGCTGTGGCGGTCGCGCCACGCGCGAAGCCGATCAAATTGTTCCCGACGGTGCTTGCGTCACCGCAGGGTAGTGCCCGGGCGGGCGTGCGGTTGGCCTCGCGGCCGCCGGCCCCGATCCTGCGTTATCGGGACTGGGAGGGCGAGAAACGCATCGTGGGTCAAACGCCCGGGCGTGCGCTCTTGCTCAATCTCTGGGCCAGTTGGTGCGGCCCCTGCGCGGAGGAACTCGCGGAGTTCACGCGGCGCCGTAAAGAATTGAACGAGCGCGGACTCGACGTACTCGCGCTAAGCGTCGATGGACTCGGCGATGAGCGTTCGAGCGAACCCGAAGCGCTTCGCGATTTCTTACGGCACTTGGAATTCCCGTTCGATTCCGGGATCGCCACCGGCGCGACCGTCGACAAGCTCGAACTCCTGTCCGCCCGCCTCTTCGGGCGGCACACCTCGTTTCCCGTGCCGGTGAGTTTCCTGATCGACGGCGCGGGGAATCTGGCGGTCATCTACAAGGGACGTGTCGAGGTCGACGATCTTCTCGCGGATCTGCAAGAACTCGACGCCGGCGCGACGGATCTTCGTGCGCGAGCCGCGCCGTTTTCCGGGCGCTGGACCACGCCACCCGTTCGGGCCGATGCCTCGCTGCTGTCGCGCGAATACCTGCGCGCCGGTTACGCCGAGGATGCCGAGCCGTTGTTGCGCGTCGAGTTGCAATCCGGCGGCGGCGCCGAGACGCGACAACTGCTGGCCACCGCGTTGTCGGTCCTGGGCCGCAACGCCGAAGCCGAACGCCTCTATCGTGACGCGCTCGTGCTCGACCCCGGCTCGCTACGTGCGCACTACAACCTCGGCTTGCTGTTGACGGCGGACGGCCGTCATTTGGACGCGATTCCTCATTTCGAGGCCGCGCTCCGCATCGATCCCGCACACGCCGACGCACACCTCGCGATCGCAAACGCACTGCTCCTCGCAGATCGTGCGGTCGACGCCATCGTGCACTACCGCAACGCGCTCGGTCTGAAACCGGGCTGGGGCGTTGCGGCCAATGCCCTGGCGCGCCAACTGGCCGCCGGCGCCAATCCGCGCGTGCGCGACGTGCCGGCCGCCGTGAAACTCGCCGAGCAGGTCTGTCGGGCCACGGACCACCGCGTGCCCGAGTTGATGGATACGCTGGCGCTGGCCTACGCCGCGGCAGGCCGTTTCGACGAGGCGGTCGATGCCGAACGCAAAGCCGTGGCGCTGGCGACCGACGCCGACCGGACGGCGTACGCGGAGGAACTCGGGTCGCGTCTGGAGATGTTCGTCGCCGGCCGGGCTTGGACCGAGCCGCACTGAGCCGTGTGTGGTCCGTGTCGGTTGCCTGTATATTGCCAGCATGCGACGCGGAAAAAGACGTTTCAGGTTACGAGCGCTCGCGTTCGGCTTGCTGGTCCTGTTGCTGAGCACGGTGTGCGCTCGCGATGCCGAAACTCCCGCTCCCGGTGAGACCAAACCGTCGATGCCGGGGATCGTGCCGGCTGCCGACGCTCGTGCCGAGTTCGACGCCATCTGCCACCGGCTGGCGGACAGCGACGAGATATACCATGGACGCAAGCCGCTGCTGGACGCCCAGAAGCAGTTGGAATCCGGAGTCTCCGGGGCGGATCGGGTCGAGATCGAGATCACCCTCGGGCGCGAGTTGCTCAAGCAGGGTCGTGCGCTGGAGGCCGTCGAGTTGCTCACGAAGGCGAGGGAAACGGCGCAGGGGTTGATTGGAACGCACGCTTTCCTGTGGGCCAAGGCGACGGACAACCTGGCGCTCGCGCACCTGCGGGCGGCCGAGGATCAGAATTGCGTCCTACGCCACACCGCCGCGAGTTGCATCTTTCCCATCGCCGAGGAGGGAGTGCACCTGCGCCCCGAGCACGCGCGCCGCGCCGGCGATCTGTTGATCGAGTTGATCGGCAAGCTGAACGTTTCGCCGCGCAGCATGCAGGCGGCCTGGCTGCTCAACATCTCCAGGATGGTCGCGGGCGATTACCCCGACGGAGTCCCGAAAGACTACCGACTCCCGCCGTCCGCCTTCGAGTCCGATCCGTCGTTTCCGGCCTGGCGCGATCGCGCCATCGCGCTGGGGGTCGGGGCGGTGGACCTGGCGGGGGGAGCGGTCATGGACGACTTCGACGGTGACGGCTTGCTCGATCTCGTCACGTCGACATCCGATCCCTGCGGGACCTTGAAAGCGTTTCGAAACGACGGGCGGGGCGGATTCGAGAATGTCACCGAGGCCTGGGGACTCGACAGCCAGCTCGGCGGTCTGAACCTGACCCACGCGGACTATGACGGGGACGGCAAGCTCGATCTGTTCGTGCTGCGCGGCGCCTGGCTCCACGATCACGGACGGATCCGAAACTCGTTGTTGCGCAACGAGTTGGACGGTCCGCGTGGAGGCTTCGTCGACGTCTCGATCTCGAGCGGGCTGGCGCGCACCGCGTCGCCCACGCAGACCGCGGGCTGGGCGGACTATGACGGCGACGGGGATCTCGACGTCTACGTTGGCAACGAGTCGGACTCCACGGAGCCCCACCCATCGAGGCTGTACAGCAACGTCGGCGACGGCACCTTCACCGAGGTCGGGGCGGCGGCGGGGGTAACCAACGATCGTTTCGCCAAAGCCGTGACCTGGGGCGACTACGACAACGACGGAGACCCGGACCTGTTCGTCTCCAACATCGGCCCCAACCGGCTCTACCGGAACAACGCCGACGGTACCTTCACCGACGTGGCGGAATCGGCCGGCGTAGTCGAACCGCGCGGGCGGAGCTTCACCGACTGGTTCTTCGACTACGACAACGATGGAGACCTCGACCTGCTCGTTTCGGACTACGGCGTCGCACCCGCCCTCATCGCCGTCCATTACTACGGCCGCGAGCTGCCGATGGGCCAGCCACTGCTTTACCGCAATGACGGAGGAGTCTTCACCGAGGTCTCGCGGGAGATGGGCATAAAACAGCCGGCGCTTCCGATGGGAGCCAACTTCGGCGACCTCGATAACGATGGGTGGCTCGACTTCTATCTGGGCACGGGCGACCCCGAATACGAGACCGTCTTCCCGAACCTGATGTATCGCAATCAGGAAGGGACTCGCTTCGTCGATGTGACCTCTGCGGGTGGATTCGGACACCTGCAGAAGGGCCACGGAGTAGCCTTCGGCGATCTGGACAACGACGGCGATCAGGATCTGTTCCACCAGGTCGGTGGGTTCTACCCCGGCGACGTTTTCTCCAACGCGTTGTTCGAGAATCCGGGGAACGACGCGTCCTGGATCACGTTGCGTCTCCAAGGCCGTAAGGCAAATCGCTTCGGCGTCGGCGCGCGGATCGAGGTGCGGGTTCTCGGCAAGGTCGCCGGGGGCAAGCAGGCGTCGGCGCGGACGATCCACCTACTCGCCGGAAGCGGCGGTTCGTTCGGCGGTTCGAGCATGCAGCAGGAGATCGGCCTCGGGCAGGCCGATCGCATCGAGGAGATCGTCGTCCGTTGGCCGGGAAGCGCCACGGTCCAACGGTTTCGCGATGTGCAGCCGAATCGCGTCTATGACGTTGTCGAAGGCCGCGATCGGCTCGCCGCAGTCGAACTGCCTCGATTCTCGCTGGCCTCGACCTCCGCGCAGCCGACCCACGAGCAGCACTAGACCTGCGTCGCGCAAACATCCCCGCCGCGCTACAATGAACCCGATGCAGTTGTTTTCCGGGGGCGAACTGGCTTCGACGGGAAGGCAGAGGCGTCAGTAGCACGTCGAGGGCCATCTCCTCGTTAATCCGGTGGAAATAAATAGTCGCCAATAACGACTACGCACTCGCGGCTTAATTGACCGTGACGTCTTACAGGTAGCTCGCCCAAGGCGATTTGTAAGGCGACGTTAATTTGGGCTGGTGGAACCGGGACGCCCGTAACGGACCCACGAGATTAGACGGGCTGGCTCCCCGCTGGCTTGCCGTTCAGTAGGCGGGGAGTGAGATAAAAAAAAGAGCCGGCTAAACGTGTAGAAGCTGCCGTACGAACCTTTTCGGACGCGGGTTCGATTCCCGCCGCCTCCACCATTCGACTCGCGTGAGCCTGTCGAACGCTCGCTCATGGCAAGCCAGCCGGTGCCCGGAGGACGCGAGGGTCGTCCTCCTGGGAGGGAACCTTTCGGAGACAGTGTCGTTTTCTCCGGATTCCGGGACGAGCAGACGGCCGACAACCTCGCTCTACGCACCCGTGCCGGCCGAGTACCCGCATGGGTGAGCCTTTCCCATTAAAATAAGGAGATGGCCTGCGGATGAACTGCCCACCGAGCGAGGGCCGCCCGAGAGGACCGTCGAACCATCTTCCTTCCGGACGCGCAACGAGAGATCCGCGGCCCGGCCCGCTACTGTCTCAAGGAAGCATAGCCACAGCCTGCTGAAGTTCCTGAATCGAATTTGCCAGACTGTTGGCCGCTTCCGCGTTGGGATCCGCATCGATGATCGCCTGGAGTTCGGCGATGATCTGCTCCAGGTCCGCTCGTGGACCGGATAGCGAGGCGATGTCGTACGTCATGCCCGGCGCGGCGGCATTGGCCTTGTTGGCCGCATCGTCGTATTTTTGCGCAGCCGTCGAGTACTCCGGCAGCGCTCGCTCGGTGTCGCCCTCGCCCAACTTCACCAGGCCCTCGTCAATCCTGTGCGGTGCACCGCGGGCCGCAACCGCTGCATCGATCGCGATCACGGCCAGCTCACGGGCGATGCTCGCGAGCCGGTCCATGTAATCGTCGGCCAGCACCGTGTCGAAACCTTTGTCCAGGGCGTTGCTGATGTCGTCGATCCCGTTCTTGATTTCGTGCACGATCGGCTCAAGGGAACGGCCCAGGGCCTCTTTGGCCTTCTTGGCCGCCTCTTTGTAGTCCGCCGCCGCCTCCACGTAATCCGGTAGCAAGAAGTTGGTGTCGCCGTCGCTCAGGAACGCCATCGCCTCGTCGATCTTTTGCGAATCGCCGCCAAACGCGAGGGCGTCGGCAATGGCTTCCTGGGCCAGTTGGCGAGCGATACTTGCGAGGCGATCCATGAAGTCGTCGGCCACGATCGCGTCCAGCCCGTCAGCTTCGGCCCGCTCGAGATCCTCGATCGCTTTCTTGATCTCGTCGACCGAGTCGACACGATTCGCAGGGGTTTTGCTCAGGTCGGACACGGCGCCCTGCAGGTGCTGGATCGAATCCTCCAACTCGTTGGCTTCGTTCGCGGCGGGGTCCACGTCGACGATGGCCTGAAACTCGGCGATCAATTGCAGCAGTTCCGGCTGAGGTGTGGAAAGCGCGAGGAATTCGTAGGTTATGGTGGGTTGGTCAACGAGCATCAAACCCTCGACGCTGACCACAACCGTGCCCTGTCCGTCGAGCGAAGAGTACACAAAAATCGTGTAGGTTCCATTCGAGTTGTCCACGATCTCGCCGACCACGCCGGGAAACAACGCGATCGTGTCCAGGGTCAGCGTCAATCCCGTTCCGAGAGCCACACCGCTGCTGTCCCGGGGCGTCACGAGAATGGTCGCCATGCTGGCGCCGTCCGCCGGAATCGTGGACGGCGTGACGACGACGCCGGACATCGCGACGTCGACGTTGGCCGACAAGGGATCGCCGTCGTCGAATCCTAGCCGGATGGTCCCGAGGACAGGTTCCTTGTGAACCGAGATCTGCACCGCACTGCCGTCAAGGTCCTCGACCGTGTAGAAGTAGTCGATGCCGTCGTAGAGTCTGTTGGCCTGATCGTCAAAGGGAGCGTATGAAACCGTGGCGAGAACGGCTCCTGTGCGGGCCTGCTCCGGCGAATCTGCCACACGGCGAACATCGAACGACTTGGTCTGAGCCGCGGTGGTCGCGATGACGCTGGAAATCAGGAGCACCGCCGTTGTCATGCATCGTGTGAACATCTCATAACTTAAATATAGGCAACGACTTAGCCGGAGCAACGCCCGACATCGGCGCTAAACCGGTTTAACCGGACAACGCGGAATACCCGCCGTCATCCACGAAAAGACAGCGATGGCGCGTGCCTCCTGAGCGGCAACTCCCGAAGTTTCTCGAACTCTCGCCGACGAAGACAATTTTACAGGAACCCCATCGTCTAGAATGGCGACCGGTATCCCCGATGACCCGAATCCGCACCCTTAACAAGGCCTTTGGCCACCCCGGCATCGCCCCGCGCTGGACCCGCGGCGGCAAGGACGCCGTCGGCACCGCCTATACCCGCGCCAGCCGTATCTGGTACACCTGCGCTGCGGGCGTCCTCACCGAGGCCTACTTCCCCACCATCGACCGGCCGCAAATCCGCGACCTCCAGTTCCTGGTCACCGACGGCGCTACCTTCTTCCACGACGAGCGCCGCGACACCGACTACGAGATCGAGCGCATCTCGGAAAGCTCCCTCGGCGTCATCCTTACCAATGGGGATCGCGAAAACCGCTACCGCATCGTCAAGAAGATCGTCTCCAACCCCGTCGAACCCGTCGTCCTGATCCGGACCAAACTGGAGATCCTCGACCCGACGCTCCAAGACAAACTCCGCCTGTTCGTGCTGCTGGCCCCGCACCTCGACGTCGGCGGCCAGGACAACACCGCCAACCTCGCCGAGATCGACAACCGCCTCGTCCTCACCGCCAACCGCAACGACACCTGGTTGGCCTGTGCCGCAACACTCCCATTCAAGAAGGCCTCCTGCGGTTTCGTCGGTCGCTCCGACGGCTGGACCGACCTCAACATGCACCACGACCTGACCTGGGAATACGACAGCGCCGAAAACGGCAACGTCGCCCTGATCGGCGAACTCGACCTGGCGCAAACGCACGAGTTCACGCTCGGCCTCTCCTTCGGCGATCACATCCACGACGCCGCAACCTCGCTCTTCCACAGCTTGGGCGTGCCCTTCGCCGAACACGAAACACGCTTCAACACGCAGTGGGAACAAGCATGCGCCGGGGCCCTGCCGCTCGAATCCGTCTCGAAAGACGCAGGACGGCTCTACCGCTCGAGCCACGCGATCCTCCGCGCTCATGAGGACAAGAACTACCCCGGCGCGATGATCGCCTCGCTCAGCATCCCCTGGGGCAACGCCAAGGGTGACGAGGACCTCGGTGGCTACCACCTCGTCTGGCCGCGCGACATGGTCAACACCACGACGGCACTGCTGGCCTCGGGCAACAAGGCCACCCCGTTGCGCGCGCTGATCTACCTCGCCGTCGCCCAACGTGCCGACGGTGGCTTCCACCAGAACTTCTGGCTCAACGGCGAACCGTACTGGACCGGTGTGCAGCTTGACGAGGTCGCGTTCCCGATCCTGCTCGCCTGGGAACTCCACGAGCAGGACGCCCTGGCCGACTACGATCCGTTCCCGATGGTGCGCAGTGCTGCGGCCTACCTCGTCAAGCAGGGCCCGGCCACGCAGCAGGAGCGCTGGGAAGAAAACGCCGGTTACTCGCCGTCGACGCTGGCGGTCAACATCGCAGCACTGGTCTGCGCCGCGCAGTTCGCGCGGCAACGCGGTGAGAATGCGACCGCGGACTACCTGCTCGAGTACGCCGACTTCCTCGAATGCCATGTCGAACGCTGGACGGTGACCGATCGGGGGACGTTGCTGGCGGACGTGCCGCGGCACTACATCCGCATCCATCCGGTCGACCCCGCCGATCCCACACCCGACGAGAACCCGAACGACGGCACGCTCGTGATCAAGAACCGCCCCGACGGCGCGCGCTACCGCTTCCCGGCCAACGAGATCGTCGATGCCGGCTTCCTCGAACTGGTGCGCTACGGCGTACGTGCCCCCGGGGATGCGCTGATCGAGGATTCGCTACGTGTCGTCGATGCGCAGCTGAAGGTCGACACACCGGCCGGTCCGGTCTGGCGCCGCTACAACCACGACGGCTACGGCGAGGACGAACACGGCAACCCGTTCCACGGCCGGGGCATCGGACACGGCTGGCCGCTGCTGACCGGAGAACGCGGTCACTACGAACTCGCCGCAGGCCGCGACCCGGCTCCCTATATCCGTGCGCTCGAGGGCTTCGCCTCGGGTTGCGGACTGTTGCCCGAGCAGGTCTGGGACCTCCCCGACATCCCCGAGAAGTTTCTCTTCCTCGGCAAACCGACCGGTGCCGCGATGCCGTTGTGCTGGGCGCACGCCGAGTACGTCAAGCTGCTGCGCTCGACCAAAGACGGGCAGATCTTCGACCGCGTGCAGGCCGTCGCCGATCGCTATCTCGGCGACCGCAGCGGCTGCAAGAAACTCGACGTCTGGAAATTCAACCGCCAGGTCGCCACGGTGCGTGCCGGGTACACGCTGAGGATCCAGGCCGCGGCGGACTTCAAGCTGAAGTGGACCCGCGGCGAGTGGGCGCAGGCGAGCGAGACCGATGCGACGCCCACCTCGCTCGGCATCCACTTCGTCGACATCGACGTCGCCACCGCGGCCGCGGCGCCGATCCGTTTCACGTTCTTCTGGCCCGAGGCCGGTCGCTGGGAAGGCCGGACATTCGAGGTCGAGGTAGTTTGAGATGGCTGTAACCAAGGGGAAGAAACGAGTCCTGGTGATCGATATCGGCGGTTCGAGCATCAAGTTGCTCGCCAGCGGCCAGCAGGAACGCACCAAACTCCCGTCCAGCTCGGACCTGACTCCCGGCGACCTTGTCGAGTCCGTCCAACAAGCCACCGGCGACTGGGACTACGAGGTGATCTCGATCGGCTACCCCGGTCCGGTCGAAGGCAACGCGATGCTCGCCGAACCGAAAAACCTCGGCGGCGGCTGGGTCGGCTTCGACTTCGCGAAGGCCTTCGGCAAACCGGTCAAGATCGTCAACGACGCCGCGATGCAGGCGATCGGCAGCTACCAGGGCGACGAGATGCTGTTCCTGGGCCTCGGCACCGGTCTCGGTTCGGCGCTGATCACGCACGGCGCGTTGCAGCCGCTCGAACTCGCGCACCTGCCGTACAACAAGGGTCGCACCTACGAGGACTACCTCGGCAAACCCGGTCTCAAGAAACACGGCAAGAAGAAGTGGCGCCAGATGGTCTTCGAGATCGTGCCGGCGTTCTGCGCGGCGTTTCAGGTCGACTACGTCGTGCTCGGCGGCGGCAACGCGAAGCTGCTCGACGAACTACCGCAGAACACACGCCTCGGCGGGAACGAGTTGGCCTTCGAGGGTGGGTTCCGGCTGTGGGATCCGCAGTCGACGATTCGGGTCGACTGAGAGCCTCGACTCGCGCTCAGCCACCGTACAGGGAACGCGTCTCCAGAACCGTCTCCCGCGTCTCTCCGTCCCGCTGCACCTCCAACCGGTACGCCGCGCCCGTACCCGAGCGCTGCATGAGCGCTCCCATGGTGTGGAGGAACTCGCGGCGATTGATCATGTCAGTCTCCGACCTCGCGGAGCCGGTCCCGACTTCGTACTGCTCGAAACCGAATTCCGCGGCGGCAGGCGTGCCCGAAATCGCGGGCTTGGGGCCCGCCAGCCCAAGGGTGCAGGTAATGAGGTGAAGGTTTTAACCCGCATCGTCCACCTTCGGACTGGATGTGTCATCGGAACCTCCATGCGCGGCGCACGTCGCGCCGTCTGACGCAGGTCCCTGTTGCGAGGCACGTGCCAGCCTCGTTGCGGTCGTTTTCCAAGCATTTTTGACATCCACGCGTCACGAAGCACGCACCGCCGTTCACACCTGTCGTAAGAAGCGCGCAGCGCTGTTCGCACCTGCGGCTTGGCCCGCGAAGCCTCTGATAACGACGCATGCTGCGAGATCGCCGTCAACGAGCCATCTTTACAAAACCGTGAGTTTTCGAAGGGGATGGTACGAGGACCGGATTGAAGATACCTTTCCCCGGCGCATGAATTCCGAAACCAAACCTGTCTCGGACAAGATGGCCGAAGAACTACGGCGCATCTACAAGCGAAGATTCGACGTATTGACCGATTATCGACTTCGCGTTTGGGAAAGGCTGTGCCGCAATTTCTTTCAGGCCATGATCCCGCCGAATGCTTTCGTACTGGACCTGGGTTGCGGCTACGGTCAATTCATCAACCGGATTAAAGCCGAAAAGAAATACGGGATGGACCTCAACCCGACGGCCGTGACCTACTTGGATCCCGACGTGTCCTTCCTGCAACAGGATTGCTCACTCGAGTGGGGCCTCCCGGCCAACCATTTGGACATCGTCTTCACCAGTAATTTCTTCGAGCACCTCCTTTCCAGGGCGCGGCTCCACGCCTGCATCGAGCAGGCGGCCAGACACCTCAAACCCGGCGGCGCCGTGATCGCGATGGGCCCAAACATCCGGGTGCTTCACGGCCACTATTGGGATTTTATCGATCACAGCCTGGCACTCACCGATCTGTCGATGCAGGAACTGTTCGAACTTCACGGCCTGCAGGTGACGCGCCGCCACAAGAAATTCCTGCCCTACCGTATGACACACAGTCAACCGCCCTTGTGGACCGTCGATTTGTACGTCAAGAGTGCGCTCTTCTGGAGGCTCTTTGGTAAGCAGTTTCTCGTCGTTGCCAGGAAGCCGGCAAGTTAGGCGAACCGCTGCTCGGAGCGATCCAGCCACGGGCGTTCCCGCCGCAGGTCGGAAGAACAGCCACAGCAAGCCGATCGCTCGCGCGTTCACGGCGCGTAGCGGGGGAGCGCCGTTACGCGCAAGCTTGCTGCCGCACGCGCCCGGCTCCTCTCTTGCTCTTATGGAACTATTCGGAAGGAAACCAGAGCCTCGTTCTCGTCTTTGAACGATTCGAAGAGGTCCCCGATCTTGGTCATAAGAAGGCTGTCGTAGACCTCACCCCGAGGATTGAGCAGCTTGACCGAACCCTTGTACTCCGACACAGCTTTGTACATGGCGATCAGCTGTCCGATCGACGCGGAGTCCATCCGGGACACTTTGTCGAGGTTGAGAATAATGTTCCGCCGGTCGTCGTCAAGTAGAGAGTTAATCGTGTCTCGGATGAGGCAGTCGCCCTCGCCGATTGTAAATTGACCGGAAAGATCGACGATCGAGACGTGACCGATGTGCCGAACAGTTACCTTCATTGTCGCTGCCTCCGCGGAACCATGCGGCCGGGCCCTCGGGGTCTGTTCCGTCGCCGGTTTCCGAGGGCGAAGCCCTGCCCCTGACCACAAACTCGCAATATCATACCCGATCGAAGAAGAATCGCGGTTCCGTTTCAATCAGGCATCGTTTCAACTATTTTTGTTCGCGGGTGGTCTTTTCAGTATATAGAGCACTGTTCTCGACTTCGGGGGACCCCTATGAACCGACCGTTTTCCGCCCTGGTTCCCGTCTGGATCCTGGCCGCATCCTTTTGTATCGCCATACCGGCATCCGCTCAGAATTTCAACGAGTGCGACCCCGGCGAGGCACCCGATGTGATCGTCGGTGACCTTTTCGAAACTGGAAACTACGGGAGCTCCGGCGACTACTACGGGTACGCGGTCGGGACGACGTCCTGCAACATCGGAGACTGTTGGTTGAACTGGTTCTCCGGCACCAACCAGCACCCCGTGATCGCCCAGAACATGTACCGCATCAAGGACGGGCGTCTGGAGCAGGTGGGTCAGAGTTGGCTCAAGCACGGGTTCTTCGCGTTGTCGGAAAACCTCTGTGCACTCATTTGTCTTTCGACCGACGGGACGCACCTCGGCGTCAACTGTTCCGATCCCTACACCGCGAGTCTGAACGGGTCGCAGGGCAATCTCGGACCGCGCCACGAGGTGAACCCGTACACCGGGGTCTTCCCGTACCCGTTCACCGGGATCGGGGATCAAGGCGACGAGGTGTTCCGACGCATCCGTGTGCACCGCGACGACCTCGATCCGGCTCTCAACGCAGGGGCGACCTATTTTGTCGAAGGCCAGTACGTCACGCAGGACGACGCTGCGGCGGGCAACGGTCTGAACAACCTCTCGTGGCGTGAAATCGACGTCGATCCGAGCACGTTCGACATCTCGCTGACGGGTGCGACGATGACCTCGCAATCGGCTATTCTCGCCTGGAAGGAATTTCAGCCGAGCGTGATTCAAACAATCATGGACGTTGCGGGCGAGGGTCAGTTTCAGATCGGCTCGGACACGTTCCTCAGCCCGGATGGAACCAGACGCTACGTCTACGCCATCCAGAACGTCAATTCGGATCGAGCCGGCCAATCGTTTTCCATCCCGGTCCCGCAGGGCGCCGTGGTCACGAACATCGGATTCAACGATATCGACTCCCACAGCGGTGAACCCTACGACACCGCGGACTGGGACATGTACTACGACTACCCGAAAAGCCGCATCGTCTGGGAGACCGAGGAGTTTGCGAACAACGAGTTCGCCAACCCGCTTCGCTGGGGGACGGCCTACAGTTTCTGGTTCGATATCGTCGATACGAACTCGACGGTGTCCCTGGTCGAACTCGACCTGTTCAAACCGGTCGCGCTTCCCGGGGATCCCGAAAGCGCCGTTTCTATCTCGCCGATGGACACGCCGTCGACCTGTATCCACGACGGAATCTGTCAACCCGGAGAGACTTGCATCAACTGCCCCGTTGACTGCGCGGGTCTGTCGCCGCCGCAGGATTTCTGCGGGGATGGTGTTTGCGATATCGCGCTCGGGGAAGACTGCACCAACTGTCTCGATTGCAACGGAGTTCAGTCGGGAACGCCGAGCGGGCGTTACTGCTGCGGCGCCGGGGGCGGGTCGAATCCGATCCCCTGCACGGATTCCCGCTGCACGGCGGGGGGGATGGAATGCGGCACGGGGGAGACACCGTACTGCTGCGGCAACGGAGTCTGCGAGAGCGGCGAGACCCTGTGCTCGTGCATCGCCGACTGCGGCCCGGCGCCCCCCGCGGAGACAACCTGCAACGACGGCAACGACGACGATTGCGACGGTCTCGTCGATTGTCTCGATTCGGATTGCTGTGCCGACGGTTCATGCGCGACCGGAAACGACAACGACATGGACGGCGTGAGCGATTGCGACTGCGACGACGGTAATGCCTCGGTCTGGGGCCGGCCGTCCCCGACCGGAACGTTGACGTTGAGCGAAACGTCAGGCGCGACGCTCACCTGGACCGCGCCCGCGAATCCCGGCGCGGCATCCGTGACCTACGAGGCGCTAAGGGTGGAGAGCCTGGAGCTGCTCGAGTTCGTCGCATCGTGCCTTGCCGACGCCGACCCGACCGATCTCGTGGCCTCGGACGCCGCCGATCCCGATCCTGGCGGCGTGTTTCACTACCTGGTCCGAGCGACCAACGGCTGCCCGGGCCCCGCCGGAAACGGATCTCTAGGACCCGATTCGAACGGCGCCGACCGCAAAGGAGCAAGCTGTTCTCCTTAACGGGACAGATTTATTTTCGAGGAGATAGCCCGTCCGCGTCCCCCCACCCTCCGCGAGGAGGGGATGCGGATGCGCTCACTCTTCCGCAGCGCAGGAATCCGGCTCGCATGCCGTCCCCGCGCCGAGCCAGCGCCCACTCTCGATCCGACACTGCTCCGACGGCAGTTCTCGACAACCACCCGACGCCATGCAACACCCCCCGACCGGATCGAGCACGACGCGGCGATTCCGCGCACGCCCCGCATCCGTATCGTTATCGTCCCGCGGCACTCGCTCGCCGTAACCCTGCACGCTGAGACGCGTGTCGGCCACCCCGCGGCCGACCAGGTACTTGCGCACGGCTTCGGCGCGTCGCCGTGAGAGTTTCAGGTTGTACGCCTCCGTGCCGACCGCGTCGGTGTGCCCAGCCACTTCCAGCCGCACGCCGCGGCAGGCTTTCAGCGGGCGAGCCAACCCGTCCAGCACCACCTGCGCTTCGCTCGTGAGCACGTAGCGATTGAACTCGAAGCCGACACGCGCGAAGACCATTTCCACGCACGGGTCGCTGGGCTCGCGGTCGGGCTCCTTGATACACACCACGCAGTCGTCGCAACCGTCGCGGTCCGCATCACCGCAAAGCGTCGCGTCGCACGGCGCCGGGTCGCTCACGTCGGGCACGCCGTCGTCATCGTCGTCCGGGTCGCTCGTGTCGCACGCGCCGTCGCCGTCGCAGTCCGCGCCGTCGCGATCCGGTCTGTTGTCGGCGAGCGGGCCGAAATCGTCCGTGCCCACCGCACAGTCGTCGCAGTCGTCGCGATCCGCGTCCGCACAGACGTCCGGATTGCACCGCGCCCTGTCGGTGGCGTCACGCACACCGTCGTTGTCGTCGTCCGGGTCACCCGCGTCGCACGCGCCGTCGCTGTCGCAGTCCTCGCCGTCGTTGTTGGGCATGTTGTCGGCGAGCGGGCCGAAATCGTCTGTGCCCACCGCACAGTCGTCGCAATTGTCACCATCCGAGTCGCCGCAGATGTCGGGGTCGTGGGGCGCAGGATCAACGGCATCCGGCACACCGTCGTGGTCGCAATCGGTGCAGCGGGTGCGGCCCACTCCCCAACTCATTCCGATCAGCGCCTGCACCCGCGTCGACCGCCGGTCGCTATCGCCCAGCGTGCGGTCGGCGCGCAGTTCCCAGCGCAGCGGCGCGCGCGTGCAGCATGTCAGCTCGCGACCGGCACCGAGGGAGGCGAACGAGCGCCGGAACGAATCTCCCGTCTCGGGGTCGTACGCGATGCGGCCTCCGCCGATCGAGGAGAACCAACGACCGTTGCCCGAACCTTTGCCGAAATACAATTCCACACCGCTGCGCGCGGCCAAGGTTTCGAGCGCACCCGGGGCAATCCCGCTAGTCCCGTCGCTCTCAAAGCGGGCCCACGTCGCATCGGCGAACAAGCTCCAGCGCGGTGAGACGCGATAGGCCAACCGCGGACCGACCAACGGTTCCAACACGTCGAGCGTTTCGGCACGTCCCGACAGCGACCGGTCGGGCAGGAAGAAGCCGCCCTGCAGGCCCAACTCCAACCCACTCTCGCCGTCGTCGTCACCCTCCGCTGCCGCGAACGGCACAAACCCCAGCACGCACACCAGCACAAACAACAATGCTGCGCCGTGGTCGGTCTGCATGCTCCTCACGCCTCCGCTCACTTCCAGGAATAGGTCAAATGTGCCAACGCCCGCCGGCGCAGCAGGTCGCCGCCGAACGACTCCCAGTGCGCATCGTCAAGCAGGTTGCCGATCTGCGCACCCGCCTTCCAGTGCTCGTTCAAACGATACGCGGCGCCCAGATCGACCGCGGTGAAGGACGGTACGTCGCCCTTCGTCAGCCCATCGACCCACCTGAACTCGTCGACCCAGCGCAGGCCCAGCCCACTGGACCACCCGGCCCGCGCGAACGAGAACGTCAGGCCGAAACGATTTTCCGGTGCGTTGGGCAGCAGTTGGTCGGCCAAACCTGGCGGCGCGTTGCGGACATCCTGGTCGAACCACGAGTAGCCCGCCGACAGTGTCCACGCGTCGGTGATGCAGAACTCGAAGTCGGCGTCGACGCCATGACTGTCCGCGCGGCCGAGATTGGTGTAACTGGCCGCGGCGACGATTGTCGTCCCGTCGTCGTCGAGCGACAGCGCCGGCACCTGGGCCCGCACCTCGTCGGCCACCGTGACGCCGTCGATTGTAAGGTTCGCCTCCGCCTGCGCCGAACCGACCCATGCGCCGAACGCGGGGTTCACGCGTCCCAGCACCGGATCGATCTGCGGGATCAGCCCGATGATTGGATGCTCGTGGCGCGCTTCGTGCCACGTCACGTCCAAACCGACGCGCTGGCCCCACCGCGCGCGGTAGCCCAGCTCGAACGAGGTGATCTCTTCCAGCTCGAGCTGGCGGTTCCCCAGCGCCAACACGCTCGCCTCGGCCAGGCCGCAGTCCGGCGCGCAATACGAGTTGAGCGGAGTCCCTCCGGAATCGGTCAGCGTCGCCAGGTCGAACGCGGGCTCCAGCGCGGCGCGTAGAAAATACTCGGCGTGGCTCGGGGACTGATACGCGCGGCCCGCACCGAACCTTACCGCGTGCCGTTCGGGGGCCGGGTCCAGTGTCAGCGTCGCGCGCGGCGAGAAGCGCGTGTCGTACAGCGAGTCGTCGTCCCAGCGGCCGGCCAGGTGCAGCCGCACGCGTGGTGCGATCGACCAGTCGAACTCGCCGCCCAGGGACAGCCGATTGGAATCGACCGGCGCGGCCATCAAAGTTTGCTGTTGGCCACCGCTTGGCGCCGGACCCAGGCTGTCCAACTCGTAATCCACGTACGAAGCCGCCAACCGCACCTCGGCCGTGTCGCCGAGACAATCCCAGAACGTCTCGACGTCGAACTGCAAGCTGGACGTCTCGAGCGAGAGTTCCGACCCGGTGCGCAACCCTCGCTGCCGCTTCGCGTCACGCCGGTCGTAGATTGCCCCCAGGCGCCAGTGCGGGGTCGAGTATCCGGTGTGAATCCACGGCCGTTCGACCTGCTCGAGCCGAATACGCCCGATGTCGGTTCGGATCACCTCACCGGACGCATCGCTCATGCCCACTTCAACGCTGAACAGCCGGTCTCCCGGGAGCGGCCGATCCAAACGCACGTTGCCGAAGACGATTTCGATCGGTTTGTCCGGCAGCGCGACGGCCTCTCGGCCGAGGCAATCGTCCAGCACCAGGCTGCCCGGCGCGCAGGGCGTCGCGTACTCCACACCGAGGTCGCGCGAGGCGGCGAAGCCGTCGCTCTCCCGACGGCCGGCCTGGAGCCGCAGCCGCCAGTCGTGACCCAGCCCACCCGACCAGCCGGCATCGATGTTTTGAGTGCCCAGCTCGCCCGCCGCCAGCCGCACCTCGCCCTCGTGCGTCTCGCCCGGAGGACGGCTGTCGAATTCGAGCGTGCCGCCGGCGCCACCGGGACCGTGCGTCGCCGACGCAGGTCCGGGCCGCCAATCGATGTGGGCAAGCTCGTCGAACCGCCATGGCACCGCGCTCCACTCCGGTGCGCCGAAGAACGGCTCGGACGCGTCGCGGCCGTCGAGCGACACCGCTACGCGCCGGTTGAGCGATCGGTTCAGGCCGCGCGCGTTCAAGTTGTAGTCGTACAGGCCGTTCTGCGTCAGCTCAACCGCCGGCGCGAACTCGGCCAGCTCAGGAAGCTGGCCGGTGACCGCCGAGGGCAAGATCTCGTCGGCCCCCTCGAGAACCGTTGTGGCCGTCGGTGTGTCGATCGCATCGAGCGCGCAACTCGGCGTGGGAGGTGGCGCGGGCTTTCTGGCTGTCGGACGGTCGCGCTGTCTCCGACCCACCCCGCGGGTCAGCGCAAGAAGCAAACGGATCTCGGACACGTTGCTGCCGGAGAGCCCATCGTCGTCGGTCGTGAAATCGCCGCGCAATTCCCAACGCATGC